>Ga0209502_10000904_pt1 | contig 29352 bp, 28 predicted proteins | sample ArcticOcean_MG_C_10_FD_187442 | JGI IMG/M metagenome (GOLD analysis project Ga0209502, IMG submission 187442) | Marine microbial communities from western Arctic Ocean - ArcticOcean_MG_CB11_90 (SPAdes) (version 2) | ecosystem: Environmental > Aquatic > Marine > Oceanic | place: Arctic Ocean... | reverse complement strand
CCCCCGCCGCATCGTGCTCGGAACGGCGCCCGCTGACGCCAACGTCCACCCCTGCATCGAGTGGGTTGGCCCGATCCCCGAACTCCTGGATCTGCTGGCCGCCGACGGTGTGCTGCAGTTAATGGTAGAAGGCGGCGCCAACGTCGCATCCGAGTTCCACGATGCTGGCCTGATCGATCGCTACGTGCTGTATGTCGCCCCAGCGATCTTCGGTGGAAACGATGCGCATCCTCTTTTCGTTGGCGATGGCGCACCTACGATGGCCGACCTGCGACGCGGACGGTTCGTTGCCACCCGCCAGTTAGGCAACGACATCAGGCTCGACCTCACACTCGATAAAATCGATCGCTGAACGGCCGTCGGCGGGATCAGCCGAGGTGGTTCAGAAGCTTTCGTTTCGAGGCGAGGTAGGCGCGGCTCTCGGCGGTGTGAGCGACGTCGATTGGCACCATCTCGGCCACAGTGACACCGTGCGCTTCGAGGCCCTGGGCCTTCGCTGGATTGTTACTGATCAACCGGACCGACCTGACGCCGAGATCAAGCAGGATCGCCGCAGCGATGTCGTACTGCCGGGCATCGACCGGAAGCCCCTGTGCGGTGTTCGCGTCGACGGTGTCAAGGCCTTGGTCTTGCAGCTCGTAGGCCCGAATCTTGTTTGCCAGCCCAATCCCACGGCCTTCGTGGCCTCGAAGGTAAACAACCACTCCGGCTCGCCCTGCAGCTGCCTCCGCCGAGATGGAGCGGCGCGCTTCGTCGAGTTGTTGACCGCAATCGCACTTGGCTGAGCCAAGCACGTCGCCGGTGAGGCATTCACTGTGCAGGCGGATCAGCACCGGTTGCGACGACGGCACGGTCGGGTCGCCCGCAATGAGCGCGACGTGCTCGTGGCCATCACTGGCCCGATACGAAACAATGCGAAACGTGTCGATGTCTGTCGGTAGTCGCGCGTCGCCCACGCGCTCAACTGTCACGCTCGGGCCAAGGTCAGACCTGGGTGTGACACCGGCGGGGCCGACGCACTCGATCATCTCGCTCACACCAGCACTCGCCCGTAACCGGTGGTGCGCTGTTCGACCGGCCGCTCGATCGACTCGGCGAACTTGGTGAAGTCTTGGACCGTCATCTCTTGGCCGTGACTTGCACCGGCGGCACGTGAAATGTTTTCGCCCATCAGGGTCCCGCCGAGGTCGTTGCAGCCAGCGTTCATCATCTGGTGTGTTCCGGACAGGCCGATCTTGACCCAACTGGCTTGGATGTTCGGAATCAGTTCGCCGTAGGCCAGGCGGGCCACCGAGTGCATCAACACGTTCTCGCGGAACGTCGGGCCGCGCCGCGCCTTGCGCTGCAGGTAGATCGGCGAGGCCATATGCACGAACGGAAGGCCGACGAATTCGGTAAACCCGACCTGCCCCAGCCGCACATTCTCTTTCTGCAGGTCACGCGTGATGACCATGTGACGGGCCCAGTGGATCGGCTCTTCGACGGAGCCGAACATGATCGTCACATTCGAGTGGAGACCAATCGAGTGCGCTGCCCGGTGGGCATCCATCCACTCTTCGGTGTTGATCTTGTCGGGGCACAGGATCGCCCGGATCTCGTCGTCGAGGATCTCGGCAGCAGTACCGGGCAACGATGCGAGACCGGCCTCTTTGAGCCGCCCGAGGTAGGTGACGAGGTCTTCGCCGAGGCGCTTGGCACCTTCGGTGACCTCGAGGGCGGTGAAGCCGTGCACATGCATGTCAGGCACGGCGTCTTTGACCGCACGCGTGACGTCGATGTAGTAATCGCCATCGAAGTTCGGATGGATGCCACCCTGCAGTGTGACCTCGGTGGCTCCAGCATCCCAGCCTTCCTTGGCGCGCTCAGCGATGTCGTCAAGCGTGAGGAGGTACGGCGTGCCGCGCAGGTTGAGCGACAGCGGGCCCTTCGAGAAGCCGCAGAACTTGCACTTGAACGTGCACACGTTCGTGTAGTTGATGTTGCGGTTCGCGACCCAGGTGAGCGTGTCGCCAACGATCTCCTTGCGCCGACGGTCAGCAAGTTCCATTACCGCGACCGCTTCGGGCCCGCGCGCCGTGAAGAGCGTGGCGATCTCATCAAGGCCCGGCTCTTGGCCCATCTCGATGCCGTCGAGCACCTCGGCAACAGCGCCGGTCGGGCAGATCGTCCGTTCCCGGTCCGGGTCGTCGGACAAAATGACCGGCGGCGAATGGTCAGCGCCTGAATACCAGGCAGTTGAACGGTGGCCGACCAGCACGAACTCGGCACCGTCAGCAACGGTGTCGGCAGCGGTGGTCTTCTCCGGCCAAAACTGGCCCGGGTCGTCGCGGCCCAGCCACTCCGAGTCGGAGCGGTCCATCACCGGAAAGTGCATGCCCTCGTCGAGCCAGCGCACGCGGTCGCGAACGAACTCGGGGTACACGGTCAGCCGCGGCGCGAGCACGTGACCCTTCGCCTCGGTGACCTCACGGAGCCGATCGAGGTCCGGCCACGGCCGCTCGGGATTGACATGGTCGGCGGTCACTGGCGAAACGCCGCCCCAATCGTCAATGCCGGCATCGACCAGGGCACCGAAATCGTCGGACAGGTTCGGCGGCGCCTGCAAGTGCACATCGGCAGGCAAGATCAGCCGGGCTGCTGCGAGCGTCCACAGGTAGTCGTCGCTCGGGCACGCCCGCACGCCCTTCATTGCGGTACGCAGCTTCGGGAGGAAGTTCTGCACAATCACTTCTTGCACGTGGCCGTGGCGGCGATGGCTGTCGGCAATTGCTTCGAGGCCGGCAAGCTGATCGGCGCGCGTGTCACCGATCCCGATGAGGATGCCGGTGGTGAACGGAATCTGCAGTTCGCCCGCAGCCTCAAGAGTGGCAAGGCGGCGCGCAGGCACCTTGTCAGGCGCGCCACGGTGTGCTTCGAGGTCGGGGTTGATCGATTCGATCATCATCCCCTGGCTCGGGCTGAATGGTCGCAGCTGTTCAAGTTCGGCTTTGGTCAGCGCTCCGCAGTTGGCGTGCGGGAGGAGGCCGGTTTCGGCGAGGACCAACTTCGCCATCTCAGCGACGTAGTGCACGGTGGAGTCGTAACCGCGTTCGCGAAGCCAGTCGCGGGCGACTTCGTAGCGGTTTTCCGGCCGCTCCCCCAGCGTAAACAACGCTTCGTGACAGCCTTGCCGAGCGCCCTGCTTGGCGATCTTCAAGACGTCTTCGGGGTCGAGATACAGCTTCTCTACCCGCGCCGGTGGCTGCGCGAACGTGCAGTACCCGCACGTATCGTTGCACAGGAAAGTGAGCGGGATGAAGACCTTCGGGCTGTAGGTGATGCGGGTCCCGAACGACTCGTCTCGGCGGGCCGAGGCGAGTGCGAGCAGATCGGGTAGCGATTCGTTCAACAGTGGATGATGCATGTGGTCTCCAGGAGAAAGTGGACAGGTCTCAGTGGGGCTCAGTGGGTCTCAGTGGGTAACGGTGTTGCCGGGCCGGCTCGCAATAGCCGACTGGGTAAAGGTCTCGTCGCAGTGCCAGCACACGAATGCCTGGTCGAGCGGTTCTCCGCATGCCTCGTGCACGAGCACGGTGGGCGGCTCGTCGTGGTTAATCCATTCGTCGCCCCAGCGCATCAGCGCAACCAGGGTCGGCGACAGGGCAGCGCCCATCGGCGTGAGCCGATACTCGTACCGCGGAGGCCGTTCGCAGTACAGACGGCGTTCGAGCACACCAGCCACGACCAGCCTTTTCAGGCGTTCAGTGAGTACCGGGCGAGCGATGTCGAGGTCACGCCGGAAATCGTCGAACCGTCTGACTCCACGAAACGCGTTGCGCATGATCAGAATGGTCCAACGATCACCGAGCACGTCGAGGCTCGCCTGAATCGAGCACGCTCGATCGGCGATGTTCTCCGTGTCTGGCATCTCCTCACCATAGGTGAGTTCGGAATCAGGATCAAGTCGGTTCGTTTTTAGAACTAGCTTTGGACTCGTCGGGCAGGAGCGGCACACCGAATCCGACGTCGGAACCAATGCGGTCAGCGCGGGTCAGCGCCGCCCCACCGAACTTGTTGCGGATCGCGTCGATGGCGGCGTCGAGTTCGCATGCCTGCACCCACTCGAACGGCAACGCCATTTGCACTGTCGACTCGTTCTCCAGATTGCCAACCGAGGCACCGAGCAATGTGAGGCCCCGCTCGTCGATCATCGGCCGGGCCGCAGTCAGCAGCGAGTGTGACCGGGTTGCGCTGGCGAAGTCGTCGAATCGCAAGCGCAGCGTGATGGTTCGACCGACACGATCTGCTGAGCGCATTCGGCGGGTGATGCGGTCGCTGATGCCGCGCAGAATCACATCGAGTTCGGCGATCCCGCAATGGGCAGAATCCGGGCCATCTACGCTGTGCGGTGTGTGCGGGCAATGCGACGGCGACTTTCCGAAATCAACGCTCAGCCGGAGGGCACTCATCGCCGGTGGCCTCGCCGCCGGAACCGCTGGAGTGCTCGGCATTGCGACACAGGCGAGCGGAGCGACACAGGCGAGCGGAGCGCTGCTGTCTGCTGCGGTCACGGTTGCACCGGGCTTGAACATTCTGCCCCGAGATGCCTGGGGTGCCGATCTGGCGCCGAAGGGCCCGATGGGTGTCGAAGACGTTCGTTTCCTGCTCGTCCATCACACGTCCTCTTCGAACAACTACCGCGGGACCCAACGCGACCTCATCCGCGTCGCCTACGCATTCCATACCGGGCCGGCGAAGCGCTGGAACGACGTTGCCTACAACTTCTTCATTGGCCAAGACGGCACCGTGTGGGAAGGCCGCGCCGGGTCACTCGACGGCCCGGTCGAGGCGTCAGCTTCGGGTGGCAGTCAAGGCTTCGCTCAGCTGGTGTGCCTGCTCGGTGACTTCACTGACTTCACTCCGCCCGTTGCGATGCAGAACAGCCTCGTCCGCCTCCTGGCCCACCTCGCACACCTCTACGACCTCAGTACGTGGAAGGACGCGCGGGCACAGTTCATCTCGCGCGGCTCTGACAGGTGGAAAGCCGGCAGTTTCATCGAGACCCCGACGATCTCCGGTCACCGCGACATGACCTACACGGCCTGCCCCGGCAAAGCCGCATACGGCCTTCTGCCAGAGTGGCGCCGGCGGGTCCACCCACTCGTCCAGGCAGCACGCAAACAGCCAGGCCTACAGCGCGCCGAGCGACTCAGCCTCGAAGCCCCCTGACTCTTTGACAACAGTCTTCGACGTCGCGTCGAGATACGTCTCAGCATCCCCTGCCATCAGCAACTGACGCGCTCCCCCCAGCTTCGACATGGCCCTGCAGCCCAATATCGACGGTTGAGAACATATGATCGTGTCTCACTTTTGTTACGAACACCTGCATACTTAAACATGTCGTTGACCGCTGAGTTGGAGTGCGAAGTCATCTCGGTCGACACCGCGGTGAACGACATCGCGGTGAACGACATCGTTGGCGTGCTCAACTCCCAGCATGCGGCGTTGGTTGATCAGGTCGTTGCCCTGCTGGCCGATTCGCGGTTGTGGGCTGGTGAGGGCATGACATCAATGTCGGCGTGGGTTGCGTGGCGGGCTGGGATGTCGCCGGCAATGGCCCGCTCGATTGTGGTGATTGCCGAACGGGTCGACGAGCTTCCTGCTTCGATCGAAGCGTTCCGGCGTGGCGAGCTGTCGCTTGATCAAATGGCCACGATTGCCCGAAACGCGCCAGCGTGGGCTGATGTGCAGTCACGTGATTATGCAATCGTGATGACCGTCACCCAGTTGCGTCATGTCCTGCGGAAGTATCCGTTCCCCGCCCTCGACGAAGAAGGCCGCGAAGTTCCCGATGCCGACACGGATGCTCCCGAGTCGGGCGATACCGACCCGGTTGATACACCCGAGGACGAAGCCGACACGGACACCGAGGTCGGGTCAGCGAAATCAGGTGATTCCGAAACGCGGTCGTCGGTCGAAGAGTTTGTGTCGCTGTGGCAGGACGACGACGGTTCGTTCCGGCTGTCCGGTCGTCTCGATGCTGATGCGGGGATGATCGTGCAAGCGGCACTCGATGAAGCCCGTGACCGGCTGTTCCAGCGCGGCGAGTTCGGTGCCGGGCTGGTCGAAGCGTTGGTCGAAATGGCCCAAGCGTCGCTCGACTCGGTCACTGATCCGGCACGCCGGTCACGGTTCCGGGTCAACCTGTTCATCAACACCGACACCTCCAACAGTGACAAGCGGGGTATGACCGACGCTGCCGGTTGGAACGTGCCTGACGCGATCCGTCGCTACCTCACCTGCAACGGCACGGTCACCCCCGTGTTCCTCGAGGACGGGCTGCCGGTATCGGTTGGGCGCGCCCAGTACGTCGTCCCCGCCCGCACCCGCACCGTCATTGAACACCGCGACCACGGCGCGTGTCGGGTCCCTGGCTGTGACGCCACGCTCGGCCTCGAAGTGCACCACCTGATCCATTGGGAGCACGGCGGCGGCACCGACACCGACAACTTGCTGCTCGTCTGCAGCAAACATCATCGAATGCACCACCGAGGCCGACTCGATATCACCGGCAACGCCGACCAACCTGACGGCCTCGAATTCCGCAACCAACACGGCCGGATCATCACCGCATCAGGTGCAGCGCCGAACCTGCCGACCGGGCCGCCACCGAAACCGGCAGCGGTGTATGCGCATCCCGACGGCGGGCGGATGGATACCGGGCAGATCTACTTCGACCCGCCCCGCACCTATTACGACGACCTCCGCCAACGAATGCAAACCGACACCGAATACCTGGCCAAAATCCAGCCGCCCGGCCTGCACTAAGCCGTCGGCAATCGCGCCCGACGCGAAGGGCGCCGACATGCACTGACCAGAAGTGTCGGCGGGGCGCTCAAGTAGTACGGGCAGCGACCCACGCCGCAACATGATCGAGTGCCTCGGGGTTTGCGAGCGAATCGCGTGACGCTGCCTTGTCTGCCGGCATGCCCAGCAACATCCGCTTAATTGGCACCTCGAGCTTCTTGCCCGACAGTGTGCGCGGCACAGCAGACAGCGCCGCAATCTCGTCGGGGACGTGACGTGGCGAAAGTTCTGACCGGAGCGCTCGCTTGATCCGGTTGGCGAGGTCATCGTCGAGTTCGTGGCCGCCAGCAGTTGCAACCAAGAGGATCAACTCGCCGGGCCCGCCGTCCTTGTCTTCAAGGTGGACGACCGCACTGTCGGCAATCTCGGGCATCGAGTCGACAATGACGTAAAAGTCCGCGGTGCCGAGGCGAACACCACCGCGGTTCAACGTGGCATCGGACCGGCCAGTGATCTGGCAGGCACCGTCGTCGAAAAAGGTGATCCAGTCGCCGTGATGCCAGACACCCGGGTAGGTGTCGAAGTACGTGCTCCGGTATCGCTCGCCCGACTCGTCACCCCAGAGGCCAATCGGCATCGACGGCATCGGCGCCACGATCACGAGTTCACCGGTCTCGTTCGGAGCGCACTGATCACCAGTCGGCGTAAAGGCCTGCACGTCGCAGCCCAGCATGCGGGCACCAATCTCGCCCGCCCTGATGGGAAGGGTCGGCGCCGTGCCGACGAAGGCCGTGCATACGTCGGTACCGCCGCTCATCGAGCCAGTCTGAATATGGCTCCCGACCGCATCAGGAATCCACTCGAACCCTTCGACCGGCAGCGGGGCCCCGGTGGAACCCAGATGGCGCACGCTCGACAGGTCGACAAGGTCGCCCGGCCGGATGCCCTCTTTCCGACACGCCATGATGAACGGCGCACTCACGCCAAGAACATCGACCTGCTCGTCGGCTGCAACACGCCACAGCGCCAACAGGTCAGGGGCGGCAGGATCACCGTCGAACAGGACAATCGTCGACCCGGTGATCAGCCCCGAAATCAAGAAGTTCCACATCATCCAACCGGTCGTCGTGAACCACATCACGCGCTCCCCCGGCTGCAGGCCGTAATGCAACGACCAGGCCTTGGCATGTTCGAGCGCAATGCCACCGTGGCCATGCACAATCGGTTTCGGCAGCCCCGTCGTGCCCGACGAGAACAGGACGTACAGCGGGTGATCGAACGGAACTGCCTCAAACCCCAGTGGCGCGTGATTGGCGAGCAAAGCATCCCATGCGCAGACACGCGCATCACTCGAGAGCTCGCCCTCGGGTTGAAGGTAACCGATGTGCACGATGTGCTCAAGGGACGGAAGCGCTGCAGCGATCTGATCGACATGCGCGCTGCGGTCAATGCCCTTGGTGCCGTACATGTAGCCATCGACGGCAATCAACACCTTCGGCTCGATCTGTGCCCAGCGGTCGGTTACTGCACGCACCCCAAACTCGGGCGCACACGAACTCCAAATTGCACCAAGGCTCGCCGTTGCCAGGAACGCAACCAACGTCTCAGAGATGTTCGGGCTGAACGCAACCACCCGATCGCCGCGGCCGACGCCCCGTTCGACGAGGCCGGCCCGACAACGTGCGACCTGATCGACCAGCTGTGCCCAGGTGACCTCGCGACGGTCACGGCTCTGTGACAACTCGATGATCGCCGTGTCGTCAGGCTGCTCGGTCGCCCAGGCGAGCATACGTTCAGCGTAGTTAAGCGTGCCGCCGGGAAACCAGGTCACATCCGACATGCTCCCGTGGACCAATGATGCGCTGGGCTCGTCGTGCCAGCGGATGCACTGCCAACTCGCCACCGCGGCCCAGAACGGTCCCAGTTCGCCGAGAGACCAGTCGAGCAATTCGATGTAGTCCGAACAGGCAGGCCCACCGAGCGCCACAACGTGATCAGCAAAGTCGGCGAGCGAGCTGTTCTCCCAAGCGTCCAATGCCGGTTGCCATGTGAGTGCGCCGCGTTCAATCGACTCCTTCGTCATGTCCAAGATGTTGCCACTCTGAGCCGCGCACAAGAAACTGTCAGGCGAGAAGTTTTCAGAGCAAGGGATCAGGCCACAGCGTCACCGGTCTGGAATCATGGGCAGATGACTGGTCGCCCCCGCTCCGCCGTTGCTGCTCTGCCCGGATACAAGCCCGGCCGTTCGGCAGCCGCCGCCGCTGCCGAACACGGGATTGCTGATGCAATCAAAATGGCATCGAATGAGCTTCCGTACGGTCCGCTCCCCTCCGTTGCTGGCGCGATCAGCGCCGGGATCGAACACATTGGTTTGTACGCCGACCACGGCGCCACTGCACTGCGCGAAGACCTCGCGCAGTTTGTCGGAGTCGACACCGAGCAGGTCACGATCGGCGCTGGCTCAGCTGGCATCTTGCAACAGTTGTTGCTCAGCTACGTCGGATCCGGCGACCAGGTAGCGATGTGCTGGCCGTCGTTCGAGGCGTATCCACTGTTCGCCGCGCTCGTCGAAGCCGAGCAGGTGCGGGTCCCGCTGGTCAACGAAACGTTCGACCTCGTCGCGCTCGCGGCTGCGATCACCGACAAAACGAAGCTCGTCTTCGTCACGAACCCGAACAACCCGACCGGCACAATCGTGCCGACGGCAGACATCGCTGAGTTCCTCCGCACCGTCCCCGAAAGATGCCTGGTTGTCCTCGACGAGGCGTACTCAGAGTTCGTCACTGACGAGCGTGTGACCGACTCAATCGCGCTACTGGCCGACCACTCGAATCTGGTGATCACCCGAACCTTCAGCAAGGCACATGGCCTGGCCGGGCTGCGCATCGGCTATGCGCTTGGCCATCCCGATGTGATCGGCATGATCGACCGCACGCTCGTCCCATTTGCCATCAACGAACTCGCGCAGCGCGCCGCACGAGCAAGCTTGGCCGCGGCCGACGAGATGCGGGTTCGGGTCGCCGAAGTGGTCAGTGAACGGACGCGGGTCGTGGAGTCGCTGCGCTCGACAGGTTGGGAACTCCCTGACCCGCAGGGCAACTTCGTGTGGCTTCCGGTACTCGGTGACGCTGCAGCACTCGGTTTCGACCTCGAGCGCCATGGCGTCGTTACGCGTGCGTTTCCCGATGTCGGTATGCGAGTCACCATTGCCAGCGCCGAGTGGAACGATCGATTCCTCGCAGCCCTCGCAAAAGTTCGCCCACAGAGCTGAAAGACCGGCGAGGTCAGAGGACGGCGCGCAGATTGCCGGCAGCGGTTTCTGGTGTGAGGTCGCGTTGGAGGTTGGCGAGCAGTTCGTAGCTCGCCGGAATTTTGGCCACGTCGGCTGAACGAAGCAGCGGAGGGTAGTAGTGCGCGTGCAGCTGCCAGTCGTCCTCGAGCCCCCGCGGCGCGGTGTGCCAACCAGAGCAGTACGGGAACGGCGTATTGAACAACCGGTCGAAGCCCGACAGCATTGTCTTGAGCGAGTCGGCAAGACCCTCTGCCTCGTCCGCCGTCAGATCGAGCAGCGATGCCACAGGGCGGCGTGGCAGCACGATGGTTTCGTACGGCCAGTAGGCCCAGTACGGGACCGCCACAACCCAGTGGTCGTTGACATGGATGATCCGGTCACCGGCCGCCAGTTCGCTCTCCACGTAATCGACGAGCAGATGACTCCCGTGCTGGGCCCGGTACGAACGCTGTTCGGCGAGTTCTGCGGCGATCTCGTCTGGCAGGAAGTTCGATGCCCAAATCTGACCGTGCGGGTGCGGATTCGACGACCCCGAGATCGCTCCGCGCGTCTCGAAAATCTGCACGTATTCGTACCGATCGAGTAACTCAGCGAGCTGACTCTTCCAGAGATCGATCACGACACCAATCTCGGCCAAGTCCATCGTGGCCAGTGTCTTGCCATGATCCGGCGAGAAACAGATGACTCGACACTCGCCGTCGCCGGTCGCTGCCCGATACAGCCCGCCCGGTGCATCACCAACATGGCTGACAGGGCTGCCTGCATTGATGGGGCTGCCTGAACTGACCGGGCCACTTGGAAGCGGGATATCGGGGAGCAGCGCCGCGAAGTCGTTCTGGAATACGAACGTCGACGCATAGTCCGGGTTCGACAGTCCGCCGGCACGTTCGTTGCCCGGGCACAGGTAACAGTTCGGGTCGTAGGCGCCAGGCCGCTCGATTGCCGCGTCATCGGTTTTGCCCTGCCACGGACGCTTGGTGCGCTGCGGCGACACGATCACCCACTGACCAGTGAGAGCGTTACGCCGACGGTGCGGGTGAACGGACGGGTCAAAAGTCTCGGGCACGCCCCGAAACTTAGCGGCGCATCATCGCGAAGCTGCCCCTGTCGGTGAGGCCCATCACTCAGCAGTCAGAGCTGGCGAATGTCCGGATTGAACGCACGCGGTGCACGCCGCGGCGCCGACACCCCCGCGGCGAACAGCAAGCGGATGATGCGCTGCCGATGCCCCGCCCAGGGTGCGAGGTGCGCCAGCATGATCTCGTCGCCACCGCGATCTGGGTCGAGTCGCCGCGCATCGCCGGTGAACGCGAAGTTGACGAGCGTCGGCAACCCGTAGTCCCGGAGCACCAACACGTCAGGAGCGCCGTGCGACGCGAGGACTGTTGCTGTGGCGGTCCACATGCCGACTCCGGGGAGCGCCGACAACCGAATGAGTGCATTATCGACCGACATTGTCGCTGCCTCTTCCAGCCGACTGGCACGCTTGGCTGCCAGCAGAATAGCTTCGGCCCGACGCCGTTCGACGTTGATTTCGTGCAGGTCGGTGTACGACAGACCTGCAACGACCTTCGGCGTCGGCGGCAGTGTCAGTTCGCACGGGCCAGGAGCAGTCTCGCCCCACGTGCGACACATCCGATTCCAGCTCTTCGACGCCTCTTCAGTCGTCACCCGCTGACCGAGCAGCACGAGAACGAGCTCTTGCCAGATCACTCCCGCGGCAGCGAGGCGCGTCGTGCTGTGTGTCTGCCAGAGTTGTTCGATTCGGGGATGCAACCCCGGGATGAACCCAGCAATGTTGTCGTTGAGCCCTGCCCAGTGTGGCGCCCGATCGAGCAGCCACTCAGCGCCGTCGCCCCACGCCTCAGCGGTGATATCTCCGGAACTGTTCCACGACAGCCTCATTGTTGCAGGACCGTGCGGGGTGAGCACCGCCTTCGCGAAGCTCGTTGCTGCCATTGCGTGGGTCGGGTCATTGCGATAGATCCCGATCATCTGCAGCGTCGAACGCAGATCGATACCCGGGGCTCGAAGGTGCCTGATCGTGGAGAGTGCGGTCATATGGCGACCGCTACGGTCAGGCGCCGACGAGTTCGCGCCAGGACGCGGGGTACATCGCGGCAGCTACCTCAGGCGTCAACTGCAGTGTTGCGTCCGGCACCATGTCAGCAACGACGCGGGCCTCGGTGTAGTGATGAGCAACGTGTCGCAGGCCAGCAAAAAGCTTCGTTCGCAGCTCGATCAGGTCAGTTGGAGGCTGCTCGTCGAAGTAGCCCCAGATCGTGAAGGCCAGCCTGACGTCGTGCACGACAGGTGCGCGAGAGAACAGTGAGGAACGCCCGAGCGCGATGCCGAGACAACCGCGAACGGCATCGTCGAGATGCTCGCCGGGCTGCAGCTGGATATGGGGAGAGAGCCGCGCAGCGATGCGCAATGCAAACCCCTGGTCGGGGCCGTGATTACCGCGCCGTGGACCGGACGGTTGGAAACCCGCGATCTCGGCCGGTCGATCCGGCATCCAGTTCGCCGGGACGTGATCGGGTGATTCGTAGCCGCGAGCGCGGTCAGTTGTTGCAACGGGGCTGAACTTCGGGGCTGCCATCGATGCCTTTCTACAGGATCTGCGCCGCAAAGCGATGCGTCGGTTGGCCCGCCGGTCAGAGTGCCGACAGATGAAGCTGCAATTGCTCAACGACGAGCGCGTGCATCTCTGTCGCATCGAAACCGCAGCCAACATGCATGTACTCGAACAAATGATACTGCAACGGCAGCGTTGCTGCGGTCGTGGCCATAGCCCAATCTTGGTGTCCGAGTAATCCCAGTTCAGTCTCGAACTGTGCGGCAAACTGTTCGCTAAGAGTGTCCCGGCCGTAATCGAAGAGGTCCCGCACGAGCGGATCGGCCTCATCGAGCACAAGTGCCACCCGAGCCAGCGGAGCGAATCTGAAGTACAGCGCCAGGCGCTGGCCGCAAAAATACTCGATGCGCTCGGCAAGATCGCCTTCGATCGGCGGCTGGGCTACGAGGTGTGGTGCCTCTTGCAGAAGCCATTGTTCGAGGGCAGCCCGAATCAACTCATCGCGCGTTGCGAAGTAACGGTACACAGAACGAAGCGACACCCCAGCTCGCTCGGCGACGTCGTCCATGGCTGGAATGACCTCGCCTTCGATGAACATTTTGATTGTGGCTTCGAGCACAGCCTCACGATTGCGCAGGCGCCGGTCAATCCGACCGTCGGTGCGGATCTCGGTCGATACCGGATTCATGAGTTCGGATGTCATCGCAGAACCTCCAGGTGGATCCGAAGTTGTCGGCCGAGCAGGTGGCCCATCTTGTCGGTGTTTCCCTCAAACGAAGTGAAGAGGTACTCCAACGAGTCGAATTGGAACCCGATTTCAGCCGCAACCACGGCCCGTGTCAGGACCCGACCCGCAAGCGTCGAGAACTCAGGCTCAAACTGATCGAGGAACTGTTGACGAAGTACCATTTGAAAGGCTCCGAACTCTTCGCTGCTCAGATCGAGCGAGTTGGCAGTGCGCCGGGCTGCACGAGTGATCGGTGCGAGCACCGCGAACACAGCGAGCCGGTGTGCGACGAAGTTGTCGATCCGCTCGTCGAGTGGACCCTCACCGATGTCGACAAGTTGCATTTGCAGCTCGACCCGCGCCCTGAGATGCCACATTGCGGCACGAACCAACTCGTCACGGTGGTGGAAGTAACGGTAGATCGACCGCGACGACACGCCCGAGAGGACCGCCACATCTTCGACCGCCGGTTCGGTGTTGCCCGCCTCGAACAGCTCGACCACAGCGTCGAGGACAGCGGAACGATTTCGCTCCCGCCGAGCGACGCGACCGTCGCCGGTGACTACCTCATCACGTAGCTGATCCGGCGACGCCCCGTGAGCAATTGGGTCGCTTGTGAGCGTTCCCGCTTTTTCACTCATCAGGGGCCAATCCGGACATATTCGTCAAGCAATCGACAGTTCATGCACGTAAAGTACATGCCACACAAAGTGTTTGCAATTCACTACCTGTGGATTTATATGACAATCTGTGGGCAGAGGCCACATTCTATCGGCGGGCTAGGCCTCGGTGTGGAGCAACCCGTAGATCAACGTGTCTTCCAAGGCACGCCAAGAAGCCTCAATGATGTTTGCGCTCACACCGATCGTCGTCCAATCCTGCTCACCATTCGTCGCCGACAGCAGCACCCGCGTCGTCGCCCCAGTCGCGCTGCCACCATCCAAGATCCGAACCTTGTAGTCAGTGAGGTGAATCCTGCTGAGCTGGGGGAACGCTTCGCCGACGGCAGAACGAAATGCCGTGTCGAGGGCATTGACCGGGCCGTTTCCCTCTGCGATCGACACGCGCCGGTCGGCAGCGTCGCCTTGACCCAGCCAGAGCTTCACCGTGGCTTCAGTGCTGAACGGGCCCCCGCGCACTTCATCGGTGATCACACGCATCGACTCGATCTCGAAAAACTCGGGAACGCTGCCAATCGCTCGCCGCATCAGAAGTTCAAGCGAAGCGTCAGCCGCCTCGAAGTGATACCCCTCATGCTCGAGCCGCTTGAGATCATCGATCACCTGATTAATTTGTGCTCCGTCAATTTCCAGGCCCAATTCGTCGGCCTTCATCTGGATCGTCGCTCGGCCGGCCATTTCAGACACGACGAAGCGAGTGCCGTTGCCGACCGTGCCCGGGTCGATGTGCTCGTAGGCATCTTTCGCTCTGGCGATCGCTGAAACATGCAGCCCGGCCTTGTGCGCGAATGCTGATGAACCAACGTAGGGAGCCTGCGGGTTGACCGCCCGATTCAACGTCTCGGCCACGTGGTGGCTCACCGATGTAAGGCGAGCCAGATGCCCCTCTGGGAGACACTGGTAGCCCCGCTTGAGCTGAAGGTTCGGGATCACCGTCGTGAGGTTGGTGTTGCCCGTCCGCTCCCCCAGGCCGTTCAACGTGCCCTGCACGTGACCGGCGCCGGCCTCGACTGCCGCCATTGAGTTCGCCACAGCGCAACCCGTGTCGTCGTGGCAATGGATGCCAATCGTGGCGTCGTTGCCGACGTGCGCCTTGATATCAGCAACGATGGCTAACACCTCGTCGGGCAGGGTGCCTCCGTTCGTGTCGCACAGCACAAGATGGGATGCACCATTGACCACGGCCGCTTCGATGGCCCGCAACGAGAACTCAGGGTTGGACTTGTAGCCGTCGAAGAAGTGCTCAAGGTCGACCAGGACGCCGCGTCCTTCGCCGTGCAAAAATCGGACGCTGTCGGCAATCATCGCCGCGCCTTCGTCGAGTGTCGTCTGCATTGCTTCAACGACCTGAAACTCGGAGCTCTTCGCAACAATGCACACCGCAGCCGTGTTCGCCTCGATGAGGTTTCGCAGCGTCGCATCTTCATCGGACTTGCCACGAGGGCGACGGGTAGAACCGAATGCAACGAGCGTCGACGTGGTGAGTTTCAGCTCCGTCATGGCGCGTGCAAAGAACTCGATGTCCTTCGGGTTCGCTCCGGGCCATCCGCCTTCTATGTAGTGGACGCCGAGGTGATCGAGCTGCTCGGCGATCCGCAGCTTGTCGTCGACGGTCGCCGACACCCCTTCGACCTGCAAGCCATCGCGCAGGGTCGTGTCAAAAATTTCGACGTGTCGCATAGTTCCCTCAGCATACGGGCACCCTCAAACACCGCAAATTCCCGCAACACCGGAAATTCAGGGGCAGCAAGGTGTGGACATGGGTGTGTACAACCAGTGTGGAAGCAGTGGATGAACGTCCTCAATCTGGGGGTAACAAGAAATCTTCGGGGATAACCCTGTGTCTTTCGGAAAACCCCTTGACGGTCGGGTTTTCCAGGTCTTTACTGGGAACCGTTGCGAAAAGCGCACGCCAACCGGGGCGGTGAGAATGAGGCTTTGGCCTCATCCCACATCGTCGACGAGGTGCAGCGAAATCGGAACAGGACAGAGCTCACAGCCATCTCAGACCGGGTTCGTACTGCACCTTCGGGTGAAACACGAACAACGGGGAGTCGGCACCGAGACCGGGTAATCGGTCGAGGTGTGGGGTCAGACCGGGTCGCCAGATGCCTTCGGGGATCGGGCGAAGACGGAGACCTGCGGAACCGCTCGGGAAACCGACCGGGTCAGCGAGGCATCCGAACTGAATGTCGGCCTTCGGGCCGGCGCACAGCAACGGCGCAATGGTGCAGAACCGAACGACCAGGGAACACCCCAACTGAACCTTGGACAGAAGGATCTGCTTTGGCACCAATTTTGATGGCACGGGCAACCGGGTCAGCGTGAAAAGGTGGCAAATCAGGTGGAGTTCGGCTTGCCGGACATCATCCGAAAACGGTCATCGCCCGCCGCGACGCTCTCCCGATTTCGATCGGGGGAAACGGCGAGACGGGCGATGTAAACAGGTCGAGATGCAGGCTAACGCCCGACGAACGACCAGTGGTGGATCTGTCCATCTGACGAGCCCCGGAAGGTGCGCCGACTTCGGTCTGGCAGCACTGACCGGGGCTCCTCTGCTTTTCCGACCCTGGGCCCCACCCTCGTCGATGTTCTCGTCAGGGTGATGGAAAAGGCGTCCATGCTGACCAAAACCATCACACAGAGGGAGCTACTACGTTCTGGCAATGACTCCAAACATTGGCATGTGCTTCGATCGCTCGCTTCCAGCACGGGCTGTGGTTGAGTTCGCCGAGTCGCTCGACGAGGGTGGCGTCGATCAACTCTGGCTGATCGAAGACTGCTTCTTCACCGCCGGGGTGTCCCTCGCAGCAACCGCTCTCGCTCGGACCGAACGGCTCCACGTCGGCATCGGCATCCTGCCCGCAGTGGCCCGCAACGCCGCAGTCACGGCAATGGAGATCGCCACATTGGCTGAACTCGCCCCGGGCCGGGTAATCGCCGGGATCGGGCACGGCGTGCAGGAGTGGATGGAGCAAATGGGCGCCCGCCCCTCCTCGCCGCTCGCCACCCTCGAAGAGGTGTTGACGACGGTGCGGCAACTTCTCCGAGGCGAAACCGTGAACTTTGAGGGGCAGCACGTGACGTTGCGTGACGTCACCCTCGATCAGCCGCCAACAATCGTGCCGCCCGTGATTGCTGGGGTCCGCGGACCGAAGTCGCTCGCGATGGCCGGCCGCGTCTGCGATGGCGTCGTGCTGGCCGACGGCGTGGGCCCGACATATGTCCGCGAAACAATTCGAAATGCTGGTTCCCCCAACAACTTCCGGGTCTCAGTGTTCAGCGCGCTGTGTCTGGCGCCGACGCCCCTTGAGGCCTACAAGCTGATGACGCCATACATGTCGTTCCAGCTCACCGCTCAACACCCATCCGTTCGTGCCCACCCGCATTTCGACGAGATGGTCGAGCGGTTCACAACCAAGGGCGATGCTGCCATTGCCGACTTCCCTACCGAGTGGTGGACCGAGATAGGAGCAATCGGCGATAGCGACGCCGTACTCGGCCATATCGAAGCATTGGGCGAAGCAGGCGTCACCGACGTTGGATTGTTCCCCGGCCCAACCCTGGAATTAGCCCGCAAGGACCTTGCGACAGTGCAAGAGATCAGCAAGCATTACCGAAATAAGTGAAAGAGGCGAGCCTGACCAGCAAGGGCGCGCCGGTCAGCGCGCTCAAGAGGTGCGCCGGGTCGAGCGAGAGCGAGTCGGGCCGTCAGGCCCGAGAAAAGAGCTCAAGGCGACGCAGTCGCCGGCGGCGAAGCCGCCATACCGTCGTCAGATGGTGAGCTCGCACCAATCCAGGTACTTCGGGTTCTCGCGGCGCACTGTGGCGAGGTAGGCCTCTGACATTGCCAGAGTCATTGGACCAGGGCACGGGATCTCGCGGTCATCAATCGAGTTGATCGAGCTCACTTCGGCCGCTGTGCCGCAAACGAAGGCTTCGTCGGCGATGTACAGGTCGCTGCGGGCGATGTTGTCGACTTGGACTTCGAACCCGAGGTCTTTGGCGAGGGCGCCCACCGTGCTCTGCGTGATGCCTTCGAGCGCACCAGCCGACAGCGGCGGAGTGAGCAACTTGCCGTGACGGGCAACAAAGATGTTCTCGCCCGTGCATTCGGCGACGAGACCGTTGGGCGCGAGCATGATTGCCTCGTCGTAGCCGGCCTTGAGCGCTTCGACCTTCGCAAGCGACGAGTTGACGTAGTTGCCAACGGTCTTTGCCGCGGGCGGCATCGTGTTGTGGTCGTGACGGGTCCACGAAGAAATCTTCATCCGCACGCCCTTGGTGACTGCTTCGTCACCGAGGAGCGCGCCCCACGGCCAGCAGGCAATGGCGACCTCTGTCGAACAGGGCAGCGTGTTCAAGCCCATTTCGCCGTAGCCGAGGTATGCGAGCGGGCGCACGTAGCACGAGTCGAGCCCGGTCGAGGCAACGGTGTCCTTGGTGGCTTGGACAAGTTCGTCGACCGTGTACGGGATCGAGAAGCCGAGAATTTTGGCCGACTCAAACAGGCGCTTGATGTGCTCGGTGAGGCGGAAAATCGATGGGCCGTCGGCGGTTGCGTAGGCGCGGATGCCTTCGAAAACGCCGGTGCCGTAGTGAAGAGTGTGGGTGAGCACGTGGACTTGGGCCTTATCCCAGTCGACGAGCTCGCCGTTCATCCAAATCTTCGGTGTTGGTGTGATTGGCATGACGTCAGTTTCCCACGCGAGCAGCGATTGCGTCACCAACGTCTGTGGTGCTGCCGGTAATTGGTTGAGCGCAGGCGGCGCGGATGCGGTCAGCGGCGTCGCCTTCGTCCAGGAAGTCGAGCATGAGCGCAGCGGACAGGATGGCTGCGGTCGGGTTGGCCTTGTTCTGGCCGGCGATATCGGGTGCCGAACCGTGCACGGGCTCGAACATTGACGGCCCGGTGCGAGCCGGGTTGAGATTGGCCGACGATGCGAGGCCGATGCCACCCGACACTGCACCACCGAGGTCAGTGAGGATGTCGCCAAAGAGGTTGTCGGTGACGATCACGTCGTAGCGATGCGGGTCCTGGACGAAGTAGATGCAGGCGGCATCCACATGGTTGTAGGCGGTGGCGACCTGCGGGTACTCGGCAGCGACCTCGTCGAAGGTCCGCTGCCACAGGTCGCCAGCGAACGACAGCACGTTGGTCTTGTGGACCAGCGTGACGTGCTTGCGTTCACGGGTGACGGCCAATTCGAAGGCGTAGCGGATACACCGTTCAACACCGAAGCGCGTGTTGACCGAGCCCTGGGTTGCCACTTCGTGGGGGGTGCCGACGCGCAGTGCGCCGCCTTCGCCGACGTATGGACCCTCGGTGTTCTCGCGGATGACAATGAAGTCGTGCGGGGCGGCGGCGCCAGGCGCCGTTCCGAGGAACGGGCGCTGGTTGATGTACAGATCAAGGTCGAAGCGCATCTTGAGCAGCAAGCCACGCTCGATCACACCGGGCTTCACGTCGGGGTGCCCGACGGCGCCGAGCAGAATGCTGTCGAACGGCCGGAGCGCGTCAAGCATCTCGTCGCTCAGGATTTCGCCGTCACGCAGATAGCGATCGCCACCGAGATCGAACTCGGTCGTGGCGATGTCCACGCCTGCGGCGCGGATGACCTTGATGGCTTCGGTGGTGACATCGGGTCCAATCCCGTCGCCACCAATCACTGCAATGTTGTGCGTCATACGGCGGCGAGGCTAGCCGTACTCGGTCGGGACCTCTCATCGGTCCCGATCAGGAGGGAGTAGGAGGGAGTAGGAGCGAGTCAGAAGGATCTGATTCGCAACCCTCTCGCAATCGGGTCCGGCTCGCTATCGTCTCTCAAATGGCTGGAGCGAAGTTGTCCAAGTCCGCCCTCGAGCGTTTGCAGGCGGAGTTTCACGATCTCACCACGCGCGGGCGGATCGAAGTTGCCGACAAGATCGAACGAGCGCGAGAAGAAGGCGATCTCAAGGAGAACGCCGGCTACCACGCTGCCAAAGACGAGCAAGGTCACATGGAAGGCCGCATCCGTCAACTGGAGTATTTGATCGACGAGCCCGAGATCGTCGAGAACCAGGTCTACGCGATTGTGTACGACGGTGACTCCAACGACATGGCCGAGCGCTACATGATTGGCAACATGGAAGAAGAGATCGAGGACGCCGACGTCATTAGCTCCACGTCGCCGCTCGGCGCAGCGCTCAGCGGCGCATCTGCCGGCGATTCGATCACGTATGACGCTCCGAACGGTTCGATGACCGTCAAGGTGCTAAGCGTCGATTCCGTTTGAGCCGGCTGCTCAAGCCTGGCGGCCAGACACACGACAAGACACGCGACAAGACACACGACGGTCCCGAGGTCGCTCCGGTAATCGACGTCCACAAGCCCAACTTCCCCCCTGGGAAGTTCGTCCATCTCCCGGACCGCGGCGATCTGCTCGTGCGCGACTTCGGTGGGCCAGCGGACGCACCCACAATCATGCTGCTTCACGGGTGGACTGCGTCAGCTGACCTCAACTGGTTTCGCTGCTACAAAGGCCTTGGCGAGCATTACCGCGTGGTGGCGTTCGATCATCGGGGCCACGGTTCCGGAATTCGTTCCAAGAAGACGTTCCGACTAGAAGACTGTGCCGACGATGCCGTCGATGTGGCAACCGCCCTCGGCATCGACACATTCATCCCCGTCGGCTACTCAATGGGCGGCCCGATTGCGCAGCTCATTTGGAGGCGTCACCCCGAACGAACCACCGGGCTCGTTCTTTGCGCCACGGCACCGTTCTTTTCGAACCGTCGGCCCGAGCGGCTGTCGTTCCTCGGCTTGGCCGGCCTCGCCACGCTTGCCAAGTACACGCCGGACCAGACACGCGAGTGGTTGACCGAACAGCTCTATCTTCAGCGCCGCGCCGAAACGTGGGAGCCCTGGGCGATCGAAGAAGTGTCGAGCCACGACTGGCGGATGCTGCTCGAAGCGGGCAAGGCGATCGGCCGATTCTCATCCGCTGACTGGATCGGCGAGGTCGACGTGCCCACTGCCGTCCTCATCACCATGGACGACCCGGTGATCCCGCTGGCCCGGCAGGTCAAACTGTTCGAATTGATCGGGCTGGCTGAGGCGTTTCGCGTCGACGGCGGCCATGATGCCGTCGTGGCACAAGCGGACCAGTTCGTTCCGACGTTGTTACGTGCACTCGATTCGGTCAGTCGCCGCTCGATTGCCGCTGGCCGCACATCATGAAGTGGCGCATCCCGCTCGCTATTGGCGCACTCGGCGCTGCAACAGTCGTCGTCTCACGCCGGCTAGATGCCTCGGAGTTGGGCCAATCGTGGGCCGGCCGAAATGCTCGACTCGCTCGCATGGGTGCCAAAGTCGGCGGCACCTACGCCTCGACGGCGGCCCGCAAGACCTTCGCCTCGGCCGATCGCCGTGAGGAACTCAACCGTGAACGAGAGTTCAAGACGGCGCAGCAGGTCGCCGACGAGTTGGGCCAGATGAAGGGCGCGCTGATGAAGCTCGGTCAAATGGCCAGCTATCTCGACGATGGACTTCCCGAACCGATGCGAATGGCCCTCGCCCAACTGCAGTCCAATGCTCCGCCAATGTCAACCGATCTCGCGATCTCGACGGTGGAGGCCGAGTTGGGTAAACCAATCTCCGAGCTCTTCGTCGAGTTCGACCCCGAACCGATCGCTGCTGCCTCGATTGGGCAGGTCCACCGAGCGATTATCAAAGATCCCAAGTCAGGCCAGGAACGCGCTGTTGCAGTCAAGGTGCAGTACCCGGGCGTTGACCAGGCAATCGTTTCTGACCTGAAGAACGCAGACCTACTCGGTGTGCTTCTGCAGCAGGGCTTCAACGGCCTCGACCCGACCGAGATGGTCGACGAGATCAAGATCCGTCTCGCCGAAGAGGTCGACTATGAACTTGAGGCACGCAACCAACAAAAGTTCGCCGAGTACTACGCAGGCCACCCGTACTTTCGAATTCCGGCAGTTGTACCTGAGTTCAGTACTCGGCGAGTGCTCACCTCAGAACTCGTCGAAGGGTTCGGTTGGGCCGAGCTACTGACGCGGCCACAGGCCGAGCGCGACCACGCCGGTGAAGTGATTTTTCGATTTGTGTTCCGCAGTCTGTACCGGATGGGTGCCTTCAACGGCGATCCGCATCCGGGCAACTACCTGTTCCACGACGACGGCACGGTGACGTTCCTCGACTTCGGGTTGGTGAAGCACTTCACCCACGACGAGTTAGACACCTTTGCGTCCATGGTTGAGGCTGCAGCGGTCAAACATGACGCTGCGGAGTTCCGACGCATCGTCGAAGAAGCCGGAATGTTGCGACCCGGGGCGCCCGTCGACACCGACGAGGTCGGCGAGTATTTCTCGCTCTTCTACGACACCGTCGCCAACGACGCCGAGATGACCTGGACACGCGAGTATGCGAACAAGATCGTGCGTCACACGTTCGACCGCGACAGCCCAATCAGCCAGTACGCCACGGTGCCGCGAGCATTCGTCTTCATTCAGCGCATCAACCTGGGCCTCTATGCACTCCTCGGCGAACTGAACGCAACGGGCAACTATCGCCGCATCGCATCGGAGTTGTGGCCCTTCGTTGACGCCGGTCCCGACTCGCCTATTGGCGAGGCAGAAACGGCCTGGCTCGCCTGCCGCTAAACCCTTACCCGCTGGGCGGTGCGGCGATGCGGCAATGACACGCACCATCTGAGCCAACGAAACGATCTTCACCGGTACCGCCCCGACGGTCCGCTCCATGCGCTCGCGGGTGGCCGATGTGTTCCAGGGTGGCAAGCGCGTTGCCTCATCCAGGCTCGGGTCAGTAGGCGCCGAACAGGTCGACAACGAGCACTGCATCAACCCCGGCGGGCAGACCGACCTGTGGGTTACCAGTCTCACCGAAACCGAATGCCGGCGGGAAGGTGATCGCACGTCGACCGCCGACCTTCATGCCGGGCATGCCTTGCACAATGGCCTCGAACTGGCCATCGGCCATCGGGAGCTGAATTGGTTCGCTCGTCCAAGTGCTGTCGAGAAGCACCCCACTGTCGGCGCGGAACAGCACCAGGTTGAACACCGCTGTCTGGCCTTGCTCGAGGACTACTCCGTCACCTTCGATCAGATCTTCGAACGACAAGTCGGTGGCACCCTCAGACGCCTCGACACCCATCTCGGTCGGTGCCTCAGATGCGTCCGGTGCCTTGATGACCGAACGAACATCAATGACGAACGTGAGCGGCTCGTTCTCGCGGATCACGTCACTACGCGACGCCTCGCCGTATGCCTGAGCGCTTGGGATGTCGAGCTGGAGGCGGGCACCGGTTTGTGCGCCGAGGAGCCCGTCGTTCCATCCCTGGATGACCTGTGCCTGGCCAAGCGGACCGACCGCGAAGGGCGTGCCACGGTCGTAGCTGTTGTCGAACTCGACGCCATCGAGCGCCCGCACCCCGATGTAGTCAACAATCACCGTGTCGCCGGCTTCTGCGATCGGGCCGTCACCTTTGGTCAGCACGGTCACGGCGAGTACTTCAACGTCGACGCCGGGGACATCAATGTCGGTCGGCTTGTCGGCGCTCGCTTCGCTCACCGGCGCCACATCGGCGTCAGTAGTTGGAGCGGCGTCGGAGGTTGGCGCGGCATCGGCAGCGACCGTCTGTTCAGTAGCGACCGAATCATCTGCAGGCGCAGCCGAATCGGACCCACTGCAACCAGCAATGGCAAGTGAGGCAATGACAATGAAGGGAACCGTGCGACGCATAGCCCGAACGCTACCGGCGAGCGTTCGCCCGAATGGGTCAACCTCAACCCGCTCCTTGCCCAGTTGGCACGTCAAACTGTGGGCATGCAAGTTTTTCGCCCGTCAGCAATCGGTGCCGGAGCGCTGTTCACCGGCGCCGGCATCGCCCACTTTGCGAAGCCCGACTTCTTCGAAGCCATCGTGCCCGACTGGTTCCCAGATGCAGCACTCGCCAACCGTGCAAGCGGGTTAGCCGAGTTGGCCTTCGGACTCGGGATGTTCCACCCGAGGACGCGCAAGCTCGCAGCACTCGGACTCTTCGCTCTCACAATCGTGGTGTTCCCTGCGAACATCGACATGGCCGTCAACCGCGTCGAGCCTCAGCTGGTCGAGGGACGGTTCAGACGCAGGGTCGGCGCGGCAACCGGCCCAGCCAACTGGATCCGCCTGCCGCTCCAAGTCCCGCTCTTGTGGTGGCTCTGGAAGGAGAACCGCGCGGCGTCCGCGGCGATCCGCTGACCGGGCCGGTCAGAGGTTGATTTCGGCCGCGGCTGCGACGACGGCAGGGCCAAATCTGCGGCCCGGCTGTTTCGTGAGTCGCTCAACCGGACCGCTCACCGAGATGGCCGCCACAATCGTCCCGTCACCCGAGCGCACCGAAGCGCTCACCGACGCAGCACCGGCCTCGCGCTCGCCGACGCTCTGTAGCCAGCCGGTCTTGGTCGGCTCACCGGTCAAGAGACGCCCTGACGAGCCAACGTCGATGGGAAGCAATGATCCTTCTGGCACGATCCACCGAAGCCCGTGTGACGACTCGAGCGACAGCACGCACCGCCGTTGGCTACCCTCACGAACGAAAAGTTGGACGGCCTCACCGGTCGAGTCGCGCAGCGCCGTGGCGATCGGCCGGACAACGTCGACGAGCGGGAATCGTTCGGATGATTGCTGACCAAGCGCAACCAGGCCATGACCGAGTTCGAATCTGCCCTCGCCATCGCGGCGGAGAAATCCGTGCACTTCCAGTGCAGCGGCCAGCCGGTGAGCGGTAGCTCGCGGCAGCCCGGTCGACTGCTGGAGCTTCGACAGTCCTTGCGGCTGGACCGAGACAGCTCGAAGCACCAGCATCGACTTGTCGAGCACGCCGACGCCAGTACTGGCCGCTACACTGTCCATATTGCAAGAACCATATCTCACAATGTGGGAAATGCCACCAGCCGTTCAACTGACGTAGAAACCGAGCATCGCATGGGCAAGACACTGCCAGAAAAGGTCTGGGACCGCCACCTGGTCCACTCCGCCGAAGGCGAACCCGAGCTGCTGTACATCGACCTGCACCTCGTGCATGAAGTCACAAGCCCCCAGGCATTCGACGGCCTCCGTCTGACCGGGCGCGGCGTGCGTCGCCCTGATCTCACGCTCGCCACCGAGGACCACAACGTCCCGACCGAGAACATCGATCAACCGATTGCCGATCCAATCTCGGCAAAGCAGATCGACACACTTCGCGTCAACACCGCCGAGTTCGGCATCACCAACTTCCCGATGGGCCATCCTGATCAGGGCATTGTTCACGTGATCGGCCCGGAACAGGGCCGCACCATGCCCGGCATGACCATTGTGTGCGGCGACTCGCATACCGCCACACACGGCGCCTTCGGTGCGATTGCTTTTGGCATCGGCACCAGCGAGGTCGAGCACGTGCTCGCCACTCAGACACTCCCCCAAACTCGACCCAAGTGGATGTCCGTGACCGTTGATGGCGAGTTGCAACCCGGCGTGACCGCCAAGGACATCATCCTTGCGATCCTCGGTGAGATTGGCACGAGCGGCGGCATCGGCCACATCATCGAGTACCGCGGGTCTGCCATCCGGGCGCTCTCGATGGAAGGTCGCATGACCGTCTGCAACATGTCGATCGAGGCCGGCGCCAAGGCCGGGCTCATCGCTCCCGATGCAACAACGTTCGAGTACCTCGAAGGCCGCCAGCACGCACCGCAGGGTGCCAACTGGGCCGCAGCGGTCGCCGACTGGAAAACGCTTTTCTCGGACGACGACGCAGTGTGGGACGCCACCGTCGTGCTCAACGCCGCACAAATCTCACCGCACGTTTCATGGGGCACCAACCCCGGCCAGGTTGGTCCTATCGATCGACCCATCCCCTCCCCGAGCGATTTTGAGAGCACGACGGCTCAAGAAACCGTGCAACGCGCACTCGACTACATGGGCCTCGAAGCCGGCCAGTCAATGCGCGACGTCAGCGTCGACACCGTCTTTATCGGATCCTGCACCAATAGCCGGATCGAAGACCTCCGCGCCGCTGCTGCGGTCATGGAAGGGCGGACCGTCACGGTTCCTCGCGCGTTGATTGTTCCCGGGAGCCACCGTGTCAAAGCGCAGGCGATCGAAGAGGGTCTCGACAAGATCTTTACGGCGGCCGGGGCCGACTGGCGCGAGCCGGGCTGCTCGATGTGCCTCGCGATGAACCCGGACAAGCTCGCCCCCAAGGAGCGCGCGGCATCCACCAGCAATCGCAATTTCGAAGGGCGCCAAGGCCCCGGTGGCCGCACCCACCTCGTGTCGCCTGCGGTTGCCGCGGCAACCGCCATCAAAGGCACGTTCTGCACACCCGCTGACCTCCCTGCGCAGGGCGACGAGAAGGTGGCCAAGTGAAGTCTGTCCAGGTCATCACCGGAACCGGCGTGCCGTTGAAGCGCTCCGACGTCGACACCGATCAGATCATCCCCGCCGTCTGGCTCAAGCAGGTCGAGCGAACCGGCTTCGAAAAGGGCCTCTTTTCGGCATGGCGTGACGAACAGGGCTTCGTGCTCAACGACGAACGCTATGCAGGCGCCAACATTCTCGTCGCCGGCCCGGCCTTCGGTGTTGGCTCCTCCCGCGAGCACGCCGTTTGGGCCATCCAGCAGTACGGATTCGATGCCGTGATCGCACCCAGCTTCTCCGACATCTTCCGGAACAACTGCACCAAGAACGGCCTCGTTCCGGTGATCCTGCCCGAGGCCGTCGTCGAAGCAATCTGGGGTGCAATTGAGTCCGACGCAGCCACGTCGATTGTCGTCGACATGCAACGACTCAAGGTCGAAGTTCCTGCCGCAGGAATCGACGAACAGTTTCCAATGGACGCCGCCACGCAGCACCGCTTCCTCAACGGTCTCGATGACATCGGCATCACGATGACCCACGTCGACGAAATCACGAGCTTCGAGAGCAGTCGACCGGCCTGGTTCGGCTGAGTTGTCGTTGGGGTCTGACCCCAACTACAACGAGGTGATCGGGCAGAATCGTCTGATGGCAAATGTTCACGGCACGTCGGCTCCCGAATACAGCAAGCTCAGTGAGCTGCTGAGCAGCACAATTGATAATGGCAAAGACGTCGGCGCGTCGGTCTCGGTGACTGTCGACGGCGAAACCGTCGTCGACATCTGGGGCGGCTGGGCCGACGAGGCCAAGACCACCCCGTGGTCCGAGAACACGATCGTCAACGTCTGGTCGACCACCAAGACAATGACCTTTCTTTCGGCTTTGATTCTCGCTGAGCGAGGCCAGCTTGACTTCCACGAGAAGGTGGCGACCTACTGGCCAGAATTCGCTCAGAACGGCAAGGCCGACATCGAAGTCCGCCACCTCATGGGCCACACGTCGGGCGTCAGCGCCTGGGAACAACCCGTCGAGACCGACGACATCTACGACTGGGAGAAGTCGACGTCGATGCTCGCAGCGCAGGCGCCTTGGTGGACGCCCGGCGAGGGCTCCGGCTACCACGCCCTAAATCAAGGTCATTTGATCGGCGAAGTCATCCGCCGGATCGACGGTCGCATGCTTGGCGACTTCTTCGCCGAGGAAGTAGCGCGGCCACTCGACGCCGACTTTCACATCGGGCTCGACCCGGCCGAATTCGCCCGGGTGTCGAATGTGATTCCGCCGCCACCGCTTGATTTCGACCTTGCAGCACTCGACCCCAACAGTCTGCTGGTCAAGACCTTCACCGGCCCGGCTCCGGCCGCCGAGGAGGCGTGGACCCCCCAATGGCGCCAGGCCTGCATCGGTGCAGCCAACGGCCATGGCAACGCCCGCTCGGTTGCTCGCGTGCAGGCCATCGTTGCCAACGGTGGCACCGTCGACGGGGTCTCACTCCTGTCTGCCGACACGATCCAGATGATCTTCGAAGAACAGGCCCACGGTGTCGACCAAGTGCTCGGCCTCCCTGTCCGATTTGGGATGGGCTACGCCCTGCACTCCGAAGCAGTCCCGTACCTGCCAGAGGGCAACTACGCCTACTGGGGCGGTTGGGGCGGCTCGTCGATCATCGTCGACATCGACCGCAAGATCAGCTTCGCCTACGTGATGAACCGGATGGACGAAGGGCTGCTTGGTGACATGCGCGGTATCAACCTCGCTCAAGAGGTCTTCAAGCGCTGATCAGCGCAGCCCGAGCGTCAGATCTTGACGACCATCTTGCCGGTATTGGCACCAGCGAGGAGCCCAATGAACGCTTCGCCGGCATTCTCGATGCCTTCGATAACCGTTTCGTCATGCTTGATCGTGCCATCGGCAAGCCATCCGCCGACCTCGGTGATGAAGTCCTGCATCATGTCCCAGTGGTCGCTCACGATGAAGCCACGCAGGTTCAGTCGCTTACCAATAGCCAGCGACATGTTGTTCGGGCCAGGTGCCGGCTCGGTGTTGTTGTATGCCGAGATCGCTCCACACAGCGCGACGCGACCCATCGGGTTCAGGGCGTGTATCGCTGCCTGCAGGTGCTCGCCGCCAACGTTGTCGAAGTAGACATCGATGCCGTCAGGTGCCGCTGCGAAAAGCTGCTTGGCAACAGGACCTAACTTGTAATTGAAAGCCGAGTCGTAGCCGAGCTCATCGGTCAGCCACGCAACCTTCTCGTCGGTACCTGCCGAACCAATGACACGTGAAGCGCCCTTCAGCTTCGCGAGTTGTCCAACCAGGGAGCCAACGGCTCCGGCCGCCCCGGACACAAAGACGGCGTCGCCCTCCTTGAACGACGCAACCTCAAGCAACCCCGCGTAAGCAGTCATTCCCGGCATGCCGAGCACGCCCAGGTTTGCTGACAGGGAGACCCCTTCGATCACCGCGGCCGGCTGGACAGCCGAGCCTTGGACGACGGCAATCTCGCGCCATCCGAGGTTGTGTACAACCTGGCTTCCGACCGGAACTGTGCCCGACTTCGATTCGATGACTTCGCCCACGGCACCGCCTTCGAGCGGCTGACCAATCTGGAACGGCGGCACGTACGACTTGACGTCGTTCATGCGGCCACGCATGTACGGATCCACCGACATGAAACGATTCGCGATCATGACCTCACCGTCTTTCAGATCGCGGACTGGCGATTCCGCAACTTCAAAGTTTTCGGGAACGGGAGCACCATTCGGACGCGAGGCAAGATTGACATGGCGTGAGATGCGGGTCATGGCCCGACAATATCGACATTCGAGCGGCGCTCAACTGGTCTCCTCCGGACCTTGTCAAAATGCGCTCGAAATGCGCTCGAAATGCGCTCAC
>Ga0209502_10000898_pt1 | contig 29423 bp, 27 predicted proteins | sample ArcticOcean_MG_C_10_FD_187442 | JGI IMG/M metagenome (GOLD analysis project Ga0209502, IMG submission 187442) | Marine microbial communities from western Arctic Ocean - ArcticOcean_MG_CB11_90 (SPAdes) (version 2) | ecosystem: Environmental > Aquatic > Marine > Oceanic | place: Arctic Ocean... | reverse complement strand
CCAGCGCCGCAAGGCGTGAGAGTTCGAGTCTCTCCTTTCGCACCATATTTAAGTTAGGAATAAAACAATGGCAGAAGCAATAGAAAAAATTAGCAGTATTGAACGAAAAGTTAAAGGCTTGGTGTCTATCTCGCCATTACAGGGCCAGATATCGCAAAGATTTGAAGAGCTAACAAGAACAGCGCGTGTTTCTGGTTTTCGGCCTGGAAAAGTCCCAATGAGTGTTATTGAAAAACAGTACGGTGCAGATATTAGATCTGATATATATGCTAAAGCTATAGAGATGAAATTTGGCGAAATAGTCAATACTAACAACCTTCGTGTAGCAGGAATGCCGGATATTCAACATGCCCCTTTAGACAAGATTAGCGATGATTTTGAATTTACTGCAACATTTGAAGTTTTTCCTGAATTTAAATTAGCAAGCTTTAAGCCTCTTAAAGTTGAAAAAAAATCAGTAGAAGTAGGGGAAAGCGACATAAAAAAAACAATAAATGTTTTAATAAAGCAAAGGGCAGTATTTGAGAAAGTAGATCGAACATCCAAGCTTGATGACCAAATAACAGTTCAACTTAAGTCATTTATCAATGAAGAAGAGATTGAATCAACAGGCTCACAATCTTTGGAGTTTGTTCTAGGAGATTCAAAGAGGATTAAGGCCGTAGACGATCAACTTGTTGGAATAAAAGCAGGAGAATCCAAAGAATTTGAAGTTAAATATCCAAAAGATCATAACCCAGCTCAACTAGCCAATCAAAATGTTAAATATCAAATTAAATTAATAGAAGTGAAAGAGCCAAAATTACCAGAAATAGATTCAAGTTTTGCAAGAAGTTTAGGGGTTGGGGATGGAGACGTTAAAGTAATGGAGCAAGAGATCAAAATATCTCTAACTCAAGAAGTTGAGAAAAGAGTTAAGGCTGATTTAAAAAAACAAGTTTTTCAATTGCTTATTGAGTCTCATGAAATGGAAATCCCGAAATCATTGGTATCGATGGAAGTAAATCGCATGATGCAATCTACTTATGAAAATCTTAAGAAGCAGGGTGCTGATATGAAAGAATTAAAGTTAGGACCAGAAATGTTTGAAGACAATGCAATAAAAACATGTAAATTAAGAATTGTTCTCGCTACTCTAGTTGATAAAAATAAGTTAGAAGCAAGTGAGGAACAAATTAAGTCAAAGGTTATTGAATTTTCAGCTAATTTTGATGATACAGAAAAAGCAGAAAAATGGTTTTATGATGACCCAAAGCGTTTAGATGAGCCAGCTGCACTTTCGACTGAAGACAACATTGTTGAGTGGTTTTTAAAAGAATGCAAAATTGAATCTAAGAAAATTTCTTTTGACGACTTAATGGCAATACAGGTATAAATAATGAGTAATTCTAAAATAGAATCAATTAGTCACTTTTCTCCAAATAACTTAGGCTATATACCTATGGTTGTTGAACAAAGTGGTCGAGGTGAGAGGTCTTATGATATATATTCAAGACTGCTGAAAGAAAGACTTATTTTTTTAGTTGGCCCGGTAGATGATATGACTGCTAATGTAGTAGTTGCCCAATTATTATTCCTTGAAGCAGAAAACCCAGATAAAGATATTTCTTTATATATAAATTCACCAGGTGGCTCAGTAACTGCGGGAATGGCTATCTATGACACAATGCAATTTATCAAGCCAGATGTTAGTACTTTATGTATTGGGCAAGCAGCAAGTATGGGAGCTTTGCTCTTAACGGCTGGAGCAGATGGTAAAAGATTTTGTCTTCCAAATTCTAGAGTTATGATTCATCAACCTTTAGGAGGATTTCAGGGTCAAGCTTCAGATATTGAAATTCATGCAAAAGAAATTTTATTTTTAAAAAATAAACTTAATTCAATTCTGTCAAAACACACAAAACAACCAATAAAAAAAATTGCAGAAGATACTGACCGAGATAATTTTATGAGTGCAGATGACTCTGTTAAATACGGATTGATTGATCAAGTTATTGCCAGCAGAGCTGAAGTTAAGTAGAGACTTTAAATGACTGAAGAAAAAAAAGATAAAACTCTTCTTTGTTCCTTTTGTGGAAAAAATCAAAACGAAGTTAAGAAACTTGTTGCTGGACCTTCGGTATTTATTTGTGATGAATGTGTTGACTTATGTAATGATATTATTCAAGAAGAATCAAAAGAGCTAGGTGAAGTATTAGAAAAATCTGAATCAGATCTTTTAAGCCCAAAAGAACTCTCCAAATCTCTTGGTGAACATGTAATCGGTCAAGAGGAAGCAAAGAAGAGTATGTCCGTTGCCGTCTATAACCATTACAAACGACTCAAAAAAAATAAAGATGATCACGGTGATTTTGCAGATGTAACGATTGCTAAAAGCAACATTTTATTTATTGGGCCCACTGGTTCTGGTAAAACTTTGCTAGCACAAACTTTAGCAAACTTACTTCAAGTCCCATTTGTTATGGCTGACGCAACAACTTTAACTGAGGCTGGTTATGTTGGAGAAGATGTTGAAAATATAATGCAGAAATTGCTACAAAAATGTGACTATGATGTGGAAAAAGCCCAAAAAGGCATCGTATATATTGATGAGGTTGATAAAATATCTAGAAAATCTGAAAACTCTTCAATAACAAGAGACGTATCAGGAGAGGGCGTTCAGCAGGCCTTATTAAAACTGATTGAAGGAACAGTTGCATCAGTTCCTCCTCAAGGTGGAAGAAAGCATCCAAATCAAGAATTTGTTCAAATTGATACTGCAAATATATTATTTATATGTGGTGGTGCTTTTGATGGGCTTGAGAAAATTATCAGACAAAGAACTGAAAAAAATAGCATAGGTTTTGGAGCAGAAGTACAAAGTAAAGACGACCATAGAACAATTACAAATATTATAAAGAATGTGGAGCCAGAAGATTTGATTAAGTTTGGCCTAATACCTGAATTTATAGGAAGGCTTCCAGTAATCACAACATTAGAAACTTTAGAAAAAAAAGCTTTAGTTCAAATCTTAAAAGAACCAAAAAATGCACTAATTAAACAATATAAAAAATTATTTAATATGGAAGGCGTGGAATTAGAGTTTCGTGATGATGCTATTGAAGCAATTGCTCTCAAAGCAATTGAACGAAAAACTGGTGCACGTGGATTAAGATCAATTATGGAATCTAGCTTAAAAGAAACCATGTATGAATTACCAACAATAAATAACTTACTAAAAGTAGTTATAGATAAGGGTGTAATAAACCAAAATGAGAAGCCATATTTAATATATTCTGGGATTGAAAAGCAAGCTAATAAGTAAATGGGCTTGAATTTTATTAAAATAACCCCATAACATTAATTCAGTAGTAATTTTTTAAAGAAGAATAAAAATAATGACAATAATAACAAAAAATTTTCCAATGCTGCCTTTAAGGGATGTAGTTGTTTATCCACAGCTAGTAATACCTTTATTTGTAGGAAGAGATAAATCCATCAAGGCTATAGAAAAAGCAAATAGCGGTGACAAGAAAATTCTATTGGTTGCACAAAAAACTGCAGGGAAGGACGAGCCTGAGATCAAAGATTTATATACCGTAGGGACTGTTGCAAGCATTTTGCAGATGCTAAAATTGCCTGATGGAACTGTTAAGATTTTAGTTGAAGGACTGCAAAGAGCAAATGTGGAAAAATTTAATGACTCTGGAGATTTTTGGGCTGCAGATATAAATTTAATAAAAATTAAAGAAAAAAAAGATAAAAATACATTAGCTTTTATGCGTTCTGTTTTTTCTCAGTTTGAACAATACATAAAGTTAAATAAAAAAATCCCTCCTGAAATTTTAACCTCGCTTATAGCTATAGAAGAACCTGGAAGACTAGCAGATTCAATTGCAGCAAATCTGACTTTGAAACATTCTGAAAAGCAAAATATATTAGCAACTTTCGACATAAAAGCTCGCTTGGATCTTTTGTTACATATTATGGAATCTGAGATTGATATTTTACAGGTAGAGAAAAAAATTCGTGGTAGGGTTAAAAGGCAAATGGAAAAGTCACAAAGAGAATATTATTTAAATGAGCAAGTAAAGGCAATCCAAAAAGAACTAGGAGAGCAGGAAGAGGGTGCTGATCTTGATGAACTTGAAGAAAAGATAAAAACTGCTGGAATGACAATAGAAGCTAAAGAAAAGTGTTATTCCGAGTTTAAAAAATTAAAAATGATGTCCCCAATGTCAGCAGAAGCATCTGTTGTCAGAACTTTTATTGAGACATTAATCAACCTGCCATGGACCGACAAAACAGAAATAAATAAAGACCTGAAGAGTGCAGAATTAGATCTTGATAACGATCATTTTGGACTGGAAAAAGTGAAAGAAAGAATAATTGAATATTTAGCTGTACAAAATAGAGTTGGCAAACTTAAAGGTCCAATTTTGTGTTTAGTTGGTCCTCCAGGTGTAGGTAAAACATCCCTTGGTAATAGTATTGCAAAGTCGATTAATCGAAAGTTTATAAGAATGGCCCTTGGCGGTGTGAGAGATGAAGCAGAGATTAGGGGGCATCGTAGAACTTATATTGGATCAATGCCAGGTAAAATTTTACAGAACATGACTAAAGTTGGCGTTAAGAACCCACTATTTTTATTAGATGAGGTAGATAAGATGGGCCAAGATTTTAGAGGAGACCCATCTTCAGCTTTGCTCGAGGTTCTAGATCCAGAACAAAACCACACATTTTCTGATCATTATGCTGAAATTGAATATGACTTATCTGATGTAATGTTTGTTGCAACTGCTAATTCAATGAATATCCCAGAGCCACTTTTAGATAGAATGGAGATTATAAGATTATCAGGGTATACAGAATCTGAAAAATTAAATATTGCAATTAAGTACCTACTGCCTAAACAGCTAAAAAATAATGGATTAAAGCGAAATGAGTTTAAAATTTCAGCTAAAGCTATTAAAGATATTATTCAGTTTTATTCTAGAGAAGCTGGAGTTAGAAAATTAGAACAAGAAATTTCAAAAATCTGTAGAAAAGTTGTGAAATCACTCTTAACAAATAAGAAATTAAAAGCTATATCTGTTAACAGCAAAAACCTACAAGATTATTTAGGTGTCAAAATTTATGATATTGGATATGCAAATAAAAAAAACCAAATTGGTCAGGTAACAGGTTTAGCTTGGACACAAGTTGGCGGTGAATTATTAACAATTGAGGCAGTAGTCTTGCCAGGCAAAGGAAAGACAATAATTACTGGAAAACTTGGCGATGTGATGCAAGAGTCGATCCATGCAGCAATGAGTGTTGTGAGGAGCCGTGCTGAGAAATTAGGTATTAATAACGCATTTCATGAAAAAAAAGATATACATATTCATTTCCCTGAAGGAGCAACTCCAAAAGATGGGCCAAGTGCTGGCATAGGTATAACAACCGCAATTATCTCAAGCTTGACTGGTATACCTGTTTATTCTGATGTTGCAATGACAGGTGAAATTACTCTTAGAGGTGAAGTTTTGCCAATTGGCGGTCTCAAAGAAAAATTATTAGCAGCACATCGTGGAAATATTAAAAAGATTTTAATTCCAGAGCAAAATGTAAAAGATTTGATTGATATTCCAGAAGAAATTAAAGCTGGGGTAGATATTATCCCTGTTAAATGGATTGATCAAGTTATTGAGATAGCGTTAACAAAAAAGCCAAAAAGCTTAATAAAAGAATCAAAAGTTATTCCTAATGCATCAAAAAATACAATTCAAATAGATAAAGTAATAGCGCATTAGTTTTTTATTATATTAGCTAGCTTTGTTCTTGGTGTTATTGTAAAATTACATTCGAAATTTTTAACAATTCGGGTGCTTAGCTCAGTTGGTAGAGCGTCGCCCTTACAAGGCGAATGTCACAGGTTCGACCCCTGTAGCACCCACCATTTTTTAGGAGTGGTAGTTCAGTTGGTTAGAATACCGGCCTGTCACGCCGGTGGTCGCGGGTTCGAGTCCCGTCCACTCCGCCAATATTCAAATATGGACTAAATTTATTAGTCCATAAGCAAAATAAAGAACCAATATATTTAATTTTGGTCTTTTATATAATCTTTATCTTTAATTTTTGAGAATTTAAATATGTTAGAACAAATTAGGAATAGGACTCAAACTACATTTGCAAAGGTCATTTTAGCAATAATAATTGTTCCTTTTGCTCTTTTTGGTATCGATTCATATTTGTCATCGGTTGGAAGTTCTATTCATATTGCATCTGTAAACGATGAGCTTATTACTGCTCAAGCATTACAAAATGCTGAAACTGAAATTAAAGCTCGTCAAGATGAATCGGCTGACCCTTCAATATTTGAAAGTATAGAATTTAAAAAAGCTGTATTAGATAATTTGATAACAACAAAGTTAATCAATCAAGAAATTAAGAATTCTGGATTTTATATTAGTGATAGCCAAATTGGAACATATATAGCAGGCATGCCTGAATTTCGAAAAGATGGAAAATTTTCTCAAGAACAATACGATCAAGTTTTAAAAATTAATAACCTATCCCCAAAAAAATTCGATGACAAGATTAAGAGTGATCTTGGAACCCAACAAGTAAAAGATAGCTTAAGGAAGCTTTCTTTTGTTCCAAAAACTAAAGTTCAAGAGCTTGTTGATCTAGCCTATCAAAAAAGAGATGTCAGTATTTATGAATTAAAACAAGATGATTTTAAAAATAAAATTGATCTTTCTATTCCTGCATTAAAAAAAGTATATGAAGAGAGTAAGTCGTCATTTATGCGCCCTGATCAGGTTAAGATTAAGTTTATTATTTACTCAGTGGCAGGAATAGTTCCTAATGTAAAAGTAGCAGATAAAGAGGTAAAAAATTATTTTGCTGACAATATAAGTAGATATCAAACAGACCAACAAAGGAGAGCAAGTCATATTTTATTTACTGTTGGACCTAATTTAACAGATGAGGAAGTAAAAAAGATTGCAACAAGAGCTCAAAATGTTCTTAATGAAATTAAAAAAAATCCTAAGACTTTTAAAAAAAATGCTGAAAAATATTCTCAAGATGCAGAATCATCAAAAAATGGTGGAGATCTCGGCTTTTTTTCAAGAGGAGATATGGATAAAGTTTTTGAGGACACAGTTTTCTCTATGTCTAAAAATCAGATTGCTGAACTTATTAAAACTGAGTTCGGTTTTCATATTGTCATGTTAACTGAGATAAAAGGAGAGGAAGTTAAATTTGAAACTGTTAAAAATCAAATTAAGGGTGAGTTGCTTTTTAACAAAGCGCTCGTTGAATTTGGTGAGAATGCAGAAGATTTTAGTAATATTGTATACGAGCAATCTGAAAGCCTCCAACAAGCTGCAAACAAATTTTCCTTAAAAATTGAAGATAGTGAATGGCTAAGCTTTGAGAATGCCAAAAAATTCTTCAATAATGAAGCCTTTGCTCAGGCCATTTTTGATAAATATGCTATAGATGGAATGAAAAATATAGCCGCTATTGAGGCTTCACCTAATAATTTAGTTGCAGCTAGAGTTGTTGACTTTCGTTCTTCAGCTGCAAAATCTTTTGATGAAGTTAAAGGCTCCATTAAAGATTTTCTTGTAGAAGCTGAATCCCAGAGACTTTTAATTTTAGCTGGTACTAAATTGATTGAAGATGTTAAATTAAAACCTAATGTTATTAACTGGATTGACGAATTAACTGTAGATCGTGTTGATAGGCAAGGCTTATCTGATACTCTTTTAAATGCAATATTTAAGATGGATGGCAAAGATCTTCCTGCATATACAGGCCTTTATGACAGCAAAGGTGAATATGTTATTGTTAAGCTTAGCAAGGTTGTTACTGAAAAGGTTGAAGATAAAGACTCAATTGATACTTATTATAATGAGTATATTTCAATGATTCAGGAAGAAATTGATTTTTCTTTTATATCAGATTTAAAAGCTAAAGCTGATATTGACATTAAATTTGGTGATTTGAATTAATCAATTGATCCAGCAGCAGTAATATTCATTCCGCCATCTACGTAAGTGATCTCTCCTGTAACCCCTGACGCAAGATCGCTACACAAAAATGCAGCAACATTGCCAACCTCTTCAGTTGTTACATTTCTTTTTAATGCTGCATGGCGCTCATTAAAATCATACATTTTATCAAAATTTCCAATACCTGATGCTGCCAGAGTTTTGATAGGGCCCGCTGAAATTGCATTCACTCTAATTCCTTTTGCCCCTAAGCTATGTGACATATACTTTACGTTAGCTTCAAGGCTAGCTTTTGCTAATCCCATTACATTGTAATTAGGCATTGTTCGTTCAGCCCCTAAATAACTTAAAGTCAAAAGGCTTGAGTTTTTATTTAAATAAGGCACTGCAGATTTTGCAAGAGCAGTAAAACTATATGAGCTAATATTATGTGCAATTGTAAAATTTTCACGAGTGGTCGATTCGACAAAATCACCATTCAATGCTTCTTTGGGCACAAATGCTATTGAGTGAATTAAGATATCGAAATTACTCCACTCTTTTTCTAATAGTGGAAATAGGTTTTCAATATCTTCATCCTTTGCAACATCGCATGGCAAAACAATATTTGAATTAAAATGTGAAGCAAGCTTTTCAACACGTCCTTTATGTTTTTCCATTTGGTAGGTGAATGCAAGTTCAGCACCCTGTTTTTTCATAGAAGAAGCTATACCATAAGCAATTGATCGATCACTAAGTAATCCAAGTATTAATACTTTTTTATTCTTTAAGAATCCCATAGCTGCCCTTTTTTAGTGATTAGATTTTATTTTTAGGGTCTAATATATCTCTAAGCCCTTCTCCAAGTAAATTATATCCCAATACAGTAATGAGGATAGCTAAACCAGGAAATAAAGAGAGCCACCAAGCAAATTGAATATACTCTTTTCCATCAGTGAGTATATTTCCCCAAGATGCAGTTGGAGCTTGAACACCCAGGCCTAGGAAACTGAGACCAGATTCTACTAAAACTGCACTTGCGATTCCAAGAACTGAACTAACAATTATAGGCGTTAAACTGTTTGGAAGAAGATGCTTTATGATTATTGAAAAATGATTCGAGCCCATTGTCTCTGCTGCAAGAACGTACTCTCTTTGACGTAAGCTAAAAAATTCTGCTCTTACAAGCCTTGTAACGCCCATCCAAGATGTTAGGCCAATTACAATCATAATATTCCATATTGATGGGGTAAGGAATGCTATTACAGCTAATATTAGAAAGAATGTTGGTATAGATAGCATAATATCTACAAATCGCATAATTAATGAATCAACCCACCCTCTATAAAATCCAGCTAAGGAACCCAAAATAACACCTATAAGAGTTGCTATACCTACTGCTACAAAACCAACTAGTAGAGATATTTGTGCTCCATAAAGCATTCTTGAAAAAACATCTCTTCCGAGACCGTCTGTTCCCATCAGATGATTTGTTGAAGGTGGAAGCAATATAGAGTTTATATTAATAAAATTTGGATCATATGGAGCAATAATAGGGGCAACTAAAGCTGCAATTAAAATTGTTAAAATAATAATAAGACCAGAAAGTGCGAGAGGATTTTTAAAAAAAATACTCATTTAACTAGGCCTTTTCTTACTCGGGGATCAGCCCAAGCATAACCAATATCTGCAAGCAAGTTTCCTATCAAGGTTAGAAAAGATCCAATAGTTAAAATCCCCATTATTACCGGGAAGTCCCGCATTAAAACTGAATCATAGAAAAGTTTACCCATTCCTGGTATAGCGAAAATTGATTCTGCAATTACAGATCCACCAATAAGACCTGGAATAGAGAGACCTACAATCGTAATAAGAGGAAGGATGGCATTTTTAAGTGCATGAATAAATACAATTTTACTTTCTTTCAAACCTTTAGACCTTGCTGTTGTAATAAAATCTTGATGAAGAATATCTAACATACCATTTCTTACATAGAGGGATATACCAGCCAGACCACTCAGGGATGATATTGAAACGGGAAGAATTAAGTGCTTTAGGAGGTCTGTAAATTGATCAAAATTACTAAGGTTTTGATAGCCTAAACTATGGAGCCCTGATATTGGAAGCCATTGATTACTAACTCCAGTCCAATACATAAGTAAAAGTGCTAACCAAAAACCCGGAATTGCGAAGCCGATAAAAACAAACAAGGTTATAGATCGGTCAACCCAGGTATTTTGACGAACTGCAGAAAGAGTCCCAAGAAAAATAGAAATAGAAAAAATAATACAAATACCTAAAAGATTTATCATTAAAGTGATTGGAAGTGATTCTTGTATTAACCCTTTGGTAACATTGCCAGATTTGTCTGTTCGTTCCCATAAGACTGGTTTTTGGTGTGATGCAAAAGAGTTACCAAAATCAAGCTGAGCAATTCGCTTTACCCATAAGCCATATTGAATGATTACCGGTTTATCAAGGTTGTAAAGCTCTCTTAATTTTTGTCTAGATTCTTCGGATGCTTTTGGGTTAAAAGATGCTTCGCTTGATGTAACATCACCAGGAGCAAGATGCATAATAAAAAATGACACAAGACTTATTCCAATTAGCATTGGTATCATCCACAATATTCTTTTTATCAAGTATGAGATCATTATCTCTCCGAAATTTCGTTTCTACGAAGAGGTTTTGGTATAAACCAATTGTAATTATTATGATAAATACCTGCTGGTGGAGCAGGCTTCTTAATTCCCTTAACCCTTTTATGCACAGCACTTAAGCTATAACCTGCATATAGATAAATGATTGGAGAATCTTCTAATAGATATTTTGAAAATTTATGGTAAATTTTCTCACGTTTAGAAATGTTTAATTCTTCTCGACCAAGCTCAAGTAATTTATCAACATTTTTATTAGAGTATCCAAGAAAATTAAATTGACCAGGTCCTTGTTGTGATGAATGCCAAATATTATATTGATCTGGATCAAGAGATAGGCTCCATCCAAGAACAACAACATCAAAATCACCAGTTTTTATAAATCTATTCACAAAGCTTGCCCATTCAATTACCCTTATTGAAACATCAACCCCAATATCTTGAAGTCTTTTTTGAATTACAACTGCTGTCATTTCTCTTTGTTTGTTTTGGTTTGTAATAATCTCAAACTTTAAGGGCTTGCCATTTTTCATCAAGATGCCATCATTATTTTTTTTAAAGCCAGCTTCTTGAAGTAGCTCAAGCGCTTTGGATGGCTTGTAAGGGTAGGGGCTAAGATTCGGATTAATCCACCTTGTACCCGGCTTATAAGGGCTAGAAATTGGCTCTCCTAGACCTAGAAGCACTCCTTTGATAACTTCATCTTTATCAATTGCATAATTTAGAGCTTGTCTGACTCTAATATCGTTAAAAGGGGGTTTTTTAAGATTAAAGCCGAGATATGTATAACCATTTCCCATTTCTTTATAAAGTGCAATTTTTTGTTGCAAATCTTTTCTTGCTGGAAATACTCTTTGATATTGAATTGGGTTTATATTCATTACATCAATATTATCAGCAGTGAGCTCTAAGAATTGTGACGAGGTATCAGGAATTATTCTTGAGATTAGTTTTTCTATTAAAGGAACCCCTAAAACACTTTTATTATTAGCTTTAAGAGTTACCTGTTGCCCACTTATCCACTTATCAAGCTTGTAAAAGCTTGACCCTGTTGGCTTTCGTGAAAAGAATGTATTATTGATGTCTTCATCCTTTAAAATATGTTTGGGAAGAATATGCAGCGAGGTCCAAGTATCCAAGGCTGGAGCGTAACTACTTTCATAAGTGACTTTGAAAGTTAAAGGATCAGGGGTAGAAGCCTTTTTAACCAGTTGATAATCCGAAGCGTAAGGAGTTCTTGTATTGGGATTTGTTATTAATTTCCACGTGAATAATACATCTGCACTTGTAAGTGGTATACCATCAGCCCATTGAAGGCCGTTTTTTAATTTAAAAGTGATTGTTTTTTGATTATTTGAAATTTTCCAACTTTCTGCTAAATCCGGAGCATAATTTAAATTTTCATCGTATTTAACTAAGGAGTTAAATATATTTCCAGCAATAGCTGATGAGGCCGAATCACCAGCAATCATAGCAATAAGATTGCTGGGCTCTCCAGCCATAGCATTAATGAGATTTCCACCAAAACTATTTTCAAATTCTTTACTATAATCAATTACTTCAGAAGTATCTTTAGAGCAACTTATTATAAATAATGGTAAGATAAAAATAACAATAAAGTTAAAAAATAAGACATTTTTTTTCATATGCATATAAAATAAATTATTTAGGAATATCCAAGGTATTACCTATGATTATTCTATCTGATCGTAGTTCATTAAATTCTTTAATATCTTTAACTGAAATGTTATATCTATCGGAAATATGGCTTAATGTTTCACCACGTTTAACTTTGTGCGTTATTATTGATGAGTAATTATATAATTCGTTAACATTAGTAGGAAAGTATGTCGTTATTGCATCTTTGTTGGGTATTAAAATAGTACTATTTTTTCTAAATGATTTCCTGCGCTCTAAACGGTTAACTTGAATTAGTATTTTTCTATCAATACCAAATTTTTTAGCAACTTGCGCAACACTTTCTTTCTTTTTTGGATTATATGAAATCCAGTTAGACAACGGCTTGTCGTAATTATGAAGATTATAATTAAATATATGAATATTTTGATAGGGTAAGTTTATTTTTTGAGGAACGGTTTTTACATTTATGACAGGCCTTTTATGTTGCGGATTTAATAGCCTAAATTCCTCAATTGATATCTCAGCAAGTCTAGCAATAAGTTGAGTGTCAATATTTTTATCAACTTCAAGAACTTCAAAATACGGTTGGTTTTTTATTTCAGGCAAATCTAATCCATATTTTTTAGGATTACTTATAATATTTTTTATAGCAAAAAGTTTTGGCACATAGTTTTTTGTTTCTCTTGGCAATCTAAGGCTGTAGTAGCCAGTTGACTTTTTATTTCTTTTATTTCTTTTGATTGCTCTACCCACTCTTCCTTCTCCTGCATTATATGAGGCAAGAGCTAATTCCCATGTTCCAAATTCATTGTGAAGTTTTTCTAGGTAATTTAAAGCAGCATTTGTTGCTTGCATTACGGTCCTTCTATTATCAACCCACCAATTTTGCTCCAATCCATATATTTTTCCTGTTGAGGGTATAAATTGCCACATACCTGCTGCTTTTTGTCTTGAAGTTGCTATTGGGTTGTAGGCACTTTCAATCATTGGTAGGAGAGCTATTTCCATAGGCATATTTCTTTTTTCAACTTCACCAACAACATAAAACAAATATTTTTTGCTTCTTGTAAGCATTCTTTCAACATACTCCGGTCTTTTTGAATACCATTTTTCAAAGTTTCGTATTCTACGACTTGGCCTTTCCTTCATTTGGTAACCGGTATTAATTCTCGACCAAATACTATGTTTATAGTTATTTTTGTTGTCAGTAATATTTTCTTTTTGGCCAATAACTGATATTTGCTGTCCTAATACATTCGTTTCAGATTTGACATTAGTTATTAATGAAAAGAACAATATTAATACTAAAATGTTTAATATTTTGTTGCTTTTAAAATTCATCTTTTCTCTTTCTAATTAATTTAAACTCATCACTTGTTTTTACTCTAAGAAAAGGATTTGTTTCAAGCTCTTCTTTTAGCAATGATGGGATAGTAATTTCAATATCTTGCAATTTTTTATAACGCTCATTTAGTTGATAATTATCTTGATCTATAGTTAATGCAAATTGAATATTTTCTTTGGTGTATTCATGACCACAGTATACTTTTGTATTGGGGTTAAGCGAAGAAATTTTCAATAATGACTTAAACATTTCATCATGAGTGCCTTCAAATAGCCTTCCGCAACCACATGCGAACAGAGTGTCACCACAAAATAAATTTTCCGAATCGACATAGACTATATGGTCTAAAGTATGACCCGGAGTCTCAATCACGTTAAACTTAAGATTAGTTCCAGGTATTGAGATTACATGACCTTCTTTTACAATTTTGTATTTAAATTTAAATTCAATATTTTCTGGCCCATAAATTTGAACGTCTGGGTGGTGATCAACTAATTCCTCAACTCCACCGATATGGTCATGATGTTTGTGGGTAATTAGAATTGCTTTTAAATTAATATTTTTTTCTTTTAGTTTTTTTAGGACTGGTTTAGCATCTCCCGGGTCAACTATTATTCCATTAAATTTTTCTTGAATTAACCAGATATAGTTATCCTTGAATGCTTTAATTGGTAGTATATTTATATTGCTATTTTGAGATAGTGTTGAATACATATATAACTTAAGTTTACCTTGTTTTTATGTTATTTTTAAAATTATGAATTGGTTTAAATCAAAAACTGCAAAAAATCTTTTGGCCCAAGAGAAAGTAATTATTAATAAATTTATTGAAGACAAATTTGGTTATTTTGCTCTTCAATTAGGGGGGCCTTTTGACAACTTTCTCGAGAACTCTCGAATCACTAAACATTTTTTTACTGATGGAGTTTTGAAAAATATTTGTTTTGATTCCTCTTTTATTCCTTTTGCAGAGGGGTCAATTGATTTAATTATTTGTCCTCATTTAATCGAGCAAGGATATAATAAAAAAATGTTTGATGAGTTATTTCGGACGATAATCCCTGGAGGGCATTTAATTATAATCTCATTCAACCCTTTCAGTTTTGCAGGAATTAGGAATTTTTTTTCATTTAGTATGCAGTTCCCTTGGAATTCTAAATTTGTTAGTATGTCTGAGATTCAGAGCCAATTAAAAGACGCAGGCTTTTCTATTTCTGAAGCTGAGATTTCAAATTATCAATTTATATTCTCTGATGATAATTATTCATTTAGTAGCACTCTTGAAAAAATTGGAAATCGTTGGTTACCGCTCTTTGGCAATCTATACTTTATAGTTGTACAAAAAAAAGTGATCAGCTTAACCCCAATCAAGCCAAAGTGGAAGAATGTAAAAAAAACAACTGTTTTAAAGGAAGAGTAGCTTTATTATGATTAATATATATACAGATGGTGCGTGTAAGGGAAACCCCGGCCCGGGAGGTTGGGGGGCTTTGATTATCGAGGGCGAAACTAAAAGTGAAATTTGTGGTGGTGAACCCAATACTACAAATAATAGAATGGAAATTTTGGCGGTAATTATGGCCTTAAGAACTATAAATATTGAAAGTGAAATAACAGTTTTTACTGATTCAACTTATGTGCAAAAAGGAATAAATGAATGGATTTGTAAATGGAAAATCAATGGCTGGAGAACAAGCAATAAAAAAGAAGTTAAGAATAAAGATCTATGGATTCAGTTAGACAGCTTAACTTCCCAATTCAAGGTAGACTGGATTTGGGTGAAAGGTCATTCCGGGCACCCAGAAAATGATAGAGCAGATTACTTAGCTAATCAAGGCGTTGGTATGGAGAAATAAAAATTATGAGGCAAATATTTTTAGACACAGAGACGACTGGGCTTGACCCGAATCAGGGGCACCGAATTATTGAAATTGCTGCAGTTGAAATGAGTAACCGCCAGCTAACTACAAATCATTATCATACCTACCTAAATCCTGGAAGAGATATAGACCAGGCTGCACAAGATGTTCATGGTATAACTTCAGATTTTCTTCAGGATAAGCCCTTATTTAAAGATATTTCATCTGAATTCCTAAATTTTATTAAAGGTTCTGAAGTTATTATTCACAATGCTCCTTTTGATGTCGGATTTCTTAACATGGAGCTAGGAAAGATAAATCTCGGTAAATTAGAAAAGCATTCAGCATCTATTTTTGACACACTAAAACTAGCTAAAGAAATTAGACCAGGTCAAAGAAATAATTTAGATGCCTTATGTAAGGCTTATGGTGTTGATAACACATCAAGGGCTTTTCATGGAGCACTTCTTGATGCAGAATTACTTTGTGAAGTCTATCTGGGAATGACAAGGGGGCAAGAAGCGTTTTCAATTGATTTTTCTGAAAGCTCTGAGGGCTTAAATCTAGTAGATATAAAACAGGATGAGCTTGTTATAACAAACCCTAGTAATGATGAATTACAAGCACATGATGACTTTATTTCGACCCTAAAGGAATCTGATACTCAATAATGATTTAATATACATCAGCCCAATTATTGGGTGTTTCATAAAGCCGAACTTTAAATGGTTTAATTAATGAACCAAATTCCTTGTTAAAAGAAATTTTTAATTTATCCATAGCTACTAAAGCCATATTTTCAGCAGTTGGGACCAATGGAAACACCACAGTTTTATGATCAGCCAAAGTTTCTAAAAATTTAAGAACTACAGCATCATCCTTGTAAACTATAAAAGAGTGATCCCACTCTTCTACAATAGTTTTTTTTATTAGTTCTTTTGCATCCTTGAAGTCCATAACCATTCCAAATTCTGAGTTTGATTTATCGGAAACAACCTCACCTTTAATGGTCACCTCAATAGCATACCTATGCCCATGGAGATTTTTACAAGAACTTTTATGCTGTGGGATTCTATGACCAGCATCGAATTCTAATCTTGTGGTAATTTCCATTTAAATCTTATCTATAGCATTTATTCTCTCAAGAGCTGGTGGGTGAGAGTCATAAAAATTTGAATGGAGAGGGTCCGGCGTTAATGTTGATGCATTGTCTCTGTATAATTTTATTAGTGAAAGTTTTAAATCTTTACGGTCAGCGAACGTACAGGCATATTCATCAGCTTCAAATTCATTTTTTCTTGAATAATGTGCCATTAATGGCCTAATAAAAAATATAAAAAGAGGTGAAACTAATAAAAATAGCAATAATCCATTTGCATCACTTTGAATAACCCCTAATGACTCATAAAACCATGAGCTATCTTTTAAAATACCAAGTGCATATAATCCTACAAAACTAATAATAAACATCAGAATAATTCTTTTTTTAACATGGTTATGATGAAAGTGACCTAACTCATGTGCCAAGACAGCCTCAATTTCTTTGTGGGAAAGCTTTTCAAGAAGCGTATCAAAAAATACTATTCTTTTAGAGTTTCCAAACCCTGTAAAATATGCATTTCCATGATTACTCCTTAGCGATCCATTCATTACAAAAAGTCCATCTGACTTAAAGCCACATTTTAAAAGTAATTTTTCAATTTTAGTTTTTAACTTTACATCTTTTAGTGGGAAGAATTTATTAAAAAACGGGGCAATATAAGTAGGATAAAGGGTTAGCATTGAGAAATTAAAAATAGAAATAAATGCCCATAACCATAGCCACCAAAAACCTCCCAAGTTTGAAATGATCCATAGCGAGATTAAAAGTATTGGAATGCCAATAACTATGCTTAAGATGGATTGTTTAATTAGGTCCGATATGAATATTTGAGAAGTCATTCGATTAAACCCAAATCTTTCATCAATATGAAAAGTTTTATAAATACTAATTGGAAGGTCAACTAATGAAGATATCAGCATTACTGATATAATAACCATTGCCCCGATAACCAATTCGTTATCGAATGAACTGCTGAACGCGTCTGTGAGTATATTTATTCCGCCACCTAATGTAAGTAGATATAAAAATATAGCTTGAATAACTAAATCAATTACCCCAATATTCGATTTAGCAATAGTATAATTTGCTGCTTTTTTATGATCTAATATTGAAATTGTTTTAGAGAAGGCGTCTGGAACTTTATTTTTATTTTTATGTATGTGAGCTATATGCCTTTTTGTAAGCCATACTTGGAAGATTGTTGTGGTAACCAGTAAAAATATAAATAAATAATAAAAAGTAAGTGACATAATGATCGATATAAAATAAAAAGTATATTGTGAAGTAAAAGCTTGATAAAAGTAAGTTGAAAATGAAATTAATATAAAATTTTAATGGAAATCATGATGAGCAAAAGTAATGACAATTTAATATGGTTGGATATGGAGATGAGCGGTTTGAATTCAGAAGCTGATAAAATTCTTGAGATTGCAGTTATTATAACTGACCCTTTTTTGAAGATAATAGCCGAGAGCCCAGTATTGGTTTTAAATCAATCTGACGATGTTTTGGCGAGAATGGATTCATGGAATCAATCTACTCATGGAAAATCAGGATTGATAGAAAAGGTTAAAAACTCTAAGACAAATGAGGAGTCAGCAACACATCAATTATTAGAATTTCTTAGGATCTATGTAGGAAAAAACAAATCTCCTATGTGTGGAAACTCTATATGCCAGGATAGAAGGTTTATGGCAAAGCATATGCCAGAATTAGAATCTTACTTTCATTATCGTAACCTCGACGTTAGTGTTTTTAAAGAGCTTGCAAAAAGATGGAAGCCAGAGTTAATTAATGGATTTAAGAAAAAAGGCAAACATGAAGCATTGGCTGACATTTTGGAGTCTATCGAAGAGCTAAAATATTATCGTGAACACTTCATTAAAGTATAGCTATATGTTTACCTTTACTAATTTTTTGATAATTGGTTTTGCATCAGCAATTGGTGCTTGGCTAAGATGGGGAATAGGGTACCTTTTTTATGCATTATGCCCAGGACTTCCTTTTGGCAGCCTTGCTGTTAATTTATTAGGTGGATTTTTAATGGGTATGTCTATTGCATACTTTCAGACTAGTGCTTCAATGTTAAATGAAGAATTAAAATTATTTATTAATATTGGTTTTTTAGGGGGGCTAACAACTTTTTCTGCTTATACCTCTGATATCTTTTCTTTTTTACAAAAAGGAGAGGTGCAAACAAGTTTTTTATTCTTAGTTAGCCATGTATTTGGAGCATTAATAATGGCTTATATTGGCTGGTATATCCTCACTTTTTTGATGGACTAGTTTTAGCTGCTTTTTTTGGCTTTTCAGCTTTTTTTGGCTTTTCAGCTTTTTTTGGCTTTTCAGCTTTTTTTGTTTCAACCATTACTAGTTTTGTATTTCCTGTTTCTTTCTTTGGCTTACTCTGCCAAGAAGCAATTTTTTTGATTTTTGCTTTTTTGTCCTCTGGAAGTTTTGATTTACTATCTTCACTCTTAGAAGATGCTTTAGTTTCTATAAGTTTTAGTCCAACTTTAGCTAGGTCAACTTTTTTTAATTTTTCTACCCTTCTTTTTGGCTTAGCTTGAGTTTCTTTTACAAGATCTGGCTTAGCTTGAGTTTCTTTTACAAGATCTGGCTTAGCTTGAGTTTCTTTTACAAGATCTGGCTTAGCTTCTTTTTGTATTCGAGACTCGTTAACTGCAGGAATATTTTCTTTTACACTGCTTGAACCTTGTCCGCCATTTAAATTACTTCTATTATTATTTGGTCTTCTATTATTATTTGGTCTTCTATTATTATTTGGTCTTCTATTATTATTATGTCTTTCAGTATTATTAGGTCTTTCAGTATTTTTTATTTCTTCAACTTCTTCTTTCTGATTTTCTACTGAAGCTTTTTCTAAAGGCTCTTCCGTTGAACCAATTAACTTTTTAATGAATCCGAAAATAGTTTTATTATTTTTAGACTTTGTATTTCTTTGAGTGGGAACTATTGCCTTTACAACTGGCTCTAATCTTTCTTTCTGATTTTGCTCATCTTCATCATTATTTTGTATTGACTCAAGTGGCGGTTCAACTACTGTATAGCTAGCTTTGCTAGTTTTTTTAGATGACTTTTCAAGATTATATTTTGGAATTTCATAGTATCGATTTGGAATAATAATAATTTCATTATTTGTTTTAGCTTCAATAGCTGCAATGTCACTTCTTTTTTCATTCAGGAGCAGAGTAGCAACCTCTATAGGTATTTGAACCGTAATAATTTGGTTTGTATCCTTATTGGCTTCTTCTTGAATCATCCTTAGTATGTATAACGATGTAGATTGTATGTCCCTTACTCTTCCTGTTCCTTGGCATCTAGGACATACTCCATTAACCGCTTCCCCTATACTTGGCTTGAGTCTCTGTCTTGACAACTCTAACAGGCCAAATCTTGATATTCTACTTGTTTGTATTCTTGCTTTATCAAGCTTTAGAGCATCTTTAATTCTGTTTTCAACTTCTTTTTGATTTTTTAAATTTTCCATGTCAATAAAATCAATTACTATTAGCCCGCCAATATCTCTTAGGCGCAATTGCTTTGCTACTTCATCAGCAGCTTCAAGATTGGTACTTAAAGCTGTATTTTCAATACTTCTTCCTTTAGTTGAGCGGCTGGAATTAACATCAACGGAAACAAGGGCTTCAGTATGGTCAATAACAAGTTCACCGCCAGATGGAAGCCTTACTTCTCTAAGGAAAGCTGATTCAATTTGATTTTCAATACCATATTTAGTAAACAAAGAAATCTCATCTTCATAGAATTTAACGCGATCAGCATATGTAGGCATCACATGGCTAATAAATTGGTGTGCCTGATCAAAAATTTCTTTTTTATCAATAAGAATTTCTTCAATATCTTCATGGAAGTAATCTCGAATCGCTCTTACAACTAAATTGCTCTCTTGGTAAATCAGGAATGGTGCAGGTTGCGCGTCTGCTGCGCCCGCTATAGCATCATAGAGTTGTGTTAGATAGTCTAAATCCCACTGAATTTCTTCTAATGTAGCACCAATACCGGCAGTTCGTCCAATGACGCTCATACCCTTTTTGATTTTTACTTGGGAAAGAATTTCTTTGAATTCAAACCTTTCTTCTCCCTCAACCCTTCTAGATATTCCACCACCACCAGTATTATTTGGCATCAAGACAATATATCTTCCAGCTAGCGATAAATATGATGTAAGGGCAGCACCTTTGTTGCCTCTTTCCTCCTTACTCACTTGAATAATAAGTTCTTGACCTTCTGTTATTACATCTTTAATCGAAACATCTTTTTTTCTAGTTTTTTTTGAATAAAATTCAGGGGCTATTTCTTTGAAAGGCAAGAAGCCATGACGGTCTACACCATAATTAACAAAGGCAGCTTCTAAAGAAGGCTCAACCCTGGTGACAACTGCTTTATATATGTTACTTTTTCTTTGTTCTTTGTTACCTCTTTCAAAATCTAAATCTTCTAATTTATTATCGTTTATTGTGGCAACGCGAAGTTCGTCTGACTGGGTTGCATTAAAAAGCATGCGTTTCATTACAATTTCTCCATTTAATTTTATATGAAGACTTTATGTAAAGAATTTTGAATTTTTCAGAATCATAGTCTCATAAAAGCACAAGACTATTGCGCAGCTTTCATAAATAACACTGAAGCTTTTACTATGATTACATCAATTTAAATATATATTTTATATCTAGTTAAATTATTCTTCATTTCATCTAAATTCTTTTAAAAATCTTTTATATTATTTCTGCTTCTTATTTTTTTTTGGTGAGCAGACCTAACCTCGAATTCTTTGTACATGTATAATTCAGAATTGTTTTTCTCTTTAGGCTTATAAAGATATCTGAACTGATTGAGTATATGTGATAAATGGTTAAAAGAAAACAATAAAATGGTGAGTCATATAAAAAATAAAGTTATTTATGAGGTTGTGGATGAGTCTAGTGAGGGCCAAAAAATTGATAATTTTTTAATAAAATTTTTAAAAAATGTCCCAAAAAGCCATATATATAAAATTCTAAGAAGCGGTCAAGTTAGAGTAAATAAAAAAAGAGTTAGAACAGCATTCAAGTTATCTTTAAATGATTCTGTCAGAATTCCTCCTGTAGATTTCTTCAGAAAAAAAAGCATAAGTTTAAATAAAATTAATTCAGGTCAATTTAAGATTATTGAAGATAATATATTATTTGAAGATGATTTTTTAATCGTACTTAATAAGCCTTCAGGAACTGCTGTCCATGGAGGTAGCGGCTTAAGTTTTGGTATTATTGAGCTAGTTCGGAATTGGCGCCCTGAGCATAAATTTTTTGAGCTTGTACATAGAATTGATAAAGATACATCAGGAGTCCTTCTAATTGCAAAAAAAAGATCTGCTTTAGTTGGAATTCATAAACAAATGCGAGAAAAGAAAGTGCATAAAAAATATCAAGTTGTTGTTTATGGAGTTTGGAAAGAAAAACAAAAAATTGTTGATTTGGACTTGTTGAAAACAACTTCAGACAACGGTCAAAAAAAAGTGAGGGTTGTTGAATCACCCATAAAGAACCCGCTAGCTAAAGCCTCAAGATCTGTATTTTTCCTTAAAAAAAATTTTAGCTCTTATAGTTTGCTTGATGTGAAGCTCATTACTGGAAGAACACACCAAATACGAACCCAATTATCTCATTTAGGTTTTCCAATTTTGGGTGATGAAAAATATGGAGACTTTACTATTAATAAAGCCTTAAAGAAGGTCGGTCTAAAAAAAATGCTTCTTCATTCAGCAGAATTGGGATTTATACATCCTATATCGCTTGAAAAGGTTTTAATTAAAGCACCTATGCCCATTCATATTTCTAATTTTATATCTAACAATGAATAATAATAAATTCGATTTACTAATATTTGATTGGGAGGGTACCTTGTCTAATGGAGACTTTTCAACAAAGATGCATCAAGGCGCTGAGCTTTTTGCTGGGGTAGAATTGGGAATTAAAAATCTTAAGATGCAAGGTTATCTTTTATGTATTGCTACAGGTAAGGGCATTAAATCTTTAAATCAAGACCTTATAGACACCAACTTAAAAGATTATTTTTTGCTATCGAAGACAGTAGATGACTGCTTTTCAAAACCGCACCCACAAATGATTTTGGAGATTTTAAATTTTACGATGGTTGATTCAGAGAAGGCATTAATGATAGGAGATAGTAGTTGCGATCTAGAAATGGCTAAAAATGCAGGCATTCCATCTCTTGCAGTTGCTTATGGGTCTGAGCCTTTAGTGGAATTGAGGGAATTTGATGCTTTAGATGTGATCGAAAATTCGTACGATCTTTTTGATTGGATTAGGGTTAATGGATAATCAAATTTTCATTCGAAAAGATAGCTTTACTAAGGATCCTAGTACTGTTAAATTTACGTTTTCAGAGGGCGGTGAAAACCAGTCAGGTTTTATTGTTTTTGTCGGGGCTAAATACTATGCATATAAAAATAAATGCCAACATCTTTCTGTTGAACTCGACTGGGACAATAATAATTTTTTTGAGGAAGAGGGAAGGTTTATAGTTTGTGCAACACACGGAGCTATCTATGACCCTTCATCAGGCAAATGTTTAATGGGCCCCTGCGTAGGTAAAAAATTAGAAACTTTAAATCTAAAGGTCCTAGAAGATAAATTAATTGTAACTATTTAAGGCTTAAATATGGCAGAAAAACAAGATAATAGCTGGGAAAAACATACGATTGAAAAAATTGCTATGGAATCCTTGGTTCAACAGAAAGGCTCTAGGCGATGGAGCGTATTTTTTAAATTAGTTAGCTTAATTTATATCGGCTGGGTACTGTTTTTTATACTAACGTCTTCAAGTAACTCACCTATAGCAACTGGTCATTTTACAGCTCTAATTACTATAAATGGAGAGATTGGAGCCGATTCGGAAGTATCGGCAATCAATATTAAAAGTAGTTTAAAAGATGTTTACGAGAGTCCTGGAACAAAAGCTCTTATTCTGGCAATAAATAGCCCAGGGGGGAGTCCTGTTCAGTCAGGAATAATTAACAATGAAATTAATAGGTATAAAGCTCTTCATCCGCAAATACCAGTCTATGCAGTTATAGAGGATATCTGTGCTTCTGGTGGATATTATATAGCTGTAGCCGCTGATAAAATTTTTGTTGACAAGGCAAGTATAGTTGGTTCAATTGGAGTTCTTATGAATGGATTTGGTTTTGATAAGGCAATTAAAAATTTAGGAATTGAAAGACGCTTAATAACATCTGGAGAGAACAAAGCAATTTTAGATCCATTTCTACCAGTCGAGCCCAAACAGAGAGAATTCATGCAAGAACTTCTTAAAGAAGTTCATAAACAATTCATTGAAGTCGTAAAAAAAGGACGTGGAAATAAATTAGCAAATAATCCAGAGATTTTTTCTGGGCTTTTTTGGTCAGGTGAGTCTGCAATTAATCTTGGTTTAGCTGATGATTATGGCGATATAGATTTAGTCGCAAGAGAGGTTGTTGGGCATGAGAAAATTATTGATTTTACAACTCAAAGTAATTTTGCAGATAAATTTGCAAAGAAGTTAGGGGCAAGTATTGGCACTAGCTTAAGGAACGATATTATAAATAATAATTTAAAAAATATTAAATTAAATTAGTATCTTATATATTTTTCTTAGTGTAGTTTATTAGGTTATTAGTTGAGGAATCGAACCCACTTGTTTCATTTGGATCAATTAATTTTGGCAGTACAAGTTTTGCAATTTGTTTTCCATATTCAACACCCCATTGATCAAATGAATTAATATTCCATATAACTCCTTGAGTAAATATCTTATGCTCATATATTGCTATTAGCCTACCAAGTGATTTTGGGGTTAACTTATCAAAAAGAATTGACGTTGAAGGCCTATTACCTTCAAAAGTTTTGTGTGGTGTGAGATTTTTTATTGTATTTTCATCAAGACTTTGATTTTTTAATTCAGCACGAGCTTCTTTATCGGTTTTACCCGTCATCAATGATTGTGTTTGCGCAATAAAATTAGCGATGAGTATTTTGTGATGCTCATTTCCATTATTACCAATTGAATAGTGTGAGTGAATTGGCATTATGAAATCACTTGGAACAACTTCAGTACCTTGATGGATAAGCTGATAAAAAGCATGTTGCCCATTAGTTCCAGATTCCCCCCATATTATTGGGCCGCTATGGTACTGAATTTTCTCACCATTCCTATCTATAAACTTACCGTTACTTTCCATATCTGCCTGCTGAAGGTATGAGGGAAATAAAGATAAGCCTTGATCATATGGAAGCACAGCGTGAGTATTTAACTGAAAGAAATTTATATACCACACACCAAGCAATGCAAGCATTACAGGAATATTTTCGTGTAGAGGAGCATCTTTAAAGTGGTTATCGATATCATGTGCTCCATCTAGTAGTTGTTCAAAATTTTTCATTCCTATATAGATTGCAATTGAAAGCCCTATCGCAGACCATAGAGAATATCTTCCACCTACCCAGTCCCAAAATTGAAACATATTGCTTTTGTTGATGCCAAATTTTTCAACAGCCGCTTCATTAGTAGATATTGCCACAAAATGATTTTTTATTGATTCTTGATCTTTTAAGTGTTTTAGTAACCATGTCCTTGCAGAATAAGCATTAGTCATTGTCTCTTGTGTTGTAAAAGTTTTGGAAGCAACAATGAATAAAGTCGTCTCAGGATCACAACTCTCTAGTGTTTGGGCGATATCAGCCCCGTCAATATTTGAAACAAAATAGGGCGTAATATCTTTAGTGCCATATGATTTTAATGCTTCACAAATCATTGCTGGTCCCAGGTCTGAGCCACCAATACCAATATTAACAACGCTTTTGATTTTTTTTCCAGTATAGCCTTTAGATTTACCGCTTCTTACGTCGTTCGAGAAGCTTTTCATTTGACCTAATACTTTATTTACATTCGGCATGATGTCTTCACCATCGAGCAAAATAGGCGTGTTTGATCTATTTCTTAATGCTATATGGAGTGCTGATCGATTTTCTGTAAAGTTAATTTTTTTACCAGAGAACAATTGGTCACGCCAGTCTTCAACCTTGGCTTCTTTTGCAAGATTCAAAAGGAGATTTAGTGTTTCATCTGTAATTCTATTTTTAGAATAGTCTACTAAAAAATCTTCATACTGAATATGATATTTGGTAAACCTATCCTCATCATTGCTAAATAAGTCACGCATGTGAACCGACTTTATTTTTTCAAAGTGATTATTAAGCGCTTTCCATGAGGGACTTTTGTTGATTGTGGACATAAAAAAATCTTGATTTAATGTATTTGAATTAATAAGTTTGTAATTGTAGCAAATTTTACAGTAATTATAGCTATTGAATTAATTCTGATGTTGATTAATAGCCCATAAAATATGTTCTTTTACTAGCTTGGTTGTATCTTTTAGTCGAGATTCTAAGACTTTGATAACTTTGTCAGATTTAGGAGCATTTCCAAGACTTACTGCAACATTCCGAAGCCATTGATCGTAGCCAATTCTTAGTATTGCACTACCGTTAAAAATTTTTTTAAACTCTTGTTCAGACATTTTGAAGCTATCTATGAGTGATAAGCTATCAAGATTGTGGCGAGTATTGAAATCTCTTTCTTTTGTTATTTTTCCATATTTATTCCATGGGCAGACTAATTGGCAATCGTCACAGCCGTATATTCTATTACCAATAGGTTTTCTGTATTCAATGGGTATCGAACCTTTAAATTCTATCGTTAAATAAGATATACATTTATTAGCATCTAGCTTATAAGGAGCAATAATAGCTTTTGTTGGGCATATATCAATACATGCAGAGCATGTGCCACAATGATTTGATTTTTTTTTATCTATCACTAGCGGTAGGGTGGTATAAATCTCACCTAGGAAGAACCAAGATCCATTTTCTTTGTTTAAAAGTAGGGTATGTTTTCCTCTCCACCCTAAACCGGCTTTTTCGGCAAGCTCAACTTCTAATACCGGAGCGCTATCAGTAAAAACTCTAGAATCAAATGAAATATCTTTAATCTCTTCTTTTAACCTTTGAGTTAATTTTTTTAACTTTCCACGAATGACCTTATGATAATCTCTTCCTAAGGTGTATCTTGAAATATAAGCTATATTTTTATTTTTAAGTATTTCAAGCGTATTTTCTTTTTGAGGGAAATAATTGAGTCTTACAGAAATTACTGTTAGAGTCTTTGGAACTAACTGAGTAGGGTCAAATTTTATATCCTGGTGCTTTTCTAGATAATGCATTTCTCCTTGAAAGCCGGCTTTAATCCATTCATGATAGGATTTTTTTGTTTGATTAAGATTAACATCGGAGATACCAATTTCATCGAAACCTAATTCATGGCCCCATACTTTAATTTTCTCTGTAATTGATTTCCAAATTAATTTATCATTCATAAGATAAAAATAATAAACTAAAACCAACATGAAAGAATTAAAAATTTTACTTTCTAATGAAAAAAATACTCTAGATCTAGGTGAAAATATTTCAACTCGTTTAGCTGCGGGACTTCTAATCTTTCTTAAAGGAGATTTAGGTGCAGGTAAAACAACTTTAGCAAGAGGTTTGATTAAAGGTCTTGGGCACACTGGCTCTGTTAAAAGTCCTACTTATAGCCTCATTGAGCAATATGAGTTTGATGCATTTACTTTGAATCATTTTGATCTTTATAGATTTACAGATTCTAATGAATGGTTGGCTTCTGGTTTTCAAGAATATATAAATAGTTATGATGTCACTCTTATTGAATGGCCTGAAAAATCTGCTGAATTTCTTCCTAAGCCTGATTTAGAAATTGAGCTTTCATATAAAAATGAAAGCCGAATGGCTTATATAAATGGTTTTACTGAAAAAGGATATAAATGTTTACTAAACCTATCGTGATGAAATCTTTAATTTTTTATCTTTTAGTTTTATTTAGTGTTTCAGCAACTGCTGAAAATATAATTAATGCAACTAGAGTTTGGCCAGCACCGGATTACACAAGGGTAACAATTGAATCCACATCAGCGATATCTAATGACCAAATGATGCTCCAAAATCCTGAAAGAATTGTGGTTGATCTAAAAGGTATTAAATTAAACGATGCCCTTAAGCAATTAAGCTCCCAGGTAGATGGGCTTGATCCAAATATTAAAAAAATTCGGGTTGGGCAATTTAATCCAAAAGTCACTAGACTGGTTATTGATCTTAAAACCTCAGCGAGTGTAAAGATATTTTCTCTAAAACCATTTAAAGAATACAAGCATAGGCTAGTCATTGATGTTTATCCTAAAGAAATAGACGAACTTGCAAGTTTGCTTAATCAGCTTAAGAAAAAAGATGATAGACAAAAACCAACTGAGCTCATCATTCCAGAGATTAAAAAATCAACTATCGTCGCAATTGATGCTGGCCATGGTGGTGAGGATCCTGGAGCCATAGGAGCGAAAGGTACCAAAGAAAAAGTTGTAAATCTTCAAATTGCAAAAAGACTCAAAAAACTTATTGATAAAGAACCTTATATGAAGGCGGTTTTAATTAGATCAGGCGATTACTATATCCCCCTTGGGAAGAGAGTTTCCATGGCTAGAAAAATAAAAGCGGATGTTTTCATATCCATTCATGCTGATGCATTTAAAAAAAGGGCAGTTCGAGGTTCTTCAGTATTTGCCCTATCACAAAGGGGTGCAACTAGTGCGTTCGCTAAGTTTTTAGCTAACAATGAAAATGAAGCTGATTTAATAGGAGGCGTTAGTATTGATGACAAAGAACCGATACTTGCTAGAACTTTGTTAGATTTATCTCAGACTACAACTATTAATGACAGCTTGAAGCTTGGTAACTATGTTTTAAAAGAAATAAAAATGGTGAATAAGCTACATAAGAAATATGTTGAACAGGCTGGATTTGCTGTGCTTAAAGCTCCTGATGTACCTTCAATTCTTATAGAAACTGCATTCATCAGTAATAGAAAAGAAGAGAGGAATTTAAAATCTGCAGCTTTTCAACAAAAACTATCTCGAAGTATTCTTAAGGGAATTAAGAGGTACATAAAAAATGGACAAGTATTAGTTTTTTATACTGATTATGAATAAAGATAAAAGAATTTATTTATTAGGCCCAACGGCAACAGGAAAAACAGAACTCGTTAAGCACATTAATGAGTTATTTCCTATTGATATAATCAGTGTTGATTCAGCTCAAATTTATAAAAATTTGGATATCGGTACTGCAAAACCAAATAACAAAGAGCTAATTAAAACCCCTCATCATTTGTTAGATATTAGATCTCCAATTGAGTCATATTCAGTTGGAAATTTTAAGAGGGACGTTGATTCAATTGCAACTAAATCTCTAGATGTAAAAAAAATTCCCTTTCTTTATGGGGGAACAATGATGTATTTTAATTCATTAGAAAATCCTTTAGATAATTTACCTGTTTCAACGGCAGAAACAAAAAAAAAAGTAAACAACGAATTAAATAAATTTGGTATTGATTTTTTATTTAATAAGCTTGAGAAGATTGATCCAGTATTAACAAAAAAAATAAACTCTAATGACTCACAAAGAATTCAAAGAGCTTTAGAGGTTTATTATATTACTGGTAAGCCATTATCCTCTTTTTACATTAATAATAAGACGATAGAGCCCCCGTACAAACTTTTAAAGTTGGCTTTGATGCCTGATAGCAGAGAACACTTGCATCTCGTAATTGAGGAAAGGGTTGAATATATGCTTGAAAGCGGTCTGATAGAGGAGGTTGAGGCAATTTTAAGCAATTACCCAAGTTTAGATGACTCATACCCTTCTTTTAGGT
>Ga0209502_10000893_pt1 | contig 29522 bp, 19 predicted proteins | sample ArcticOcean_MG_C_10_FD_187442 | JGI IMG/M metagenome (GOLD analysis project Ga0209502, IMG submission 187442) | Marine microbial communities from western Arctic Ocean - ArcticOcean_MG_CB11_90 (SPAdes) (version 2) | ecosystem: Environmental > Aquatic > Marine > Oceanic | place: Arctic Ocean... | reverse complement strand
GAAACTATCGATGAAATATGGAGAGCGGTTCCATATTGTATTGATTTAATGAAGGGACCATTTATTGATATGAATCTGGAAATTTGTAATGCCTTTAGGCCCAAATCAAAATGAGATTTCCCCCCCCACTAGGCGATTAGTTGATGTGCTAGATTCATCGCCATGCAGTTGAGGGAAGGTTATGCTAAGACAGGGTAATGCATTGATTTGTGGAGCAACAATGGTGACTCCAAGTCAAACCGCAATTGGAGATTTGAGAATTAGTGACGGTATTATCTCTGAAATTCTCGTCGGTGGTGGATTATTGCCAAATGATGATGAATTGCTAATAGATGGTACTGGACTTCATTTACTTCCAGGCGCAATAGACCCTCAATGCCACTTTAGGGACCCTGGACAGTCAGATAAAGAAGACTTGGCAAGTGGTAGTGCTGCTGCAGTTAGTGGTGGAATTACTTCTTTTCTAGATATGCCAAATAACAATCCATCGATAACGACGATGGAGGGTATGCAAGGAAAGTTGGATACTGCCGCTGCAAAGTGTGTTAACAACTATGGATTTTTCATCGGAGCAACTCCTAAAAATGTTGAACAATTACAATTAGCAGTTGGTAAACCAAAACAAGCAATTTCAATTCCGGGTATTTGTGGCATCAAGGTATTCATGGGATCATCCACAGGAAACTTGCTTGTCAATGAACGCGAGGCATTGAAAACTATTTTTGATAATACTGCTGGATTAATTTCAGTTCATGCAGAAGATGAAGAACGGTTGGTAGAGCGTTTTGAAAGTTATAAAAATAGAACTGACATGGCTGCTCATGCAGAGTGGAGAGACGATATTACCGCATTACTCGCCACCCAACTAGCTGTTGAATTAGCAGAGAATAGTGGTCATAGACTACATATCCTGCATCTAACAAGTGGTTTGGAAGCAAACTGGCTGGCTGGTAGGACTCGACTTCCTTCTCAAGGAGGAGAAGGTGCTATTATTACAACAGAAGCTTTACCTCAACACCTCACATTTACTGAATCTGATGTGGAAAAAGAAGGTACTAGACTAAAGATGAATCCACCAATTCGCTATCAACAAGATAAAGAAATCTTATGGCAACGTATTCACGATGGTACCATTCAATGTATTGCTACAGACCATGCACCTCATACCTTAAGTTCAAAATCAGAGGGTTTTCCAAAGGCTCCGAGTGGAATGCCGGGTGTTGGCACCTCACTGGCTGTAATGCTTACACATGCTAAGAATGGAATGTGTACTGTTGAAGATGTTGTAAATTGGATGTCAACTAATGTTGCTGATTGCTATAACATGTCTGGAAAAGGTAAATTGATAGAAGGCGCAGATGGTGACGTTGTACTAGTTGACTTAGAAAATGAGGTTGAAGTTATTGATGAAAACACCTGGACACGGGTCGGTTGGAGTCCATTTAGAGGACGTAAATTGGTCGGCTGGCCTCAAATTACTATCGTAGCAGGTATTCCTGTATTCAAACGCGATAAGAGTACAGGACAGAAAGGTAAATTATTGGTTGAAAGGGGTCAAGTTGGCTCTCCAATAGTGATGGCCCCTTGGCAATGAAGAAATTTATCCTCTCATAATTAACGCTATTATGACCTCATTTAGCGCAGAATATTATAAGTGAAACGGATAAGACATAGTTGAGGGAAACAACATGAATACACTTAAGGAAAATTTAGGAGATGGATACCAACAAGTAATAATTGGGTTTATCACCTTTCTAATTGGAGCGATATGGGGTGGCATGAATGCTGGAACTGATATGATTGCAGCAGATGTTTATTGGCCTGCTGTGATTATGTTATCTGGTGCTATGATCACGTTGCTGGGAACAACATTTGGAACAAACTATGAAGATGATCGGTCCAATGATTTACAACAAGCCTTGAATGAATTGGCCGCAAAAATGGATTCATTAATTGATTCACACAAGACTGAAGAGGAATAATTTCAATCTCAGTTCTCATCTAGAGAATATAATTCACCATATTTGCTCTCTATGTATCTGATGAAGGCATCTGGGCTTGGAGGTTTTCCAGTTGCAGATTCTATCAATTGTGCAGGTGTCATAACCGAGCCTTGATGATGAATGCGAGGACGTAGCCATTGCAATAGTGAAGACCAGTCTCCCTGTGCAATTATTTGGTCGATATCTCCTAAATCATCACTCATAGACTCTAGTAATTGGGCTGCATATAAGTTTCCAAGTGTATATGTTGGGAAATATCCGAATGCTGCCATCGACCAATGAATGTCTTGTAGACATCCTTCTGAATCTGTAGGGACTTTGTTTCCAAACCACTCCTCAAACATATTATTCCAAGTCTCTGGAAGTTCCTTTACAGTTAAGTCTCCATTGAATAATTTCTTTTCAATTTCATAGCGTAGCATAACGTGTAAATTATAAGTCACTTCATCTGCTTCTACACGAATAAAACCTGTTGATACTGTATTAGCGATTTTGTTCAATGTTTTTGCATCCCATTGAGGTGAATCGGGGAATAGTTCCCTGAACCATGGGTTTGCAACTTTCCAAAATGCTTCAGTACGGCCAATTTGGTTTTCCCAAAGACGACTTTGAGATTCATGAACTCCTAGAGAAACCGCTTGGCCTCTTGGAGTGAATGAAAACTCACGCGCTAATCCTTGCTCATACAACGCATGCCCTGTTTCATGCATAACTGCATATAAGCACGAAAATGGGTCTTTTTCATCGAACCTTGTTGTGAAGCGAGTATCTCCTGGCCACAAACCTGCGGAAAATGGATGAGTTGATGCATCCATTCTTCCCGCTTCAAAATCAAACCCCATATTGGTTGATACTTTCTCGCAGAATTCTGTTTGTGCGGCTATTGAAAATGTTAGGCCCTCGGGTAGTTTAGGAACTGGATTGGTTTTTTGTGAGTGCAATATTTTTTGTAAAAGAGGTACTAACTTTTCCTTTAATCCAGCGAATAATGGGTCATAGTCTTCTACGGTCATACCAACTTCAAATTCATCAAGAAGGACATCATATGCCGTAGTTGTAATACCAAAATAGTCTATTTTCTGTTTGGTCATATCAACCAACTTTTGTAATTGGTCCTCGAAGGCAGAAAAATCAGAATCTGCTCTGGCTTTTTGCCAGCCAAGTAGTGCTTCAGAACGTGCTTTAGCAAACTCTGAAACGAATTCACTTGGAAGTTTTATTGATTTGTCGTAAACTCTTCTCATTTCTCTGACATTGGCAGATTGGTCGCTATCAAGGTCTGTTTCTGCTTCTACCTTGATCAGTAATTCCCCTAGATTGGAATCTGTAATACGTAAATGTCTTTCTTTGGCCAACCATGCTAATATTTCACCACGTACTTCTGCGCCTTTAGGAGGCATTATTGTTTCTTGATCCCATCCCAAGTGCCCTTGTAATGCACCCAGTCGATAGATGTCTTTTACCAATTCAATGAATTCACCATATGCGCTCATAATTTGAGCGAAGAGGTCTTTCTTCATCAACTATTCACTGTTATAGTATCAACAATACTGGCACACATTGAAGGGTTCAAGCGGATTGGACTGTGCATGGTGAAACCATTCCGACGAAAAGGCGGAAAAGAACTCTCGCCAATCGCCGATGACGATGAATTAATCGAAGTCATTGGAGAAATAGATGACAAGACTTCTGAAATTGTCTTGAGTAGTGAGAAACCAGAATTAGATAATAATGGGAGTAATGATCAAAAAATAGAAGATGATATTCCATCTTTGTTAAAAAAGAGTTCACAAACTGTTATTCGAACTTGCCTAGATATTCGCAGAGCTGATAATGTATTGATTGTGTGTGATCCAACCACAGGAGAGATAGGCCAGTCACTGCATGAGGCCGCTATTGAAAGAACAGACCGTGTTTTACTGATAGTCATGCCAAAAGGACGCCATCATGGAGATGAACCTCCTGCCCCAGTTGCAAATTTAATGCGCCAGCAATCTGTAATTATTGCTCCAACCAGGTATTCTTTAACCCACACTAAAGCAATACGTCAGGCACTAAAAGATGGTGCAAGAGTGGCAACAATGCCTGGAATGAATGTTGAAATGTTCACCAAAGGCGGTATTTCTGCTGATTTCACAGAAATCAAACGCAAGATAAGTGAACTATCACCCGTATTGAGGCGTAGAAGAATTGTTAATGTTAAATCAAAGAGTGGGACTGATGTCACTTTTGAAGTTAATTGGAGAGAATGGAAAATGGATGATAATGGTATCTGCAACCGTCCGAAAATGCTGACTAATTTACCTGCTGGCAAAGTATTCGTATTGCCAAGAGAGAATAGTATGAATGGGACAATCGTAATCGATGGTTCATGGGAATCTAACTTGATTGATGAACCTGTTACTTTCATCATTGAAGAAGGGTTGGTAGTAGATGTGAAAGGTGGTGCAATCGCTGCTTCTATTCGCCAAGAGTTTGGAGAAGCGGCTAGAAGGCAAAATGTCAAACAAAGAGAAAATGTTTGGACTGTTGCGGAATTCGGATTCGGAATGAACCCGATGGCGAGGCTACTTGGTAACGTTCTTGAAGATGAAAAAAGATTGGGTACTTGTTATTTCGCAATTGGCGATAATACTTCCCTCGGTGGCTCGGCTGCAGTTGGAATACATATTCCTGGTGTATTGAAAAAGGCAAGCGTATGGCTTGATGATAACCAAATTATCGAAGATGGGAACTTTTTGATTTAATCAGTAACCTGCATTTGCAGAGCCACATATCGGGCAATGCTTCCAATTTGGATCTAATCCAATTCCACATCCACGGCACATAACACCAGAACGAATTGTTGGTTGAACTGCTGTTTGTGGTTGATTCCAACCTTGTTGTTGCTGCTGGTTCCATTGTTGCTGTTGCTGTTGTTGCTGGTTCCATTGTTGCTGTTGCTGTTGCTGTTGCTGTTGCTGTTGCAATTGCTGTTGTTGCAGTTGTTGCTGCTGTTGATCCCATTGTTGCTGTTGTTGTTGCTGTTGCTGCAGTTGTTGCTGCTGTTGGTTCCATTCTTGCTGCTGTTGCTGATTGGATTGAATCGGTCGAGGTTGAGGAGTGGGGGTTGTTACTTGTTCCACCTTTGGTTGTACATTATCGTTCAAAGGCTTGCGTACCGGGGCAACCGGCTTTGGCAATGAAGCGGCTTTTTCACCAGCAGCGGAGGACATGAATTCTGAAAGTGATACAGAACCATCTCCATCTGTATCTGCTTGGGCATGAAGTGCTGTGGCTTCTTCTATTGTAGAATCAGTCGCTTCCGCTAATTCCTCAATTGATAATTGGCCACTACCATCAGAATCTGCAGCAATAAAATGTTCTGCTGCACTTACAAATTTATCTTGTTGTGGCTTATCCTCTTCAACCTCAGTTACAATTGATTGCTCGACTTGTACAACTTCTGGTTGTATTTCTTCGACAACTTCTTGTGGAACTGCTACCGGTACTATTTCTTCTTCAACCACTGTTGCTGTTTCTTCTTCAACACCAATATTGAATGCGCCAGCAAATGCGTCTTGAGTGGCTTTTGCGACTTCTTTTAGATTCTCATTATTTACCGGTGCTTGTTCAATCTCAGCCACCATTACTGGCACTGGTACTGGAATCGGCACAGATACTGGCACAGACACGTTATTTTCTGCAGAAGGTAAAGGGATTGTTCCTTCACTTGGTAGCGGGATGCTTTCATGTGCTGGAGCTTGAAGTGGTACTATTCCCTGTTTTGTTTGTAATGTGGGTTTTGCAGTTGCAGCAGGAATCGCAACTGCAGCAGACGCTGCTTTACCACTTGCTAGAGTCGGAATCGGAAGTGCATGCCCAGCAACATCCAATGAAATAATTAATTCATTGCTGATTGATAAAAGTGCACTTTCATTTGCCCCTGGATTGGAGATTAAGGCCTCAAAGCCATTGAAATAACGGGTAACTTCTCCTTTCCCACCCGTTGTATATGCGATCGCTAATAGTTTGAGAATCTTCATAGGGTCTGATAATTCTTTGAGTGAATCATAATCTGCACCTGTTGCTTCCCTCTGACAATTCCCCGCACCTTGACCAAGTGAGTTTTCAAGACCAAGATAATTCAATAGTGGGTCTGTAACATCCAATAATGACAAATGACCTGCAACCAAAAAGTAAATTTCTCCACCTTCACATTGCATTCTTTCACTTGCGGCTTCAAAATCAAATTCTCCAGCGGTTAAAACTATGTCCGATAATTGAGCAAAGAAATTTTCCATCGCTTCAAATCGGTTCATTGCCATCAACTGATGAACTGCATCGGATGTTTCAACAACACCGAAGTATGCAGCAGCCTCATCGACTTCTATGCCCTCCGGCATAACTGCTCCTTCTGGTACTGCATCAGACATGTTCAATCCCCTCAATTGTTACCGTACTTAGTCCCCTTCTTATGGCTGATGCCAAAGGATACTCCTTTCAGAAATATTTGTGACACTTTATCGACTCCGTCCTAAATCAAAAATAGCCCTAGATTGTTCGGCCGTCCACCCTGTTTCCTGTAATTGCATCATGATGTTTCTTTGCTCTTCACCACCGGATAAAGCTTGTTTTACCCAATTTGCAGCAGATTCTCTGTCGGCGGTTTGATGTCCTTCGAAAATGCTCAAATCAACTTTCATCGTCGCCTTTCTCTTAGTTTTCTTTGCGCCTTGTTCTTCCTCATCATCTGCTTGAGGTTCAGCAACTTCAGTACTGGAAGTTGGTTTTGCTTTGCCCGCAGTTGAACCTGGAGGACCTCTACTCGGAGAAGATTTTCCTGGGGGGCCTCTACTCGAAGGCGACTTGCCAGGAGGGCCTCTACTCGAAGGAGTAGTTGAACTTCTGTCATTACCTCTGCTTGGAGATTTTTTCGCTGAATTACTCTTTGGATTACTTCTCAATGAAGCCATGAAATCGTCTTCATCATCCCAATCCTCATCATCATCATCATCATCATCATATTCGTCATCTCCACGAACTAATCTCAATACTATAGCAATGACAACCAATAATGTAATTGTGCCACCAATTATAGCTATTAAGGTCATCTTAGATACTCCAAGAATTGTTGATGATTCTGTATCGGTTGTTTTGATTTTGGGGCAGCCATCGGAATATCCATCAACACCTTTCGGCTCATCAATACAAATGTCATAGAAGTCGACCACACCATCATTGTCACTATCCCAGTTCTGAGAATCACAACCATATTCATTTACTTCTTTCTTAAAGTTTATATGAGTCTCTGGGCAAAGGTCTGGGTTTATTCCTGAAGCATTATCTCCATATCCATCTAAGTCATAATCCTCCCATTGAGTTGCATCACCACGTAGAGATTCAGGTTCAAATAAATCCCTCCAACCATCACCATCGTCGTAACAACCGAGGAAATCCTCGAAAGATAATCCATACTCATCGGGACATTGGTCTCCATTATTCCCATTCAAATTGTCACCATAGCCATCACCATCTTTGTCATGCCATTGTGTGGCCTCTAGAGGGAATGCGTCGCCACTTTGGTTTTCTCTCAGTCCAGTGGTGGAATTTAATGTAAAGGAATAATTTCCTTTCCAACCATCGCCATCAAGATCTGTATCCAATGCAGTTTCATCAATACAACCATCAGAACTTACTGGGAATCCTACTGTGGTATCAGGACATAGGTCAAGGTCATTATTGACTCCATCTAAATCATCATCTTTTTGTGATTCTCCACAACCATTTTCATCGGCAGTTTCTTCATTTGCAGTTAATGGACATAGGTCTACTGGATCATATACGCCATCACCATCAGTGTCTGTCGTTTGTTGAGTTTGACTGCAACCATTTGCATCAACAGTATCGCCAAATTCAGTATCTGGGCATTGATCAACATCATTGGTTACCCCATCTTGATCTGAATCTAATTGATTTTGAGCACAACCATTAGCATCGACCTCTAAATCAAATCCGGTATTAGGACATTGGTCAAATTCATCGTATACCGAATCAAGGTCATCGTCTTCGGAATTAATTAGTGGACAGCCCATTCCTTCTGTGCCGTTGATGACACCTGAAACGATAGGGCAAAAATCCGCTTCAAAGCCATCTGCTTCATCTCCAAAACCATCGCCATCACTATCTAACCACTGGGTCTTTTCCAGTGGGAAATCATCTTGTGAATCCATCCACCCATCACCATCTAGATCTGAACATCCAGGATATGGTTTTGTTGAATTACCCCACGTATCAGGGCATCCATCAAGTGACAAACCATTATTATTGGTTCCGTTATAATAAGGAGTCCATGCATCAGGGTAACCATCAAAATCTAAATCATTGGCTGCGGCTATATTATTAGGGAAATAATCGGGATTTACCGCTCCTTCTGTGCTATTATCGCCATATCCATCACCATCTGAATCAACCCATTGAGTCGAGTCGTTTTCCCAAGCATCAGCGCCATGTGATGCATTGTATTCTAGAAATCCGCCTATTGCTGAAGGATTACTTGCACCATCACCATCGGAATCAAGGCAGCCAAATCGGTCACGCCAAGAAGACCCCCATTCGTAAGGACATTTATCGCCAGCAATAGGGTCTGAATCATTATCCCCCCATCCATCGCCATCATAATCTTGGTATTGACTTGGATTGAAAGGGAACAAATCTCCTGCTGAAGTACTAGGCTCTAGCCATGTTGAACAACAATCAGGGCCTGAATTATCCCCATAACCGTCACCATCGGTATCCTTAGATTGTTTCCAATTAGTTGAAAATTCGTCTCCAGAATAATAGCTGCCGTCATTATCAGACCAACCATCTTGGTCTACATCAATACATCCCTGGCGGTCTATCCATGAAGTTCCTCCAACGTCTGAACAGTCATCTATTGAATCCGAATAACCATCGCTATCATAATCTGTACAGCCCATCTCAAAGAATGATGAAAGGCCTGCTGTTGTAGGACAACTATCAAATGATGGTCCAAGATTATTGTCTCCATAATTATCACCGTCGCCATCATTCCATTGATTTCCAAGTGTTGGGAAAGAATCCAATAAATCAAAAATCAAATCTCTATCTTGGTCGGAATATAATCTCAATAGGTCTACGTCATTGTTGACCGAATCCCAAATTGATAGCATTACAGTTCCATTTGAATCTATATCTGCATCGATGTGATTACCTGCTCTAATATCTCCGAAAGTCATGCTCATCCAAGGTGCTAGTGCACCGTTGATTTGATTTTTGGATAAAGAATTCCATGTTAGTAAGTTACTAGTTGGTTCACTGGTCAATAGAATATAATGGTCATCTAATTCTACAAGATCCCATACTCCGCTTGCGGTTGAAGATGGCTGTGTAGCAATAGTTGTCCAATTACCATCATCATCTTCAACGTAGATGACATCACTATTTCCATTTCCTCTAATAGCCAAAGTTGCAGTGGTTATAACCTCTAAATCTACTTGATAATCATTAATTCCGCCTTGCGGTTGGGGTACGGTAGGATTTGTCCAGTTGCTATCATTCCACATACTCTTGAATACCGATAGGGTTCCAGAATTTGTCAATGCAGTAATGTACAAATAACCATCAACAGATAATTCGATTTCAATATCAGTGGCTAAATCAGTTTCTGACTGAAGAACTGTAGAGGAGATTGCGGTGCCATTCCAAATCCATTGACTCAAATTAGAAGTGGTGCCATCAGATTCTATCAAAGCGATTGCAAATGAACCATTTGGCAGTAATACTGCTGGATGGTCCAGGCTTACCGCACTACCAACATCACCCATATCTGTCAATGACCATGAACTAAACTTTGTAGCCAACTCGAGACTATCATCGGATGAATCTCTATAAATTAAATTGGTATTGTTATTGGAATCTACAATAACTGAAATCTCAGCATCTAAGACAATTGAATCTCTAACCAATTCATGAGTCCAAGAAGATTCGCCTTCAATACTAGCAAATATTTGATTTCCTGTTCCGGAAGTATATGCGAGGTGCTGGCGGCCTGAATCATCTATTGTGCTGCCAAGATATTGACCCATTGTGCCAAGGGTTGCCAGTTGATTTCCAACTGCAGTAAATGCTGATGCTGTATGATATACAATACCATTTACTGCATCACTTGTTAGAATAATTGGCCTACCTGCATTTGAAACTGCATATTCAACTGTAGTATTATTTTGATTAGATAAAGTAATTTCTTGATCTAGCCAAATGCCGAGAGGACTGCCATCGTTAGCATGTTCTAATTTGTGTAATTGTGTAGTATTATCCACTACAAGCGTCAACATCATACTCGATTCACCCGATGCTGATGTCGCCAAATTGAGAGATTGTAAATCTCCTTGGTAAGTGAAATCAGTTGCTTCCCAATCTCTTTCAGATAAAATATGATACTCTAATCCATGGGAGGTCCCGAGATTTTCATTTCTTTTACTGATTATTAATTCCTCTAAACCATCGCCATCCAAATCGGCATTAGTAGCAATCGAGGTACCGAACTTTTCTTGGCTATCACCTTGGACAATGGTTTGTACATCACTTCTCAAGCCTGATGCTGAACCTAAGAATAATTTGACTACACCGTTCTTTAATGCCCCATCTTCGACAATGAACATATCTCCGTATCCATCCTCGTTTACATCACCAGCGCTACGTAATGCGTAGCCCATTCTATCATTTGGAGAATCGCCGACTATAGTGTAATCTGGTTCTCCGCCAATTCCATTAGCGGAACCATGGTACATCATCACCTTTCCCGCTTGGTAAGATGATGTGCTATTGAATATTTCAGAGAATGCTAATTCGTCAAAACCATCACCATTTATATCAGAAATAATTTCAATTTGCCAACCCATCAAACGACCTTGGACTATAGATTGTATCGATGCATCGGGTGTGCCATTATATCCTGATAAGGAGCCATAGAAAACTTCGATTGAAGAATAACCTGTAGGGTTTAATTCTGAATCGGTATTAGAGATTGCCAAATCTGCAAGACCATCACCATTGAGGTCTCCCCCACTTGCTAATGCTCTTCCGAATAAATTACCTTCCATGTTTTGGCTAATGTTTCTATCAAAGGTTAATGTTGATGAACTCCCTAAGAAAATACTAACTTTACCCGTATTATTTTTAGTATCTGTAACTACTTCAGACCAATTCTTTGAAACTGCTGCCAATTCAAAGTCACCATCAAAGTCACAATCGTTAATGGATTCTAACTTCCAACCCAATGCATCACCAGTAGCACCGCTTTGGTTCCACCAAGTGGTATTGCTGAGGCCATTGGAATCTCCAAGGTAAATCTCTATTCTGCCATGCCCATCGCTACTATTATCTGGTGCATCGAATCCAGGAGAACCCAATGCTAAATCATCAAAACCATCGCCGTTATAATCGCCTACTGCAATACCTGATGACAACCTATCTCCTGAAGAACTTCCATTGATAATGATGTCTGCTTGAGTGGTATTTGGCCCTGTAGGAGCGCCGAAATATATGGTCGCTTGACCGTTTTCAATCAGTCCATCGGTATTAGCAGAAGGGTTATTGTAAGCAAAATCATCAAATCCATCATCATTGAAATCACCTATCAATAACTCTCCTTCTGTAGCATCATTGGCTCCAGATAGAACCCAACTTGGTTGTGTGTCTATCCGGCCATCATCCTGTCCCGAAAGGGAACGAAGAAGTTGGACTGTAGTATTGTCGCCATCGACAATCGAAGTCGCTATTTGTTCGTATAAATTTGAATCTAATCCCATTCCAATCATTTGGCCAAGATTACTATCACGAGCTAAGACACGATTGTCCTGGACACCGTTTTCAATTCTAATAAGGCGCACTTCGCCATCGGACGGCAATGTGTACAAAATATGGATAACCTCATCTGAATCAATCGATAATTCAAAATCTTCACCTACAGGGCCATTGTCCATTAGCGTTGTCTGCCATCTTGTGCCAGTGTAACTTATCTGCCATAATTGCCCATCCGTATTTCTAAATAATCCCCATTCTAAGTCGTTCTGGGTATTTGAGAGTTCTAAATGAGTCACATTAGAATCTTCAATTATTGTTCTCGTATGCCACTCTTGTGCGGTATAAACTGGAGATTCGTAGGCGATTCTTGCCATTTTGAGATCATTACCGTCTACATATAATAACTGATATCGGCCATTATTTGTCACCGAAATCGCACAATCAACTAATGTGGATTGATTTGTTACAGGTGCAACTGTATCGACTAGAGATCCATCCCAATTGCCATTTAAATAGCGCCCAGCAACACGAATATTACCTTCAAGAGTTGACCAACAGAAGTTCAATTTCTCTCGCCCAGTGACAACTATATCTGGTGTTCCTGGTGTTTCATTGACCATATTGGCCCATAGCGGTTGAGAATACAGTACTTCACTTCTCCAAACATCCAATGCGGATTCACTTCTAACTTCAGCACTCTGAAGTCCATCAAAATCAATTACAGAGTCAGCAAAGTCATGACTATAACCATTAGAAAATGGAACCAGAGAGGTACCCATTACTATCTCTTCAGGTTGTAAGGTTTCTTGGTCTACCGCTATACTTGAGATAATCGGAGTCAGTATTTGGGCAACAAAAAAGAACGCAAGAAGCATTGATTTTATTGGCAAAGTCTTGCCATCCGCACCCGACATAGTATCATGACGACAGCGTTACTTCTAAACGCTTCTCGCTAAATGATTAGTTTGACCCCCATAGGGGGTCATGTCAACTAATCGCAAAACCGGACTATTTTATGCTTAATTATTGATGCGGTGTATTTGAAAATAAAGAGAGTTTGGGCTATTTTATGCAGGCTAAGAATGTCCTCATCGCGGCCAATGGTACATGGCCTAATCAAGCGATTTGGAAGCCTTTAGTTGATTGTTCTGACATCATAATCGCTTGTGATGGAGCAGTAGTGCAATTATTACAAAATGACATAATACCCAACTTCATTGTTGGTGACTTAGATTCTATTCCGCAACAAATGTTTGGCTCGCAAATTGAACAATTAGGCATTACTGTGATTCCAATGCCAAATCAAGACTCCAATGATTTGGCAAAAGCCCTACAATATTGCAAACACCTAGATGCCACGAACATTGATGTCATAGGAGTAGAAGGAGGACGGTTAGACCATCAAATCGGTGCCTATTTCGCTCTCTGTGAGCAGGGATCAAATGCAATTCTTCACCTCGACAACTGGACTGCTAGATTAGTCCCCAGTAAAGGCTTAGCACTTAATTCTATAGAAAAAGGAAAGAACATTTCATTATTCGCAATTGGCACTGTCAATGGAGTGAAACTCAGTGGAGTAAAGTGGTCATTAAACAACCAACAATTATTGCCTGGAACCAATGGATTACACAACGAATCTAACGGACAACAAATACAGATCTCTCACCTTGGAGGGCACCTGCTATTATTGCTAGAACGTTGAAATAATTATGGCAAATGTTCTCTAAGCATTTCAGAATATGTTCCTTCTCCATCCCATTTTTGAGCAATTAAGTCTATTCTGGATACCTCTATCGTTTGATCAAAACCGCCCCAATCCTCAATCAATCCGAGTTTGAAAGCGGCCCTTGGAGTATACCCTGGAAGTAAATTTCTCCAAGTAAATGGTATTCTACCGGGCGTCACTTTGTTGACTAGACTGACTATTGAAGTATTACAAGTTGTGAGTAATGAATGATAAAATTCTGGCTCTTCAACTAACTTGTTTAGCTTCTTTGCAAGACCGAAGAGCATTTGTTTATCTTTTCCTGGTGGAGTGATCGCTCTAAACATGTAATCTTTATTCTTACTAACATTAGTGCGAAGCCCCATTATATCGCTCTCTAGCCCAACTAGTAAATACAATTCATAGGCACGCCATAATCCATCCCATGGATGATACCTTTGGCCAACAACCCTCCTTGCTTCAAATGAAAATGAGAGGCAAACACCGTCATTAAATTCAATGGTTACCAAAGTATGAGCCAAACCTTTGATTGAATGGAACTGGTCTACTACGAACCATATATCCTTGATTTCCTCGGAATCTACTGTTATTTCATCTATCCAATTGTCATCAAAATCTTTTGTGGTGCGCCAGAAGAAATCTCTGACATTTTTAAATGTAATTTTTGTGCCATCGATTATTGCTTGGCCATGAAACTCACAATCTGAGCGCCAATTGGCCTCTGTTTTAGGTTTTAGAGGCCTTATCTTTGTCGTCCAAATGAAAATCATCCACAGTATTGTAATCGCTACTACCAAAGCAATGGCACATAGGCCTAATAGAACCGGGTCATCAAATAATTGCTCTATCAAATGTTCACCACCTATGCCAAACTCGCATTTCTTGGTCCCACCAATCCATCGCTCCATCTGAGTTTTGCCTCCACAAAACACCATCATCGTCTGTCGTTGTTGGCAACCCTTCTGAATCTGGAGAACCATCTGCCAATATTTGCGGTTCAGGGCCAAGATTAGGAAGTTCTCGCATCTCTGGTCCGTCTTGGACGCGTACCAGAATTATGTATACCAATACACTGACGATCAGTCCCAGGGCCCCTATTGAAAACCAACCTACTGATTCTGTAGGCGTATTCTCACCCTTAGAACGAGATGGTAGAGATTTTTCTTGTTCCGCAGATAAATCAGCACCAGGTAATCGCACTAAATTGATTCCTTCAATAGTTGAAATCTTTTCATTATTTATTACTTCGAGGGAAACCAAATGAACTCCAGCGGGCAGTACTGAACAATCAAATTCACTCCCATTTGCTTGTGGAATTATTGAACCTTGGATTCTCCAAACCTTTTCAAACTCATCGAAATCCACAACAACCATATTGGCTACCATAATGACTTTACAAGGAATATCTGTTGAATTATAGTTTCCATTTACTTCTAAAGAAAAACTAGGCGCTTCTTTATTGTGAATCGTCAAGTTGAGCCATGATTCTGCAGTTTGTCCCAACCCATTCCTATATGACTCCCTTAATTGATAATCTCCAGCAGGCCAATGTGAACAATCTAGAGTTTGTTGGTCGTCTAATACTGAAAATGGCGCACCTGAAAAAGTTCTCGTCCCTATCGCATCATAACGAGGACCTGTTTCATCCGAAAAATTCCTCTCTATGAGGCATTCATCACCTGTTTCTATCCATGCCGGTGCGCTCAGTTGTAGGTTAATTCTAGGAGTCTTTAATGCTGGAATTAATGAATATGTTGCTAGTTGGTAAGTTGTGATAACGTTGCCATCTGCATTAACAAATTGTAACGAAAGGCTATGTTCGCCACTAGACCACGCGTCATACATGATGCTAGCATTGGTTTGTCCTGTGAAGGATAAGGTGACACTTTCAATCACTTGTTTTCCTTTGTAATCGCCTAATACTCTTAATTCCATGTCTATCCATTCTCTGCTTGTATTGACCATTACTACAACACGAATCGCATCTGTTTCACCATCTTGATTAAGATCTAATGTGTCATTTCTTAATGCCACCAATGTAATACCTTCATCCAATAACATTTCTTCTTGTGAAGTGGTTGTAGATTCTTCAGCACTCACGATACTGCTATTTTGCGGTGAAAGCAGAGTTATGAATAATATGGTAATTATCATCAATGAAAACTTTGAATCACGCATCGTTTTCACCTCCTAAACTTGGCATAGGTAAATCTGATAATGTTCCATCGGCGTTGAGTGGTGGCAATGGTGGCAATTCCGATAATGGAATCATTCCATCTAATGAATCTAAACCTTCACCGGTTATTTGTTCACCTTGTGAGATTAATAAAACCTCTTCGTCAGATACTTTAGCATTGAATAAGGCTTCTTCCTCTCCGAGTTTATCTCTACTAATGCGCACGGTAAGAGCTGCTGCTGCACCGAGAATAAATCCTAATCCGATGACCAAATAGGTCATCCAAGATGCTGCAGGGTCTTCGCCCATTATTGCTATAGCCGCTGCATATTCTCCATATTCATTCGACCAACCATCCCGATTGTTATCTGGACAGCCTTGTACATCTTTCTTTGATAAACCATGTACTTCTGGGCAATCATCACGCAGTGCGCCTAATGGAACATCACCAAAGCCATCACCATCGCTATCTTTCCATTGTAGTGCTTCGGTAGGGAATGCATCTGCTTGACCAAATGGATGCGCTTTCCAATTATCGGTAGGATCGCTCCATCCATCGCCATCGGTATCTCGGCAACCTAGCCGGTCGAGTAGAGAGGTTCCTCTGGTATCTGGGCAAGCATCACCACGATTTCCAAATTGTTCATCACCATATCCATCACCATCAGAATCTCTCCATTGAGTTGGTTCGTGAATGAAAGCATCGCCTAAATCGGACCAACCATCGCCGTCTGTGTCAGGGCAACCCCATCTATCTCCACCTGTGGCTGGGCCTAGCGAAGTTCCTGCAGAATCAACACAGGCATCTGCGGTTGTTCCAAGTGGATTATCACCTCTATTATCGCCATCGAGATCATGCCACTGCGTATTATCATATGGCCAAGAATCTGCACTTCCCCCTGGACTTGCTAACCAATGAACAGTCGGATCGGACCAGCCATCTCCATCATAATCGGGACAGCCCCATCTATCCATTGTCGAGGAACCTTCTGTAGTGTGGCAAGAATCTCCTCTAAACGCTTCTCTCCACGACTGGCCATCAAAGTACTCTAAGTTATCACCAAACTCGTCATCATCACTATCAAACCATTGAGAACGGTCATCAGGGAAAGCATCGGCAAATCCTGCTGGATGGGATATCCAATCGTTGGAAGGGTCAGAATAGCCGTCCATGTCAGAATCCTTACAACCACGTCGGTCAAAGTGTGAAATCCAACCGGATTCTACTTCTTCAGCGGTGGAATAAACGCAGACGTCCCCTTCAAAGCCAGTGAAATTATCACCGTAGCCATCACCATCTGTATCTCTATATTGTGAGTTTACGAATGGAAAATCGTCTATTTGAGTGGCTCCGTATGTCCTGTTATCTCCCCACCCATCTTCATCGGTGTCACGCCATTGGGTTGGGTTATCTGAAAAATCATCAACTTGTTTTGCACCTTCGGAATGATTATCTCCCCATCCGTCAAAATCTCTATCACTCCATTGAGTGGGCTCATCAACAAATGCATCTGAGCCATTCATTATTGTCCAATTTTCATCACCGTTAGACCAGCCATCAGCATCGTCATCCGGACATCCATAGCGGTCTTGGTTTGATTCTCCTGTAATGAAAGGACAAGCGTCTGGAGTGGTTGTGTTGAACAACCATTGTCCAATACCCCATTGTATTCGAGATTGATTCCATGATTCATCATGCCAATTATCTCCAAAGCCATCCTCATCGGTATCATTCCATTGTGAATTATCGTAAGTAAAAGCATCTGCCGAACCTAGAGGATGGGCATACCAAGCACTGAGTCCATTCAATGCTCCGGGGTCTTCATTAGAAAATCCGTCGCCATCTGAATCTAGACAGCCGAATCGGTCTAGATTTGAATAACCTCGGCTGTAAGGGCAATGATCTCCTTCATTTCCTTCAAAATTATCCCCATAGCCATCATTATCTGTATCTAACCATTGTGTTGGGTCAATAGCAAAAGCATCTGCACCATTTTGTACACCCCATCCGGAATCTGAATCTGACCACCCATCTCCATCTGTGTCAGTGCACCCGTTACGGTCATTGGTTGAAGTGCCGACCAAATCATCGCAATCATCTTCATTATCGATAAATCCATCCTCATCGGTATCTCTATTTGCTTTCTCAACAGATGGATTTAAGGTATAATCTACTCCATCATTGCACCAACTATCTGTGCCTTTAATTTTGACATAAACCATTCCTGCAGTTGGCATAGTTGTGGTAAGAGAAGCCGATGAACCAGTATCGCTCATCGCTTGGCTAGCGATTTGTGATCCCGATGAATCATGTAAGGAGAAATCGGCTTCCCAACCATCATTTATGCATAACCAGTTACCATTATTCATTGAACCAGTAAATCCAATTTGGACTATATCTCCTTTGAAAGCATTAATCTTCCACCAATCGATTTCATCATTGGGTGAACAGCCATCATCAAAGCAAACATATCCATTTGTTGAAACTCCATCTGAAAGAGGAGAAGCAGCCTGTAATGTGTCATCTGCAGTGGCCGTTGGAAAAATACTGAGTAATATCGCGGCCAAGCCGAGAGCCATTACTCGTCTTGCCAGCATGCCCCTCCATAGGAGGGGACACCTATCAATTCCACCCCCTACACTTACAGAAATAATAAATAAAACACAATTATCTCAAAATTGATAATTGTTTGAATTTGTTTTTAGAAATGATAGGGCCTTAGCAGCATGTGTTTTTACCGCAAATTGTGAATCAAAAATATAACGGATGACGCCCATTTCGTCGGTGATGAATGTTACTCTTTTTGGAATTCTTCCAAGTGTTTTTCCTAATTCCATATTGTGCCGCAATGTTGACTTCTTGTCAATAAGTAAGGAGTAAGGTAAATTAGAGTTACATTGGAACTGTTTATGAGACTCTTGAGTTCCGGATGAGATTCCAATTACTTGGCAATTGAATGCAACAAATGCATCATGATATTTCGCAAAGGTCATCGCTTGAATGGTACAACCTGGTGTTTCATCTTTCGGATAAAAAAAGATTACGCTCCAGTTTCCAATAAGAGAAGTGCTGGATACCTGTTGCCCATCTTCATTAGACATTTGAAATTCTGGAAATTGCTGGTTAAGCCAGAGTTTTTCAATTCTGCTCAAATTAACACCTCAGCACAAATCAGGCCTAACACTAGCAATAATCTCACAGGGATTCAAAAATGGCATTTCAAGATTATCAGATTCGGAATTGGATATGACGCTATGGATAGCAGACATATCTCCTCGAACGAATTTGATGTAGCGCTGTTCTTCGTTTTCTTCAAATGGATGAAGTCCTACATTTTCTTGGTATGCAATACCCACCCAAGAACCATCTGGTGACATTACTGTCTCAAAGAAGTCGTGTAAAGCGTGTGTATCACCGCTACTTTCCTCATAGGCAGTTACGGTGTGAAGTGGAGTAGGATCGACGATTCTGAAATCCCATACATCGCCTTCTTGCGGTTCTTTCAAAGCACCTGCATAGAGGAACCAATCTTTTCCAGCAACATAGCCATCTTCACTATTATTTTGGTCAAAATCAAGACCATAGAAAGCAAGACTTACCACTTGATCTTCGGTGATTGAAACGAAAGGATACATGTTTATTCCTCGGTCAAATGCTGTGGCGTTCCATGATGACCAATTAGTTCCGTTATCGTATGAAACTGCTACACGCATTTCCCATGACCCAGTATTTCCATTTGGACAATCAGCCCAAGTAACAACAACCATGCCACCTTCATTGTTATTGACTACAGGATAACCTTCCGGACAATTCCCTTCTCTCGGACCGACATCAAGTGGTGCTGACCATGAACCATCGCTTGGACCTGGTCCTGTTCCTCTACCATAGTCATCGCTCACTCTAATGTGTACTGTTCCCGAATCTGAATCTGCATCTTCTTGTGCGACAAAGACATAGGGGCCGTTGTTTTGACTAGAAATAGTGGACCAGCCACCAGGCATAGAATAGCATTGTGAAAATGGAGCACGTCCTGTCTCTGAATGGTAATACCAATATCTCCCGGAATCTCCAGTACATTCGGGAGGAGAAGCTCCTGAATTTCCAAGATAATGGATAATACCGTCTCCTTGTGCAGCAACCCAAGGTCGGTCATCTGCGGCCATTGTATTCATTCGTTCACAAGCACCCGATTCGTAGGTGTTACCACCATCAGAGGAGATATGCCACCAATTATCTTCTAAGGTGGTGTCAAGATAGTAGACAATGTCATTGGCATCAACAGCAATATCTCCTTCATCGCCAAGACATTCTGAACCGCCGGCAAGATAGTTTGCTTGTAATTGATTACCTGGTGTTGGTTCAAAATTATCACCATGACCCCATGTCTTCCCACCATCGTTGGAAGTCCAAAACCATGAAGCCCAATAATCCCAAGATGTTTGAACTGCACCACTGTTTAGATCGTAAGGGGCCCTGTCTGAAGTACATGAATACCAAAAGCCAGTTTCATCACCCAAGAAGATAGGAATTGGTGCTTCTTCGGCACCCCAGCGTAAATCCTTGTGAGCAGTTACGAATAAGTTTCCTTGACTATCGATTGAAAGACTTGGTTCATATCCGATCCCATAGCCTTCGTAACCAGCATCTTGACCGTTATCAGGGTCTATACATTCTTCATGACGAGGCATGTATTCTGGCTCATTCCAATTAAAGTAGACTTGTTCTCCCTGTAATTGTGAACTATCAGCATTAGCTGAATTGTCTCCTGTCGTTAAAGCAGGGCCTAATACTGCCGCGAGTAATAAAAATATGAATGAAATTGCAATTGTAGAACCCAATGCAATATTCAACTCATTGCTTGAACTTTCCGTTTCTGGATTGAGAGACCCAACCAGTACAGCATCTATGCCCTGTTCTGACATGAATGGCGCTCGCGCCGCTTACCTTTGATTCTATGCTTAGGATTTTTGTTCTGGTAAATCGCCCTTTGAAGAATCTGGATTTGAATCTCTACCACCCCATGGTGTTAGTGTCCTGTTTATTCCTAAACGGCGAGCGAATAAAAATTTGAAATTTTTCCACCCATCACCCCATGTGTGGATTTCCGCATCTCCAACTCTAGGCCGATAAGGCACTGATATCTCAATGGCCTTTTGTTTACCGAGATATTTGCGAGCAAGGATTTTGATTTCCTCCGATAATGGCATACCATCATTGGTTGGCCTCATTCTGTCGTCATTGAAAATGGACTTTCGGAATACCCACATTCCGGTTTGTGAATCCTTTAGACCATATCCGAATAACATGCGGGCTGTGAAAGATAATCCCCAATTTCCAAAGCCATGTAGTCCTGACATTGAACCATCTTCTGCTAGGCTCAATCGATCACATGTAATGAAATCTAACTCATCATCAAGTAATCTCTTTACCAATTGTGGTATAACTTCTGCTGGATAGGTACAATCTGCATCCATTGTGACAATGATTTCGTTAGAAGCTATGTCAAAACCAGTTCTGTAGGCTCGGCCATATCCCTTTCTGTCTTCCAAATGAACTCTAATTCCTTTTTCTAAACCAATTTCTCTGGTTCTATCAGTTGAATTACCATCGACTATCATTATTTCCAAATCTTTGCACCAACCCCTTGGGATTGCGTCAACAGTTGGACCCAGTGCCTCTTCTTCATTGCGGGTAGGAAGAATAACAGTTACGGTCACTGGAAGAACTTCGCTCATATACTGCCCACAATAGTAAACCCCTTGAAGGCATTGGAGGGATAATATGCTACATATGCAATTTTGGATAGGTGATATTGAAACGCTAAACAATTGTGGAAGGGTTGATGCACATAGCGATGATATCAGGTGAATACCCTCCCAGATGGGGAGGTATTGGCTCTGTAGTATTCCATCTCGCTGGACATTTAGCATCATTAGGGCATCAAATTACAATCATTACAAGAAAACATAGTGGTATTGCACCCGCTCAGCAAGGAGTAGCAATAATTGAAGTGCCTTGGTTAAAGTTACCAATGGCATTTACTCGTTCTTATGGAAAGCACGCACTAAAAGCATTAACTCGTTTAAACAAAATAGAGAAGGTCGATATTGTACACACATTGCTTCCACTTGTCTCTTGGACAAGAAAAGAATACCGATTTGTTGAAGACAATATTGCACCAGTAGTTTCTGCATTAAATGGTTCCTGGATCGGCGAAAAGGAAGGAATGAAACTTGCAGCAAAGCATCGTGAGGCGGCTACCTGGAAGAATCCAAACGACTTGGCAATTCTGACCACTGGCTCTTGGTATGCGAGATATGAAAAAGCAGGAATCCTTGAATCTTCAGTATCTGTTGCAATAAGTAATTCGACTAAACAAGAATTTCAGCGCTGGTATAATCCTCAACAGAATTGGCGTTGTGAAACAATTCTTTATGGTGTTGATCACCTTGTGTTTAGGCCACTAAACCATGATGATGAAGATGAGCAATTAGCCCATGAAAAATTACGCCATGAATACGATGCAGCGGACGAAGACTCTCTGTCCGGAAGACCGAGTAATACCACTCCACTATTATTGGCAGTAGGCCGCCTAGTTGCCCGAAAAGGGCATCTTACATTATTGCGCTCAATGCCAGAAATACTTGCAAAACACCCAGGTGCGAGACTGTGTATTATCGGAAGAGGACATATGAGAAAAACACTGCTTAAGCAAGCCAAAAAACTAGGTGTTGGTCATGCTGTTTTCATCAAAGGGGGAATGTCATTTGAGAACCTTGCACAACATTTCAGAAGTGCTGATTTAGTTGTTTATCCAAGTTATTATGAAGGTCAGGGATTGATTCCTCTTGAATCATTGGCCAGTGGAACACCTGTTGTGACCGTTAACCAAGCACCGCTAACTGAGATGATCGATGAAACTGTAGGGAGATTATTTGAATGCGGCAATCCAAGTGATTTAGCACGGGCTGTTAATGCTTCCTTAGATGATCCTAAAGGCCGAGTTAAGCAGGCAGAACTTGGACGAGAGCGTGTTTTATCCAAATACACATATGACCATAATGCGGCCGATTATGAGACAATTTATCGCTCACTATTGTGATTTCGTATTCAGTACATTTGTACTCATCAAATAGTAAAAGTGGCTCAACCACATGATACTGTCCTCTGTTTGGAACTATTTGGTTACTGGAACTCGTTTGCTTCTCACTCTGGCCTATGAGTTGATGCGCTGTGGGGACAATCATCTGCAAAGGAACTTGGTTGAATATTCTTCAAACACGAATATATATACTGAATCTCTCAGCACGGTTTATGAAAAATCCTTTTACATGGATGAGTCAAACCAGTGTTGAATATCCAAAAAGAGCATTTGCAGTCATCATGATGATTGTCGTCTGTTTTTCGAGTGGAGCAATGCATCTTCAATTTGACAACAGTGAGGATGGTTTTTTTCCTGACGATGAGAATGTACAACTCTTGAACCAATTGGAATCTGAATATCAAGCATCAGTGGATTTTGTTCGTACCATCAAAGATGTTGAGCAAGGAGATTTACTTCAAAATACAACGTGGACCGAACTTGCTGAAATTGAAGCCATGATGCTGGAAAATGAAGACTTCAAACCCCATCATTATCCATTGTTTGGAACACAAGCCAACAGTGGTATGGCAAGTTCTGCCATTCAGTGGCAACTTTGGCAAGATGAAGCACACGCTGGATGGATCGACGAGGTTCAGTCAGCATTAAGCGGTGTTGAGACTGCCAATTCATCTCAACTGCAGGCTGCCTTGAGCAATGTTTCCACAGCCTCATCTTCAATTCCAGAGGTTTCAGCTGTCACTCCTGCAGACCTTCGTGCATGGTCACCTGATGACCCAAGTGAATGGCTCGCTCGAATGGACTCGGGTCAGAACCTCTCTTCCCGATTGGGTTCTTTACTCGGGCAAATTGAAGTGCTAACTGTCGGAAGAGATGCTGGTGAAGTCGGTCAAATAATGGCCGTCACAGGTTCTTTGAATGGACAATTAATACCTCTTAACGTTCTTCAAAATATTGACTATCGTGCATCAATATTGAGTTGTATGCCGGTCGAAAGCCGTAATGATCCATGGAATCTCTCGGGCCCAATTCTAACGACTTTGGTCATTAGCAGTGAGCCTTCTGATTATGGCCATGAGGTTCTTGATGACGTTCAATCCGATATTGATGCTTGGTCCTCCTCAATGCTAGGAAATATGACCAACACAACAGGCAATGAACAAGTTCGAACCTTTTCTTTCTCACAACTTGCCATCGGTGCAAATGGTAACCTTGGAAAAGAAATTGGCATGCTTACCAGTGCTGCAATGTTGCTTCTCGCAGGAATTCTTTGGTTGAATTTCCGCAGTGTCCGTGATACTGCCTACGTCACTTTCCTAACGATCATTTCCATCGCCGCCACCTATGGTGTAGCAGGATGGTTACAATTCATGGGAGTCAATATGGTGTTCAATGCGGCCATGAATTCAATTCCTGTATTATTGCTTGCTATTGGGGTCGATTACGGCCTTCACGTGGTGCTCAGAATCCGAGAAGAGATGCAAAACATCGACAGTCAAGATTCTATAGAAAGAAAGACTTTGAAGGACTTTTCTTATGAGGCGAGGAAAATCGCAGTAACGAGAGGGACAGTATTGACATCGATTGCTTTGGTCATTGCGATTTTCACGGACATGGTTGGTTTTCTCTCATTCCGATTCTCAGCCCTTTCCTTTTTGCAAGTCTTTGGAACTGTCATCGCTATTGGATTGTTTGTAGTTTACTTACTGAGTATCACGGCTTTACCGGCATTGATGTTAATGTTCCCACCGAAACGTCTCGCACTCTCTAAAGCAAGTAATCTTTCTATTGGCCGAGTATCATCTGCTATCGGCCGATTGTCGACTCAGCCAATCAAGGTAGGCGTTATCGCAGTATTGTTGTTAACCCCGATGTACTTCGGATTCCAACAATTAGAAGTTGGTTTTGATCAACGTAATCAGTTGGATCAGGATATTCCAGTTGTCGGAGATTTCTTGATGCTTTCAGATGACTTCCAAAGCAGTCGTTCACCGTTGTATCTAGTCGTTGATGCCGATGTAATCTCTCATGAAGGTAGAATTACTTGGAATGCTGCTGAAGCGATGCTCTTGCAAAGTGAAGATGTCAATGGCGTACCAAACGGTTTGTGGAATTTACTTGGTGAAGCCCAAGGGCGCGACCCCGTGCTCAATACACTCATGACCGATTTGGATGAATCAACCCCTGCCTCTTACCAATCACTTTCGGACTATCTTCTTGAAAACTCTACAGGTCGCCAGTTAACCTCGGCTGTCCTGTCTTCTGACGGTAAACAAACCGTTCTCTCGTTCCAAGCGGAGACGCTCGATTGGCAAGCCACTATCGACCTTTATGACCGTTTGACTCTTACATTACAGGATACTGAGGATTCTTTGGACAGCGATGCTACACTTCGCATAGGTGGCCGTAGCCTCATTGTCGCTCAAACAAGTGCAGATGTAGCAGAGTCTGCCGTCATTTCCACTTCAGTCGTTGCCTTGGTAATTTTAGGTATGCTCGTGGGAATTCATACGACTCGTCAGAAGAACTTCAAGCAGGGTCTCGCACGTGGTTTTGTCTCCTGGATTCCATTGATGATGGTAGTCGGTTGGGTGTACGGAATCATGGGCTTCACAGGGTATGAAATCAATGCCCAGACAGTCACTATAGGTGCATTGTCACTTGGACTCGGTGTTGATTATGCGGTTCACTTTTCAGTTCGTTTAGAAGAAGAGGTCGAGCGTAATCCTCTGGCATCCCAAGAGATGTGGGTTACCAATGCGTCTGCTACAACGGGTCGAGCGATGTTCGCTGCTGCTCTTACTACAGCAGGTGGATTCTCAGTTCTCAATTTGTCTGCATTGCTTCCACTGCGACTGTTCGGGCAAGCCTTCGTCGTTGCTATTACTCTGGCCTTACTGTCCAGTTTGATTCTACTTCCGGCCTTCTATACCCCGTTCCTCAAACATGATGCGGAAAAGTTCGCATTAACTCACAAGGAGGCTGAATAATGGATACTCTCGCTGTGACCATGTTTTGGGTTTCTTCGGTGCTGATTCTACCGTTTTGGATTATGTTGTGGTTCATGCCAAAGCACGAACTAACCAAACGATTTGTGGGGGATATCCGTTGTTCTATACTCCCTCTCCTTATTCCATATGCAATTCTGGCACTTCCAAATGCTCCAGAGGTTATTTTGACTTTTGCAAGCCAAATGCCAACCCCCGAAATAGTGGTTGATCTGTTTGCAAATGACCGCATAGTCGCTTTGGCATGGCTCCATATGCTTGCTCTTGATTTATTTGTTGGGCGCTATGTTTGGCTTCGAATGTTGGCTGCAGACCGACCCATGTATGTTTCAACTCCAGTTCTCTTCTTGTGCATGATGATGGGGCCGCTTGGTTTCTTGGCTGGAATACTTTCGACCTGGTCGGTGACTGATTTGGAATCAATTGCTTCAAACTCGGAACCGGTTGAAACAATCACGGTTTAGAGGATGTATTCAAGTCACTGCAGTTGTTGCAAGAACCATGGCAGCGACTCACAACTTGGATTGTAGCCATATTCCGTTTCCAATGCCCGAACGTAAGTGGGTTTTGCATCAGAATTGGATTCATTTAACTTTCATGCATTGGAAAGTCGATGCTGCCTTGTTGCAACGCTATATCCCTGAAGGATTAGAAATAGACTTCCATAATGGAAATACCTACATCGGTGTCATTCCATTCACAATGGAAAAAGTTCGTCCAAGAGGTTTGCCTTGGCTTCCGCTTGTCTCGACGTTTGGTGAATTTAATATCCGCGCATATGTCACGAAAGATGGGGTGCCTGGGGTTTTGTTTCTCACCCTCGATGCACAAAGTCGAGTCACATGCTTCCATGCCCCCCGTTCATATGGGCTCCCATATCGTTATGCAAAAGCAAAAGTTCACGTCGAAAAGGATGGACGATATTCATGGTCATCTCGGCGTAAAGTTGGTGGCGAATCCCTGATTGGTACTGCTGAAAGTACTGGTCCAATCAAGCAAGCAGTGCAAGATTCACTCGAATATTTTCTCTTTGAGCGCTACAGTTTGTATACATGGCATAAAGGCGTATTGCATCGAGCATATACCCATCATCAGCCTTGGGAGTATAGTGTTGCAAAGGTGAATGTGGAAACCAATACCTTGTTGCAATCATACAACCTTGGGGTTGACCGTCCACTCCATCCTGAACATATTCACATGAGTTCAGGTGTTAAAGTGCGGACATGGAATGTGGAACCAATCGAGGTGAAGAAATGACCGAGAAAGATATTGTCTTGATGGATGGTGATTGTGGGCTCTGTACCCATACAGCAGTGTTCCTCAGCCCTCGATTAAAACAACAAAACTCGATTCGATTCATTGCAATAGAAAGCAAAGAAGGTCAAGAATTTATTTCGACTTTTTCTGAAAAATTTCAAAATGCTGATAGCGTTTATCTTATTCGGGATGGTAAAGCATACATGCGCTCAGGTGCAGGTATTCGTTGTCTTCTTTACCTGAAATGGTATTATTCAATGTGGTTTCCATTCCTTTGGTTGATTCCTCTGCCACTTCGTGATTTCGCATACCGAATTGTTTCTCGAAATCGTCACCGTGTATTTAGACGGCCGGCAACCTGTGTGTTTCCGATATGAGCATAGTAATGCTAAATGTTGTCTTCATGCTCGTACCGGCCTTCGTACTTCCCTTTGATTTTGATGATTTTATCACCCAGTGCTCAGGTTCAAACATTATCCCAATCAAGTTCAACCTTTGGTTTTGGTTCCTGTTCAAGCATGGCTTCTTCAATGTCTGGAATTGCTGCAGATTCTGCTTCAACTTCATCCGCACTATCAGTTAATCCGCTTTCCAATTCAGTTACTGCTTTTCCAGCATCAGATTGTGTAGAAGTGGTTTTCTTATTTTTGCCAAAGGCATCCCATGATTCGATCATGTCCAATTCTGCAATCTTCTTACGACGTGAACTCACTATGAAGCCAATTAATCCAAAGACAGCTAACAAAGAGGTTGCTGCTATTACAAATGCCATCACTCTATCATCTTCTTGTCCTTCATTGACTACTAGAGTTTTAGAGACTACATCAACCGCCGCATTCACGCTATCACCATCGGTGGCAATTATCTTCAAATTAGGCCTACCGACCTCATTTGCTGTAAGTTCAACTGTACCAATCCAGATATTATCAGCTCCAGAATATGACATATTGATATCCCAAAATTGTATTCCATGAGTCAATGTTGCTCTGACATTATCAGTTGTTCCGTCTTCATCTAACATTACGATTGAAATACTAAATTGGGTTTTAACTCCAGCCGTTAATGATGCAGGCGTTATTATCAAAGAATTAGCATCTAATTTTGGCAAACTGGACTGTATGGTGACATTTACGTGTATCTCATCCCATCCGCCTCTAGAATCTTCAACATAGAGTGATAGATGATACTCTCCCGGTGGTAGGGAATAAGTGTCTAATGAATTGGTGGAAATTACCTCTGGCCAAGTTGCACCAGGAGCCCAATATCTCCATTCACGAGTGACCATATCATCATCTGCATCGGTTGATTCTTCCTCTAATAAAATTGAATCACCTGCAGCGATTGACAATCTATTTTCAGGGCTAATCAGTACGGCTTGTGGGTCTGATTGATTTACCGTCAAAGTGATAAAATCAGTTCTTACTTTATTGGTGGAATCGGTTAATGTAATCTCTATCGTATGAGTTCCAAATGGAAGCATGGTGGAATGAGTTACAAATGGATCTACATCTTCTAGAATCGGGTCATCAAGCAAATTACTGCGAACCGACATAACGAACTCATCTCCATCATAATCTACTGATTGTTTAGCATCCCAATTGACAACTTGAGATGACTTTAGCATATCTCCATCACTTGGAGTGACCAAGCCTAGTACAGGTGCTGATTGGGTGACTTCAACAACTATTGTCATTAGTTGTGGAGAATGTATTCCATCATCTATGCTCAAGGTAATATTGTGCGTTGCTGCACTTAATCGTCCATCAAATATCAACCAATCTTCACCTTCAGGAGTGAGTCTTCCATCAATATCGCTTTCCCATGTAACAACTAGGAATTCTGAACCTGCTGCAGGCTGATTATCAGCACAATGCCAATCACCATCTGGGAAAGTACCACACCATGAGTCGAAATCACCAGAACCATTTGCAGAAAACCAAATCAGTTCAGAGGAATCATATGTTTGCGAATCGAGCGGTGTTGAAATTGTCGCAAGCGGTAAGGAATTATCAACAGGAACAATTACTGAAGAAACCCGTGTGGAATTGAGATGTTCAGGACGGTTGTCAACAACTCTCATTTCTATAGAGTGGACTCCTCGTGAAAGATAACCTATCCAAACTTTACCTGCCTCCGTATTGTTCCATGATAGTTGTCCGTCAAGGCTAGACCAAAATTCAACTTCTAAAGTATCGCCTTCAGGATCGATTGTACTAGTGCCATCCAAGGTCACCATATCTTCACTGGCATTTCCAAGACGAGTTAATGTGAACTCAGGTTCTGGAACTTCATTGTACAATTCTACTGGAATAATGTACTCAGATGGAGGGGTGTTAATACCATCATAGGCGTAGATTTCCAAGTTAAAAGTTGAAGGAACTGTTTCAGCCATTGAAAAGTTTATCCAAACCTCTGTAGGACAACCGCTTTGTTGGCCTACGC
>Ga0209502_10000888_pt1 | contig 29676 bp, 29 predicted proteins | sample ArcticOcean_MG_C_10_FD_187442 | JGI IMG/M metagenome (GOLD analysis project Ga0209502, IMG submission 187442) | Marine microbial communities from western Arctic Ocean - ArcticOcean_MG_CB11_90 (SPAdes) (version 2) | ecosystem: Environmental > Aquatic > Marine > Oceanic | place: Arctic Ocean... | reverse complement strand
TTTTAATTAAACGTCATTTATGACCAAGATGAATATGATTTCTCGATTGTTTTAGACGAGCGTCTCGTATTCTAAACCACCGTGTCTCGAGAAGATCGGTTGGTACGCTAAATGCGTTCTTGATACAGTATAAAGGTAAAGAAAAAATCACAAATCCCAGAACTTACTGAAGATGATGTGACTGTGGTTTAGTTAGTTGGTCTTTCAGGAATGTAAACAACATCAACTTCAATTTCATTGCCATATTTTACTATAATTGAACACAACACAGCAACATTATTTCCGTTATGAATAGCAGGTTTCATTACAGGCACTTTTCTAAGTACTCTTAAAATTTCTGCTTGAATAGTCAGCTCTGAATTTCTGACTTTCATTCCAGTCAGGTTTCCGTTTTCGTTGATTATAAAAAAAGCTTCTACTTGCCTTGGTTCAGAAAGATTTAAATCTCTGGATATATTCAGGTTGAACTCCCGCTTTATAAATGTCGATACTTTATTATTAAAACATTTTTTTATTTCTTTTTCAGAAAGTTTCTCACAACCATTATAGACAGGCGCTATTTCTACATCTTTTAATATCATTCTATCATCAGGACTATAGTTTGCTAAACCGTCATCTTTTGACATAATACTGCATAAACTTAAAATTGCCCGCTCTTCTTCCTCTGTAATATTTCCTTGTGCCATCACCTGCTGTTGAACAGCATTGATTTTCATTATCAGTTCACTTTCTGTATTTTTCTGCCCAAAAGAAACAAGTGGAAAAAACAGTAAAACAAGAAGTAGCTTTTTCATAGTGTTGGTTTTAACATAGTTCAATATAACTATAATAAATAATCCAATCTTTCACACAAACAAAGGCAAGTCATCATTTTCTTCATTAATAGCTTGTTTCATTCTTGGTAAAGTGTATTGTAAAACTTACTAAAGATGATATGCCAAATCTGGACACGTTTTCCAGACGGGTTTGTTAGTGATGGTTATTAAGCTACAGTCGCTATATAGGTATATTATAAAAGCTTAATATACTTTGCACAATTATAAAAACCGTTTTAGGTTTTCTTTATAATAAGCTGCACTGCTCGCGGCGCTTTGCATAGATGATTGTGCAAAATTACCACCCTGTTCGATATATAAATACTCCAACCCTGCAGCCAGAGGATCAGGCAACATTTTAGTATAATCAATAGATCCATTGCCCAATTCGCTATAGTCTCGGCTAACTTTATCCATGTCTTTGATGTGCCACATTACATAACGCCCAGGTTGCTGGGCAACTAATTCTTTGGGAGTTTTCCCTGAATGAACTATCCAATACATATCCATTTGTAGTTTAACAAAATTGGGGTCGGTGATTTCCATTAAAATTTCGTGTCCCGAAGTACCATTCCAATCTTGAAATTCATATCCGTGGTTGTGATAGGCAAAACCTAATCCTGCAGAATTTACTTGTTCTCCAATTTGGTTCAACTTGTCTGCCAATTGTTTAAACCCTTCTGGATTTCTATTTTTTGGCTTTACAAAAGGCCAAGTAATATATGGGGATTTTAAAATTGTTGCAGTTTGAATGCATTGATTCACATAACGACTAAGATCTTCCTCAGAAGCAGTAAAGTAGTCAGGAAAACTATAATGTCCACTGGTAGTTGATATTCCTAAATCATCTAAAACCTGCTTAAATTCTGTGATTTTAAATCCATATATTGTTTTTGTATCCGCTTGGAAACCGTAGGTTTCAAAATCTTGATAACCCATTACTTTTAATTTATTTAGTGTGTCCAAAGGGTCCCGTGCCATTGCATCACGTACACTAAAAAGCTGTAAACCCATTTTATAACTGTTGGTAGAAGAACAAGATAGCTGAGGCAATCCTAGAGAAAGAACAGTGCTAGAAAGGGCAGTTTGTTGGATAAATTTTCTTCGTTTCATACACCAATGAGTATTGATTCTCTTTAAATGTAATGAATTAAAAATACCTAAACTTACTGAAGATGATATGCCTGTGGTTTAAAAGAAAACCCTTGACCATGAGAGTTTGGATTACACCCCTCTATGCCAGTTAACCCCTAAGGAAACCCCACTACTTTATAAATCTCTAATACTCTTTCTGTCATCACATTAGATAGGATAATTGGGGTGCAATGCTTGTAGTGTCTTAAATCCTGAGGTTTGAGGTTATATACTAACTACAAGAACTAGTGTCTAAATAAAAAGCGATTCTAGAAAACCCACACCCTGTTTAGAAATCAATGAATGTTTAGAAACTTATAGATTTTTATGTCTCACAGCTAAGAAAAATATCTACTTTGTTATCAATATATTGTCAAATGAGGATTAAAAAACCCATAAAAGTATAGACCCTGAGACTACGAGATTGGAGCAGTCAAAAAGCTTGATATAAGGTAATAAAAAAGGCGCCAAAGCGCCTTTTTAGAAATAGATTTGTTTTTAACGGTCTTTACCTGCCAAATCAAAAATTCCTTTTTCCATATTTACATGACCTATGTGCACATAAATTTGATCTTCATGAGCCCCATCGACTAGATTCCAAAATGTTTTTCTGGCCTTGGAAGCTACTTCAGATTCTGAATTTTTAGCTGTTACTGCTTTTGCGAATTCAACTAAATTCGTGTAACATTGCCATACTTCCACTTCAGAACTTTTCCCCATGAAGTGGTAAGAAACTCCACCAGACATTGAAGATCTATTATCGACAGAATTTTTAATCCTCCAATCGAAAAATGCTTTTCCCATCTCCCCCCATTTCCCTGAAGAGTTATATTTTCCAACTACCATAGTAAAAGGGATATCAAAATCAGTTTCTTCTAGTTGATAAAAGCCGGTTGCACTATAAGCTACTCTAACTTCATCTGAATGTGCATTAGAAAAGGATCTGTATTCTGTCCATTCTTTCCAAAGACTTTCTTTTTCATTTGTATCTTCTGTTGCATTTATTTTAGCTTTAATATTTTCATTTGCAATATCGGGATCCTTATGAAAATCTTCCATAGAATTATATTGGGTATAAATAACAAAGGTATGACCTGAACCATACCAGTGTCTAAAAACCCATTCTGCTGTCATTGTCCTATTTTTTCCTAAAGACATATCAGTAAATTTTTTATGTAATTCGACAAATCTTGGAATTTCAGAAATAGCTACATCATTTATATAAAGTGCAGATTCATAGGTAATATCATCTTGTGCATACATCGATATGGACAATAAAGCGATAAAAAGTAATAATATCTTTTTCATTTAATTGATTTATGATTATTTAGTGAAAGTATAAATAATATTGTTAGCCTTAACTTGTTGTTGTTTTTTTTTAAATAATTAGACAATTTTGCTTCAATTACTTGTGTTTTGTAATTTTAAACCATACTCCAAACCATACTCCAAACCATACCCCATGTCATTTTTTTTAAATCAAGGTTTTATTTTGTTTAATTTTTCTAGATACTTTATAATCTTATGATTCATAAGCGCTAAAAGGTTGATTATAGTGTCGAACTCCTGTTGCTTGATAAAGAGCATTTGCCAAAGCACCCATAATTGGAGGGAAAGGAGGTTCACCTAGACCTGTTGGATCAATATTATTTTTAACAAAATGAACTTCAATTTTTTTAGGAGATTCACCATGCCGTATTAAGCGGTAATTGTGAAAATTATTTTGTTCAGGTGCACCATCTTTAAAAGTTATGGCACTATACATAGCATGTCCAATTCCGTCAACAACCCCACCCTCCGCAAGGTTGATTGCTGCATCTGGATTTACAACAATACCACAGTCAATAGCACAGTATACTTTTTCTACAACAGGCTTTCCATTTTTCATTACCATATCCAATACATTGGCTACATATGAATTATGACAAAAATAAGCAGCGACCCCTCTAAAAACCTGTGGATTATTATTGTTATTCCATGATGCCTTTTCTTTCACTAACTTTAAAACTCCTGCATAACGTTTAGCTTCATAATCATTATTTTTACCTATTGGCTTGTTTTCAGCTTTAGCTAGAAGCTCCAGCCTAAAGTCAATTGGATCTTTTCCTGCAGCTTCTGCCACTTCATCAAGAAAAGCTTGTTCTACCCCTGCTATAAAATTAGATCTAGGAGCTCTAAAAGCTCCTACTGTAATGTTTGATGCTATTGTCCATTCTTCTGCAATATAGTTCTCTACAGCACCTGCTGGGAAACGATTAGCTGCTAATGGACTCTCTGGGATTCCACCAGCTTTTACATGAAAAGCGATTAAGTTATTATCCTTATCTAAAGCTGCTCTGTATAATACGTGATATGAAGGTCTATAAGTACCTTGAGTCATATCATCTTCTCTAGAGTAAATTAATTTTATAGGTTGTTTCATTTCTTTAGAAATAACAGCTGCCTCAGTTAAAAAGTGTCCATATAGGCGTCTTCCAAAACCACCTCCCATTCGCGTCATTTGAATATCAATATTTTCAATAGACATTCCTAAACGTTTAGAAACACTTTGTTCCATGTATTCTGGTGTTTGAATCGGTCCTATTAAAATAGCTTTTTCATCTGTTACATCTGCAAAAAAGTTCATAGGCTCCATCGTATTATGAGCCAAGAAAGGGCAGGTATAACTCTTTTCAATCACCTTTGTTGCATTTTTAAATGCAGCAGCTGGATTTCCATCTTTACGCACCACTTTACCTTTTTTCTTGGACATTTCCTCAAAAATTTCCTTGTGGTCTTGAGTGCTCTCTAGTCCAGCAGGGGTATCAACAGTCACATTCTTTCCGAAAAAACTTAACTCTTCCGTTTTAGCAGGGGCCATTTCCCATTCCATTAAAAGAACTTTTTTTGCCTGCATTACCTCCCAAGTGGAACGACCCACCACTACAGCAAGATCATTAAATGCATCATTATCAAAAGCTCCTAATTTATATCCACTTTCATGAGTTTTCATAATAAACACACGTTCAATCCCTGGCATTTTAGAGGCTTTAGAATCGTCAATGAGTTTTAACTGCATTCCAAAAGCTGGGGGATGAACAATCATTGCGATTAACATGTTTTCTTTTTTGTAATCTATTCCAAATAGAGGTTTTCCTGTAACAATTTTACTACCATCTACGTTTTTTCTAGAAGTCCCAATAATTTTAAATTCAGAAGGATCTTTTAAAGAAATTTCTTTTGGAACTTCCATTTTTGAGGCTAGGGATGCCACTTCCCCGTAGCTTAATGTTTTTCCAGAAATAGAATGAATAAGCTGACCCATACTAGTGGTAATTTCATTTTCAGGAACTCCCCATGATTTAGATGCTGCTTTAATTAACATTACGCGTGCAGTTGCTCCAGCCATCCTAAGGCTATTCCATCCTTGGCGAATTGATTGACTACCCCCTGCAATTTGTCTTTTGAATAAAGAAGTATTAAGTGGAGCCTGTTCAACAATAACATTATCCCAATCAATATCTAATTCTTCTGCAACCAGCATTGGCATTGAAGTTTTTACGTTTTGACCTATTTCTGGATTTGGAGACATTATAGTGACTAGACCGTTTTCTCCAATTTTTAAAAAGCCGTTTATTTTAAACCATTCTTTTGGCAATGCATTTATGTGTTGGGGTGTCATGTCACATGACATTAACCAATTAAATCCAAGCATGATTCCTCCAGTAGTTAGTGTACTACTTTTGATAAAAGACCGTCTTCCTATTTTTATTTTAGTAACTTTCATTATATATTTTTTAGTATTGAGAATTTTATGATTTTGCAGCAGTTTTTATTGCAGCATGGATTCGAGTATAGGTTCCACATCGACATATATTTCCTTTCATTGCAGAATCAATATCAGTATCAGTAGGATTTGGATTACTATTTAATAAAGCTGAAGCGTTCATTATTTGACCAGCCTGACAATAGCCACATTGAGGAACATCATGCTCTATCCATGCTTTCTGAACTGGATGATCTCCTTTTTCCGATAAGCCTTCAATAGTTGTTATTTTTTTATTTCCAATTACTGAAACAGGAAGTTGACATGATCTAACAGCCACCCCATCTAGGTGAACGGTACATGCACCACACTGGGCTATTCCACACCCGTATTTTGTCCCCACAAGATCAAGGTGATCACGAAGTATCCATAGAATTGGAGTTGTAGGGTCTGCTTCAACTTCTTTATTTTTCCCGTTAATGCTTAGTTTGAAATTAGACATGAATCAATTTGTTATGATTAAATTATTTTAAAAGTTAATAAAATATATACAAATCTTATTTTGTTTTACAATAAAAGTTTTTTAATAAAAACTTTTATTGATTAGGATACGAAGCCCAACAAGAATGACTAGGCAGGCAGTTCCAATTCGAATGGCACTAGGGGAAGCTTTTTTAAGACTAAGGCGAACCCCTAATTGTCCGCCTAATAATACAGCTGCCATAAACACTACAGTAGTCATCCAAGAAAGTTCAAGAGAACCACTTACCAATAGACCAATAAGTCCAGAAATGGAATTAACCAAAATAAAAAAAGCAGTCAAAGCCGCTATTTTTATTGGTTTTCCCCAATTTAAATGATTTAGTAATGGTGATAAGAAGATCCCCCCTCCAATTCCTATTAATCCAGAAAGAAAGCCAATTCCACCTCCAAGAAAATAACTCATATAAGTAGGGTATATTTTAGACTTTGGCACATTTTTTTGTACAGCTTGATAAAACAAGGAAAATGAAGAAAGTATAAGTGTAATTCCTAACAAAATAAAAAATACTTTTTCATTAAGTTTGAATTGTGCTCCTATAAAGGCCATAGGAATGCTTGTAATAATAAAAGGCGAAAAACTCTTCATGGAAAAAAGTCCCCTTTTATAAAATAAAAACGTACTCCCTGAAACAACTAAAATATTGCAAATAATGGCATTAGATCTAATGAAAAAAAAACTAAAAGCAAAAACAGATAATAAAGCCAAATAACTTGAGCCACCACCAAAACCGACTGAAGAATAAAAAGTTGCTATAATGAAAAAGCCTAAAAAAAGCAGGAAAGTTGTTTCAATGTTTAGCATCATAGTTCCTGAATTCATTTAATCCTCCATTAATGCTAATTAAAGTTGCTTCTGGTTCTTCTTTTTTTAGAAATCTTAAAGCCTCTAAACTTCTTACCCCAGATTGACAAATAAAATAAATAGTCTTTTCAAAGTCTAGACTATTGTGATTTAAATAAATAGATTTTAACGGAAGATGAGTAGCTTGTTTCAAATGGTAATCATTATACTCTTCAGTAGTTCTAACATCTACTAATTGAATTTCAGTTGAACTATTTAATAGCTCTTTAAAGGCATCTGAACTAATAGAAAAATTATCAAAACTACATTCTAGTTCATAAGTGTCTTTTAAATCTTCTATCTTTTTGTTTTTGCTTAGGCTATTGATTTTAAATTTATGATATTCTTGTTCAAGGCCATTGAAAATAAGTAATTCTCCAGAGAGAGGACTCCCTATTCCTGCAATAACCTTAACAACTTCAAGCGCTTGTATATTTCCAATTATCCCGGGAATAACCCCTAGAACACCTTGTTCATTACAATTTGGGATTTCTTCAGATTTTGGAGGATTTGGAAAAAGGCATCGATAGGTTGGACCGTCTTTGTGATTAAAAACACTCACATAGCCTTCAAAACTGTGCAATGCACCATAAACAAAAGGTTTTCCTAATATAACACATGCATCATTCACTAAATAACGTGTTGGAAAATTATCAGATGCATCAACAATTAAATCATATTTTTCAATAATTGATAATGCATTTTTTTTTGACAAATAAAGCTTATAGCCTATTAGTTTAGATGTAGAATTTTGTTTTTTTAATTTTTTTATTGCAACAGATATTTTAGTTTTATTTATATCCTTTTCAGAGAATAAAACTTGTCGATGAAGGTTGTTTAAACTGACAACGTCATTGTCAATAAGCCCAATTGTTCCAACTCCCATAGCGTTTAAATATTGTAAAACAGGAATTCCAAGGCCGCCAACACCTACTACTAAGACACGAGCCTTTGTTAATTTTTTTTGAGATTTTAATCCAAAATCCTTTAAAATGGTTTGTCGAATATAACGTTCACTTTCCATCATTTTTGACGGGTATAATTTGATTTTCCTCCCTCTTTTTTCTCTAGTTGTATGTCTGAAATCTTAATGTCTTGTGAAAGTGCTTTACACATATCATAAATTGTTAATGCACAAATACTGACACCTGTAAGGGCTTCCATTTCCACACCTGTACGTTCATTGCATTTTACTTCGCACAAAATGTTTAAAGCATTATCAGAAGGGGTTACCTTTAAATTAATTTTAGTCAAAGGCAATTGATGGCATAATGGAATTAAATTTGCTGTTTGTTTAACAGCCTGAATACCAGCAATAATTGCAGTTTGAGTAATACTTCCTTTTTTACTCAAGAAGTCTTGCGTTTTTAATATTTTAAAAACTTCAGAAGGAAATGATATTTTTCCAGAAGCTATTGCAACTCTACTTGTAACATCTTTATCCGAAATATCTACCATAGTAGCTTTGCCAGATTCATCTATATGTGATAGTTTGTGCTTCATATTCTTAGTTATTATAATTAAAAAACATATTTATGGATGCTCCGTTACCCATACAGTTTTATTGGTAAAAAATTCTTTTTTCCAAATAGGTACTCTTATTTTTAGGGTATCTATAAGAAAGCGACAAGCTTCAAAACATGCATCGCGATGTGCAGATGAAGCACCTACCATAACTACTGGCTCTTCTATTTCTTTTCTTCCATGAACATGGTGAAGTATTACTTTATTAAGCTTCCACTTAGTGCCTGCTTCTTTAGCGATAATCTCCATCTCTTTGAGAGCCATTTTTTCGTAGGTTTCGAAGTCTAGAGCTTCTACTTTTTCATTTTGAGTACTGTCGCGAACACTTCCTATAAATACACAAATACCTCCGCTCTTGCAATGAGAAAGTTTTTGATAGACAGAAGTCGTATCAATGTTATTTACTATTTGAATATCTATTTCCATAATCATCCTCCACTTACAGGAGGTATAATTGCAATTTCATCCGAAGATTGCAATTTTGTTTTATCTTCTGCATAACAACTATTTACTGCTATTGCAATGGATGAAAGTGTCTTGAATTTTGGATATTTATTTGAGATCAATTTTTTTAACTCTCCAACTGTTTTAGGATTTTTTTCAGCTTCTTTAAGTAATAAAGATGATGTACCTATTATGTCTTTTGCAATTCCAAACAAGAGTATTTTCATTTTTTCATTTTTTTAATGCGACTGAAAGCTTGCTCGTTTTTATAAAGTTGTAAAAATATCTAAAATTACCATTATACCATACCGCGAAAAGAAATCCAGTATAAATTATCCAATTTGGAACCAAACGAATGTTCGCATAGTTCACTAGTAGCAATGTAATAAATGATGTGATAGAAATGCTTAAAGCAATTTTAGATTTTTCTTTAGTATAATTTAATGAAATTAATAAAATAATTGTAAATCCTAGGAATGGCTTTCCATGAAAAAAGAAAGGAACCAATACTTCATTTTCTATATTAAAAAACATTAAAATAGCACCCGAGTATGCGGCAACACAAAAAGGACATTTTGGCAAAATAATAATTAATGCGCTTGATACAAAAGACATAAATCCATTTTTGAAAGAAGTTGTTTTTTTAACTCCAACTGAATCTGAATTGGAACAACATGGGGTGATAGCTGATTTCATAATTTATTTCTATATGGTATGTAAGGATAAGTTTCTCCTTTTTTAAAAATATTCTTTTCCTGAGGAAGAATTAAAAATCCATCTGTGTGTACGAGGTTAATAAAGTCGCCAGATCCATTTCCAAAAATTGGTTCTGCACTTAAAGTTCCATTTGATTTGCTGTTTATTTTTACTTCTATAAATAAAATAAGATCTGGTTTGAAAGTAATATCCTCAGAGAGAATAGCATAGATTGGTTCATCAACAATGTTTAAGGATTTTTGAAGCCAATATCTAATATATGCATACAAACATACAAATGAGGATACTGGATTTCCTGGTAAAGCAAAAACGTGGGTGTTCTTCCCTTTTGTACCAAACCAAAAAGGTTTTCCTGGACGCTGTTGAATTTTATGAAAATGTTTAACAACACCAAGATTATTGAGAACATCAGGTAGGAAGTCAAATTTTCCCTTCGAAACTCCACCAGTAATAACAAGTATATCATAATTAACTAAAAAGCTTGAGATTATGGTTTCCATTACTTTTTTATTATCGGATAAATGTTTCAAATCAGCTGGAATACCCCATTCTTTAAAGGTGTTTTTAATGCCATATACATTTGACCTTCGTATTTGATGCTCAAGAGGTTTTTCGTGTACATCAACCAATTCATCACCCGTAGAAATAATAACCACCTTAGGAGATTCTCGCACTAAAATATTTTTCATACCAGTTGCGGCAGCTACATTAATTTCAGCACTTGAAATTAATTCACCTAACTTTTTAATTACTGTGTTTTCCGTAATGTCGATTCCTTTAAAATGTACATTCTGCCTTTTGGTAACTAATTTTGATTTTATTTGCACCAAACCATCTTTAATATCAAGGTCTTCATAACGAATTACAGTATCTGTTTTTTTAGGCAATATAGCTCCTGTCATTACTTCTATACAATCATTAACATCAGCTAGTGTTTTTTGAATAGAGCCCGCAGGAGCAACTTCTTGGATTTTAAAAAAGGTTGCTCCATTTTCAAAAGTACGATGCCGAATGGCAATACCATCCATTGTTACCCTATGGTAAGGAGGAAAGTCCCGATCTGCAATTAAATCTTCTGCAAGATACCTGCCTCCACTTTCATTTATAGGAGCTGAAATTGTAGAAAAAAAAGTTTTGTTTTCTTCTAAAATTTTGAGAGCCTCACTATATTTAATAAATGTTCTGTCCATTTTCTTCTAACCTCCAATACTACTCATGCTTTCTTCCCGAATAAGGGATTGATTAGTTCCTTTTTCAGCAACAAAGCCGTCTTTTGGTTTTAATTTAATGAGTTCAATGAATTTAGAAGCTATTTGCTCATTAGTTACACCAGAGCGTATATAGTCTCTAATGCTATATGTGCCACCATCATATAAGCATGTTTTTATATCGCCTTTAGGTGTAATGCGAAGTCTGTTACACGTGTCACAAAAAGTACGAGAAAATGCTGGAATTATTCCAACATCACCGATAAAACCATCAATACTATAATTAGTAGATGTGTCCCCATGCTTACCAATTTTAGGAGATAAGCTGACATGCTTCTTTTTAATTGTTTTAAATATATCTGTAGCTTTAAAAATGGTGCTATTTTCCTTATAACCACCATTAAATGGCATTTCTTCAATAAAACGAATACTTACAGGGTGTTGTTTTGCTAAAGCTACTAATGGGAGGATGTCTTGAGTATTAATTCCCTTCATCACAACTGCATTAACCTTTAATTTAAAGCCTTCATCAATTAAGGTATGAAAAGTTTGAATTACTTTTTTAAAATCATCACGTCGGGTTATTTTCTTAAAGCGATCAGCATCCAAAGTATCGAGACTTAAGTTAAGAGAATTAATTCCTAACTCCTTAAGTTTGGTAATATGCTGTGTCATTAAAGTGCCATTTGTGGTAATGTGTATATTTTTAAAATGGGCTAGTTGATGTGTTTTTTCGAGTAGGGTTATAAAATTTTTTCTTAAAAAAGGTTCTCCACCAGTAAACCTAACTTTTCGAAAACCAAGATTTCCTAAAACATCAAGTAACCTAATAATCTCCTCATAACTTAATAGATCTGCTTTAGGCTCATAGGGAATTCCTTCTTTAGGCATGCAGTAAAAACATCTTAAATTACATCGATCTGTTACGCCAATACGCACATAATCAATGGTTCTATCGAAACTGTCTTTAATCTGCATTGTATAATTATTTGTATATTTTTACATCTAAAACTACAATAATATTTGATGAACTAATTTTATTTTAGTATTAATCTATTACTTTACAGGATGAAAGAAATAAAGTCAATTTTAAAATCATTCAACCATTCTGGTGCTTTTTCTGAGAAATCAGCCATTGCCCAGGTGGTTAGAGTAGAGGAATCATCCTACAGAAGAGAGGGAGCACGTATGCTCGTTTTTGAATCTGGCACTTTTGAAGGAGGTATTAGTGGCGGATGCCTTGAAGGAGATGCTTTGAAAAGATCACAGATCGCAATTCTTAAAAAAGAACCTTCGGTTGTTACATATGACACCTCTAAGGATGATGAAAATCAAATAGGTGTTGGTCTGGGTTGTAACGGTATAATAGATGTTTTAATTTCTCCTATTGTCCCAGAAAACAATACTATTACATTGTTGGAGAAATGTGTTTCTTCAAGAAAATCTCACATTATAATTACTGTTATTGCGTCAAATGATTCTGATAAAAACATCAAGCTAGGGAATAGCTATTATTATGATACTGATACTCTAACTATTGAAGAATGTAATCACGAAGAATTTAAAAATACACTCAAAATTGATATCAATTCTGTATTAAAAAGTAAAAAATCTCGGATATATAGTTATACCATATCCAAATTTGAGGTAAGTGTTCTTATTGAGCTTATTCCCTCCCAATTTCATCTTGTTATCTATGGAGACAACTATGACATCTATCCAATGATTGAACTAGCAAAAGTAATGGATTGGGAAGTTAGTCTGGTTGGAAATTTACAGAAAATAAGAAAAGATAGACTTGGCTCTGTAAAATATTTGTTTAACAAAGATGAAGCAAGGCATCCTGAAATTGATGATCGTTCTGCCGTTATTTTAATGGCGCACGATTATAAAACTGATATTCAGAATTTAAAAAAAACATTAAATACTCCAGCACAATATATCGCTAGCTTAGGACCTAAAAAAAGATTTGAAAAAATGAAAGCAGATTTTTTGAAATCTAACACCCCAATTACTCCAGAACAACTCCAAAGGATATATGCACCTTGTGGTCTTGAAATTGGAGCAAACTCACCTGAAGAAATTGCTTCAAGTATTTTTGCTGAAATCCTAAGCGTTTATTCTGATAAAAAAGGAGGATTACTACGTGATAAAACAGAACCAATTCATGAAAGGTTTTAGGTTACACTTCTCGTCTTTCCCAAAGAATATTTGATTCTCGTTGTTTTGCTATTTCTTTTGAAACTAACGTAATCGTGTTTTTTATTTCTTTTTTTGAAGTATAAAGGCCCAAGCTAAAACGTAAGCTAGAAAAAGCTAATGTAGGAGAAATCCCCATTGCTATCAAAACATGGGAAGGATTGACACCTGCAGATTTACAAGCAGACCCATTAGAAACTGCTAAGGATGTACTTAAAGAACGAAGTAAGATTTCTCCATCAATATATTTAAATGATATATTAAGTGTATTAGTTAAACGATCAACATTCAAACCATTAACAATAGATTCTTCTATAGTAGATAATCCGTTTTGTAATAGATTTCTTAAATATTCTAAACGTTTTTTTTCTTCAATCAGTCTTTGATCAGCTTGAACAATTGCAAAGGCAATACCAATAATAGCTGGGATATTATAAGTTCCGCCTCTTAATGCGTTTTGTTGCCCCCCGCCTTGTATAAAAGAATCTAAATAGACTGCACTTTTTTCTTTAATATATGTAATACCTACACCCTTTGGACCGTATAATTTGTGTCCAGAAAAACATGCGAAATCTACTTGTTTAAAAAAATCATTCATTTCGATTTTACCTAATGCCTGAGTAGCATCTGAAAACAATAGACATCCATTTTTTTTGCATAATTGTGAAATTAAATCTAATGGTTGTATGACTCCCGTTTCATTATTTGCAAACATTATAGAAACCACTAGAGTGTCTTTTGACAACTCACTTTCTAGTTGTTTTATATCAATAAGACCATCGGAAGTAACATCTAAGTAGGTTACTTTAGCACCTTCTTTTTCAAGAAATTCACAAACATCAAGCACTGCTTTATGTTCCGCTTTTGAAGTAATGATGTGATTCCGGGTAGATTTATTCTTTTTATAAAGACCTTTTAAAACTGAATTAATACTCTCTGTAGAACCAGATGTGAAAATAAATTCTTTTTGTGAAATTCCCAATGTTTTAGAAATCATATTTTTTGATTCATCTAATGCATCTTTTGCAAGCCAGCCAAAGGGATGATGACTACTAGAAGCATTCCCGAAATGTTTATTAAAATAAGGCAACATTTCTTTAACTACGCTCTCTTTACAAGGTGTTGTTGCATTGTAGTCTAAATATATTTGAGAGGAGTATTCTAATTCCATATTTTGAAATTATTAAAAAATAACTGATAATTTAGATATTTATATTGATTTTTTAATGTGCAGAAATATTATAAAATATATTGAGTACCTTTTTTATGATTAAGTTTAGCTTTCCAAATCATTTTCTTTATAAATTAAAAATATTTTAGATTCAATAGAAATGAAACACAATAAGCATAGTAATTTATCAAAGCCAATTAAAGGGTTTTATGGAAGAAACGAAGTTAGTTTACTTGGAAGTGATTGCCGACAAATTCAAACTTTAGCTTCATTTATAGGTGATCAACTTAGAGATAAATTTTCATTGAGTTATGTGGATGCAGATCATGCTTCAAATAATGACCTAATCAAAAAACATTCTTCAAATCCTTTTATTAAAACCTTCATAAATAAAATTTCTCACAAGCAGTTTGAATTCTTTGATTCGGTTTATAATTATGAGGAAAATGGATTTTTTGACTCCACAGATCTTATTTTAGTTAATGGAAATCATGAACAGGCAAATCATCAAATAGTAATTATAGATCCTAAAAAGAAGACTTCTCTTCTTAAAAGGAAAGCATCATTAACAAATGTAATAGCACTACTGTGGACTAATTCTGAAAAAGAAATTCCAGAATATATTAAAGAGTTAATTCCAGAATATTCAACCTTACCTAAATTCTTGATTTCAGATGAGAAAGGAATAGGTAATTTAATGAATCTTTTTTTAGAAAATCGGAAACCAAAGATTCAGGGATTAATATTAGGTGGAGGAAAAAGCTCACGTATGGGGGTTGACAAGATTTTTATTAATTACCATGGCAAGTCTCAATACAGTTATTTACAAGAAATAATGAAGCCTTTCTGTGAAGATGTATTTACATCGTGCAGGGCTGATCAATCATCATTATTTTCGAATGTAATAACAGATTCATTTATAGGATTAGGTGCCTATGGAGGGCTATTGAGTGCTTTTCAAAAAAAACCTAATTCTTCGTGGTTTACAGTTGCTTGTGATATCCCTCTTTTAAATAATAAAACTATTGAAAAATTAGTAAAAAGTCGCAATCCCTCAAAATTAGCAACCTGTTTTTATAATTCTAATACTGATTTTCCCGAACCTTTAATCACAATTTGGGAACCTAGAGCTTATCCTGTGCTTTTGTATTATTTATCATTAGGGTACTCATGTACTCGAAAAGTACTTATTAATAGTGATGTTGAAATTGTTAAACTAGATAATGAAAACGTATTACTTAATGCCAATACAATTGAAGAAAGTAATAGGGCAGTAGAACTTCTTTCTGATTTCAACAAATAAAACATTATGGAAGGTATAACAGCAATAGTTCTTAGTGCAGGGTTTTCCTCTAGGATGAAAAAATTCAAGTTAGGGTTGCCTTTTAAAAATCATACCATTATTGAAGAAGTTTTATTTCAATTATCAAAGACTTCAATTAAAGAAATCATTTTGGTAACAGGTCATTATAAAAAATCCATAGAAAAATTACTTGCTACTAATTCTACTATAAAAATAATTCATAACAAAAATTATGCTTTAGGAATGACTACATCAATACAATGTGGAATTCTTGAGGCTTCAACCAATGCTAAAGGCTTTTTAATTTGCTTGGGAGACCTTCCTTTTATTTTAGCCACAGAATACAATAAAATACTTTCGAAAATTGAATCAATAGATGATAAAAATCCATTTATTGTAAGACCTTTTTTTAAAAATAAACCTGCAAATCCAGTCTTCTTTAGCATGCACTTTAAAAATGATCTTTTAGATTTAAAACATATGGAAGGTGCTAAAATACTTATAAAAAGAAATGGTAATTATTTACATAATTTAATGCTGGAGACCGATAGTGGAATTATGGATATTGATACTCCCTTAGACTATGCTAACTATGTCCACTCATAATTTAAATTATTTAGCTTTTTTTTATTTACTTCATAAGTAATTTAGCTTTTTTTTAAAGTATTCGTAATTATTTAATATAAAAAATGTTTTTGTGTGCTTTTTTTGTTAGTTTTAACTAACCGTAAGCTTAATATTCTTATTGAAGAAATATTGATTTTTTTTAATTAAAATATTTATTTATGATTCCTTCTAATTTCACTTATCACAAAGCAACATCTATTCAAGATGCAATTGCATTATCAAAAACTCACGGAGAAGAAGCGAAGTATATGTCAGGTGGACATAGTTTGTTGCCTATGATGAAACTTAGATTTGCTTCCCCTGAACACATAATAGATATCAGTAAAATTGATGGATTATCTTACATCAAAGAAGATGGAGATTTTCTTAAATTAGGAGCACTCACTACACAAACTGAAATAGAATATTCTAAATTAATAAAAGAAAAATACTTAATTTTTTCAGATGCAGTTAAATTAACAGCCGATCCTTCAGTTCGAAATGTTGGAACTATTGGCGGAAATATTGCCCATGGTGATGCCGCTAATGATCAACCAGCATTAATGTTAGCTATGAGAGCAACAATTATCGCACAAGGAATTGATGGGAAGAAATCAATTCCTATAGATGAATTTTTTCATGGTTTTTATATGACTGCTTTAGATGCATCTGATGTTTTGGTAGAAATTCAAATTCCAAAAGCAAAAAAAGGAAGCGGTGGAGCCTACCATAAAGTTGAACGAAAAGTTGGAGATTATGCCACTGCAGGTGTTGCGGTCCATGTTGAATTAGATGATAACGGAATTTGTCAGGAAATAGGCATAGGACTAACAAATGTAAGTGCTGTTCCTATGCGTTTAGAAAGAGGTGAAGTTATATTAAGAGGACAAAAAATAACTGAAGACTTAATTAAACAAGTGGGGAAGATTGCCAGTGAAGACGCCGAACCAACCTCTGACTTGAGAGGGTCTGAGGCTTATAAAAGATCCATTGTAAACACGATCACACAGCGTATGATTAGATTAGCGCTAGAAAGAGCTCAAAAATAAAAAATAAAAAAATGAAACACACAATTACTTTGACTATAAATGGAGAAAGTGTAACATCAGAGGTTGATTCACGCCTATTACTTGTTCATTTCATTCGAGAAAATTTAGATTTAACAGGAACCCATATAGGTTGTGACACATCCAATTGTGGAGCCTGTACAATCATGCTGAATGGCCTATCAATCAAATCGTGTACTTACTTAGCGGTTCGTGCGGATGGTGCTGAAATAACAACAATTGAAGGTGTCGCTCCTGAGGGAACTAATCATCCAATGCAACAGGCTTTTCATGATCAACATGGTTTACATTGTGGTTTTTGTACTCCAGGAATGGTGATTAGATCTATCGAATTATTAAAGAATAACCCAAATCCAACAGAAGAAGAAATTCGTTGGGGAATCTCCGGAAACTTGTGCAGATGTACAGGGTACAATAATATTGTTAAAGCTGTGCAACAAGCTGCAACAGAAATGCAAAAAGAATCTTAATTAGTTTAATTTCTTAAAAATAAAAAATATGTTTAAATGTAAAACATCACCAGAAGTAGGTGGAATGGGTCACTCTGTGAAACGAAAAGAAGATGCTCGATTTTTACACGGCAAAGGCAAGTTTGTTGATGATGTGAAATTACCAGGGCAACTAACTATGGTTATGGTTCGAAGTCCATACGCTTATGCCAAGATTTTAAGTATTAATAAAGAAAAGGCTTTAGCTATTCCTGGTGTATTAGCAGTAATAACAGGTTATGATTTGAAAGAATTCAACTTACACTGGATGCCCACATTATTATCCGATACCCAAATGGTATTACCAACAGACACTGTAATGCATCAGTCACAAGAAGTTTGTGCTGTTATTGCTACCGATAGGTATGTAGCAGTAGATGGTGCTGAAGCAGTTGAGGTTGAGTACGAGCCAATGCAAGCCATTGTTGATCCATATAAAGCCTTAGATGCTGACGCTCCATTATTAAGACCCGATAAAGAAGACCAAAAAGACAATAAAATATATCATTGGGAACAGGGAGATAGAAATAAGACAGACGATGTGATTTCTAAGGCAGATGTAGTAGTTAAAGAACGAATTTATTTACCAAGAATACATGTGGCTTCAATTGAAACCTGTGGTTGTGTAGCTTCTTTTGATAAAGTCACCGGAAAATTAGTAGTGTATTTAACAACACAAGCACCTCATGCAATTAGAACAATAGTAGCTTTAGTTGCTGGTCATGTTGGTTTATCTGAAGAAAAAATACGAATTATTGCCCCTGATATCGGAGGGGGATTTGGTGGAAAAGTTCCTGTATACCCTGCTTACGTTGTTGCAATTGCAGCTAGTTTTTTAATTGGAAAACCCGTAAAGTGGATTGAAGATAGGTCAGAAAATTTAGTTAATGGTTTTGCACGTGATTATCACATGGATTGTGAATTAGCTGCCACTAAAGATGGGAAAATTCAAGCATTTAAAGTTTCAACTTTAGCTGATCATGGGTACACGGATTCTTCTGCAAACCCATCCAAATATCCTACCGGAATGTTCTCGATATGCACAGGCTCCTATGATTATGAACACGCGTTCGCTGAGTTAGATGCTGTATATACAAATAAAGCACCTGGAGGAGTAGCCTATAGATGCTCATTTAGGGTCACCGAAGCCGTTCATGCTATCGAAAGAATGGTCGATAAACTTGCTGCTGAAATTGGTAAAGATCCAGCTCAATTACGTTTTGAAAATTTCATCAAAAAAGAGCAATTCCCTTATGATTCACCTCTAGGATGGAGTTATGATAGTGGTGATTATAAAGCCACTCTTGAAAAAGCCATGGATATGATTGGCTATGATAAATACAAAAAAGAGCAGGCTGAGAAACGTGCTCAAGGAAAATTGATGGGAATTGGAATTTGCACATTTACTGAAGTAGTAGGCGCAGGTCCATCTAAAGACTTTGATATTTTAGGTATTGCAATGTTTGATAGTGCCGAAATACGTGTTCATCCAACTGGAAAAGCATTAGCTCGGTTTGGAACTAAATCTCAGGGACAGGGACATGAAACCACTTATGCTCAGATTTTAGCAGAAGAATTAGGAATTCCTTATACAGATATCGAAATCGACGAAGGAGACACTGATACTGCCCCTTATGGGCTAGGAACCTATGCAAGTAGAAGTACGCCAACAGCTGGCGCAGCTGCAGCTATGGCGGCTCGTAAACTGAAAGATAAAGGAAAGAAAATAGCAGCTCACCTATTAGAAGTTAGTGAAGAAGATATTGAATGGGAGATTGGTAAGTATTTTGTTAAAGGGGCTCCTGACAAATGTAAAACAATTCAAGAAGTTGCTTTTGCAGCTTATACCAACTTTCCCGAAGGAATGGAACCTGGATTCGAAGCAACTCATTATTATGATCCACCAAATCTAACTTTTCCCAATGGCGCATATATTTGTGTTGTAGAGGTAGAAGAAGAAACTGGTGCCATTGATGTAAAGCGTTTTGTTGCTATAGATGATTGCGGTAATATCATTAACCCAATGATTGTAGAAGGTCAAGTACATGGTGGGCTAACTCAAGGGATTGCTCCTGCAATGTATGAAGGCATCGAATACGACGATGAAGGAAATGTGCTTAATGGTACTTTTATGGACTATCTAGTACCAACGGCGGTTGAGTCTCCACATTGGGAAACTGGTCACACAATTACTCCATCACCACATCACCCACTAGGAGCAAAAGGTGTTGCAGAGTCACCAACAGTTGGTGCTCCACCTGCTATAGCTAACGCTATTATAGATGCACTTGCGCCTTTAGGAATTAAACATTTGGATATCCCTATCACGCCAGCGAAAGTTTGGGATGCAATACAAGCGCATAAATAAATTCAAATATAATTTTAAATAAAAAAACCTTCCCTAAGACTAGGGAAGGCTTTTTAAGTGTAAATAATAGGTAAAATAATTTTAATGAAAACAAATTTAACTAAGTCATTCGAAGTACCCCAAAAGACAGAATTAATCTGGAATCATCTAATTGATCCCACTAAAATTATGGATTGTGTTCCAGGAGTTTCTATAGATGAAAAAGTAGGTGAAAATCATTATAAAGGTAAAGTAGGGATGAAATTTGGTCCAATGGGTGTAAAATATGATGCAGATATTTTTTATAATGAAATAGATATTGAAAATAAAAAGATTATTCTTTCTGGTAATGGTGTCGATTCTAAAGGAAATGGAAATGCTGAAATGAAGATGACCATAAATCTTACTGAATTAGATTCTGGCGGTGTTAAAATGGATGCTATTATGGATGTTACTGTCAATGGTAAAATCGCTCAATTTGGTTCTAGGCTTATTGACACAGTATCAAATCAATTATTCAAACAATTTGTCTCTAATTTTTCAAAAAAATTAGCAAATGCAGAAGCAGCAGCATAAAGTTTTATTCACCTTTAGTAATCAAGAAACCATGCTTGAGAATAGTTAAGTATAACCAAGTAAATTTTAAGCTATTGAATAAAGAGATTAACGCCATAATAAAAGATTTTTACAATAATGACTACATATTAAATGAAGAATTAGCTACTTCTATTTTCTTGTTAAAAAATCTAGAAAAGCCATTACTATTAGAGGGTAATCCAGGTGTTGGCAAAACAATGTTAGCCAAAACTTTGGCTAGTCATTTAGGAACAAACCTTATTCGCTTACAATGCTATGAAGGTTTAGATGTAAGCACTTCCATATACGAATGGAATTATCAAAAGCAATTACTGCATATAAAATTATTTGAATCTGAAAAGGATAAAAAAGCACTAGAAAGTCAAATTTTTAGCATGGGCTATGTTCTGCAACGACCACTTTTACAATCGATAAGAGCAGACAAACCTGTTGTATTACTAATCGATGAAATTGATCGTGCAGATGAAGAATTCGAAGCTTATTTATTGGAGCTTTTGTCAGATTTTCAAATTAGTATTCCTGAGTTAGGAACCATTAAGGCTACTACAAAACCATTTGTGATATTAACATCAAATAGAACAAGAGAACTAAGTGATGCTCTTAGAAGACGTTGTTTGTATCATTGGGTAGATTTCCCTTCTAAAGCAAAAGAAATTGACATTATAGCCAAGAAACTCCCAAATATTGATCAGGTTTTAGCTACTCAAGTTGTTACCTTTATACATAATCTACGCAAATCCAGTTTACATAAACCACCTGGAATTGCGGAATCTTTAGACTGGGCAAAAACATTATTGCTAATGAATGTAGACAATATAACTGATGAGATTGTTCACAATACCATTGGTAGTGTACTTAAACATAAGGATGATGTGGACTTTGTAAGAAATAAAACAGTGCAGGAATTTTTATTTCCAATAGATTAATTTAATGGTAGAAGTAACTAAAACATTCAAAGAGCGATTAATCGATTTCACCATGTATTGTAGAGAGCGTCAGTTTGTTCTTGGTCCACAAGAGACGCAAGATGCTTTTGTAATTGCAAAAAATGGTTATGTTCTAGAGCGTAAATTATTTCAATACAGCCTAAAAGCAATTTTTTGTAAGCGTAAAGAACATTTTGATCGTTTTGATGAAATGTTTGATCGATTTTGGAGTCGCTTTTATGAAGAAAAATTAGAGCAACGTAAAAAACAGATTAAACTCATTAAAAATGAACCAGATACAGCTACAGTAATTTTTTTAGGTGCAAAATTTAATGTGCCCAAAAAGGAAAAGAAGATTGAGGCAAAACAAACAAAAGGCGCAAACGAAAGTATTCGTCTGAGGATGACTGATTTTTCTAAAGTAGATGTTAGTGATAAAAAATATCTTGAAGAATTGGCGTTAGAACTTTTTCATCAAATGAGCATGCGGTTCAAGCGAAGGCTTGAAAATTCTAATAAAGGAAAAGTAAATATTCGTAGAACAATAAGACAGAGTATTGGTAAAGGTGGCTTGCCTTTGGATCTTGCTTTCAAAAAAAAACGTAAAGAAAAACGAAAAGTTGTTTTCATATTAGATATAAGTGGTTCTATGGATACTTATAGTTATTATCTTTTACGCTATGTGATGATATTGAAAAAGTATTTTAAAAGTTTAGAATTCTTTACCTTTAGTACGAAATTAACCCATGTTACACCACTGTTACGACAAAACAATGAACAAGAGGTTTTAAAACAAATCAGCGTAAATGTAAATTCTTGGTCTAGTGGAACTAAGATTGGAGAATCATTAACCGAATTTCTTTCATCATATGGAAACAGGTTTTTAAGCCAGAAACATGTTGTCGTAGTTCTGAGTGATGGACTTGAAACTGGAAGTGTTACTGTCCTTAAAGAAGCAGTTAAAACTATTCGAAGAAAATGCAAAACCTTAGTATGGCTAAATCCACTAAAAGGAATGAAAAACTATCAACCCATTCAGAAAGGAATAATAAATGTGATGCCACATTTAGATGCATTTGAATCTGCACATAATTTGGATAGTCTATTAAAACTAGAAAAGCTATTGATGGATGTTTAACGAATTGGCACTTAAAATAGAAGAATATTTGAATAATGGATCAAATTTCGCCATTGCTCAAGTAATTGATCGAATTGCTCCAAGTTCTGGGAAAGTTGGAGATAAGGCAATTATTCTTGAAAGCGGAGAACTTATCGGTTGGATAGGAGGAGGATGTGTTAGGGGAATTATTGTTAAAGAAGCTATTGAAGTTATAAAAAGAAAACGCTACAAAAAAATTCGCATTTCTCCAAAAGGTGGAACAAGTGAAAACGAAAATTTTAAAGAATATGTTATGTCATGTCAAAGTCAAGGTACTGTCGAAGTCCTAATTGAACCAGTAATTGCTCAACCTGAGTTAATAATTGTAGGGAAGTCTAATATAGCTCGCAAGCTAGCTATAGTTGCTAGTGCAGCTGATTTTAGAGTACACGCTATGGCAGAAGATGTTGATAGTCAAATGTTCCCTTCAGTAAATAGTGTTATTAAAAGTGTAGATTTTAAAATGTTCGAAGAACTCTCCAATACATATATTATTGTAACGACACAGGGTGAAAATGATGACCTTTCTGTAAAAAAAGCTTTAGAGACAAATTGTAAATATGTTGGCTTTGTAGCAAGTACTAAAAAAGCTGAGGACATTAAATCATATCTAATTGAAAATGGTATCAGTGAGGACCATATTGCTAAGCTAAATAGTCCAGTTGGGCTTGATATTAATGCCAAACTAGCAAGTGAGGTTGCTATTAGTATTTTGGCAGAGATTATAGATGATTTCAGAAATGGCAATGCTTCAAAAGGATTTGAAAAGAAAGATGTTGTTAAACCTAAAATTGAATCTACTTCTAATCCGAAAAAGGATACATTTTCTGAAGAATTTTATATTAATCCCGTATGTGGTGTGCCGGTTTCAAAAATAAGTCCAAAACACATTTTAGAACATTTAGGTGATAAAGTATATTTCTGTTGTGATGGTTGTAAAGTGACCTTCGAGAAAAATCCAAAACAGTATATAAATTAAGGTTCATTAGGAGGACATACTGCAATAAACTGCTTAATTGAGCTGTAACTTTAGGCTATAGTGTCTTAAATCCTGAGGTTTGGGGTTATATACTAGATACAAGAACTAGTGTCTAATCTGAAAACGATTCTAAAAACCCCTCCCCATGTTTAGGAATCATAGAATAAATAAAAAATTTTAGCTTTTAATGTGTCCCAGTGTCCCAATCCTTAGGGATGGGACAGGGGACAAGATTATTTCCCATCACGTATACAAACTTTCCCCAAGCAACCACTCCCTAGAATGACTTCATTAGTAACTTGTTTTATTCTTAGTAAAGTGTATTGTAATCCAAGAACTTAATGAAGATCATATGCCTGTGGTTTAAATGAAAAGAACACTAAGGTTAATGAAAAAACACATAAATATTATCTCAATACAGCGCCTTTTAGGCGTTGCTTCTATCAACGTAGTCAGGTGACCTTTAAAACCCTGATATCATTGGTCTGAACATATAGTATTACCCCCTTTTTGATCTGGGGGCGTTTTACCCCCCACAGGTATAACCTCTTGCCTGCGCGTGTCTAATAATATATAAGACTCATCAACCCCTTAAATTTCTTCTATTACTAGTCTTAACAGGAATATGTTTAGTAATTTAAGTCTAGGGGTCTAAAAAATGGGTACAGGGGTTACTCCTGGCCTGTGAGTGTAACATAATTTTGTTAGTCATCCAATCTATATAACATTGTAATGTTTCATATAATATATAAGAGTTCCTAGAGTACAATCGGTGTAGTTTCTCTTCAACATATCATCAAATATCTTATTACAATCTTTTGAATTATATTTAGAATCAAGCAAGCATACCCTATGAAAATAATCTCTACCATTCTCCCCAAGCTCATTTGCAAATACAATCGCTAACTTTTTATATTGATCATATTCTGGAGCAATACTTACTCCAGAAGCTTCAATTTTTTTAACCAATTTATCTATATCCGTATTTGAATGTTGAACTTTAGTTGATGGCTTTTTAACCTCACGAAGAAAACTCTTTCTTAGAACCGTAGCTTTCTCATTTATATATGGATTATCATCTACGCTAAAAAATCTCAACCTCGCAACATCTTTACAGCTCTCATCAATATTAATGTCCTCGCCATATTTAATCCATTCTTTTATGAATTCAAAGTATTCTTTATGTCGCTCAGGCTTTTCAATCTTTATAATTAAATAGTACCCTTCGCCGCTAACACTTAGTCCTGCGTAACAAACCGTATCTATTTTTTCAAATACTTTTTCTTTAAGCTTATAAAATTCATCCTTTAAATGAAGGTTCTCTTTGTAGTCTATATCTATTAATATATAACCATTATGCTCCTTAAGATTGGCTTCAGTCCTAGTGTTAGTGATAACCCCTGAACCAGTTATACATTTTATCTGTTTTTTTAGAAGGTTTCTTTTCTTAAAACACTTCTCAGCTCTAATCTTCTCAACTTTTTCTATCAAGTCCTTGTCTTGACAAAAGATCCATTCTCTAAAGGTTATAGTTTTCAAAGGAGTTATACTTTTTACATTCTTAAATACAGAGACCTTGGCGTCTAAAAATGAAGTAGGGTGGTAGACAAAACTCATACTTCTTAAAATTTAATATTCTCATTAGTTTCAGTAAAGTCTCTACCACCTAACACTCCAAGGTCATAATAACTCCCGTCATTTCTAAGTTTTCTTTTAAACCCTCTTTTCACTAATTCTTTACCAAAAGAAGGTAGGGAGAGCGCTTTTTCTCCGTGTTTATTGCAAAAAATAACGTAACAGGTATGTATTTCGGAAACTTTAGTTAATCCTCTTGGAAATTTTGTTTCAAATGCCTCATCAATATATTGCTGAAATACATCATTCTCACTTTTGTAATCTAAAAGAATTTCATTTAGTTCTTTATAAAATACAAACCCCTTGTCTTTCAAAAGAATCCTGAGAGCCTCTAAGATCCTATTAAAAATTCCACTAAGCTCATTTTTAATGATTTTGAAGTGCAGTTCTGGATCAACAACTCTTGGCGTCTTATCAAACTTCAGAATAAGTAGCCTACGCAAATAACTATCCTGTTCGTCAGTAATATTTGGCAGTGAGTTAAGGTTGAACATAAGCTTTGCATATTTAGTGACGTTCCTTATGTCCCTGTAGAGTTTCTTGCCTAAAACAGGCTCTCCAGATACTAAGGTTTTAAACATTGTTAGATCTAAAGTTTTTTCATTTTCAGAACAATAATTAAGAAGCTTACCCTCAATAAGCATAATTGTATTAGGATCTTTTGTGAGTTTACCCAATGACACACTCGCGGTATTTTCACTTCCTAGAAGCTTCGTTAATACTTCTTGAACAACACTTTTGCCATTGCCACCCTCTCCATATAAGAATAGTGCTTTCTCAAGTTTAAGATGAGTTGTAAAAGTATATCCAACGTATTGATGTAATAGAAGCTGCTGCTTCTTATTAGGCAACATTTCATTCAAAAATTTATCCCAGATAATGCTCTTTGAATTTTCATTAAAATCATAGCTCAGCTTATATACCAGATAGTCTTCTTTTTTGTGCTCACGCGCAGTTAATACTCCTTTATCGTTAAATTCTAGAGTAACATTTAAACAATTCAGTAAAATTGTTTTATCATCATTATTAGGAATTATTTTGAGTTCATCTCTGAAAGTATCCTTTAGGGATTTATAAAAATTGCTAGTATGATAACTAAGGTGGTTTACATATATCCTTTTTGAACATTTTCTTAAAAACACTTCGATTGAATCTTCATCTATTTCATTCCAATAATTTTCTTGATAGACATAAAATTTATTATAGAAATAAGCCATTTCAATTTTATATTCTTTGAATATTTTAAGAATTTCAAGTACAGCGTTAGCTACTGCTTTATCCTTTGAGTTTATTTGTTTGAAATTTCCAGGATCAAATTTTTGAATTTTGTCTTCAACTTTATTCCAAAATTTAAAAACAATACCATCATTCATCTTTATCATCTTGCCTTTTTTGAGTTCAACACAATTAATGAACCCATCAGCTCTTCTTTTTTGTAGAACCTTTTACTGCCGATCCCGTAAGCGATGATACTCCCTTTATTTGTCCATCTCCAGAGTGTGCTCGAATCCACCTTCAAAAGTTTACAGGTTTCCTCTCTTGTGAGAAGCTCCTGATCAGGCGAATGATTAAATGGGTTGTTTTTTATGGCCTCTTCTAGGGATTTCCCGATGAGGTCTCCGAGCTCTTCTTTAGATAGAACGTCGAAAATAAGTTGCTTGGATTTCATTGCATCAATTTTTAGTGAATTGAAACCATTTTCAATTCTTTGAAACAATGATAATTTTTTAATTACATGGGAAAAAAGTGTGTAAAACGTGTTTTTTACGTGTTCTCGAAATTTATGCGAAAATCATTTAGAATTCTTTTTACATCAGACCAGGTTGAAGGCTTATCAAAATGCTTTATTTCAAAATTATAGTGAGTTTTTACATAGTTCTTATAATCCTCTTTGGTACAATGCATGTGGTAGTCCTGAGATTCTAAATCTCTTAAAAAAAACCATATTGATGTTAACTGAACACTTTTATTTGTGTAATAATTATCTGTTAAATATTCAAATAATTCAAAGCAACGTTCATTCCACATGTTACGGTTAAATACAGCTGATCTAGATATTTTGAGCTTTCCTTGGAGCTCAGCCTGATATATTGAAAAAAGAAGCTCTAAACGACCGCTAGCATCCCGTTTATCCTTTACCTCAATTTTATCCATAAATCCCCTAAAACCATTAAGTTTGGCTAAATGATTTAATCTTCCTCCGACTCTAGGAACATAATTAGTCCCATACTTCTCTTTTAAATATTCTGAAAGATTAAACGTATCTGTAGGTTCAATTTTAATAGCTGAACCAACTATTTCCCTGTACCTATTTTCTAATGAAGTAAAGCCAAACTCTAGATCTAACATTGACCAATGAACAATTGTTTTATCCTTATTTTCTTTTAAAAATTTAGCAAAGCTTTCAATGTTATATTTTTCATCTTTATCAGCAAAGAAATATTTTTTCTGACCATTTTCATAGTATACAGCTCCGATCCAGTAGACTTGGTGTTCTGACGTTTCAAAAGCGGAACTCCCGTAGTGGACTATCAAAAAATCTTTTATATCAAGTCGCTTATGATTCATATAAATGCTCTATCTCAGATAGTTTAATCATAATAATTAAAAGTATTTTGTTAATTCAAGAGCCATGTCTTTATTGCTTTTACCAATGTAATTTAAGAACATTACTTCAGAACTGTGACCAGTGACATATATTAAATATGAAGTAGGAATGTCTCCATAGTAATTTGTTGCAAAGGATCTCCTACCTATATGGCTTGTCACAAGCTCATATTTTGGATAGACTCCCTCAACTCTTCTTATCTTTTGAATATTATTTTCTTTAGAGATGTTTAACTGTTTTTTTCCCTTAATCTCTTCATCAATACCTGCAATTTTACAGACTTCTTTTATATAGTCATTATATCGCTGGTCAGATATTCTATGCGGGAACTCTCCTTTATTTTTATCTAATAACTTCTGAACTTTAGCGTGTATTGGAATGGTCATTTGCTTACCTGTTTTCTGCTGTTCAAATTCGATTAAGGACTTTCCTTTTTCAATTCTAATCATCTCTTTAGTAAATCGCATGAAGTCGGAAATTCTCTGACCTGTGAAGCAACTTATAATTAACCATTCTGTCGCGTTAATTAGATGAGGGTGCTCTATTTCAGCATTCTCTATTAATTCAATCTCCTCTAGAGATAAATATATATTATCAATCTTCTCTTTTGGGAGCTTTAGACTATCTAATTCACTATCTACCTCTATCCCTTTGGATCTTGCAAACTTGCAAAATGTTTTAATGATGTTTAATTCTCTTTGGATGGTGTTTTGAGAATAGTTTTCATCCCTACAATAATTAAAGAACTCTTGCTTAAAGTTTTCGTTTATCTCTTTTATATATATAGTCTTACTCAATACTCCTTCTAACCTTTGAAGCTTATGTTTTATGACATTGAATTTAACTATTGAAGCTTTTTTGACTTCATTTCTTCTAATGTCAATGTAATAGTCAATGAATCTAACAATATCTTTAGGGATGTTCTTGGGACCTCTCTTAGGTTTATAGTAATTATCAATCTGATTTGTGAGCCATTTGTTATTTAACTGATCAGGAGCAGAGGATTTATTAAACTCTTTTAAAACAAATTGAGTAATTTCATTAAGCTCATTTTTTATCTGAGTTTGTCTGTTTATTATACTTATATCTTTACTCTTAGTCGCGTGTTTTTTATTCCAATACGTTTTGGTTACCTCTAATTTTGTTTTTGAGGCAAGAATAAAGTCTTTCTTGTTAATTCTAAATAATAATCTAGCAGTTAAACATGCTGAATCTTTAGTAGATCGATATAAGAAAACAACGGACGCCATTATAGATTTAAATTCATGTATATGAAGATAAATAATTTATTAATATTTGTACGGCATTTGTACGGTGAAATACAAATTAGAGCAAATCTATGCAATTACATGAAAGATAAGACGACTTCTAATATGGCTTTAAACCATTGTATTTAAAAGGGTTTGTCCATAGATTAAAGAGTTTAAGAGGGTAGTGGTTTTTCATGGTTTGCGTTCCCTGTCTCTCCGCGATAGAGTCCTGAAAGCCCAGTTTTTTCAGGGCTTTTTCATTTCAGTTGCCTGTAGAGTTGCCTTTTCTCTGTTTTTGCAATCATCAATCTAATATCCCAAATTTAGCGGTTTAATTTTTGAGTATCTTTAAGTATTCGAATAAAAATCT
>Ga0209502_10000882_pt1 | contig 29783 bp, 19 predicted proteins | sample ArcticOcean_MG_C_10_FD_187442 | JGI IMG/M metagenome (GOLD analysis project Ga0209502, IMG submission 187442) | Marine microbial communities from western Arctic Ocean - ArcticOcean_MG_CB11_90 (SPAdes) (version 2) | ecosystem: Environmental > Aquatic > Marine > Oceanic | place: Arctic Ocean... | reverse complement strand
GACTTGGGACATCTTGGCCCCAATCGTGCTGCGTGTAATTGGTATCATCTAACAGAGATACTCGGAAGAAATGTGTTCCTTCACTCACTTCAATCGCCAGTTGAATTTTGCCATTTGCTAACTTGGCAGCTCGAGATTCAACATCACTCCATGTCTCTTGGTCCATGCTCCAAAGTTCAAGTTTGAGTACTTCGATGCTGTTCCCCTCGACAATGATTTGAATCATGTGTTCAGAATCTTCCCAACCTTCAATTTCAATTCGATACACATCTGCAGTATCGTGAATTGAAAGGGTCAATTCGCCTTCAAGTTGGGCAGATTGCTTTGGCATGTGGGGCCATGAACTGTTATTACTCGTAGCCGATGAAGGACGGTATGATGGCGCTTCTTCACCAGACTGGAGGTCTGAGAAGTCCGAAACATCAATGCTCACCCAATGAACGGGCGATTCAACATGGACTCGAACAGCACTGACATTTGGATAGGGATAGAATACACTCATGTTCTCAACACTCATGTTTCTCGTCATCCCTTCGATCCATGTGCCACCGACTAATTGGTCGATACGAACAGTTGGGGATGAGTGGATTGATTGCATGCTCATTCTCTGTGTATCGTTCAACTCAATGGTGACGGATGTTGAAAAATGACCGATAATTTTGAGGTCTTCATGGTCTTGAATGAATACATTTGAATCGCTTTGTTGGTGAAGCATTCGCTTGAGTACCCAAGCGGTATCCACACCCTGACTTTCGACTTTGAGCAGTACGCGGCCATCGTTGGTAAAGTGCCATATCTTTGCTTCCCCGGGTGCATTGGCAAGAAGGGCTACCGGCTGGTCAATGGTTTGGTTGAGATGCGTTTCTGAATCTTCATCTTGGAAGTAAACGGACAAACTGATCTCATTCGTAGCATGCATGAACTGCAGTTCAAGCGAATCACCAGCAGCGACTTTGATTGGAATGAAGTCAGGTGTTGATTGTTCAAGAACTCCACGGATAAATCCACTTCCATCGTATTCTCCACTTTGGATGCCGTTGAGGTGGCCCCGCGTGGGATTGATACATGACAGAACTTCATCGCAGTAGCCAAGAGCATCAAGCGTGATGTTTTCAGATGGAGAGGGACGGGTGTGTTCGAAATTTCCAGCAATAACTTCAACAAGTGAATAGGATACATATTCTTCAATGGTTGAAGCGATTGAAAGTTCAGCAGTTCCGTTACTGGTTGCTTGGAGGGATAATTTCGTAGTGGATGTAGTGATTATACCATCAAGAGTAACCTGTGCTTCACACTGATTACAATCTAAGACAAGACTGAACCATTCACCTTCTGCCATCGACCATTCCCGGACATGGGGTTCGGAGGGTTCTGCTTGGAAACCAGCAATTCGCCCGTCAATGAGTGTAGGAGTTGATGCTGAATCTTCCGCAGATGCAAGGCCAATCGGGCTGAATAAGAGAACTCCAAAGAGCATTGTTAAGCCAATACTAACGAAGACGGTGTTGATGCCTTTATCTCCGTCCATACCAATGCCTACAAAGTATTTGCTTTGAACTTAGGCCTTCTATGGTGTCCAATGCTTGAAGAAGCAATGGCTTTTGGCCTGTCCATGGAGGCAGGGCTTGGTCGAACTGTGACGGCACGATATCGCTTTGCTCGGCAATGGGCACTGGGCGACCGAAAAAACCCAGTAGCAGCGACCCCTGCATTGGTTTTGCTCGATGGCGACTCGGATATTGATGCACAACTTGCACCTTTTCGTTCAACCACTAATGACAAGATTCCAGCAACAATGACCTTCGAATCCCGTCTTCCACTTTCTCCACCGGATTTCTCTGAACCTTCACCGAAATGGAGCGTTTCAATTGGTCACGTTCTTCCGCCTTCTCTGGATGAAGCCGATGCAGGTGAACCCGCAGGCACTGCTCAAGTCTTGCCCGTTTCTTGGCAACGATTGAATCACGATGCAGGTCTTACCGATAAGACCCTCAAGCCCGATGTTGTCGTTCTTGTCGATGCAGTTCAACTTGCATCACAACCCGGTAAACTTGTTGAAGCCATTACCATTCTCAAACGCCGATTCCCTGGTGCACTGCTCTGGACTCCCGGACTCGGTGGCCCCGATAACCTCGCAGTCTTGACATGGTTTGGTGTTGACCTGTTTGATTTGGCTCGCTCCCGACAGGCTGCAGCTGTTGGCGTTCTATTGACTCAACAAGGTCCTCGCCACACCGTCGAATCGATGGGTGAAACGGCAGATATGGATTCCCAACTTGTACACTGGAAAAATGCAATCGCATCGGTTCGTGGCGCAATGGCCTCAAACCAAATGCGTTCATTGGCAGATATGCAATCGCTCACCAGTCCTCGATTGGTTGAACACCTCCGTCGACATGACCTTTTGTGTCAAACAGTCCCTGGTCTTCTTTCATCGCACGTTGCATCGGACTTTACCTTCCCTTGCCATTCGGCTTCCATTCAATCCGACCCGATTATTGCTGACTGGGAACATTTCATGTCAACAGAATACAAAGCACCAACAGGACTGGACAATATTCTTGTTCTGCTTCCATGTTCTGCTCGTAAACCTTACCGCCTCTCGAAATCCCACGGTCGTTTCATTCGTGCAATAGGCACAAGTGCGTGTCACGAAGTCATGGTTACTTCACCTCTCGGATTGGTTCCACGTGACTTAGAGGAAGCTTGGCCTGCGGCGCATTACGATGTTCCTGTGACCGGCGATTGGACCGGAGACGAATTTGGACGCATCCAAAGAATGTTCAAAACATTGGTTGAACGTCATCAGTATCAACGTATAATCAATCACTCTGGAATCGAATTCACCCATGACTCAATTCAACTCACCGATACGAGACAGGGCGATTCTGCTGGGTCCCATGAAGCGCTTGAGCGCCTTACAGAGGCTGTTCGAACCGCCGTTGATGAATTAAGTGCGCGTGGCAGAAAAACTGAGAAAATTCTACAGGATAACTTTGCCAGTATCGCTCGAAAGCAAATGAAGAGTGATGCATGGCTCAAAGACTTGCGAGTTCGTGGAAAACCGCCTCGGTATCGATTGGAAAGCGGCGAAACACAAATGGCCCTCTGGTCGATTGACCGCAGCGGTTTCTCACTCCCAAAGGCTGTCATTCCGATGCTTGCTGAAGTGAATGCTTTACCAGTGATTCACCTTTACTCCAATGTTGTTTGGAAAGGCGATGTGTTTGGACCTCTTGTTGAATCGTTCGATCCAACCATTCGTGCAGGTTCAGATGTACTTGTCTATCAAGACGGTTCGGTCATTGGATTGGCTCGTGCGCATGCGCCTGCCTGGGAATGGCCAACGACTCCCGGCCGTCTGGCGAAATCTCACCAACGCTTGTGATTTTTCGAATTGATTGCCTTTCTCTACACCGTTCATCTCAATCCAAAAGGGCTTCGCTCAAGCGGAGCGATTAAGAAGGGGAGACAAGACGCCGAATTACTTGGAGTTGTTCTTATGGCACGTATGTATAAGTCTCGTAAAGGAAAGAGTGGGTCGAGTAAGCCCTATGTCGATGAAGCACCAGAGTGGTCAAACACCGATGCTAAGGCTGTAAAGAACCTCATTGTTGAACTCGGTAAAGCAGGGCATTCCTCTGCTATGATCGGTACTATTCTTCGTGACCAACACGCCGTCCCTAACGTTCGACTCGTCCTCGGTAAGCGTATTGCTGCCGTATTGGCTGAGAGCAGCATTGGTGGAACATACCCTGAAGATATGATGAACCTCATGCAACGAGCTGTTGGCATCATCAACCATCTTGGAAGTGGAAACCACAAGGACCTCCACAACAAGCGTGGACTCGAAATCACAGAAGCAAAGATTCGTCGTCTTGCTAATTACTACAAGGCCGAAGGTCGTCTTCCATCCGAATGGCGATACAAGCGTGACGAACTCCGCCTTATGGTTGAGTGATTTCACTTTTGTAATCCGCCACATCATGTGGTGACTTCATGAATGGTCACCTTTTCGATTCAATGGGTGGGGCTATGAATGACTTACTTTTGACAGCATCTTTTTCAGATGTGAAAAGTCGTATTCAAGAACTTGCCAAACAAATCAATACAGCATCAATGGTTCACATTCATGCACCTGCAGATTTATCTGGTCTGTTAGCATTGTCCATGCTCGAATCTGCGTTTCTTGACACCGGCATTCAATATCACCGTCGCTTTTTACCTTCACATCAATCAATTCCACGTGATGAACGAGTTCAACCCGAACTCCCTTCAAGCGGTTTGTTGATTTTTATTGATCCTTTTGAGGATACCTGGACACTACCTGAATTGCCTGAAACTGAATTCATACACATTACTCCACTCTCCGTCACCGTGCGCTTGGGTTCTACACAGTCCGAACGTCGTGGAGCGCTTGATGTTGTAGCCCAGTGCGCAGCATTGGCTGCAGAACTCGTTCCGAATGGACAAAAAGTTCGACTTTTGCGACCCTTTGCCTCCACTGGACTTTGGCTTCGTGAGGCCTTAGATACCACCTTCGATCCAATTCATACTTCTATTCGGGACCATTTGCATGCGGAGGGTTCGTTTCGAATGGTACCGCTTCCCGAAGTCCCTTCACCCGCACCTGAAATGATTCCAAGCCTTTCCGAACGTATGCTGTCCCGTCTTCAGAAGGGGTGGCCGAAGATGGATGCTGCCTCTCGTGCTTCCGCACTCAGCGAATTGATTTTACCGACGCTTGTCAATCCCACTCTTTCGACACCACGGCTGGAGGAACTGGTTTGGCATCGACTGGTCATTGGGACTTCGGATGTCGATGTGATGAGTCAAGTGTTTTTGGCCGAGAAAGCATGGCCAGATGATGTCGTGCAAGCCAAAATCCATGCCTCCAAACTGGCTGACTTGTTTCTGAAAACCGGCCTTCTTCAATGAGATGAATCATCGACGGGTTGAAACCTCATAACACACTGGGACATCCATGGCGATTGAACGATTACTTACCGGTAGCATTCGTGACCAAGTTCAAGATTTAATGTCAACTGAGGATTTAGTGATTGAGGCGTTTCGCGATTTAGTCAAAGATGAACTCAAATCACACATTCGCAGCAAAATCGATGAAGACCCTGAATTGAAAGCTGAAATCAAGGAAGCAGTTGCCTATTACTTCCACACCAAGGCTCGTACCATTTACGCAGAACTCAAAGCCACTCGGGCAGCAACTCGACTTGGCCTTCGTCTCTTACCGGATGACCTTCAAGGTGAAGTTGGTGAAGCAGTTGTTTCTCTTTTCGAGAAGGAACTTGGAGCTCTCCTTGAGAAGGCACTTTGAGCCTCTTAGAACACGGTTAGGCGCTTCTATTATGTGCCATGCGCGCTGCGTTGAATATAGGGTGAAGTCATGAAAGCACGTCCGTTCTTGTTTGTGTTGATTTTTATCGCCTCGATGATGTCGCCAATGGTCGACTCTTTTGTTGGCACTGCAATGGCTGAGGATACAGTTGTATGCTGCGATTCAGCAGAAGTTGACCTTCACCTACTCGGTTCTGCATCATCCGGTTCAATGTCTCCATTTTCTCAAGACCTCACCGATACCACCACAGCAGCAACCATCGCGAATGCAGTGACTTCCGAAGAAACCGTCGGCAAATGGGTTTTACCAAATGTTTGGCCAGGTACCATTCCTGCCAATACATGGACAGTCTCGATCAAATACGAAGTGACTGATGCAGCCAGTGTTCAAGTCAACGCAACGGCCACTTTGAAAATTGGAAGCCAAACTTTCAGTGACACAACTGACCCTGGAAGTTCCTTCTTAGCACAAGGAACCGGGACACTTACTTTTGACATTGATGTTGATGCAACATCGATTTCTGATAAAGGGGCAATTGAACTCACCCTTACAGCACGCTCGGTTGTGTTTACGTTGCCGACTGGTGATGCGAAATTAGAATTCTTGTGGGGTTCCGAAGACAGTGATTCTACTATCGAGGCAGTTATCCCACTCTTTGATCTCACCCTACTTGAGCCAGAAGTTGAAGGTTCGGAAGTCTATTTTTCAGTCGTTATTGATTCAAACTGGGGGATGGATGTCCTTTCAAAATCTGATTCACTCGTAATGAGAGTCGGAGGAACCGTACTGGATGATGACCCCATTCTAACGACACTTGGAGACGGTGTTCGAGTGACTTGGACTTGGCAAGGAGCCAAAGGCGGTATTGAAACGGTGACCCTCGAGATTCGATTGACCATTGAAATGGGAAGTGAAGCACTCTCTGGCTCAACCACTTTCGAAATTGAAACATTCGATTCATCAGGCGGAACTGGGACTTACTATCCACCCGAAGAACCCTTGAAGACGAGTGGCGATGGAAGCCCATTGTCAATTACAGGTACTTTCTCTCTTGATTCTTTAGATGGCAAAGTCCAACTTCAACGAGAAACGCGAATTGAAATCGGTGGCGAAATGGCTTTCTGGATGCGCTGGGGCATGGACCACATTGGTGATGAAGTCACCACTCTTTCTCCTGTTTTGAAAAGTTTCGATGCTGGAGCTGTGAGTGATGACGACCGAGTCAGTCGAACGATTGAGGACAGCGAAGAGGTTGAATTCAAAAAGCAAATGTTGAGCAGGTTGAGTACATATTACCTGTTCGAAGGACTTGGGTTTGATGTTGAAGAGTTACTTGGATACAAAACGAAAGATTTCGACGCTCTTTACTTTGATCTGGATTTGAATGGTGAATCAAATGTTGTGAACCACCCAGTCACATTGATCATCACTTCTACGAAAGTTCTCGACAGTGGTGTACGTATTCGTCTTCTCGAAGAATTCATTCGAGTTCAACCTTCACCGTTATGGAGTGGATACTCCCTTTCTCTCAGTGGTTCAACTACAGCCATGACTTCTTTTGCAGGAGCGGCTGTGAATCCTTCAGGAGTTATTTCCGTCAGTCATTCTCGTCTTCCTTGGGGTGAATCACTTAGCATCGAAGGTGAAAATATCGAACAAGACGAAGAGTTTAGAGTGATGGTTACTCCAACCAATTCTCCAACCCACAGCCCACTTCCACTTCTTTTGATGGTTATTTTGGCCCTCGGATTAGGATTTGTGGTGGCATTACGTTTGGCACGAAACCGTGCTCGAAAGGTCTTGTACATTGAACTGGTTTTGATACCACTCGTTGCTTTCATTCATTTCTTTGCCTATCCTCCACTGTTTGTTGGTGGAGCGGTTGGAACATCTGTGCTCATTTGGTGGCTCACTGCCGTCACAAGTCCACGTTCTCGCATAACTCTCGCTGAAGATGCAATAACGCTTACAACACCTGTCATTCCTTGTCCTGCTTGCTCGACACCAAACCCAGTCATGAGTCCTGAACGACCTCTGAGATTTGCTTGCGTAGGTTGCGAACGAGTTATCAAAATCGTCGCTTAATCAAAGTTTGAGACCTTTGAGAGAAGACACCAATGAACTCGCTTGTTGGTAGTCTGATGGAGAGAAGTATCCTGCAAAGTCGCCATCGGAGTTTACCGCTACAACTGCTTGTGGTGCCCGTTTTTGGATGTCTGCGAGTACTGATTTGAGAGATTGACTAAGCTCAACTTCGAGAAAATCCATTTCCATCCATTCAGAACATTTGACGGCACTGGAATCAACATTGTCTGCAAAAGCCTTGAGAAATTGTCGGTGTCCAAGAACGCCCTTTGTTTTTGAATCTTCATCGAGGACAACGAGAATGCCACCACTGATGGTGAGAAGTCTTCGAGAGGCTTCAGCCATCGTATCATCGATGCCAATGGTCATGTGTTCATCATCAAGGTCCAAATCTGCTACTGTCTTCGACATGCTCGCCACTGTTCAACGCTTTCAGTTTCGTCCTATCATTGTTGCCTTGAAATATATTTCAAGAATGTGTGAAGATGAGGGTTGTACTGTCAATCACCCGTGCATAGCCAATTCTTTCGAGTTGGACCATTGTTCCTTCGGGATAAGAATGCGTTTCCAGTTTACCTTCAATATGCTTGACCTCACCATCTTCTGCAACCAGAAGAGTGGCGTTGGTAGTGCTCGGCTCAGGGAGCCAATGGATAATCGGACGTCGGTCATTTCGGTCAATAGAACCCATTGCCGCCTTCGTCCCTTCAATGTGAATGTTGGCAAATCCCTTCAATCGAACTTCGGATTTTAAGAGATCTTCGTTTTCAATCCAAAGGGTTTTGTTCGATACATCGAATGTACGCATTCCACGACTGGTATGGTTTGGATGAACCTCGACTTCCACTTGATTCGGATGTTCTCCATCAAGCGTAATACTCTCAGGTTGGCGAATAAAGGACAAACGGGGTGCATCATCGTCAATAGTTTTTGTATTGTGGGAAAATAAAGTTGAAAGTGGAACTGAAATATCCTTCTGGGTGACACCCAATTCGACCCAAAAGTCACGCAATGCCTTCGCAGTAATTCCTCGGTTCCGTAGTGCAGTAAGTGTAGGCAATCTTGGATCGTCCCAGCCTGTGAACAATCCCGCTTCGATGTCTCTTCGCATTTGTGAGGTTGAGAACCCTCCCCATTCGTGGACCTTCACTCGGCCCCAGTATGTTGTTTCAGGATAGGTCCAGCCAAAGTGCTCATAGAGTAACACTTGCTTTCGAGTCGAATCCATGAGGTCCTTCCCTCGAATGATATGGGTAACGCCTTGGATTTTGTCTTCAACGGCACTCTGGAAATCGAGAAGTGGCCAAACACGGTATTTGGAACCAATCGATTCTCGTGGGTGCGGGTGGTCTGCCGTATTTTGAATTCGTAATGCAGGCCAATCACGGAGTGCAGGGTTTTTCAAATCCATAGCCGTTTTGACACGAACAACCGCATCACCTGGGACAAAGGTACCATCCATCATTTTCGTCCAAAGTTCATTGTTCAAAGAAGGAGTGTTGTCTCGGCAAGGGCATTCGGTTTTACTGACACGGAATTCCTTGAAAGTTTCTCCACTGCATTGACACACATAGCCAAATCCTTCCTCAAGCATCTGTGTTGCGTGCTCATAATAATGTGGTATTTGGTCACTTGCAATGACGATACGGTGTGGTTTGAATCCAAGGAGCCATTCCGCCTCTTCTGGAATTTGTTGGTATGCTTCAGGCAGTGGCGGTTTAACCACAGTATCTGTGTCATCGAATCGAAGAATCAATTCCCCATCCCATTCTTTGGCATAGTCTCCATTGATGACAATTCCACGTGCGTGGCCAAAGGAGAGTGGACCGTTTGGATTTGGTGCAAATCGAAGCACGACTTTCCCTTTGACTGCATTCTTGAGTTCAGGGAGGCCTTCACGACGCTCTTTCTTCTCTCTTTTTTCCAAAAGATGTGGAGCTTCTGCTTCCAAAAGTGCTTGAAGGGCAGGTATTCCTTGTTCTGTAGCCATCTTATTTGCCTCAGCTACGGCCTTAGCGATCAAAGGTGAGATGATTTTCCCATGTTCTCGAAGGTCACTTCGAGTCCCCATAAGTCGGCCAATGACCGAACCTGGCGCTGCCTTCCCTTCGTATTCAATTGCATTTTGCAGAGCAAGATGTCTGAATGCTGTGAGCGTTTCTTCATCAGGTGTCCAAGTCATGGGGCTCAACCTTTCCTGTAACCCTTGCTTCATCAACTGCTCGCTTGAGGACCTTACTTTTTGTCAAAAAAGGGTCTTTTGATTTTCATCTGTAAAGGGTCGCTTTGGGGGTTCGACTCCATACATCTCCATCCATGCACGGGAGACAGTTTTCCACGACCAACGGAGTGCTGGGTGAGGTTCAGTTCCACGCAGTAAGTCTGGTAAGGCCGCTTTGGTATTCGGATCAGCAGGATAGCCCGAACCTAAAGGCCGTCCAATTTCCTCGGTCAATTGTTCAATGATTCTGTCGCGTTGAACCTTGGCGAGAATACTCGCCATGCCGACAATTGGATAGGTAGAATCTGCCTTATGTTCAGAATGAATGGTTGAATCGGGCCAAGGCCATTGTGGCATTCGTGCTGCAATTCGGTCGGTGAATCGCTGTTCATTGACATCACAGGCGTCGTTCAGTACAGTGAGTGGCTCGGGTACCTGTTGCCGAATTTCAATCAATGCTTCAGAAAAGAGTTCAATTTCAAGGAGATTCAATCCCGTAGTTTGAACGCCATGGTCCACACGTTCAGGTCCACATACAATTAAAGAAAATTTCCATCCTCGTTCTCGTGCTTGAAGATGGAACCATTCGACCAGTTCGACACGCTTTTTGTGCGTCAAATCTTTTGAATCCTTTACGCCATGTTCGACCAGCATTTCGATGTCAGCCGATGGTATTGCGACTGCACCTACAACAAGTGGTCCAAGAACTGGCCCTCTTCCTGCCTCATCCATTCCTACGTGCCACATGATTTCACCTAAATGTCGAAGTCATCATCATCAATTGGTAGAGGAACTGGACTGATGGTGGTTGGTTTTGGTTCAAGTGTTTGAATGGCTGGAGTTTGAAGCGTCGTATTTGCAACGAGTGGTGTCGCAACCTTACCTGCTTGGGTTTGGTCTAACAAGGAATCGGCAGATGTTCGTGATTCGTTGGAACTGTGGAATTGTAACACCGTCGTTGCTGCTTGGGTTAATGCTGGATTCACGGGTTCACTGGTTTCCTTGTAGGCACCTGCTCGTCTTTGGAAGTCCTCTTGGAACTCTTCAGAACCAACTTTAATCGAAGTATCTTCAGTAACTTCTTGCTCAGTTTCACTGAATTTTGTCATCCAGTCACCTGTTGCTTTCGAGTCTTCTTTCCGATACATTTCTTCACGCTGACGTTGTTCAAGGTTCCTTTGATTTCGTGAAACAATAGCCTTGAAAATAACGACACCCGAAAATAAGACGGCACATATCATCAAAAACCAGGCCTTGAATATTTGGAAGCCTGTTGAGAACGCAGCAGCCAAATCAAAGGAGTCATCAACCTCATCTTCTTGCCAGGGGATTCCGTTATAGTCACCTTTACTGGTGTGAATAAAGAGAGTGCTTGGTTCGAATTGTGAACGAATCGTGGTATTGATCCACACCGTGCCGTTAGTTTGTTGGTCGGTAGGCAAATCAACCCAAGCACGAACTGTAAAGTTGTTACCGATTTCGATTCCACTCACTTCAAAAGAGCGAGGGAACTCAATATCTTCTTCGTAGATGGCGATTGATGGGGGTAGGAACGCCATATCAGTTGAGTGCGAGGATTGTAACTGGACCAAAAGTCCGTCCGCTGTATTCCCCTCATTCCGAAGTGTCATAGCGATTGAAAGTCGTCCATTGCTGTCCAATTCTTCAATGACATCGGCAAACACCCATTTGATGACCGGTGCTATTTTCACTGGCACTCGCGCAATTCCAACGAGTGTATCTGTATTGAGCAAACGGATTTCAACCACGACATCTCCTAATTCAAATGCAAAAGCAGATGAGTTTGCTGTAATGTTCAGAATATCTCTTTCCACCAAACCGTTTGGATTAACTTCCGTTGTTGAAACAAGGAGTTCCGCGTTGACAAAGTCTGGAACTTGCGTCACAAAGAACTCGTAACTATCAACGGCATTGCCCGTGTTTTCAAGTGACACTCGGGCACCGCATGATGCATTTGGAAGCAGTTCTTGACAGGAGTTCGTGAGCAATTGAACCGTCCCGTTACGTTGCCAATCGATTGAAGCACCGACGTCAATGGTCTGCATTCGAACCAGAGCACCGTTGGCATATACTCGCAATCGAATGTCGATTTCACCCGAATATTCAAGCGGTGATTGGAACCCAATCTCGATGGTTCTTGATTCATTTGGTTGGAGAATATTTCCTTCTAAGCCTCCGAAAAGAGCGATTGTCCAACCGTTGGTTGCGATTCGATCATCGATGAGAACGCCTTCAATTGGTTGACCATCTTCAGAAATTGCTTGAAGTTCCATATTGATGAAATTCTGAGCGTTTCCATTGTTCCGAACTGAAATTGGAATTCGGTCGTTCCCTCCCGGTCTAAGCAATAAGTCATCAGCAGCATCGTCGATGGTGACGTTACGATATACATTCATCAGCAAATCAAATGACCATTGCGAAACAGCATCATCAATACCAGATACAGCCTTTAATTGGAAACGAGGTCCGGTGTATGAAAGTGGTGCGCCATCAACAATCGGTGGGACATCAATCCAAAGGAACACATAGCTCAGAGAACCCGGTTGAAGTGTTTCATATGCATTCACTCCTTGAGTTGTGTTCATTGTCCAGCCCCAATTCCATTCTGTTTGCGAATACAAATTGTAGGTGATATTGTCTTCCAAAGTTGCATTATTTGTGATGTTCATTGCAACGGCAGTTCTTGTTCCAGGTGTGGTAATGAAGGATGACACTCCTGTCACACCAAAATTAAGACTTGAGTATGGTGCTACTTTGGCTTGAAAATCTTCAATTTGAAACCACGTAGGGTCATTTCCTGAAGTAAAGTTCAACGATACATTGTAGAGGCCAAATGCGGCATCGGCATCGGCAGTCAAATTGAATTTAACCTGTCGAAGATAACCGCTTTCAACAAATTTTGAATGAGGTAATCCGGTTGCTACGAGTCCACTCACTTCGGAAACCAGTTCAAATGAATAGGTGTCATCAAGATCTCCAGTGTTATGGAGTGTGAACAAGACTTCAATCAATTCACTTTGATGAATCGTTACTTGGTTGAGTCCAATCACATCCAATTCCACGCTTCTTGCAAGAGGCGGAGATGTGTCTGCTTCAGCAACGACTAACGGAACAATTGAATGCAACACGATGAGCATCACAATGAACACTCTGCGCATAGCCTGTCCACCGAGTCAAGCACTTCAATCTCTCTCAAAGGGTGCATCACAAAGTTTCGTAGTCTTCATCAAGCAGATGAAACTCGGACTGCTATGGCACCACTTTGGCCCTTTGGCAAAAAGAAACCACCTCTCATGCTCGATGAACCAGAACCTGAGCCGATTATGTATCGGAAAAATGCAGAAGAAACGGAACAAGTTTTGGCCGATACCTCGCATCGGGAATCAGTCGATTACAAAGCCGCAGTATCGTTATTTAGTAACGGTGATACGACGGTGAAACGGGCTGAAGAGCAATCACAATTCTATGAAGGTCTTGTCGATTCTTCAACACTTTCTGTGGCGACTGAAACATTCACATGGGTTCATCATTCCGATGGCTACCATTACAAACAACTCGAAAGCGGAGCATTTGATCCAGTGCCACACCAAAAAAGTGCAGACGGGGCATACACCCCTTACCAATCTTAAACAGGGTCTGGAAGTACTGACTGCAATGCTGCAATATCAAATTCAGCTCCATTCAAAGGTACCCGTAATTCGTATTGTGCGCTCACAGCAGGGTCCATTTCCCCAAAGCAGCCAACGTGTACGCCATCGATGACGACTTGTGCACATCGTCCAGTAAGCCAAGGACCCATTGTACCACTCAGTGCTTTAATCGAGTATTCTTTTGCTCCAAGGTCACGCAAAAGTGCTTGGATACGTCCACGGATTGCAGCAAAGCCACCACCTTGTTCAGCGACCAAGAAGGCAAAGCGGTCACTGTTTTTATGGTCCCGGATCACCGTACCTAATTCATACACTGCTTGAGGTAAATCATGATGTCGATTTGATGCCATCAAGCGGAACAAACCTGGCAAGAGGTACTGTCGAAGGAGTGTGTGGTCGATGGTAATCGGGTTTGTAATACGAGTCACTTCTCCCATAGGGGGCCATCGCATTGCCTCAAATTGGTCAAAATCATTTGACAATGTAAGCGATTGAATCTGCATTAATCCGAGTCCTTGGAGAGAATCTCTTAGGCGGCGACGAATATGTCCGTCAGTTCGAGGCACTGCGGTAAGTGGTGCTTTCGGGACGTCGTTTCCTAAATCTTCGTACCCGTGTCCAATGGCAACATCCTCGACTAAATCAACGGGGTGAAGGATGTCGAACCTCCAACGAGGCATGGCAATGGTAAGTACCGAATCACCTTCGATCACATCTGCCATTTTTGTTACCGTTGTTGAGGTAAATTCAGTTGCAGGTTGACGGCCCAAATATTCTCCACCCATTCGATTGATGGCTGTAGAGACTTCTTCATCGGTAAGGCTGCGTCCTAGTAATCCATCGAGGAGACGTTGGGTAACTTGGTGTTCAATCGGTTCCGGATTTGGAAGGTGTTCAATTGTTCCATCAAATCCAGTCACTTCGACCGATTCAATTTGCCCTCCACGTTCTGCAAGTTGCAGAGCAATCAACATCAAACTCGATTCACAAGCACGGCGATCCCAACCGGTGACGTCGATGAAGAAATCCTGAGTTGAGTGACTCACAGTTGTATGGTTGCCATTGATGATTGGTGGGAAGGACAGAACTTCCTTGTTTGCATCAAAAATTATTGGATAGGCATCCATGCCTTCGAGTAAATGAGCATAGTCGACTCCCTTTGGATGTGAGGTGAGAATTTCATCGAGGGTCATTTCTTCAGTCATGGCCAATGGGCAAAACGAAGTTGAACTCGGTACCGCTTGAACATGGAAAGGTGGAGCAATTTTTGCCAAGTCGTGAACACCAATCGATGCTCTTCGTCGTCCTCTTCCTAAGGCGAAATGTAACTTCTCTTGGTGCTCCATCAGTGCTTTGATGAATTCATCTTTCTCTTCTTTAGTGTTTCCAGTCTTTACATTTCGCACCACTGCACCGAGAATAATTGGACGGATATGTTCCAATGCAGGGTCAACACGCATCTGTATTGAACCGGTATTAACGTCGAGACTTGGTTCGCTCTTTGCACCATGCAAAAAGGGACGAATCGCTTTTGCCAGCGTTTCCCCGGACAAAAGGTCTGGACGGTCTGGGAATATTTCGATATCAAGCGTATGTTCGTCGCATGTATCAATATCGGTGCCAAGCAGTGGCAATTCGGTAGCCATGTGCTCAATGTCATGTTGCAAACCATGCTGCGCCAAGAGTTGGCTCAGCAATTTTTGTTCAATAGAAATCGTTGGCATTCTTTCACCTCAACGTGCAAACCAATGTGGTAGTGGTCGGTCATAGCCGACAAGTCGTAAACCACTGATCGCAGCAGTTTCATAATCAAGCGCTCGCAAATGCTGGCGTTGGAGCAGTTCAATCGAATTGAGTCCAAGTCGTGTGAGGATGCCCGAGAGTTCTGTTGATATGCTTTGTAGCCAGTGTGCAAGGTCATGTGGGTCTTGCATTGGAACTTCGCAACAAATAACACTGATGCCAGATGCGCAGAGAATTGCTAAATCTTGTCCGCTCGCAGAGAGTCCAAGTAACATTCCGGTTTGTGTTGTGGTGTCGGTTAAGTGAGATTTGGTTGAACGCCCAATCATCGGAAGTGCAGCAGCCTCAGCGATGCCGGACCCGTCTTCAATTCTGCTGATTGCCAAATCGACTGAATGGTGTGATGAACGAACATGAAGTGATTCTACACGGGAGATGGCGTTAAGGAATGCTACAGGTTTGTCCATGCCAAGCAAAGTCCGAGTTGCAACAATAAATCCATCAATTTCTTCTGAGTTCATTGCAGGTAATTGGTCAAGGTCAATCACCATTCCACTGCTGTGTTCCAAAAGTTCAGGAACGTCTGCCAAATTGGTCGTATCAATCAAAGCAAAATCAATTGGCCGAGGTTGTTCGCGAGTAATGAACGGTTGCTTTGCTAAAATCAAGGAAGCGAGTGGGTCACTTTCATCAGGCATCTGAAGGAATTGACCACTCGATACGATTGGGAGTAATGGTAGTGGAAGTGCGATTGGTGACTTTTCATCCACGCCATCTGCAACCAAGACGACAGTATCGCAGGTTTGGTAGTCGACGGAATGATGTAAATCGCCAGCCACTAATCCAATACTCGACAAATCCGAGGTTGAGACTGGTGGTTCTGGAGCTTCAACATGAAGCATTTCTCCGGGAACTAAACAGGCAGCATCTTTTGGAATCTCCATTCCTTCATTATCGAGGTCAGCATTGATCGACTTCACTTCAGCAGCAGTAAGCAATCTTTGAGAAACCCCTGTAGGGAGTCGACTTGGATATCGTCCATTGATGACGATTTTACCGCCGGTCATACCAGCGCCAGGGTCTGAACCGACATCGCCGTGAATGACGATAAGTCCACCTTTCATTCCACCACCGATACGAGCACCTGCTGGACCACGAATCATCAAAAGTCCACCTTCCATTCGAGCTCCAGCATCGTCTCCAACGCCGTCCATAATACTGATTTTACCACTCCGCATAGCATAGCCAGAATAGTTTCCAGCCATTTGTTCACAGACAATGGTATTGCCACGGTTTCCAGCACCGAGGAAGGCACCCGAATCTCCTTGAATTGTGAAATTGCCACCGCTTCCGAAAGCAGCTACCCATGAGCCAAGAACCCCGAGAGCGCGCATTTTTGAACCAGAGGGCAGATTTGGGCAGAGGCCAAGTTCGCCATCCTTAGGAACCGGGTCACCCGCACTGGTCCAGCCAATACGAAGAATTGCATCTTGTTTTGCGGCTTCAATCAACCTCGGGCCGAGTTTCTTGTTGATCTTGAAAGAGCGTTCAACAACCTCTCGTGGTTCGGCCATGATGTTTGCTGTTGGTCCATATCCAAATAGCCTCCCGTAGCAACAGTTCAATTTTTGATGTTTGACATATATGTTCTCAGAACCAATGTGATTTTTTTCATCGATTCAACGATGTGTTAATAGAGGGTCTCCAAAGGCAGGTATAATGAGAACCATGACAATTAAGGTGGCCATCAACGGATACGGAACAATTGGAAAGCGTGTTGCAGATGCAGTTGACGCTCAAGAAGATATGGAAATTGTCGGTGTAACCAAGACGCGTCCTGCGTTTGGTTGTGACTTGGCTGTTCGAAAGGGGTATCCTCTTTTCTGTACTTTTGATGATGCTGACCGTATTGCATCCTTTGCGGATGCCGGATATACCTGTCACGGCGGACTCTCAGATTTACTTGCACTTGCAGATGTTGTCATTGATTGTTCACCAGGGAAAGTTGGTGCATCAAACAAAGCAACTTACGAAGCAGCTGGTGTGAAATGGATTTTCCAAGGTGGAGAAAAGCATGAAATGACCGGCATGTCCTACACTTCATCAGCCAATCACATGGAAAACATGAACGCTCCTGGTACTCGTGTTGTTTCATGCAATACAACTGGTCTTTCACGAACATTAGTTCCCTTGTATGACCATTGTGGCGAATTGAAAGTTGAATGTACCATGATTCGAAGAGCTGCAGACCCCGGCGACTCAAATAAAGGTCCAATTAATGCAATCAAGCCAGTGTTGAAAGTACCATCTCACCACGGCCCTGACGTGATGACTGTCAAACCGGGAATTCAAATCAATTCGATGGCAGTCGCAGTTCCTACAACAATCATGCACGTTCACGTGGTTACTGCAACTCTACCAGAAGGCCATGGCTTGACCACTGCCTCGATCTTGGAGATGTGGTCGAACAGTCCTCGTTTGGTTCTCATGAATGGTGCTGAAACTGGAATTACGACCACCGCAGAAGTGATGGAGTTCGCACGAGATATTGGCCGAAAATGGGGTGACTTGCATGAAATTTTCATCTGGGAAGATGGTGTTAAACTCGAAGGCAATACGCTGTACTACTTCCAAGCCATTCACCAAGAATCAGATGTCATTCCAGAGAACGTCGATGCCATTCGTGCACTGATGGGCATTGAAGGTGATTGGAAGGCCTCTGTTGCAAAAACAGATGCTGCAATTTCAAAGTACAACCACCTTTGATTTGTGTGCCCCTAAGGGGCACAGGCAAGGGGCGTTTTGAAAAGGGCAATTGATTACGAATGCCCATGCAAGACATCCGGCGACCTGTTCTCATGCTCTTCTTGCTCCTGTTGACCTCGCTTGGTCCAGCGCTTCAAACCGATGAGAACCTCGAGATATCGGCATCTTCCGATGAGGCCATTCTGCTCTCTCAATCTCAACGTCTTGAACTTGCATCAAGCCTTTGGCAGGTTGCTGATTCGATTCCATTGGTTGATGTTGAACTGCGTCCATCATCAGGTATTCTTCGCATTCAAGCAGGCGAATTCGACCCCCTGCTCACCGATGGGCCAGTCTTGGATGACCATTTCATGGATGTGAATGACCCTCTTCAAACCGGTTTGGCATTTGTTCAACTGCATCAACATGATGGCACAGTTCTCGAGTCCCTCATCAAAGATTATTCCATAACTCCGCTTGATTATATCGCCGATGAAGGTTGGTTGGTCCGACTTGCTTCTCCTCCACTTTCATCTCTTGAAGCATTGCAAGATGACGACCGAATACGTTGGGCTGGAATTCAACACCCTGGCTGGAGAATGCATTCATCACTCCTCCAACCTTCAACGACAACCCATCTTGCTCTTGTTCCTTCATCTGACCTTGCCATTGGTGGATTGGATGTATTGAGTCTCGATTTGATCAAGATGGGAGCTGAAGAAGCATGGTGTGGTATTGGTTTGTGTGAAGCACACTATGCAGCAGATCACCAATCGGTCTTCCTCAACAATCTCATGCATGATGGCCGTATTATTTGGGCTGCACCAACGACTGGATTCATCGTTCACAACGCAGTAGCAGGGGCGATAGTTGGTTTGAATGACGTTGCAGCCAACGCCTCATTTACACTCGATGGTTCTGGCGAAACGATTGCAATCGCAGATACTGGATTAGACCAAGACCATCCCGATATCATCGGCCGAGTTGCTGGTGTCTACACGAATTTCGGACTCGACCCTTCACCTTCTGATTCAAACACTGGCCATGGTACACACGTTGTGCTCTCTGCGATTGGTGATGGGACAGGAGATGCTGATGCACAAGGCATTGCACCGGGTGCGAATCTTGTCATGTATGCTCTTGAGCATGACCCCTCTGGTACATTTGGCCGTCTTGGTTCAATCTATGACCTTCTTAATGATGCAGAACAAAAAACTGCACGTATTGCCATCAATGCATGGGGTCTCAATGGGAACTACGGGCAATATACTGCCGATTCACGTTCTGTTGACCTCTTGGTGAGTGATAAGAATACGGTACTTCCATTATTTTCTGTTGGTGACCGAGGCAGCCAAGGTGCATCCCAAGTAGCTGCTCCAGCCACTGCAAAGAATGTTCTCGGCGTCGGAACTTCGAACACAGGAGCATTGGCCGGTAGTGTCGCAAACATCTCCAGCCAAGGTCCAAGCCTTGATGGTCGAATCAAACCCGACATTGTGGCTCCTGGGATGAATATCTGTTCAGGATTGGCGGAGGAAGCAAAATCTCCAGCAGGATTTGGTTGTGCCACCGGTACGCACGCCGATGGAAGTAGCCTCTACATTTCCCTCTCTGGTTCATCGCACGCAACTGCAATAGCTGGCGGGGCTACAGCACTTATTCGAGAATTCCTTCGCGAAGGAATGGGACTTAATTCTCCATCTGCTGCGTTGATTAAGGCAACTGTGATCAATGGAGCAACTGATTTGGGAACTCCCGATATTCCAAATGCCCAAGAGGGATGGGGTCAAATTGACCTTGAGCGAACCGTCTTACCAATGGATGGCACACTTCCACTCAACACTTTTATTGACCACAATAAACAGTTGAATGCTGGATTTGGACTCCTCTATTCCTTCACGGTCGACCCAAGCCATGGCATCGATATTACGCTTGCATGGTCGGATGAGGAAGGAAGCGCAAACGCTGCTCAATCGACTTCACGTCTGGTCAATGATCTCGACCTTATTCTCATCGACCCGTCTGGAAATGAATGGCTTGGAAATGATTTCGCATCAGGCTTTTCGACCACTGGGGGTACAGCCGATTCAATCAACAACGTTGAACGAATCAAGGTGGCACCAGGTGTGTTAACAACTTCGGGGCAATGGCAAGTCAAAGTTCTCCACCGTGGAGGAACAACCCAATCTTTTGGTATGATTCTCGTTGCAAACGCAACGTCAACCCCGCAATCTGATTTAGCAACCTACAACGGGAGTATCATACCTTCTTCCCAAAACCCATTGAAGAATGACATCATTACACTTCAACTCGGTTGGATTAATCAAGGCACTCTCGCTTCAAATTCCTTCCACGTTACTCTCGAAGACCTTACGGCAAACACGACCTTGTTCGATGCTGACCGTCCAGGACTTGGTGCAGGCATTATTGATTCCTTCTTACTTCAACACCAGTTCTTAACCACTGGAATCCATACACTTCAACTCAGCATCGATACGCTGAATCAAGTTCCTGAAATGAATGACGGGGTTACGGGTGTTAACAATAATATCTGGACTCAAGAGATTGAGGTCACAGCACTTGGTGTTCGTGTCGTTGCCTTGGACGCCGAAGGTGTTGCACCTACTTCTGCTGAAGACAGGGCATCTTCGGCATTGAACGTATTCGATGTTCTCAACGAAACTGGTATTGATATTCCAATCCATATCCTTCACGAGGGTACAGGCCAACAAGCTGTCACTCTTTCGGTGACCAATATGCAAATGCCACAACCTGGGCGCCCTGACTTTTTACTCGCACCTGAAGACTATTGGACCAAAAGTGTCTCGGAAATTGGACCTTACGTGATTGAAGGTCAAGGTGAAGTTGGCGATTTCAAGATGCTCACAATTCATATAGAGAACGAGTATGCAGACTTAACTGACTCCTCAGCCCCTCGATATGCCCGTGCGGGTACTTTTGTCATCGATGTTACTGCTCGATACCAATCCCAACCAACGGTCTCTCATACGCAACGCATCACCATTGTTGTTCCTGAAGTGAATGCAGTGAACATTGGCGCAGCAGGAATTACCGGCTTATCTGCAGTTCCAGGCGATTCGACTGGTTTCGTTATCTCTGTGATGAATATCGGGAATACACCTGGTCAATATGTCGTATCTTGCACATCAGAGAACAGATGGCAAGTGATGTTGGGTTCATCGAACTCTTCGACTTTAGAGTTTGAACCACTGAACATCAAAGAATCTCTTCCAATGTATATTCAGATCTTTGTTCCACCGGTTTCAAACGGTGCTCCCCTCGCAGGTTCCACCGATACAGTAACCTGTTGGGTCAATTCGCTCACCGATTCAGAGATGAATTTCACTCAATCAGTAGACGTATTGGTTCTTGCACAAGAATCGTTTAGCAGTGATTTGTATGATGATGACGGACCAATCGGTCCTTCTGCCATCAATCGGAATGTTATGGTCGATACTGGTGAACAAGTCAGTCTTAATTTGACCATTGAAAACACAGGAAATACGGTCATTGATTTAGATGTTAACATTCAACCTTCGAATCCGCTTTGGCCAATTCAAGTTTCTTACCAAGACCAACTCGACAGTCGAGAAGTTTCCGTTACCCTACAAGGTGGGGAGATCACAACCGTGAATTTTGTCTTAGGTGTTCCTCCAGTGGCTGAAGAAGGAGAAACAAATAATTTTGTCATCCGTACTGAACTGACTCCTCAGGCCTTTGTATCGAATACCACTGTTCTCAAAGTAAGTGATGACCTTTCGATGGAATTATCAGGTCCTTCAACCGGTGTTATTGCAGCAACCATCTCTTCGGAATTTTCCTTCGGAGAGTTCTTCGTAGTGAATACCGGAAATGCACCATTGACTCTGAATTGGAGTCACGGCCTAGCACCCGATGGATGGGTCGTAGGTTTTGCAAACCCAAGTACTTACATCGAACCAAGAGAAGAACGAACCGTTCGTCTTGGAATTATTCCTCCAGCCAACACCCTCGCTGCAGACAACGCATTTGACTTGGTCGTGACAGTCTTGGGATTCAACAGCGGTCGAATGATTCAAAATTCAATTTCCGTTAATGTTTCTGTACTCGCATCTTCCTTCGCTAATATTACTGTTGAAGACGCCAGCGTTACTCCATTCTTCCTTGTTTCTCGCGAGGATACTGTCAGTCAAAACATCATTATTCGTAACGATGGAAACACTCCTTTGAGTGGTGATATGATCAGTCTTGTCCTCGATGCCGATGGTAATGTTACGACCGATTGGATCGTTTCATGCACACCTGCTCGCATTGAATCAATTGCCATTGGGGAACAAGTCGTTCTCCTCGTTGAACTTACGCCAACTGAAAATGCTCAGAAAGGAAAAGTGATGACAACGCTTACGCTCAATTCTGGAGATACAGTTTTAGGAACTCTTGCAATTGAATCCACAGTTGATTCAGCAACGGGTTCAAAGGGCTTGTTCAGTTACCTGCCACTCTATCTCTCTCTGCCTCTCGTGAGTGTGGTACTGATTGGAGCGATTGTTCTTGCTCTGCGAATGAAAAAGAGTGGTGAATTAACCAACTCTGGTGAAGAACTCGTCGCTCCAGATGCCTTTGTTAATCCAGACCATCTTGGAACTCGAAGAGAGGATGCATTGGATATTGGACATGCAGTCGATGATTTGGCCAGTGGTGAAGTCTCCTCTGACGAAATCGCAGCAGCTCTTGCCCAATCTTTACAGATGCCGTCACCGGTCGCTCCGGCAGGTATTCCTTCCGGTCTTCCACCTGGTGGAATGCCTCCTCGGCAATCTTTGGGTCTCCCTCAAGGACTCCCACCTGCAGGACTTCCACCAATGCCATTGCCATCTCTTCCAATGCCACAACCGAAGTCTCTCCCTTCTCTCCCAATGCCACAACCGATTCCGATGCCAGCGCCAGTGGCAACTCTTCCACCTCTCGGACCTCCTTTGCCGGCCGCTGGTTTGCCAAATGGTTGGACCATGGAACAATGGCAACACTATGGTCAACAGTGGTTAGATGGCCAGTAACTTCTGGGCGTATCTCTAATATGATGCACCATTACGGTGTGCTATGAGCAGTATTGTATTGTTTGGCCCTCCGGGTGCTGGAAAAGGTACGCAAGCAGAACGAATCATGGAAGCAACTGGTTTGCCCCAAGTATCAACAGGTGATATATTACGTGCTGCAGTCAAAGCAGGAACTGAAACAGGACTCACAGCAAAAGGATACATGGAATCGGGTCAATTAGTGCCCGATGGTGTGATTATCGACCTCATCAAAGATCGAATTCGTGAACCAGATGCAAAGAATGGTGTGATGTTTGACGGTTTTCCTCGAACCATCCCTCAAGCCGAAGCATTATCGGAAATCACCCCTGTAACGCATGTAATCGCTATCGAAGTACCTGATGAGCGCATTGTAGAACGAATCTGTGGGCGATACTCGTGTGCAGGCTGCGGTAGTGTCTATCACGATACCTTCAATCCAGTCAATGCAGATGGTTGCAGTTGTGGGCAATGGGAAGAGAAGCGTCGAGCTGATGACAATGAAGAAACCGTCCATTCTCGTTTGGGTGCTTACCATGAACAAACGTCTCCTCTTGCAGATTGGTACCGTTCCAAAGGAATCTTCCACGCAGTCGATGGAGATCGAGCAATCGATACAATTACCGCAGATATCTTAGTCGTTTTAAACTCGTGAGGTGAGGACTTGAAATCCCGAAACAACCGTCGTCGGAGAAGTAAAATCGACCGACGTGAAGTTGCACGAACAAGTCAAAAGAGTTTGATTCACATTCTCCAAAACCCTTCACACTATGATGATAAAATCGTACGTTCAAGTTCCCGTCATCTGGTTAAAATTTCACAGCGGCATCGACTTTCAATTCCTTCTGAGGGGCGTTCTCTCTTTTGTCGAAGTTGCCTTGTTCCTCATCGTCATGGCGAAAATGTTCGGGTCCGAATCTTAGCAGGTCAACGTACAGTGACTTGCTTAGAGTGCTCAAACATCCGAAGATACGGCGGTGGGCCTAAATTCCATCGAACACAGCGTTCGTAAATGTAGAGTGAACAACGGGCACATACTTGAACAAGTGATTGCTCGGAGGGTTGAGATTCATGACGACCCGTATACCAGAATCAATCCGACGAGAGGCTATGTCTCGTGAATTTCAAGTGAGTATTCGAATTGGTAAGTCCGGAGTGACTGAAACATTAATTTCCGAAATCGATACCCAATTAAAGAAACGTGGTATTGTGAAAATCAAAATGAATCGAGGTTTATTTGAGCGAGATGCAATTTCTGGTGTCTGGGCTCAACTGGCTGAACAAACCGGTTCAGTTCTCGTTTTGGCACGCGGGAATGTTGGCGTTCTTTGGCGTTAATCAACAATTTGAAAGGAAATAGTCAAATGATGATTTACACAGGGGTGCCTATGAAGGCATCTGCGACACTTGGTGGTCACCGCCGACATATCTCTCAGTACATCGCCATGGGCCTCTTGGCTTTCACTGGAACAATGATGTTCACTACCGGTTCTATGGCGAGTGGTTCTTCATCCGGTGGTTCACCTTTTGCTGATATTGATAACTCTCAGGCAGTTTGGGTCGGTTTGGCCATTCTTCTTGGCGTCTATGCGCTGATTATCACCGAAGTCGTTCACAGAACTCTTGCAGCTGCTCTTGGTGGACTCCTTGCAATTATGGCTTTGAGTTTTTATTCCGAAAAAGCGTTCACTCTTGGAGAAGTAACGACACTCATAGATTGGGAAACCATTGGTTTACTCCTTGGAATGATGGTCATGGTGGGTATTCTTTCTCACACTGGTCTGTTCGAGTGGTTTGCTGTGCAGGCCTACAAGCGAAGTGGTGGTTCAGTTTGGACGCTTGTCGTCATTTTGTGTTCTGTTACAGCAGTCCTCTCTGCATTCCTTGACAATGTCACGACGATGTTGCTGTTGACTCCAGTTACAATTCAACTTGCCAAAGTGCTTGATCTGAAACCAATTCCACTGCTCATCTCGGAAGTTCTGTTCTCGAATATCGGAGGTGCTGCTACCATGATCGGTGATCCACCCAACATCATGATTGGTTCTGGTCTTTCCGCAGCTGCCATTGAAAAAGCAGGGTACCCTGATCTCATGAACGCAGGTGTTTCATTCAACGATTTCATTATCGAAATGGCGCCAGGTATCCTCATGACAATCGTTCCAAGTTTCATGTTCATCAAGTGGTTCTATGCAGAAGAGTTCTCTGGTAGCCGGGTCCGTGACATTGCAGAGCTTGAGTCAAAGTACGGTATCAAAGATGAAGCCATGCTCAAAGTAAGCGGAGCGATATTAATTTTGGTAGTCGTGAATTTCTTCCTCCATCCAGTGACGCACATCGCAGTTTCTTGGATTGCGTTAGTCGGTGCAGTTCTCATGCTTTTGGCAACTGACCGTCATGAACTTGAAAAGCCACTCGAGCATGTCGAATGGACGACGCTTTTGTTCTTTGCAGGACTTTTCGTTCTCGTACATGCATTGCAGTACCTTGGCGTTATCTCGTTCATTGGAGAATACGTCACGAAAGGAATCGAACTCTTTGGTACAGATGCTGAAGGTGACGTTGTTCGTCTTGCTGCAGCAATTATGATCATTCTCTGGGTTTCTGCGATCGCCTCTGCATTCATAGATAACATTCCGTACACTGCCACAATGATTCCAGTCGTCATGCAAATTGCTCACGATCTAAATATCGACCTCAACCCTCTCATCTGGGCTCTCGCATTTGGTGCATGTTTAGGTGGTAATGGTACACTTATTGGAGCCTCTGCGAATGTCGTGACGGCAGGTATGTCCGAGGAAGCAGGATATCCGATATCCTTCAATGAATTTTTCAAGGCAGGATTCCCAATCATGATTCTGACAACTGCAATTGTTTCCCTCTACATGATGCTTGTTTATGTTGTTGGAGCAGATGGGGGCGCCACTACCTGGAAGCTTGTTCTCGTTGGTCTGACGATGTTTGGAATTATCTTCCAAGTCTCTCGAGGTCGCTCAAAAGGTAAAAGTTTTGCAGATTCTCTTGTTGATGATGACGCCCAAGAAATCAAAGAATTCGTAGAGTCATTCGTTGATAAAGTTGCCAACCGTTCTCCTGAAAGCGAAGAATAATCACACTCAGTTCTCCGTTGAATTGAAGTGTTGAACGGGCATGGTGCGAGTAGAGGGACCACATGTTTGAGTGTACAATATGCGGATTACTCTCTCTCGGTGGCTCCGCATGCCCTGCGTGCGGTAGTTTACTGCTCGTAGATTTGTCCTTAGAGGATGATGATTCAGGTCCTTTACCAACTGAAGTGCCTGGACTTGATGATGCTGTTGCATCCTGGTATGACTTAGAAGGAATAGAACCTCCATCAGAGCCTACTGTTGAGCCCGTATCTTCTTCTGGAGCAAGTAGCCTGCCGTTCGGTTATTCCGGTGAATCAAACACCCACATCTCACGCCTACCCTTTGGAGTCGGAAGTTATGCTGGTGGAATGCCGTTTGATGAATCTGAAGATGCATTACCATTGATCAGTGAACGTTCTTCTTCTGCAGTTGAATCAAACCCATCTCCGTCACCTACCGTTCAAGCACCTGAGCCAGTACCGGTGCCAATTACACCTCCAGCGCCAGTACCGGTGCCAATTACACCTCCTCCAACCCCAGTGTCGGTGCCAATTACACCTCCAGCGCCAGTGTCGGTGCCAATTGCACCTCCAGCGCCAGTACCGGTGCCAATGGCGCCTGCACCTACTTTCATACCAGAGGAAGTTGTTGTACCGCTTTCAGTTCCAACGCTTCCAATCGTTGAAACGACACCTTTGATGGTCGATCTTCCAAAAATGGTCAATCAACCTCAATCTGCTCCAAGGGTCGAAGCAGAACCGTTGCGAGTCGCTGCGTTGGTTGAACCTCAAACTGTTGTTCATGCTGCCCCTTCCGCTCCATCTTTAGCAGATGAGGTGCCAGATATGTGGCGAATTGATGCTTCTCCAGTCGACATGGATCAAATCTATGCAATGGAAGACCAAACTGTCGAGGTTGTTCATACTGAACATGAAAATGAACAGCCATATCTTCACACAGCAGATGTTGAACAAGAAGAAACGGCAGACTTGCATACTGGTAGTACAGGCGTTATTTCCCTCGACCTTCATCCAGCTAAGGCCTTAGGAGTCAATCTTGATGGTCATCCTGAACTTGAAGACATATTGGCTGAGGGATTCTATGCCATTGGCCAAGAGTCCTGGGCTCAAGCAGCCATATCCTTCCAGAAACTAGCAGCCAAGATGCCAGGTGACGCTGCTGTGTTCAATAATTACGGCCTGGCCTTACTCCAACGTGCATTGGTCATGGCCAAGAGTCGAGATCTCGAAGTACAGCAACTTGCATCGACTCAATTTGAATCTTCAATACTGGCACTTCGCGAAGCTGCAAAGTCCTCTCCGACGAACCCAACTTTGCTTCTTAATTTATCTCATGCACTTCTCGTAAGTGGCCGAGCAGAGAAGGCCTTGAGCCTCTTGAACACGTATGAAAAGAACCATTCGAAAACTTCTGAAAGTGCAAATTTAGAAGCGGCATCTTTGGTGAGTTTGGGTGAAAGTGGGCGGGCTCTCAAAGTGCTTCAACTCACCGCTCAAGATGAAACAATCCGTTCTAATGTCGCAAAATTGACATATTCATGAGCGGAACTCTACTGGCTTTGGCCGTAATATCGGGCTGAATCGAGTGCCGAAAAGGCATGGTTTTACTTCTGATTCGACCTACATTTCGACTCGACTTTACCATTTTTCATCATCGGTAGATTGTAGAGCAATGGCCCATATGCTCGGTGTGTTTCTGAACCAAATCCCCAGTGCCTTAACCGATTCGTTCATATATGGGAGGTAAGACGGGGGGATGCTTAAGCACCCTAGCACGCCATGTGCCGGGGGAAGGGCTGAGGAGAACCGTCCCTGAGGAGGCGGTTTTCTGTGGAAGCCGAATTGGCATGAATTAGATACCGAAGGGTTACTCATATGGTGTGTGATAACATACATGTGATGCTACAACCCAACTGGGGGATCGCTCGGCTCGAGTGCCGAAGAAGGTCGTGACAAGCTGCGATAAGCTGCGGGGAGGTGCATGTATACCATGGATCCGCAGATGGCCGAATGGGACTTCCTGACGCTCCGGCGTCAATCGCAAATGCGATAGGGAACCCTCCGAATTGAAGCATCTTAGTAGGAGGAGGAAATGAAATCAATAGAGATTCCGTTAGTAGTGGCGAATGAACACGGAATAGGACAAGCCGAATCCCAAAACGAAAGTGAGGGAGATGTGGTTGGCAGTCTATCGTCTAAGTTATGGAAGGTGAAGTTGCCTGGAATGGCACAGCCAGAGAGGGTGAAAGTCCCGTAACCGTACATAATATGACCACGTGACTGTCAAAGAGTAGCATGCGTTGGAAATCGCGTGTGAATGTGGGAGGCAAATACTTCCAATCCTAAATACAGCTCGAGACCGATAGTTTACAAGTAACGTGAGTGAAAGCTGAAAAGTATCCTTAGCGGGATGTGAAAAGATCGTGAAACCAGTTGGGTACAGGCTGAATGGGCGTGAAAGCGATGATATGAGCAGCGTCCATTCGTGCGTTTAGAAAAATGCCCCAGGGAGTCTTGATCATTGGCGAGGTTAAGCGGTTGATCCGCGTAGCCGAAGGGAAACCGACAAGTCCGCAGCAGTTTACTGTGAGGGACGAAGTGTGCTCGCTTGGAGTCAATGGTGGAGGACCTGAAGCCCGACGATCTATGCCTGGCCAGATTGAAGCCCGTTGAAAGATGGGTGGAGGATCGAACCGTTGCTGATCTGCAAATCGCTCGGACGAGCTGGGTATAGGGGTGAAAGTCCAATCGAGTTGGGCAATAGCAGGTTCCGCGTGAAAGTACTCGTAGGTACACGTTAGTGGAGATTGATTACGCTGTAGAGCACTGATTGTGCGTTTAGGGGGAGCGATTCCTCGGCGTGCTGCCAAACTCCGAAGGTGTAATCGTTGTAGATACTAGCAGTGAGTGATGGTGGGTAAGCTACCATTACGTAAGGTGAACAAACCAGCCTGAAGTTAAGGTCCCTAAATATCAATTAAGTGTCACAGACAAACCGTGTCCGTGGTCGAAAACAACCAGAAGGTGGGCTTAGAAGCAGCCATCCTTGAAAGAGTTCGTAACAGATCACTGGTCTAGCTTGCGGGCCGGGAAAAGGGACGGGGCTCAAATTGATTACCGATACTTCAGACCATCGAAAGATGATGTGGTAACGCGGCGTCGTGCATGGACGGAAGGTAGGCTTTGAGGTCTACTGGACCGTGTACGAATGAGAGTCTTGGGAAGAGTAGCAGCACAGTGTGGTGAGAATCCGCACCGCCTTATAAACCAGGGTTCCTCGGCACTGTTTATCAGCCGAGGGTTAGCCGGTCCTAAGGTCATTCTTAACCGAAATGATCGAAAGGGAAATGCGTTAATATTCGTATGCCTCCTATACATAAAATGGTGACGGCTTGGGCAAAACTTGTGGATCATATGTCAGGTCCACTTGCACTAAATTTCTGGAGAACTGTCACAGTGAGAAGGAAATAAAGTCCCAGGTCCCGTGAAAAGCCGTATAGGATGTCCGTACCGAGAACTGACACAGGTGTTTTTGGGTGAGTAGCCTAAGGCGTATCGGATACAAGTATCGCGAGGGAACTCGGCAAAATAGCTCCGTAACTTCGGGAGAAGGAGTGCCAGATTGGGAACAATCTGGTCGCAGTGACTAGGGAGCTCCGACTGTTTAATAAAAACATAGGGGACTGCCAGATCGAAAGGTTGTGTATAGTCCCTGAATCCTGCTCAGTGCTGGTATCTTAAATCGGGTTTCAACCTG
>Ga0209502_10000880_pt1 | contig 29788 bp, 28 predicted proteins | sample ArcticOcean_MG_C_10_FD_187442 | JGI IMG/M metagenome (GOLD analysis project Ga0209502, IMG submission 187442) | Marine microbial communities from western Arctic Ocean - ArcticOcean_MG_CB11_90 (SPAdes) (version 2) | ecosystem: Environmental > Aquatic > Marine > Oceanic | place: Arctic Ocean... | reverse complement strand
TGTTCATTAATATCAACACGGATAACTGGAGTCCCACATGTCCATACCACAATCAGGCGGTGGTCCAATAGAGAGCTTTGAGCAGCTGGCAAGCTATCTGGAAGAGGGCAATAAGCCAAAGGATAACTGGCGAATTGGTACTGAGCATGAAAAATTTGGCTATTGCAAAGACACCCTAGGCGCACTGCCCTATGAGGGTGTGCGGTCAATTAAATCTATTTTGCATGGTCTGCGCGATCAGTTTAACTGGGCTCCTGTAGAAGAGAGTGGCCACTTGATTGGCTTGACCAAAAATGGCGCAAATGTGAGCCTCGAGCCCGGTGGCGCCTTAGAGCTCTCGGGAGGGGCACTCGAGACTATACACGAGACCTGTGATGAGGTGAATATTCACTTAAGCGAAGTTAAGCATATTGCTGATAAAATCGGTGTAGGATTCATAGGGCTGGGTGCCGCTCCTATTTGGAAACATGAAGATGTGGGGCTTATGCCCAAGGGCCGCTACCAGCTGATGGACGCCTATATGGACAAAGTGGGCACTATGGGCCGCACGATGATGCGTCGGACATGCACTGTGCAAGTGAACCTCGATTTTGCTTCCGAAGCAGATATGGTGCAAAAGTTCCGTGTGGCTTTGGGCTTGCAGCCCGTTGCCACCGCATTGTTTGCCAATTCACCATTTTTTGAGGGGCAGGTGAATGGCCATAAATCTTGGAGAGCTCGGGTGTGGCGGGATTTGGATGCAGATCGTACAGGCATGCTGCCATTTGTGTTTGAGGATGGCATGGGCTTTCAACGCTATGTTGATTATGCGTTGGATGTGCCAATGTATTTTGTGTACCGCGACGGAAAATACATCGACGCGCTGGGCCAGTCCTTCCGCGATTTTCTAAAAGGCAAACTGCCAGCCCTTCCCGGCGAGATACCCACACTGAGTGATTGGGCTGATCATCTTACAACAATCTTCCCGGAGGCGCGTATCAAGCAATTTATGGAAATGCGCGGCGCGGATGGAGGCCCTTGGCGCCGTCTTTGTGCGTTACCAGCCTTTTGGGTAGGCCTTCTGTATGATCAAGGATCCTTAGACGCGGCTTGGGATTTGGTCAAAGGCATGGATGCTGCTACTCGAGAAGATTTGCGAATTTTTGCCTCGGTTGATGGACTGCAAGCCGAAGTTGGCAACATCAAGATGCTGGATTTGGCACGCCAGGCGGTGGAAATTGCCAATGCGGGTCTGACTTCGCGCGCTCGGGCGGGTGCCGGCGGAATGGTGCCGGATGAGACGCATTTCCTCAATGCACTGCAAGACAGTTTAGAAACTGGTCAAACTCCAGCAGATGAACTTCTTGCACGCTACAATGGTGACTGGGATGGTGATTTAAACCGAATTTATGAAGAATACTCCTATTAAACCGTTATATAGGTTAAATTTTTGGGAACATAAATAGTGCACGGGCGGCTATTTTTCTGAAGATAAAATACTGTGAAAACCCGTTTGGATTGTGTCTATGGATAGGAGTCCTAATTTAAATTTTAAAAATTATTTTTTCCAATTTTACTTTCCTGCAATCGCACAAGACGACTAATATTCTCTTTGTGTCTCCAAAAAATTAAAAGAGTTAGGGCAATGCTGAGGGTCAGCAGTTGGGATTGGGATAATATTATCATAAATAGTGGTGTAAGGGTCGCTGTGACGAGGGCTGCGAGGCTAGAATAACGAAAAATAGCGGCTACGATCAGCCAAGTGGCACCGGCAGCTAAGCCGATGGGCCACGCCAGGGCGAAAAGTAATCCAAAGAAGGTTGACACTCCCTTCCCACCGCGAAATTTTAACCATATTGGATAACAATGGCCAAAAAAAGCGGCAAGCCCCGCCAATTGTGCGGCATCATCGGCGACCAGTGCGCGGGCCAAAAGAACTGCCGCCCCTGCTTTTCCGGCATCGGCTATCAAGGTCAGCGCAGCCCCCAGTCTAGAACCGGTTCGCAGTACATTGGTGGCGCCAATATTGCCTGAGCCTATCTGGCGTAAATCGCCAAGTCCCATAAGGCGGGCTACGACGATACCGAAGGGTATCGATCCCAGAAGATAGCCTGCCACGGCCCATGCTGCTAAAATCATTGTTGGTGTCACAAAATCAGGCATCACCGTTGGTACACTTTTTGGCCGTCCACAAAGGTCGCAAAAACACGTCCTTGCATGCGCTGGCCGTCAAAGGGAGTATTTTTGGATTTAGAGTTCAGCTTGAAACGATCTAGCAGAAAGGGTGAATCTGGATCAAATAGGATTAAATCAGCTGGTGCCCCCTCCGATAAGCGGCCACTTGGCAGGCCCAAGCGGTTGGCAGGGTTCAAAGAAAGCGCGCGGAACAGCTGCGGTAGGCTTAGATGATCGGAGTGATACAAGCGCAGGGCAGCAGGCAACAGGGTTTCTAGAGCGACTGCTCCAGATGCTGCCTGCTCATAAGGCAGGCGTTTGGATTCTTCGTCCTGCGGCGTGTGCATTGAGCTGATAATATCAAGCAGGCCAGAGGCTAAAGCTGAGACTACTGCCAGCCGATCTTCTTCGGAGCGCAGTGGGGGTTTGACTTTGAAAAAGCTTCTGTAGTCGGCCACATCAAATTCATTAAGCGTCAAATGATGTATGCTCACACCTGCGGTTACATCTAACCCCTGTTGTTTGGCGCGCTCCAATGCTGGAAGCGCAAGCGCTGTAGAGATCTGATCAGCATGATATTTAGCACCAGTCATTTCAACCAATGCCAAATCGCGTTCCAGCCCCAGCCGTTCTGCCATGGGCGATACGGCTGGGATGGCCTGCAAAGAGGCAAACTTTCCGGATGTGGCGGCTGCACCTTTTGATAGACCTGGATCTTGTGGGTGGCCAATCACCAAAGCGCCTAGTTGCCGGGCATATGTCAAGGCCCGTGAAAGGACTCTGGTGTCGGTGACAACAGCGTCACAATCGGTAAAGGCAATGGCGCCAGCATCTTGGAGGAACCCAATTTCAGTCATCTCGCGGCCTAAGCGGCCTTTTGTCAAAGCAGCCATTTGATAAGTATGTACTGCACAGGCCGCCTTCGCACGGCGGACGGCAAATTCTAGTGTTTCTGGACTGTCTATAGCTGGATCTGTGTCAGGCCTGGTGATCAATGTAGTAACCCCGCCTGCCGCAGCCGCGAGGCCGGCAGAGCGGAAGCTTTCTTTATGTCGTTCACCGGGTTCACAGACTTTTGTGCCAATATCTACAATGCCTGGCGCCAAATACTTGCCTTGGCCGTCATATGCAGGAGCTGTGGTATCTTCGGCTGAGATTCGGCCATGTTTAATGGTAAGGCTGCCCAACTCAACAGTTTGGCGTTCAGGATCAATTATGTGAACATTGGTTATGCGCAGAGATTTCATCCGGCTATCCAAATCATCAGGCTTACGAGAGCTGTTATGAAGATCAGCACATACATGGCGATTTTACCCGACATGCGTGGATCTTTAGGTTCGTTCATGATAAGAAATCTCCGGTGATAACTAGGTATATAGAGTGGGCTCATGTTTTGTTTCTCGCAGGTCTTGCCGCCGGTTGCGCACTAAAATATCCATGGCTGCCATACGCACCGCGACTCCCATCTCAACCTGCTCTTGGATAACACTGCGACTAAGATCATCAGCAATGTCACCATCAATTTCAACGCCACGGTTCATCGGTCCAGGGTGCATAACGATTGCATCAGGCTTTGCGTGACTTAGTTTGGCGGCATCTAGACCGTACCGATGATAATATTCGCGTTCGGATGGTATAAAACCACCATCCATACGCTCACGTTGGAGGCGGAGCATCATTACCACATCAACATTTTTTAGGCCTTCTTCCATATCATGGTAGACCTCAACTCCAAGCTCTGTGATCCCAGCTGGCATCAACGTAGCAGGTCCCACAAGGCGGACCCTATTTTCCATTTTTCCAAGCAAAATCAGGTTAGATCGCGCCACTCGACTGTGGGCAATATCTCCACAAATCGCAATGTTTAGGCGGTGTAATCTGCCTTTGGAGCGGCGGATGGTCAGAGCATCCAATAGGGCTTGAGTAGGGTGCTCATGCCAGCCGTCGCCTGCATTGAGCACCGAGCAATTTACCTTCTGTGCCAAAAGATCGACAGCTCCTGAATGGGGATGGCGAACCACAATCAAATCAGGGTGCATTGCATTGAGGGTCAAAGCCGTATCAATAAGTGTTTCGCCTTTTTTGATCGAACTGCCCTGCATGGCCATATTCATCACATCAGCGCCTAGCCGTTTACCAGCAATCTCAAAACTAGCCTGCGTTCGTGTTGAGTTTTCAAAAAACATATTGATCTGGGTGCAGCCCGCCAACACATTACTGTTTCGCGAAGATGTCCTGTTGCCGTCGGCATAATGATCGGCCAAATTCAGTATTTCCGTGATTTGCTGGGGGTGTAGGGGTTGTATCCCCAATAGATGCTGAAGTTGCATGACGACCTCTCCGGTTGGAGGTTTATAGAAAGCCTAAACGCACACGGCAAGGGCTGCAGTTAAGGAATTGTAAAATGATGAGTGAGCGCTGCAAATTTGCACATATCAAATCAAAAGATTGGGTGATTTACCTTCCCGACCGATAGGCTTAGTTTAGTGACATGGAATACACGGATTGGCACATGGCGTGGGCCGCATTGGAATGGCAAGCTGACCTAGGCGTATCTGACGCTATTGGCGACACGCCGATTGACCGCTATCGGATGCCGGCTGAAAAGCCAAAGCCTATAGTGATACCAGTTGTGTCATCCCCTGCTATCATAGCGCCTGTAACGCTGGATCCGATCGCAATTGCTGAAAAATCTGCAGAAGTAGCGCAAGATTTGGATGGGCTGAAACAGGCCCTTAAAAACTTCCCGCATTGTGATTTACGACGTGGTGCGCGTAACTTGGTGTTCAGTGACGGCACAGTGGGTGCAAGGGTTATGATTCTTGGCGAAGCCCCGGGACGTGAAGAAGACCTACAAGGTGTGCCCTTCGTTGGCCCTGCTGGCTTGTTACTTGATAAAATGTTGGCAGCTATTGGGCTCAACCGCGCAGAAAATGTTTATATTGGGACAGTAATCCCTTGGCGTCCTCCTCAAAATAGGGAGCCAAGGCCTGAAGAAATTGCGATGATGATGCCGTTTGTTCGTCGGCATGTGGAGCTCGCGGCCCCGGAAGTCTTGATTTGTATGGGTAATACGAGCTGCTCTGCGGTCGTTGGAAAGCGGGGTGTGGCCAAGCTGCGTGGACAATGGCAGGAAGGCCTTGGCCTTCCAGTTCTGCCAATGGTGCATCCAAATGTATTACTGCGGCAATCAGCTGAAAAAAAACAGGCTTGGCAGGATTTACTGGCGCTGAAAGTATGGCTGAGCAAGCATTAAACAAAGAAAGCTTAAATAATGGATGTTATCTCAAAAGATGATTTCGTGCCCGTTCGCATTGCCGTACTCACGGTTTCTGATACCCGAACTCTGAATGATGATAAATCAGGTGACATCCTGGTAGCACGATTGCAGGCCTCCGGGCATATTTTGGCAAATAGGGATGTCATATGCGACGAAAGGTACGCCATTGCGGACCAATTGCGTCGTTGGTCTGAGGACCAGGCTATTGATGTGGTGATCTCAACGGGTGGCACCGGCCTTACGGGTCGCGATGTGACAGTTGAGGCGCACCGCGATGTTTATGAAAAAGAGATTGATGCCTTTGGTATCGTATTCACTATCGTGTCGATGCAAAAAATTGGCACATCTGCTATTCAAAGCCGAGCAACTGGCGGCGTGGCCAATGGCACATACATGTTTGCACTGCCTGGTAGCCCTGGGGCGTGTAAAGACGCTTGGGATGAGATTTTGGTCAAACAACTTGATATGCGGCATAGACCCTGCAATTTTGTGGAAATCATGCCACGTTTAGATGAACATTTAAGAAGGAAATAACCTTTTTCACTATTTAATGGTGACGGGGGTAATGTATGCCCTACCATATAGATCAAATTTGAAGGAATGGGCTGATGCGGTTTCTACGCAAGAGTTTAATGGGACTATTTCTTGTTGGGACAACGCTTGCGATTTTTGCCTTTGCATTTGTGATGGTGCGTTCAGCAATCGAGAATAAAGATGATGGCCAACGCAGGGGCGGTGGGCAGCGCGAACGAACTTTTGCTGTGAATGTGGTTCCTTTTGAAGCTGGTAAGCAAATTCCAGTTTTGAAAGTTTTTGGCGAAATCCAAAGTCAGCGTAGTCTTGATCTTCGCGCTGCAGTAAGTGGCGCCGTTATTGATTTGCACCCTAACTTCCAAAATGGAGGGCAAGTCCAAGAGGGAGACATTCTACTTCAAATTGATCCATCAAACGCTGAGACCGGTTTAGCGCTCGTTCAGGCAGACATGGCTGATGCACAGGCAGATATGCGAGAGGCAACTCGCGCTCTACAGTTAGCCAGTGATGAAGTTTCTGCAGCCAAAGAACAAGCTGCGCTTCGTTTGAAAGCACTGAAGAGACAAAATGATTTGGTAGAGCGTGGCGTTGGGACGGAGGCCTCTGTGGAAACTGCAGAGTTTGCCGCTTCATCCGCAAAGCAAGCTATCTTGTCGAGAAGGCAGTCCTTTCAAGCGACCGAAGCGCGTCTTGATCAAACCAAAGCGCGGTTAATCCGGGTTAAGATTTCTTTAGCTGAAGCCGAGAGAAATTTACGTGATACCGTGCTGCGGGCCACATTTTCTGGTTCTTTAGCAAATGTGACAGTAGTTAAGGGTGGAACTGTAACTAACAATGAGCGGATTGGTCAGCTTGTTGATCCTTTGGCCTTAGAGGTCGCATTTCGGGTTAGCACATCCCAGCATCAGCGCTTGCTAAATGACGACGGAGTCCTTCGAAATTCTAAAATTTCTGCGACCTTAGATGTTTTGGGCGCTGAAATGAAAACGGAAGGTGCCTTAACGCGTGAGGCTGCGGTTGTGGGTGAGGGTCTTACCGGTCGACTTTTGTTTGCTAGTCTCGCCAATGTTAAAGGCCTGCGTCCAGGTGACTTTGTGACGGTTGATATTACAGAGCCCGCGTTGAGTTGGGTTGCCAAGTTGCCGGCTTCGGCATTGAGCGGTTCTAATAAAGTTCTTGTTGTTGGTGACGACGAGCGTTTGAAGGAAACTGAAGTGACGCTGATCCGACGGCAAGGAGACGATGTTTTGGTGAGGTCACGCGAGTTGCAAGATGCAAAAGTTGTTGCTGAACGTTCTCCAGTGCTTGGTACTGGTATTAAGGTGCGCGTCCTTTCAGCTGAAGAGGGACAGGAGCCAGAAGCGCCTTCTATGGTCGCGCTTGACCCAGAACGTCGTGCTAAGTTGATAGCCTTTGTCGAAGGAAATAAATATATACCAAAGGATGCTAAAAACCGTATTTTGGATCAGTTAAAAAAACCAGAGGTTCCAAACGAAATGGTCGAACGGTTGGAAAGCCGGATGGGAGGATAATCCATGTCAGTTATGGCGAAAACAACTAGTGGTATTTTATCCTACATGACCCGCCATCGTACAGCGGCCAACCTTTTCTTATTAGTGATGCTTTTGGCGGGAGTTGTTTCGTTTCCACAAATGCGAGCACAGTTCTTCCCTGATGTTGTTATAGATAACGTAACAGTCAGTGTTCGTTGGGACGGTGCCGGTCCGGAAGATGTGGACCGTGCCATTGTTCAAGTTGTGGAGCTGTCCTTACTCGGCGTGGAGGGGGTTACCAGCACTACAGCCACTTCATCGGAAGGCCAAGCTCGAATTTTAATGGAATTTGAACCCGGCTGGGATATGGCCCGTGGTACTGATGATGCTCAAATAGCGGTTGATTCCGTTGCATCACAATTTCCCAATGATGCGGACGACCCCAGTGTGAAGCGTGGGTTCTGGCGGGACAGGGTGACTGATGTCGTGATTTCAGGTCCAGTCGATATTAAGCAATTAGCCCTATTTTCTGATGAGTTTATCACCCGCCTTTTTGCTGCGGGCGTTACCCGGACCAGTGTTCGTGGCGTGGCGGCTGGCTCTACTATCGTAGAGGTTGATAGCCTATCTTTAATCCAGCATGACGTAACTATGTCGCAAATAGCGAGTGCGATTATGGAGGAAGCTGAAGCTGATCCGGCGGGCGACGTTGCGGGTAGTGCGCGCATTAGGACTGGCGTTGCGAAACGCAGTGTAAGTGACATTAGCGCGATTATTTTACGTTCAAATACAGATGGTTCCGCGCTTGTCATTGGTGACGTGGGCCGAGTGATTGAGCAAGGTATCGATCGAAATCGGGCCTATTTCGTGGGTGAAAAGCAAGCAATATCCATCCGCATTGATAGGTCAGCCCAAGGGGATTCTATCACTATTCAAGAAGCTGTTGAGAATGTTGCAAAGGAAATGAAAGAAATTTTGCCGCCGGAGGTTCAGGTCGAACTGATACGCACCCGATCTGAGGCTATTTCAGCTCGACTGTCAATGTTGATGAAAAATGGCCTTCAAGGCCTTGGATTAGTCGTGCTTTTACTGTTTTTATTTTTAAACGTTCGAACAGCTTTTTGGGTAGCTGCCGGGATTCCGGCTGCCATGGCCGCAGCCGTCGCTCTGATGTACGTGTCTGGAATAACAATCAACATGATATCATTATTTGCTCTTATTATAACACTTGGGATAGTAGTTGATGACGCTATTGTGGTTGGTGAGCATGCAGATTTTCGTGCGCGTAGTTTGGGTGAAGTCCCCATGGTGGCGGCAGAAAATGCTGCAAAACGTATGTTCACGCCGGTGTTTTCAGCAACGCTCACGACGGTAATCGCATTTTTCGGTCTGGTAGCTATTGGTGGGCGCTTTGGAGACTTGATTGCAGACATTCCCTTCACAGTGATTGTAGTATTGATTGCGTCATTGGCAGAGTGTTTCTTAATTTTACCGCACCATATGGCACATTCGATTACTAACGGGGAAACTTTGCGTTGGTATGACTTACCGTCGCATAATATGAATAAATTACTCGATCATTTTAAAAGGCTTCTTTTTCGACCATTTATAAAATTTGTAATATGGGCTCGTTATCCAGTATTTGCGGCTGTCGTTCTTGCATTAGCAAGTCAGGCAGTTTTATTTATTAATGGTGATGTCCAGTGGCGATTTTTTAATGCGCCAGAGCGGTCGTCGGTTACTGGTAACTTTGCGATGGCTCCTGGCGCAACGCGTGAAGATTCAATAGTTCAGATGAAAGCATTTCAGGATGCAGTCGAAGAGGTTGGTGCGCAGTATAAAGAAAAACATGGACGCTCTCCAATCAGCTTTGTGATGGCAGAAATTGGTGGAAACTCAGGTCGGCCCCTCGCTGGATCTGACACAAAAAATCTCGACCAATTAGGCTCAATTGCGGTCGAACTTATAGATGCAGATCTGAGGCCTTATTCTTCGTACGCTTTTGTAGCAGATCTTCAAGATGCTGTTCGGCGGCACCCACGTGTAGAAACAATCAGTTTTCGTGGGTGGAGTTCTGGGCCCGGTGGAGATGCATTAGACGTTCAATTTTCAGGTGCTGATGCAGATACCTTGAAGGCGGCATCTGAAGCCTTGCAATCCGCACTCGTCAAATACCCTGAAGTATCGGCCGTTGAGGACACCCTGGCTTATGATAAGGAAGAGTTGATCTTAGAGTTGACGCCACAAGGTCAATCCCTCGGGCTGACCATTGATGCTCTTGGAAGAACTCTACGAAACCACTTGAATGGTATTGAGGCAGCTAGCTTTCCAGATGGACCGAGATCAGCTACAATTCGAGTAGAAGTTCTCAAAGGAGAGCTAACAGCAGATTTTACAGATAGAATGCTCATCCGTACGCAAGCAGGTGATTATGTGCCTCTCGCTGATATAGTAACAGTAGAGCAACGTACGGGTTTTTCCACGGTTCGTCGTGAGAATGGGATCCAAGTAATCTCAGTCACGGGAGACATATCTGAAGATGATCCAGCTCGTGCGAATGCCATTATTGCAGAATTAGAGGAAACAATTTTACCAAAAATTGCGGAGGAAACTCAAGTAGTTTTCAATTTGTCTGGGTTGGCAGAGCAAGAGGACGATTTTCGTAATGATGCTACACGTGGACTTATTTTGACTCTTGCAGGCATATTTATGACGTTGGCGTGGATTTTTTCAAGTTGGACAAGGCCCTTGGTTATTATGGCCATTATACCATTTGGTTTAGTGGGCACAATTTATGGTCACTGGTGGTACGACATCCCATTATCTTTGTTTTCGGTAGTTGGACTGATTGGAATGGTTGGTATAATCATTAACGATTCAATAGTCTTGATAACCACTATAGATGAATACGCAAAAGAGCGGGGTCTGTTTCCAGCCATTTTAGATGGTGTAACTGACCGCTTGCGACCTGTGATGCTCACCACATTGACGACAGTTTTAGGGCTTTCTCCTTTATTGTATGAAACCTCATCACAAGCGCAATTTCTGAAACCAACTGTAATTACTTTAGTTTATGGCTTAGGTTTCGGAATGTTATTGGTTTTGATAGTAGTTCCTGCACTGTTAGCAATGCAAGCTGATGTTGGTGCGCAAGTGGCGAGTTTTAAACGCGCGCTCCGTGGATTGATGCACGCTCGTGGTCCCAGCCTGCCGTTTGGGGCAGCCATTGCTTGTGTGTCTGGTTTGTTTGTTGGAACTTTGGGGTGGGTTATGGTTAGTGGTAGGCTTCCGTCACCGTTGGAAAATTTATCCTTTGCCTCGCCCCCTCAAATTGCTCTCGCACTGTTTGTAGTGTGTAGTGCCATCGTCCTTTTCGGGTTGTATGTATTGTCTGCTTTGGTGTTGAATTTTCGAATGAAACGCTAAGAACCTTGGCAACCAATATATTCAGTTGCAGACGTGGCGCTGAAAATTGTAGTGATAACGTCGCCACGCCCCACAGCTACGGGATTGCCGCTTGGGGTTAGGATGTTTGCACTAATGTGCAATTGGTCGCCTGCGCGCATGGCTGTTGGAGTTTCAATCCAAAGCCGGGAGTTGCCCAATTCTATTGTGGCGTCGCTTATTTCTTGGTCTGGATGCGGTAGGGTGAGCGACAGCTGCATTCCTTCGTCAGCGGTCGAGAAAGTGCAAATAATTTTGTTCTTGCTCGTTCTTGGCAAGGTTTCTAGCGCAGCTACAATCACCGGATCTTTGGGGCCGCGTGCCGGAAGGCGGGCTGAAAGGTCCAAAGAAACTGGGATGCAAATTTCCTTACATACGCCAACCTCGATTTGTCCCATCAATGTCACATCGCCTGTTATTCTGGGCTGAGTAACAATTGGAAACACCACACTGCCTTGGTAGCCAATCGTGCGGATCTGATCCTGCCATGTAATTTGTGGGGTGGGATACAGCACGTCCACCAGATCCAAATCCGATGACTGGGTAAAATCAAACTTTGGCGGAATGCCAGTGTCCCCTGGTTGGCGCCAGTAGGTTTTCCAGCCGGGGGCCAACGTAATTTGTAAGGCCGCTATATGGGTACCGTCAGTCGCGCGCCAACCAGGGCGCAGGGTGACTTGCAAAATGTCATCCAATTCATCTGCTGAAATTGGAGTGGGAAGCGGTGATAAAGCCAGTACCATAAGGGCTATTTTGCGTAGGAATGTGTTCATAGGAACTTGCATAGCGTGATAATGTGAAAATAAGAACTCACTTTTTTCTGAACAAAGCGCGAAACGCGTGAAACAGCTTGTTGTTGCCTCAAATCAAATACATATTTCATTTATGGTATCTCAAAATTCGAATCTGGTGGGTAAGTTACTTGTGGCTATGCCAGGCATGGGTGATCCGCGATTTACCCATTCGGTTATATATATAGGCACGCATTCGGCAGATGGTGCAATGGGCCTGATTGTAAACAAACCAAACGCAAAGCTGGAGTTGAAAACTCTTTTGGGACATTTGGATATTGCGACCGGCCCATCCACGCCAAATATTTCGGTTCATTTTGGCGGGCCTGTTGAGCAATCGCGAGGGTTTTTACTACATTCTGCGGAATATATAGGCGATCCTGATACACTCAGGATAGGCGCAGATTTTGCGCTGACTGCCACAATTGATATTTTAAGAGATCTATCGCAGGGCAATGGGCCCAACACTAGTCTACTAGCCTTGGGCTATTCCGGATGGGCGGCTGGTCAACTTGAGGCGGAACTGCTGGCAAACGGATGGCTGATTTGTGATGCCAGTTTTGAGATTGTGTTTGGTCTAGCGGATGAGGATAAATGGGCTGCGGCTCTTGGTTCTATGGGTATTGATCCAATGATGTTGTCGGCCCAGTCTGGGCGCGCCTAATTCTTGGGTCTGAGTTGTATCATAACGTAACGCCGCGTTTTGCGTGAAAGCTATTTCAAAGATACAAGTGCTTGGATAAGACACTTTGTGAATTCTACAGATATTTTGGAGTATTTTATGCCCTACCAAGCGCCTATCAGTGAATATCAGTTCATTTTTGATCAAGTTGTGCCCCTAGCGCCTGTGGTCGCAAACGAATGCTTTTCTGAAGCTACACAAGATTTAACAGATGCTGTGCTAAATGAGTGTGGTAAAATGTGTGATACGGTCATGGTGCCATTGCAAAGGCCTGGTGATTTGAACCCAGCCAAGCTGGAAAATGGTGTTGTGCGCACGTCACCAGGGTTTATTGACGGATATACTGCAATTGCTCAAGGTGGTTGGGTTGGCATCTCAGCCACACCTGCGCATGGTGGCATGGGGCTGCCTTTAGCGCTGAACACGGCTATGCATGACATGATGTGTGGCGCTTGTATTTCGCTCAACCTGTGCCCGTTGCTTTCTCAGGGTCAAATTGAGGCTCTTGAGCATCACGCTAGTGCAGATCTCCAAAACCTTTACCTCCCAAAGTTGATTTCTGGGGAATGGACTGGGACTATGAACCTCACTGAACCGCAGGCTGGATCAGATGTGGGGGCGCTGTCTAGTAAAGCTGAGCAGCAAGTGGATGGAACCTATAAAATTTCAGGCCAAAAGATTTTCATCACCTGGGGTGAACATGACGTGGCTGAGAATATCTGCCACTTGGTATTGGCCCGTCTCCCCAATGGCAAACCCGGCCCCAAAGGCATAAGCCTATTTTTGGTTCCAAAATTTATTCCTAATACCGATGGTAGTTTGGGCCCACGCAATGATCTGCGCTGCGTTAGCCTTGAGCATAAGTTGGGCATTCATGGCAGCCCGACTGCTGTGATGGAATTCTCGGGTGCTAAGGGTTGGCTTGTGGGGCAAGAACATAACGGAATGGCCTGCATGTTTACCATGATGAATAATGCGCGACTGGCTGTTGGAATGCAGGGGGTTGGTGTCGCAGAAGGAGCATATCAGCATGCTCTAGCTTACGCGATGGACCGCAAGCAAGGCCGTTCTATGATTGCAGAAGGCACCGGTGCAATTATTGATCACGCAGATGTGCGGCGCATGCTGGCGCAAATGAAGTCTGAGATTTTTGCTGCCCGCTCTATTGGCGTGGCGTGTGCTGTTGCAATCGATATGTCTAAGGCCACAGGTGATGCTGATTGGCTGGCACGTGCCGCTTTTCTGACTCCGATTGCTAAGGCCTTTGGCAGTGATGTTGGCGTCGCAGTGGCCGATCTTGGTGTGCAAATACACGGAGGTATGGGATTTGTGGAAGAGACCGCTGCTGCCCAGTACCTGCGCGACGTTAGAATTACGCCAATCTATGAGGGAACTAATGGTATCCAGGCTATGGATTTGGTGAACAGAAAGATGGTCGACGGTGGGACAGCTGCTTATGCGCTGATGGATGATATCGAAGCATTGGCAGCAGCTTCCAGCAGCACTTTGGCTCGCGCGGTGCTGGACGCTGCGGCCGAGCTGCGCGCGACCACCGAATGGTTACTTACACAGGAGTTGAACGATCGGTTTGCCGGCGCCGTGGCGTATCAAAAAGCCTTTGCCCGGGTTCTTGGCGGGCATTTTCATTTGATCGCTGCGATGTCTGGTGAGGGCAAACGGACCCGAATGGCCACCTTCTATATCAATAGTCTTCTTCCTGAATATACAGCGCTTTGCGCGCAAGCTAGAGCGGGGTCGAGGGATCTTTATGCGCTTGAGCTTGACGATTTTGCACCTTAGCCTTTTCGAATGACAACCATTAGATATCCTTGGGAAACGCCACCTGAAAACGGTGCGATGATTGAGATTGCCGAATCTGTGTATTGGCTGCGCCTGCCCCTTCCGATGAAGCTAGATCATGTAAACATCTATGTCTTGGACGATGGTGATGGTTGGACCCTAATAGATACGGGCATGAAGTCCAGGAAAGTGCTGGGCATGTGGCAACACTTGTTGGATGGTCCATTGCGGGGCAAGCCTGTCAAGCGTGTGGTCGCCACCCACCATCATCCTGATCATATTGGTTTGAACGGTTGGTTTGTGGAAGAATTCGGCGCCGAATATATATCCACACAAGTGGCCTATCTAACGGCACGCATGCTGACGCTTGATGTGCAAGATAGCTATACTCCGAGCCAAATTGACTTTTATCGCCGCGCCGGAATGCGCGCTGACTTGCTTGCGACAAGAGAGACTGATCGTCCATTCAATTTTTCTGATGTAGTGCACCCAATACCCGTTGGTTTTAGCCGAATTCACGAAGGTAGCATTATTGAAATGGGTGGGCGAATATGGGATATTCGCGTAGATAACGGACACGCACCTGGTCATGCAAGCTTTTGGAGCCGCGACGACAATTTGGTACTGTCCGGTGATCAGATAATTCCTTCTATCAGCTCTAATATTGGCGTGTACCCAACTGAACCTGATGCCAACCCCCTCGCCGAATGGATGCACAGCTGTTCCCGGCTGAAGGACTTTGCACGGGCAGATCATCTTGCATTGCCGGGCCACAAATTACCTTTTATCGGTATTCCGTTGCGGCTGAAACAACTTCTAGAAAACCATCACGGTGCCTTAAATCGGCTGCGCGTAGATTTAAAAACTCCCAAGACGGCCGGAGAAGTTATGCTGGCTGTCTTCAAGCGTAACATTGGTGATGGCGAATATGGCCTGGGTCTTGTTGAGGCTTTGGCGCATTGTAATTACCTATGGCATGCGGGTGAGGTCAGCCGTACCCTAGATAGGGACGGGGCCTACCGGTGGCAGTTGAAATAGCTAGATCAAGCTGCCCAATATGGATTTTAGGTGTCATAAATTAGAATAACGCGCGCTTTGTTGCCGCTACTGCCGTCTGAACACGTGACAAATGTTGAAACGACAGTTATAGCAAAATAAAATAACATAGAGGTTTAGCAATGGCTGATCAAAAACACGAACATGGCTCTATGAGCACAGATGACCAGGAAAAAACATTTGCAAGTTTCATGGGTATTGTGTCCAAATCAACCGTTGTGATTGTTGCTGCTTTGGCTTTGCTCTATCTGATCAACGGATAAAATCGGTCTAACCTACGCGTTTTGTACTTTTTTATGAGTGTATGCTCATACTTGTAATGCCCAGTAGTATCAAAAGCTGATGTTTAACATCGAATAGAGCGTTATGCCGCCAGCTATAACTGCGACGAATAAATTGCGCGTCCAGACGCCTACACCCAGCGTGACAGCCGCTGCCAAAAAACGTGGTAGGTCAAATACACCGCCAGTAGCTTTGGGTAGAAACACCAAGGGTGCGATGATGCCTGGTAACACTGACACTACCGTATATCGTAAATGTCGCTTGAGCCACTCAGGCAAGTCCTTGCTACCAATTAACCCCAGAAATGAAAATCGTAGTAACCAACTGCCGAGAGCTAGCCCGGCAATGATAATCCAAAGCGTTGTGGAAGAATAACTCATAAGGTAGTCTGCATGCGGCGCTCAAGTTCGGCCCCTAGCAGCAAAGCTACAAAGGCGGCCATGATCAGACCTAGTCCGTAAGGTAGGGCTGCGAAAGCTAGTGACAGCACGGCTGCAGCTAAAGCTGTTGCCACTTGAGGCACCGTGCGTAAGGCGGGGGCTACCAAAGCGATAAAGGCAATTGGCATTGCGAAGTCCAGGGCCAGCCAATCTGGAATCCGAGTTCCCAACCAAGCCCCTAATCCCGTCCCCACGATCCACATAACTCCTACGAAGCCAGTCGCCCCGAAGAAAAACGCCAGCTTCTGTGATATTGTCATCGCAGGATCTGCCTGATATTTGGCATCTGCAAGTACAAAACTATGATCTAGAGTTGAATAAGCCACCAGCGCTCGAGACCAAAACGGAGCAGCGCCCAAGTGTGGCGCCAAAGTTGCGGAATACAAAGCCATGCGTAAATTTACGGCCAGGCCGACGACGATAATAATCACAGTAGGCGCTTGGTCTTGCATCAGTGATAGCGCTGTAAATTGTGCTGCCCCAGCAATTACTGCAGCTGAAAACGCAACGGCTGTTAACACATCCAGTCCAGATTCAGCCGCCAAAACACCAAACACCATCCCGTAAGGACCAACAACAAAGCAAAAAGGCAAAGCCCCCCAAAAGCCTTTCCAAAAGTCATGTCTGGCAGATCGCATCGGCTTGCCCTATCTATAGGAGGTGTTTTTTATTTTGGTTGTATAGGAGATTCCCATGGCCCAAGCCAAGCCCAGTTTGATCTTGCCTAACCCACTCGCTGAGGGATTAACACGCCAAGTTGTGGGTGTTGATCATCTCGGGGCAAAAATTTCTCTGAATGTTGTGGAAGAACGTCCCCTAACGATTTGGCTAAACGGACAAGAAATTGTGACGGCTATGACCATTGGCGATTACCCTGAATATTTGGCGCAAGGGTTCCTGAGCAATCAGGGCATGCTGTCCAAAGAAGAGATTGTTGAGGCTATAGACTTTGATGCAGAGCTGCAGACGGTCGTGGTGCGTACAAATACCACTACCAATTACGAAGCTAAGCTCAAGAAAAAAACTCGCACCTCAGGCTGTGCGGTGGGTACGGTCTTTGGGGATATCATGGAGGGTATTAACGGGCTCCGCCTACCAAAATCCACCATTCACACTTCCTGGCTTTACAGCCTGGCGCGCCAGATCAATCAAATGCCTAGCCTCTATCTGAGTGCAGGAGCCATCCATGGTACTGTACTCTGCGAACAAGATCAGCCATTGGTGTATATGGAAGATGTTGGGCGCCATAACGCCGTAGATAAAGTGGCTGGGTGGATGCGTGCGAGCCAAACTTCAGGCGCTAATAAAATTTTATATACCACGGGCCGTTTGACATCTGAGATGGTGATCAAATGCGCCTTAATGGGCATTCCGGTTCTAGCGAGCCGCTCAGGTTTTACTGCCTGGGGTGTGGAGTTGGCGCATCAGGTCGGGCTGACCTTAATTGGCCGGATGAGGGGGCAGAGGTTTCAATGTTTGGCTGGAGATGAGCGACTTGTTTATGATGCTGTTCCCTCTGTCGAAGACGAAGACCGAATACACCGTAGGAAATCGGCACAATGACAGCTCTTTTGGGGGTTGTTTTGGCTGGAGGAAAAGCAAGCCGCATGGGCGGAGGAGATAAATCTCTGTTACCCTTGGCGGGCCGCCGGGTAATTGACCATGTGCTGGAGCGACTTCAACTTCAGGTTTCTGATCTCGCATTAAATGCCAACGGTGATCCTAGTAGGTTCACTGAATTTGGGCTGCCTGTTGTGGCGGACTCTGTATCTGAATTCCCTGGGCCGCTTGCTGGCGTATTGGCAGGCCTCGATTGGGCTGCCGAGCAGGGAGTAGATCATATACTCACTGTGGCTGCTGACACACCATTTTTTCCCATGGATTTACGGAGCCGCCTCGAACAGGCGCGCGTTTTACAGGCTAAGCCCATTGCATTAGCGGCGACACAAGGATTTGGTAAGCTGTATAGGCATCCAACTTTTGGGCTTTGGCCTGTATCACTTCGGGATGATCTACGGCAAGCGTTGGCCACTGGGATGCGCAAAGTGGTACTCTGGACAGATCAACATGGCGCGGCCGAGACTTTGTTTCCCAGCGATGGATATGACCCGTTTTTTAATATCAATACGCCAGAAGATTTGGTGAAGGCTGAGGCGATGAAATGAACGTATTTGGTGTAACTGGGTGGAAGAACGCGGGTAAGACCGGGCTGATGGAGCGTTTAGTCGCGGAAATTATTGGTCGAGGTTATACTGTATCCACCCTCAAACATGCACATCACACCTTTGACGTGGACCATCCTGGAAAGGATAGTCATCGGCATCGGATTGCTGGGGCATCACAAGTTTTATTAGCCTCTACTGAGCGGTGGGCCTTGATGAATGAACATCGCGGTACCCAAGAACCCAGCTTGCCGGAGCTTTTGGCTAAGCTTGACCCTGTTGACCTTATTTTGATTGAGGGCTGGAAACGCGATAGCCATCCAAAAGTTGAGGCGTGGCGTGCTGAGACTGGTAACCCCCTGATTGCGCCCAATGACCAGACAATATTGGCTGTGGCGAGTGATATTTTCTTGGAAATTGACCGTCCAGTTTTTGATTTGGATGATACCGCAGTAGTTGCAGATTTTATTTTGGATTATCTGGATTTGACAAAGTGACCCAAGCGCCAAAGCTTCGAAACGATTGTTTTGCTTTACCTGCTGGGGTGCATTGGACCCCAGTGGAAGATGCGCTTGCCCTACTTGAAGCGCGGCTCCAAACGGTTGTTGATATTGAAGATAGTGCTGTTGATGCAAGTGATGGGCGCATTTTGGCTAAGGCCGTCATGGCCCGCCGATCGCATCCGCCTTATGCCAACTCAGCGGTGGATGGGTACGCACTTTTTGGGGGCCTTGCTCAGGGCGCGCATTGCTTTGAACTGCGAGATGGCCGTGCAGCTGCAGGTGAGGCATTCGCAGGCTCGGTTGCGCCGGGTCAGGCGCTTCGAATCTTGACTGGAGCTGCTTTGCCTGAGGGTGCTGATACAGTGGTGCTGCAAGAGGATGTCTTCATTGAGGGTAGTAAGCTTTATGTAAATGGTCCACTTAAGAAAGGGGCTAATGCCCGAAATTCTGGTGAGGATGTGGTGCAAGGATCCGTGCTGTTTTCTGCTGGGCACCTGATCCAGCCGCAGGATATAGGCGTGTTGGTTTCTGTTGGTGTCGTGCAAGTTAAAGTATTTAAGACTTTGCGAGTCGCTTTGATCTCTACGGGTGCGGAGCTTTGCGCGCCAGGTATTGATACTAGGCTGGATCAAATTTTTGACGCCAACCGACCTATGTTGCGGGCGGTTTTGCAGCGTTGGGGCATGCAAGTAGTAGATATGGGTATAGTGCCAGATGACGCTAGCCTTGTACGCCAAGCTCTGGATGAAGCCGCTGAGCAGGCTGATGTAATTCTTACCTCAGGTGGTGCCAGTGCTGGTGACGAGGACCATATGTCATCCATTTTAAGCGAGAAGGGGAATATGGCGCTATGGCGAATCGCGGTCAAACCCGGGCGGCCCTTGGCGTTGGGTATGTGGAGGGGAGTGCCGGTGTTTGGCCTGCCAGGCAATCCGGTTGCTGCTTTTGTGTGTACTTTGGTGTTTGCGCGGCCCGCATTGATGCAGCTTTCAGGCAGTAGCTTTACTGGCCCGCAAGCGCTTAACTTACCAGCTGCTTTTGCCAAAAATAAAAAAGCGGGGCGGCGTGAGTATCTGCGTGCACGTCTGCGCAATGGTTCAGTTGAGGCGTTTGCATCTGAGGGCTCTGGGCGCGTCTCGGGGCTGTCTTGGGCTAATGGTCTGGTTGAATTGCCGGATGCAGCGATTCAGGTCACAACCGGTCAATTAATAAGATTTATTCCATACAGTAGTTTTGGCCTTTAATGCCTAAATTTAGATAAATTTTATACTTATGACTTCATACGTCCTTGTGCCACCCGGTGTGTGCACTTCAATGCTATCACCCTCTTCTTTGCCGATCAATGCACGGGCTAAAGGTGACCGCATGTTCAGCTTACCGTTTTCAATATCAGCTTCAGGTTCTCCAACTACTTGGTAGGTTTTTTCCTCGTCGGTGTCTTCATCAACTAACCCTACAGTTGCGCCAAATTTGATGGTTCCCGATAGGCTGGCTGGATCAATTATATCAGCTCTTCCCAATATCGATTCCAACTCTTTAATTCGGCCTTCTATGAACCCCTGCTTTTCTCGCGCAGAGTGATATTCAGCATTTTCTTTTAGGTCGCCCAGTTCACGCGCTTCTGAGATCGCCCTGATGATCGTGGGGCGTTCTACTGATTTCAGATTTTTCATTTCGGCTTCAAGCCGGACCGCACCTGAACGGGTCAAGGGGATTTTTTCCATTGCTATAAAACTCACGATTGTAACACACCCTACCTGACCCAAGCCATGGGGTTTTGGCAAGGGTCAAGAGGCCTTGTAATAGATTTTTTTAACAAATTATTAATTAGTTACAACATACGACCTTGCATTATTGCCCAAATCCTAATTAGATAAATTTTTTTTGGGTGGGAGGGAAATAAGATAATCCTTCAAATAACCTATAGGCTAGAGAGCTTCTACGCGTCTTTAATTTTAGATATTTTTCTCATTGTGCCGAGTTGATATTTTTTATGATCCTCGGTTGCCAATCTAAAATGTTGATTTGGGCGGGGGCAATCTATGAGAGCAGCGCTGGCTCGAACGCAACGCCATAGGCTGCTTCAGGACTATTCATATTGCGTAATAGCTGAGGGCTCTATTGTTTAAATTAAAATACATTTGGATAGCTTGCGCAGGGCGCATGCTCAATAGGGAAGATTGGGGGGGGGAGGCTAAGACTAGGGCTTTGACTCGCTTTTAGGCCTTGATAGTCGGCCCAGAGGCTCTGTTTAATAGGTAGCCAAGGTACACATGGATTTAGATTGTATGACCTATGGATCTTGTTCTTTTTAATGTTCTGAAGAGGCACTCGTGTGAAAAGGATTTTTACCGCACTATTTGACGAAGGGCGGGTTCCAAGAGGTAAAATAGTATCAACTTTTTCTGTTGTGAAGCTGCGTCATGATTGACCTACCTCCGTGACGTGGCATAAACATTATACTGATATTAAAATTTGGCCGCACTTTCCATAGACTGGGCTCGCGGTGAGGGACAAAAAGATGGCAGATATTGAACGTGAGACCATGGAATATGATGTTGTGATCGTAGGCGCTGGTCCTTCGGGTCTTTCTGCTGCAATCCGTTTGAAGCAATTGAATGGGGACCTTGATGTCGTCGTTCTGGAAAAGGGCTCTGAAGTAGGCGCGCACATTTTGTCAGGTGCTGTTCTGGACCCGTCCGCTCTCACTAAACTTATTCCCAATTGGAAAAAAAAAGGCGCGCCGCTTAACACTGCTGTGACAGAAGATAATTTTTACGTCCTGGGCGAATCTGGACAGTTGCGTTTGCCAAATTTGATCATGCCACCGCTGATGAGCAACCATGGCAATTATATAGTGTCTATGGGAAATGTGTGCCGATGGTTGGCTGAACAAGCAGAATCAATGGGGGTTGAAATTTTTCCAGGCATGTCTTGTTCTGAGTTAGTTTTTCATAAAGATGGTGCGGTCAAAGGCGTAGTGGCTGGCGAGTTTGGCAAGAATGCCGATGGCAGTGAATCTGATGCCTATGAACCGGGGATGGAGCTACATGGCAAATATGTGTTCCTGTCGGAAGGTGTAAGAGGCTCTTTGTCTAAAGAGGTGATCGCCAAATACAATCTTGATAAAGAATGTGACGTGCCTAAGTTTGGTCTTGGAATGAAGGAAATCTGGGAAGTGAAGCCTGAAAACCACAATCCAGGCGAAGTGACTCATTCGATGGGTTGGCCCATGGGTTTTAAGCAATCAGGGGGGTCCTTCATGTATCACCTTGAAAAAAATCAGGTCTACGTCGGTTTTATTATTGATTTAAACTACAAGAACCCGCATCTGTTTCCTTACATGGAATTCCAGCGGTTCAAGCATCACCCACGGATTTCTAAAGTGCTAGAGGGTGGAAAACGTGTGGCTTATGGCGCGCGCGCTGTTACTAAAGGGGGTGCCCAATCCATGCCGCAAGCAGCTTTCCCGGGTGGTGCGATGCTAGGCTGTTCGGTTGGCCTGGTAAACCTGCCGCGGATTAAAGGTAATCACAATGCCATGTATTCTGGTATGGCTGCAGCTGAGGCTGCTTTTGCAGCTATCAACGAAGGTCGGTCAGGGGATGTACTTGACAGTTATGACACTGAATTACGCGCTGGGCCTGTTGGCAAAGACCTTAAAGTTGTGCGCAATGTGGCTCCCTTGTCTGCCAGATTTGGCCCCTTGGGTGGGTTACTTTTGGGTGGAGTCGATATGTGGTTTCAAACTATCTTTAAATTCAGTCTTTTTGGGACCCTAAAACATGGCAAAACTGATGCACAATCTACAGGAAAAGCAGAGGATTATCCAAAGATTGATTATCCAAAGCCTGACGGGAAGCTATCATTTGATCGGCTAACAAATGTTAGCTTTGCGATGACTAATCACGAGGAAAGTCAACCACCACATTTGCATTTGGTCAACCCGGACCTACCAATCTCTGTGAACTTACCGCTCTATGCGGAGCCAGCACAGCGATACTGCCCTGCTGGAGTTTACGAGGTGGTTGAGGAAGATGGCAAGGACCCACGATTTGTGATTAATTTTCAGAACTGCGTACATTGTAAGACATGTGATATAAAAGACCCAAGTGAAAACATTACATGGGTTACACCACAAGGTGGGGATGGGCCGAACTACCCCAACATGTGATATGAAACTTTAAAATATGAGTATAACTATTTGCAAAAAAGGCGTTCGACCGCAATTGTTATTGTCATCCAGCTGTTCTAGAATTATTAGTGTTAGGGAGCTTGCGGTGAAAAATAGATTTAATAGATTTATAAGTGTTCTGAAATCGGTTGTTTTGAGTGGGACACTGATCACGGCCGCTGCAGCGCAAGAGGCCTCTGGGCCTTACATCGCGGCTCGTCAGGCAGCCATTGCGCATGATTATGAATTTGCCGTTGAATATTTTTCCCGCGCGCTGGTTCAATCGCCACTGGATGTGGTGCTCAGCGAGCAAGCTATGTCCGCTTTTTTAGCGGTGGGCGATGTTTCGAAGGCTCAGATTCTTGCTAAGGCCCTGAATCCTGGGCTTAATAGTCATCCACTGGCTGGAATTTTGCTGCTTACGCAGTCCTTTCAGACAGAAAATTATAAGGCTGCTTTGGCGCAGCTAGAATCAACCTCCGTTGCTGGTGCTGCAGTCGATGATCTCTTAAAGGGTTGGGCATTGATGGGTTTAGGGCGAGTTGGTGATGCTTTGAAATCGTTTGATACAGCTAGTAAAGAGCAGGGTATGCGCAGCTTTGGTCTTTACCAAAAAGCTTTGGCATTCTCTCTTGTGGGTGACTTTGAAAGCGCCGAAGCTATATTTTCTGTTAAAGATCAAACGCTGGTGGCTGTCTCATTTCGTGCCAGTTTGGCGCGTGCCCAAATTTTGGTTCAACTAGATCGCTCGATAGATGCCATCAACTTTTTGAGCGATCTTTATGGTGAGGATGCTGGGCAGGAGGTGCGTGCAATGATTGCGCAACTGCAGGCTGGCGCAGCTGTTGATTTTGATGTGGTGCGAAGTGGTAGTGAGGGGGCCGGTGAGGTATTATTTTTTCTCGCGCTTGCCTTACAAAACGGGGAAGGCAATGATGGGCGCCTATTGTATACGCGTTTGGCCAGCTACTTGGCTCCCAACAATATGAATGCACTTTTGTTGTCGGCAAAATTACTGGAAGGGCTTGGAAATTACGGCTTGGCTATTGAGGCTTATGATGCAGTGCCGCGCAGTCATCCTGCTTTTGTAAGCGCAGAATTGGGCAGGGCGCAGGCACTTTCTAAAATTGGTAAAATCGAAATGGGGATTGAAGTCTTGGGGCAGTTGGCGGAGTCATTCCCTAATCTACGTCAGGTTCATGCAACTTTGGGTGAGTTTCTGCGTCAAGACGGTCAATATGAGCGTGCCATTGTCAGTTATGATATTGCTATTGATATGATTGACCATTCAATGCCTGAGCATTGGTATGTTCATTATGTCCGTGGGACCGCCCATGATCGACTGGGTGATTGGGAGCTAGGCCTGAGGGACTTTGACCGCGCACTTTCACTATCACCAAATCAATTTCAAGTGCTAAATTATGTAGGGTACTCGTTAGTTGAACGGGGCGAGCGCCTGGAAGAAGCTTTATCCATGATTGAACGAGCCGTTGTGGCGCAACCTAAGGCCGGATATATCCTCGACAGCTTAGGATGGGTGCAATTTAGACTGGGTTACTATGAGGGTGCTATTGTCCACATGGAGCGCGCAGTGGAGCTGATGGCTACTGATCCTGTCGTTAATAATCATCTGGGTGATGTTTATTGGGCTGTAGGCCGCAAAACTGAAGCTCGGTTCCAGTGGCTGAGAGCTTTGAGTTTTGTGACTGAAGCCACACGCTCTGAAGATATAAATCTGATTAGAATGCATCGCAAGTTGGACATTGGTCTTGATGCTGTTTTAGCTGAGGAAGGCGCGCCACCGCTTAAGATGGTCGATGGCAATTAGGCTCAGTGCCCCAGCCAAAATTAATCTGTGCTTACATGTGTTGGGACAGCGTCCTGATGGTCTGCACATGTTGGACAGCTTGGTGGTATTTCTAGAATGTGGTGAGTGGGTTGAGTTGCGCAAAGCTGCACAAACCACGTTACGGATCATTGGACCCCAATTGGAAAATATGCATTTGACTAAGGATAATTTGGTACTACGAGCGGCACATCTGTTTCCCGCTGGTTGCGCCACTGAAATCATTCTTCATAAAACTATGCCGATTGCTTCAGGCATCGGCGGTGGCAGTGCTGATGCAGCTGCGACGCTCAAAACGATGGCTCAGCTTTGGGAGTTACCATTACCGCCCATTGCTGAGCAACTAGCACTGGGTGCGGACGTGCCAGCATGTATGGAATCCAAGCCTGTTCTTATGCAGGGGGTCGGAAATTTTATTTCGGCCGTACAGAATATTCCACCGCTTTTTGTATGCTTAGTTAATTCTGGTGAAGCGGTCTCAACAGAATTAATTTTTAATCAACTCGTGTCAAAGTCAAACCCTGCCTTGGATCCAATTCCTACTGCTCCCTCGGATTGGCTATACTGGCTCACACAACAGCGCAATGATTTGCAATCACCGGCAATAATGGCCGAGCCCGTGATCGCATCTGTGTTGAGCCAATTGCAGGCACATAATCCAATTTTGAGTCGTATGTCAGGTTCTGGCGCCACGTGTTTTGCAATATTTGAAACTTTAGAGGTTGCAAAGACCTGTGCTCAAGAGATTCAGCTTGCTCATTCAAGCTGGTGGACAGCCACAGGGCCCTTTATAACTAATTAATACGGGCTACCACATAATCTGACAAATCTATGAGCATCCTTTTCAACTCATGCTCAGGGATAACTGCAAGTGCAGCTTTAGCTTTATTGGCCCAAAATAGCGCCTGCGTACGTGTTTCGTCCAAGGTATTGTGGCGGTGCATTATTTCCAAGGCATGATCAAGATCACTTGCTTTTTGCTTTCCTTTTACAATACATTTTTTCCAAAAAATTAGCTCATTGTTATCAGACACTTTTAGGGCCTTTATTAGAGGTAGAGTCAGCTTGTGCTCTCTGAAATCATTCCCAATGCTTTTTCCAGTCGCCTTGGTCCCTGTGTAATCCAACAGATCATCCACAATCTGAAACGAGATACCCAATGCATCACCATAGTCATATAAAGCTTGTACGATCTTATCATCTTGATCTGCAATTACAGCGCCTACTTCCATGGCGGCTGCAAACAGTGCCGCTGTTTTTCCTCTTATTACCTTGAAATAAACTTCCTCAGTGGTTGCTAAATTTTTTGCCGCGGAGAGTTGTAAAACTTCACCCTCGGCAATGGTTGCAGATGCATTTGCAAGAATATCCAAGACACGCAGATTTTTGGTTTCAACCATCAGCTGGAAAGCCCGCGAAAATAAATAATCACCAACCAAGACACTAGATTGATTGTCCCACAGAAGATTCGCCGTGGGTCTGCCCCGGCGTTGGGTGCTTTCATCAACAACATCATCGTGTAAAAGCGTGGCCGTATGAATGAACTCAACAGTCGCAGCAAGATGAACATGATAAGGCCCGGCATAGCCACACATTTTAGCAGCTGCCAGTGTTAGCATTGGGCGCAAGCGTTTACCGCCAGCATTAACCAAATGGGCTGTTACTTCGGGTATTCGTGGAGCGTGTTCAGAGGCCATGCGTAGCTGGATCAATGCATTCACCTGCGCCAAGTCATCTGACAATACAAATGCGAGGCGGTCATAAGGTTTTGATGGTGACTGATCCAATGACATGCTTTACTTTTCCTAAATGTCTCGACAAACACATAGCACTGACTCTATGTGATAAGTCATGATGGAATTATTACGAACCACTGATCTAACTTCAATAGCATTTGCTCAAGTTCTTTTACTAGGCGAAGATATAGCCTGCTTCGAATTTGACGTAAATAGCAGCACCCTTGAGGGTAGCATTGGAATATTGCCGCGACGGCTTATGGTTGCAGATCGTGACCACTTAGCAGCAACCGTTGTGATGCGCGATAATAATATAGATTTGGGCCAATAGTGGACATCACCCAAGATGGCTTTCTGGGCGGCAAACTTCGGGTTTCCCAACCCAAAACAGGATACCGCGCAGGTATTGATCCTGTGCTGTTGGCCGCAGCTTGCCCAGCAAAACCTGGTGAAAAGGTACTGGAGCTTGGATGTGGCGTTGGGGTGGCTAGCATGTGTTTGATGGCACGCGTGCCGGAGGTGCGATTATATGGTGTTGAGATTTTACCTGAATATGCACAGATTGCGCGTGATAATGCGGCCCAAAATAACTTTGAATTTGAGGTACAGGTAGGCGATGTATCAGCTCGGCCAACCCCGTTTAATGGCCATGAATTTCACCAAATCATTATGAACCCGCCCTATTTTGAGGCAAACTCCTCATCGATTTCGCCAGATGCTGGGCGTGCATCAGGGCGCGCTGAAGTGATCGCGCTTTCTCATTGGGTGGATACTGCCGCTAAACGCCTGCGGCCAAGAGGATATTTAACGCTGATACAGCGGGTTGAGAGATTGCCGAACATCTTAGCCCGTCTTGCGGAGCGCCTAGGGTCTGTGTCGGTACAGCCGCTTGCCCCACGAGACGGGCGTGCACCACATTTGGTTCTGGTGCGCGCCCGCAAAGCTGGCCGTGCTGCATTTCAGCTATTACCTACGCGAAACCTGCATTCTGGTCTGGAGCATGTGCAGGATCAACCAGATTACGCGCCAGAAATTTCTGCGATATTGCGGGACGGCGCTGAATTTTTCTGGCATGGTTAATCGATGAGCAACCTTTTGCGCAAATGGTGGACTAATGACGATAGGCGTCAACAATAGCGTGACAGATTAAATTTTATGTGGTCGACTCTAGATACACGCAAATCGAGAGGAGGAACCATGAACCTAAATTCCAGAATCGCTGAATTGCAACGCAAGCATATGCGTCTTTCCAAAACTGTTAAAATTGCTCAGAAATATCCTTATACAGATCATTTACAGGTTGCAGAATTAAAAAAGAAAAAACTGCTTCTTAAGGAGGAAATATCTCGATTATCTGGAATGTAATTAGGATCTAGTCACAGTAAATGTTAGAGTGGCCACCCCTGGTGGCAGCCATTCTTTTTTTGCATTTTGATCCTAAAATTACGTGATATATTGCCCACCGTTCGCGGTGAGGGTTGAGCCTGTGATGAAGCCTGCATCATCGGAGGCCAAAAAGACTACGCAACGCGCAATTTCGCTGGCTTCGCCAAGGCGGCCTGTTGGAATTTGCGCAACGATACTGTCACGGATCTTTTCCGGCAAGGCCATAACCATTTCTGTTGCGATGTAGCCTGGACATATTGCGTTAACTGTAATGCCTGTACGAGCGCCCTCTTGAGCAAGGGCCTTAGTAAAACCTATATCGCCTGCTTTAGCGGCTGAATAATTAGCCTGAGCAAACTGACCTTTTTGACCATTGATGGACGAAATATTGACTACGCGACCAAATTTACGTTCCCGCATGCCGTTCCACAGAGGATGCGTCATGTTGAATAAACCATCCAAGTTGGTCCGGATGACATCATTCCACTGATCTCGGCTCATTTTGTGAAATGGAGCGTCGCGAGTAATACCAGCGTTGTTGACCAAAACATCAACAGGCCCCAAATCTGCCTCAACGGCAGAAATTCCGGCTACGCAAGTGTCATAGTCTGATACGTCCCATTTGTAGGTTTTGATACCAGTCTTGTCGGTGAAGGCTTCGGCTTTTTGGTCATTCCCAGCGTATGTTGCAGCGACGGTATAGCCTTCAGCTTTTAGGGCGGTGGAAATGGCGGCGCCGATACCTCGGGAACCTCCGGTTATTAGAGCGACACGAGACATGATTTCTTCCTATGTAAATAATGCTTACGAAATGTAATTACTATATTTATAATAAATAAGCAATAATATTACGCGCCTAATTTCTCATGTGTCGTAGATTGGGTTAAGTTAGAATTTTTAGAGCATCATCTTTTCCAAGGTGTGGTAAAGACAGATTGAATTTACGGACGCTCAAGGCACATGGCAACTCCCATGCCGCCGCCAATACACAATGTGGCCAACCCCCGTTTGGCGCTGCGTCGCTGCATCTCAAAAAGCAGTGTATTTAAAATTCGACAACCTGAAGCCCCGATTGGGTGGCCAATCGCAATTGCGCCGCCATTAACGTTTACGATTGCGGGATCCCAATCCATGTCTTTATTTACCGCACAGGCTTGGGCTGCGAAGGCTTCGTTGGCCTCAACCAAGTCCAGGTCCACAACTGACCAACCAGCCCTGTCGAGAGCTTTGCGGCTTGCGTAAATTGGGCCAACCCCCATGATCGAGGGATCAAGTCCGGCTGTCGCGTAGCTTGCAATGCGTGCTAATGGTTCTAGCCCACGTTTCTCTGCGTCATCTGCGGTCATTAACAAAACGGCAGCGGCACCGTCGTTTAAACCTGAAGCGTTGGCAGCTGTTACAGTGCCTCCATCACGCAAAAAGGCAGGACGCATTTTTTGCATGCCTTCTATTGTGGCGCCGTGACGAATATATTCGTCGGCGTCGACAGTGATATCACCCTTGTGGGATTTTACAGTGAAGGCTACAATCTCATCGTCAAATTTACCAGCCTTTTGGGCAGCTTCGGCTTTATTTTGACTTGCCACTGCGAATTCATCTTGTATTTTACGGCTGATTTGCCATTTCTGGGCTACATTCTCTGCAGTTTGGCCCATGTGGTAGTTGTTGAAGGCATCCCAAAGACCATCGCGTATCATGCTGTCAATATATTGGACGTCGCCCATTTTTGTTCCGCCGCGCAAATGTGATACATGTGGAGATAGGGTCATATTTTCTTGGCCACCAGCGGCTATGATGTTTGCGTCACCTAATTGTATGTGTTGCGCCGCGAGGGCTACAGCACGCAGGCCAGAACCGCACACTTGGTTAATGCTCCATGCAGCAGCTTCGATTGGAAGGCCTGCGTTGATATGGGCTTGCCGAGCAGGGTTTTGTCCCTGGCCTGCTGTAAGAACTTGACCAAGAATGGTTTCATTCACCTCAGATTTATCAATTCCAGCTCGGTCTACTACGGCTTGTAAAACA
>Ga0209502_10000877_pt1 | contig 29807 bp, 28 predicted proteins | sample ArcticOcean_MG_C_10_FD_187442 | JGI IMG/M metagenome (GOLD analysis project Ga0209502, IMG submission 187442) | Marine microbial communities from western Arctic Ocean - ArcticOcean_MG_CB11_90 (SPAdes) (version 2) | ecosystem: Environmental > Aquatic > Marine > Oceanic | place: Arctic Ocean... | reverse complement strand
CAGCACTAGCAGTTGTATTAGATAAATTGTTTCCTAGAAAAAATTGAGCTAAGGCTTAAATATAATTTTTAAAAAAAATACCCTATAGTTTTTTTTATCCAACTCTTGTAATATCCTAATTATGGATACTCAAAATAAAGATTTAGACGTTGAAAAAGAAACTGTGCAATCAAAAAAAATCAACTGTGCCGGAATTGGTGGTTCACTGGGTCATCCAAAAGTGTATTTAGATATGGGAGATTTAAATGAAATTAGATGCCCTTATTGTAGTAAGCTTTTTATTTTAGAAAATAGCTAAATAATCGTGTCAGAAAAAAAACATTTATTTTTAATCGATGGATCAGGTTATATTTTCAGAGCCTATTATGCTTTACCCCCTCTTTATAGAAAAAGTGATGGGCTACCTACGGGTGCTGTTAATGGTTTTTGCAATATGTTATTTAAACTTATTGAAGATACTAAATCAAATTCAAAGCCTACTCATCTAGCAGTTATATTTGATAGCGCCAGAAAAACATTTAGAAATGATATTTATAGCGATTATAAGGCCAATAGAGGCGAGCCACCAGAAGATTTAATTCCACAATTTCAGATTATAAAAGATTCAGTTACAGCGTTTGGTATTCCATCAATTGAGTTAGCTGGATTTGAGGCAGACGATATAATTGCAACTTATGCTAAACAAGCTGCAGACAAGAATTGGAAAGTTTCAATTGTTTCTTCAGATAAAGATTTAATGCAAGTAGTGACAAAAGATATCAATTTAATAGATACAATGAAGAATAAATCCATTGGCATAGAAGATGTTAAAGAAAAATTTGGTGTTGCTCCGGATCGTGTGATTGATGTGCAAGCCTTGGCTGGTGATAGCTCGGATAATGTTCCAGGGGCACCCGGTATAGGACTAAAAACTGCAGCATTATTAATTAATGAATATGATAATTTGGAGAATCTTCTTGAGTCTGCAGATCAGATTAAACAAAACAAAAGAAGGGAAAGCTTAATAAATAATAAGGAGTTAATTAAAATAAGCAAACAACTTGTAACCTTAAAAGATGATGTAACTAATATTCAGTCATTAGATACCTTAAATATAACAAATATTAATTATGAAACTTTACTTCCTTTTTTACATGAGCTTGAATTATTTAAACTTAAAGAGCGTTTAACTAAAAAAAATCCAGATTTACAAAAAATAAAAATAATTTCAAAAAAGAAATTGCCAGAAGAAAAAGTTAATACCAACACAATAGAAATAAATGAAGAAAAAACTTCAGATAGTGTTTTAGAAAAGAGTAAATATATTTCAATTACAAATATGAAAGCATTAGAGCTATTGATGAAAGATATATATGATCTGGGCTATTTTGTATTTGACCTTGAAACAGATTCTCTAAATGTCATTGATGCTAATTTGATTGGAGTTGCAATATGTTTAAGTGTTAAAAGATCTTATTATATTCCTCTTGCACACAAAGATGAAGATGGAAAAATTATCGAAGAACAAATAGACTTTAAAGAAGCCTTAAAGCAACTTAACAATATCTTAAGCAATAGTTCGTTAATTAAAATCGGTCATAATATAAAGTATGATATTGCTGTATTAAAAAGATACAAAATTGATGTTGTTTCATTTGAAGATACAATGCTTATGTCATATATAAATGATGCTGGAAATCATCGTCATGGTATGGATGAATTAGCAAAAGTTCATTTCAATCGAGATACTATAAAGTTTAAAGATGTAGTTGGCACTGGGAAGTCACAAATCACTTTTGACTATGTAGAAATTGAAAAAGCAATAGAATATGCAGCTGAAGATGCAGAAATTACATTTAAGTTATACTTACTGCTAAAGAAAAAACTAAGTGAAGAAAAAAATATTAGTGCTTATAACTATTTAGAAAAGCCATTAGTAGCTTCAATTTTAGAAATGGAAATTAATGGTATAAAGATTAACACTGAATATTTACAATCCTTGTCATCAGAATTTGAAAAAAAAATATATAGTCTAGAAAAAACGATTTTTAAATTATGTGGAGTAGAATTTAATATTGGGTCCCCTAAACAATTAGGAGATGTTTTGTTTAATAAGCTTAACTTAACACCCCCTAAAAAAACAAAAACAGGAGAGTTTTCAACGGGAATTGAAGTTCTTGAGGACCTTGCTTTTGAAGGAAATAAAGTAGCTGAAGATTTAATAACTTGGCGTCAACTATCTAAACTTAAAAACACCTACACAGAGGCTTTGCAAACTCATATTAATAAAACTACACAAAGAATTCATACATCTTATGCCATGGCTTCAACTAATACTGGCAGATTATCCTCAAGTGACCCAAATTTGCAAAATATTCCAATACGGTCGACTGAGGGCAGATTAATAAGAAAAGCCTTTATTGCAGAAAAAGGATATAAAATTTTATCAGCAGACTATAGTCAAGTTGAGTTAAGAGTTTTAGCACACATTGCTAAAATAGAACCTTTGATAGCAGCTTTTAAGAATGGAGAAGATATTCATGCGTTAACGGCATCTGAGATTTTTAGTACTGATATAAAAAAAATAACTCCTGATTTAAGAAGAAGAGCAAAAGCTGTAAACTTTGGAATTATATATGGAATTTCTGCATTTGGCTTAGCTAAACAATTATCAATCACAAACCATGAAGCAAACAACTTTATTAAAAAATATTTTGATAAATTTCCTGGCATAAAAAAATACATGGAAGATACCAAAGCTTTATGTAGAGAGCAGGGGTATGTTGAGACTCTTTGTGGTAGAAAATGTTTCTTTCCAAAAATAAAAGATAAAAATTTTGCATATAGATCTTTCCAAGAGAGAGCAGCGATTAATGCGCCAATTCAGGGAACGGCTGCTGATATAATCAAACGCGCTATGATAAAAATTTATGAAAAAAATATTTCCAACAACAACGATTGTAAAATGCTTTTACAAGTTCATGATGAATTAATTTTTGAGGTAAAAGAAAGTAAATTAGAAAAATATCAAGCATTAATTAGACAGGAAATGGAAAATGCTTTACATCCATTAATAAGTCTTGATGTGCCTTTATTGGTAGAATCAAGTTTTGGTGATAATTGGGATGAGGCTCATTAATTTATGTCTGAAACTATAGTAATTGTGACCGGTGGTTTTGATCCTTTGCATTCAGGTCATATAGTTTATTTTGAAGACGCAAAAAAATTAGGCGATAAACTTATCGTTGGTGTTAACTCTGATGAATGGCTAGTTAATAAAAAAGGACGACCTTTTATGCCTTTGTCAGAAAGAATTGAAATTATAAAAAATCTTACTGTTGTTGATGAGATTGTCACTTTTGATGATCAAGATAACTCAGCGTCTGGCGCAATTAGAACAGTTTTAGAAAAATTTCCAAACAATAAAATCTTATTTGCTAATGGTGGCGATAGGACTTCTGGCAATATATTAGAAATGGATGCATTTAAAGATCAAACAAATGTTGAATTTGTATTTGGTGTTGGTGGAGATTTTAAGAAAAACTCTTCTAGTTGGATTCTTGAGGAATGGAAATCACCTACTGAAGAAAGACCCTGGGGGTCATTTAAAATTCTTGATGAAAAAAAACAATATAAAGTTAAAGAATTAATTGTAAATCCTGGAGCTAGATTAAGTCTTCAATCTCATAAAAAAAGAGAAGAAACATGGGTAGTTTTAGAGGGTGAAGCTACAGTTACAATTAATGATGATATATTTACCAAAATAAAAAATGAAACTATTCATATTCCACAAGGTGCTAAACATCGACTTGAAAATAAACATGACAGTATTTTAAAGATAATTGAAATTCAAACAGGCACATATTTTGGTGAAGACGATATTACTAGATATGATGATGATTTTGGTAGAATTTAACTGAATAATTATTAAATTATTTATTTAAGACAATACGTTAAAAATCTTATTAAATGAAAGTGTATGAAAACTAAATCTCCCTACTTTTACTTATTTTTATTTTTATTTTTAAATGTTCTTAATTTTATTGACAGAAATATTTTATTTGCATTTGGAAATGAAATAAAAGCAGATTTTAATTTAACTAATACTCAATGGGGCTTAGTTAGTGGTATTGTATTTTTATTTTTTTATGCAACGTGTAGTATATTTATTGGAGCATTAGGAGACAGGCTAAGTAGAACTAAAATAATAGCAGTTGGATTACTTCTATGGAGTTCAATGACTGCACTAACGGGCATGGCTAAAAATGTATTTTTACTATTTTTATCTAGAGCATTTATTGGTGTTGGCGAATCTTCTTTGACACCCAGTGCAATGTCGATGTTAAGTGATGTATTTCCTAAAGAAAAACGTGGTATGGCAGGTGGTATTTATTACTTTGGTATCCCGTTAGGAGTTGGACTAGGTTTTTTAATTCAAGCAACCCTTGGACCTATTTTTGGCTGGAGGAACATATTTATAGGGCTGGGTGTTATAGGCGCTCTAATAAGCATATTTATCTATTTTTTAACTGAACCTATAAGAGGTGAAATTGATGGAATGCAAAATCAAGAAAAAAGTTCTTCACTTAAAGATAGTTTAAAAGATACTTATAAAGCCGTTACCTCATCTAAATCTCTTTTTTTTGTAATCTTAGCTGGAACACTTAATAATATTCCTATTGGTGTAGGAAGTTTTGATTCAATCTGGGCTGTTCAAGAAAGAGGTTTTACAGCTGTAGAATATAATAGTTTATTTGGATTATATTTTATAATTGGAGGTGGAATAGGAACTATTGTTGGAGGTTACTTGTCTGACTTATTAGGTAACAAGTTAAAAGGTGGGCCAATGCATTTCTTATTTTATTCTTATTTAATTATGACACCTATAATTATCTTATACAGAATCGTATCTCCAGAGAGTATTTGGTTTTATATTTCATTATTTTTTATATCAATAAATATTTCTTTTTTTTATGGAGCTGTATTTTCTACTATTCAAAACTTAACATCTACTAAAATAAGAGGGACAGTGATCGGACTTTGGGTATTAAGTGTTAATATATTTGGTATAGCCTTAGGAGCATTCTTAACAGGTTTTTTTGCTGACAATGTATTCAATAATTATGAAGAACCTCTAACGATAACGATGATAGTAATGGGTGGTTTTGGAGTATTAGCTATGGTTTGTTATTATTTAGCTGGAATTTGGTATAGAGAAGATTTAGCTAAAGTTAATAGCGATTTTAATTAATTATTGGTCCAGATGATTTGATTTTTTCATCAACATCTGCCTCAAACTTTTTAAAGTTCTCAATAAACATATTAATAAGCTTATTAGCTTGAGCATCGTAAGCGTTAGGATCCTTCCAAGTATCCCTGGGGTTAAGTATGTTTGAGTCTATGCCAGCAATAGATATAGGGATCATAAAACCAAAGTTCTCATCTTTTCTCATTTCAATATTAGATAAATTTCCTGAAAGCGCTTCATTTAATAGATGTCTTGTATTCTTAATTGAAATTCTCTCGCCAACTCCGTAAACACCACCAGACCAGCCAGTATTTACTAACCAGCAATCGACACTAAATTCTGATATTTTCTTTTTTAGTAAATTTCCATATTCAATAGGATTACGTGGCATGAACGGTGCGCCGAAACAAGTTGAAAAAGTTGCAGTTGGTTCTGAACTTAACCCCATTTCAGTTCCAGCTACTTTGGCAGTATAACCCGATAAAAAGTGATACATAGCTTGAGCGGGAGTTAGCTTTGCTATAGGTGGTAAAATACCAAACGCATCAGCAGTAAGCATGATGATATTTTTTGGATGAGAAGTTTTTCCTGACATTGTAACGCCAGGAATGAAATCAAGTGGATATGCACCTCTTGTATTTTCGGTTATTGAATTATCATCTAAATCTAACTCACCATCAGCTTTCATCACAACATTTTCAATTACACTATTTTTCATTTGCGTAGTTGCAAATATTTCAGGTTCTGCATCTTTTGATAGCCTAATTAGTTTAGCATAGCAGCCACCTTCAAAATTAAATAACCCTTCATCAGACCAGCCATGCTCATCATCTCCTAACAATGATCTGTTAGGATCAGCACTTAAAGTAGTTTTGCCAGTTCCAGAAAGACCAAAAAAAACTGCAGAGTCTCCATCTTTACCCGTATTTACAGAACAATGCATTGGCATTGTATTTCTATCAGGTAGAAGATAATTTAATAATGTAAAGACAGACTTTTTGGTTTCGCCAGCGTACTGTGTACCTCCAATTAATATAATTTTTTTATCCAAATTAATTGCAATCACAGTCTCACTATTAATTCCATAAGTTGATGGATCTAATTTTAAATTTGGAAAATTAATTATTGTAAAGTCACTTGAAAAATTTTCTAATTCTTTTTCTGTTGGACGCACTAACATGTGACGTGAAAATAAACCGTGCCAGGCAAACTCAGTAATTATGGTTACAGGCAATGTAAAGTCTCTATCTGCTCCACCAAATAGATCATGAACATAAAGCTCTTTTTCTTGAGCATAAGCTTCAAAAGCCTTTAAAATTTTATTAAAATTATCCTCACTAATTGCAACATTGGTATCACCCCAATGAATTTTATCTTCAGAAGATGCCTCTTTAACAAAAAATTTATCATTTGCTGAACGTCCAGTTTTTTCACCAGTAGTTACAACCAATGCCTCATGCTTTGAAGCCTTACCTTCTCCAGATGCTATAGCAGCACTATATAAATCATCTGAATTAAGATTCCTTCTGACATTTGCAGTGGCTAGAATTTTGCTATTTATTGGATTTTCCATAAATTTGAAGGGTCAATAAAACATATAATGAATATTTTGTTAAGGTAAAATATGACTAATTAGAAAAAATATGGGTATAATAGACTAGATATAGATAATAGGTTTAAGCGCAATTAATGCCTTAAATTAAACATTTTTAGTCAACATAATGAAAATATGAATGATAAAAATAGGCCGTTAATTGCTCTTGTTGATGACGATAGAAATATTCTTATGTCCATGGAGGAACTCTTAAAAAAAGAAGACTTTAATATTCACACTTACAGTGATGGTCAGTCAGCACTAAATAGTTTTTTTAAGCACCCACCAGATATCGCAGTAATTGATATAAAAATGCCAAGAATGGATGGTTATGAATTATTTAAAAAGATAAGAGAAAAACTTACTATTCCAGTAATTTTTTTAACATCTAAAGATAAAGAGGTAGATAGACTCAAAGGTTTAATGCATGGAGTAGATAATTATGTAACTAAGGGTGGCAACCTAACTATTCAAATTTTAATTGAAACCATTAAGAATACTCTAAATACTATCCAGACTATTGCTGATAAAAATGAAAAAAGTAAAATAATTGTTCATAATAAACTTAGGCTTGATATTGAGAGACAAGAGTGTGAGTGGAAAGAAGTTTTATTGCAAGATCCTTTAACTACCACAGAATTTAAAATTATTCATGAATTAGTAGTAAGACCAGGAATTGTAAAAACTAGAGAAAGGCTAATGGATATTGCCTATAAAGATGAAATTGATGTAGATGATAGGACAATTGATAGTCACGTTAAGCGAATTAGAAAGAAGTTTAAAAGAATTGACCCAGAATTTAACTCAATACACACACTATATGGATCAGGATATCAATGGAAATAGTTTTAAATATTTACTAGAATAATGTCATTTGAACAGTCTTTTTAGAAAATTTTTATTTTATAACTTAATAGGTCTTGGCTTAATTGCAGTAATTGTATTTTCAACACTTCAATTTTCTCAAAAAAATTTAGTAGATGAAAGAATTCAAGAAATAAGAAATCATGTCTTACTCGTTGAAAATTATCTTAGTTTAAATAATTATACTTTAGATTTAATAGTGTCACTTCAAGATATACGGGTGACAAAAGAAATTAATTCAATATTAGAAAACAAAAATGTTTCAATAGTAATATTAGATAAGAATAAAAATATTTTATTTGATTCAAAGGGCTACGATCTTAATGAAGATGCTTTCCAGTCTAAAGGGCTGGTTGCACTTGATGGCGCTGACTTAGATCTGGCTGAAACCAACGGTAAAAAAGAAGTTCTTGGCCGCACTTTTATAAATAAAGATAATTTTAATTTAAGATTTAAAGAAGCTATTAATGGCGAAGACCAAAACTTTATAATTAAATCATACGATGCTTTTCAAAAAAGGCAGATAGAAATTATTTCAATGAAACTATTTTCAAATTACAATCAAGATATTTATATTATTGCTTATGAAGACAATAGAGATATTCAAAAAGTAATTGATGATAATAGAACAAGTATTTTGATCGGCGCTATTCCAATTATGATAATACTTCTTTTATTTTCTATATTTTTATCATCAGTAGTAATTTCTCCTATTAAACAATTAGCCGACTCTGCAAAAAATATTCAAACAAAAACAAAATCAACTACAAAAATTATTAATTTGAATAAAAGAAAAGATGAAATTGGAGACCTATCAAAAATTTTAGCTGAAAAAGTTGAAAGTTTAAAAGATAAGATAGAAGAAAATGAAGAGTACTCAGCAGATTTAATGCATGAAATAAGAAATCCTCTTACTTCAATCAAAATGGCCACAGAAGTCATGAGTAGTGGTGGTACAAAAGGACAAGTTAAATTTATTAACGCTATTCAAAATGATGTAGCAAGAATTGAAACTATTATAACCGACTATTCTATTATGATGAAAGATGAAGCTTTAATGTCTGATCTTCAAAATAATGAAATTGATATTCAAAAATTATTGGAAAATATCACTCTAGAATATAACCGCGTTAATATTAAAGGTGTAAAATTAAGATTGATCACAAGTGAAAATATTAAGAATAATACTATTGTAAATGGACACGCAGAATTTATTAAAAGAGCACTTCATAATATCTATGATAATGCCATTTCGTTTTCTCCAAATAGCAGCATAATAGAAACAAGCATTAGTTTAGCTTCAAGTTATCTTACAATTACAATTGCTGATAATGGTCCAGGCATCAAAGAATTAAATACAGAAAATATATTTAACCGATTTTATACATTTCGAGAGCCTAGCGATGATGCAACATCTATTCATTCTGGCTTGGGCTTGCATATAGCAAGGCAAATTATTGAGGCGCATCAAGGAAATATTAGAGCTGAAAATCAAATCATGAATGGCAAACTTGTCGGTGCTAAGTTTATAGTTAATTTGCCAATAAGTATTAATAATTAACTATTGAAATAATCTAATGCAGGATTTAAATAGCTAATAATTATATTAAAATGGAGTTTACTAATGGCCGATAATCATGATTACAAAGTAGCTGATATGTCTCTTGCGGACTGGGGTGATAAAGAAATAGCTATCGCTGAAACTGAGATGCCAGGATTGATGTCTTTAAGAAGTGCTTACGGAAATGATAAACCACTAAAAGGTGCAAGAATAATTGGATGTCTTCATATGACCATTCAAACTGCAGTTTTAATCGATACATTAGTTGCACTTGGTGCAGAAGTTAGGTGGTCATCTTGTAATATTTTTTCAACACAAGATCAAGCTGCTGCTGCTATTGCAAGAAAAGGAATTCCTGTATTTGCCTGGAAAGGTGAAACGGAAGATGAGTATTGGGAATGTATTGAAAAAACAATAACTGGAAAACCAGATTGGGTCCCTAATTTATTACTAGATGATGGTGGAGACTTAACTGCTCACATGCATAAGAAGTATCCAGAAATGATGAAAGATATTAAGGGTGTTTCCGAGGAAACAACTACGGGTGTTAAGTCATTAAAAGAAATGGTTGCTAAAGGTGAGTTAATGATACCTGCAATTAATGTTAATGACTCAGTTACTAAATCAAAATTCGATAATCTTTATGGTTGTCGTGAAAGTTTAATTGATGCAATCAAAAGAGCTACAGATGTCATGCTTGCAGGTAAAACTTGCATAGTTGCCGGTTTTGGTGACGTTGGAAAAGGTAGTGCCGCAGCTTTAAGAGGTCAAGGTGCTAGAGTATTAATTACAGAAGTAGATCCTATTTGCGCACTTCAAGCAGCAATGGAAGGCTATCAAGTTGTTAACATGGAAGATGTAATTGGAGATGCTGATATTGTTGTTACTGCAACCGGCAACAAAGATATTGTGACCATTGAACATATTAGAGAAATGAAAGATAGATCTATACTATGTAATATTGGACATTTCGATTCTGAAATTCAAATTGATGCTTTAAGAAATCATAAGTGGCATAATGTTAAACCTCAAGTTGATGAAGTTGAATTTCCAGATGGTAAAAGAGTTATTGTTCTTGCCGAAGGCCGCTTAGTGAATCTTGGCTGTGCTACAGGTCACCCAAGCTTTGTAATGAGTGCTTCTTTTACAAACCAAGTGCTTGCACAAATTGAGTTGTGGGAAAATACTGATAAATATAAAAATGATATCTACGTATTACCAAAGCACCTTGATGAAAAGGTTGCTATACTTCATTTAGATAAGCTTGGAGCAAAGTTAACTAAATTGTCTAAAGAACAAGCTGACTATATTAATGTTGATCAAGCTGGACCATTTAAGCCTGACGCATATCGTTACTAGTTAGTAAATTAATGATACAATCTCATTATGATTGTTCTAAAAGAAGAAGATACTCGAAAAATTGCAAATAAATTTGCAAAATCAATCCCTGAAGACTGCGTTATCTGTCTTAATGGTGATTTGGGTGCAGGCAAAACCACTTTTTCAAGATATTTAATTCAAACGATCATAAAGGACAGAAAAATATCTGGTGAAATTCCAAGTCCTACCTTCTCCTTATTGCAAACATATAAAGATAAAAATTTTACTATAAATCACTATGACTTTTATAGACTTGAAAATAGTGATGATTTAATTGAGCTTGATTATGATAATTCAATTTCTAAAGGTATTTGCATTATAGAATGGGCTAGTAAATTTCCTGAAGCCTTACCAGCTAATCGAATCGAAATTAATATTGATTTAGTTAGTAAGAGTAAAAGATCATTAAATTTTATTTTTATTGGAAATATAAATAAGAAAGATTTAAAATGGTGTCTAGAATAAATCAAATTAATAATTTTTTAAAAAATAATCAAATTGAAACTAAGAACTTAATACCCATAAAAAATGATGCTTCATTTAGAAAGTATTTTAGGGTAGATAAAAAAATCTTAATGGATGCTGATCCACACTTGGGGGAAGACGTTGGCTCTTTTATTAATATAAATCACGTGTTGAGAGAATTTAAATTAAATGTTCCAGAAATATTTACTATTGATAAAGAAAATGGATTTTTACTACTAGAGGACTTAGGAGAAAATATCTTTTCACAAATATTAAATAGTGAAAATGAAGAACAACTTTATAAACAAGCAATTGATGTATTAGTTGAAATTTATAAAAAAGATTTAAATAAATTTAGTAATTTTACTTTTTTAGAAAAATATTCAGTAGAAAAGTTGCAGGATGAAAGTCAATTATTTATAGAGTGGTATCTAAAAAAATATTTGAAAATAAATATTACAGACACTGATATAAAAAATTTCAAAGATATAATTAATAAAATTTTTAATAATTTAGATACTAAATTTGAAAAATTAGTATTAAGAGATTATCATGTTGATAATTTAATTTTGCAGAAATCAAAATTAGGCTTAAAACAAGTAGGAATTTTAGACTTTCAAGATGCAGTGCTTGGCTCATCCAGCTATGACTTAATTTCAATTATTGAGGATGTAAGAAGGCCAATCTCAAAAGATCTAAAAAATATATTAATAAAATATTTTATTGATTCAACAGGATATGATCCCAATCAATTGGAAAAAGAGCTAGCCTTTTACTCAGTACAAAGAAATCTTAAAATTTTAGGAATTTTTTCCAGATTAAATTTGAGAGACAATAAATCAAAATATATGGGATATAATGATAATGCATGGAAATATATCGAATCTAATCTAAATAATCCTACAATGAGTGATCTTAAAGTTTGGCTTAAAAAAATATTACCAAATGCAAAATAACAGTATTGATACCGCATTAATCTTAGCGGCTGGCTTTGGCAAAAGAATGCTTCCTTTAACAAGTAATACACCAAAACCTCTAATTAAAGTTAAAAATAAGCCACTTATAAAATATTGTATTGATAGCCTAGAAAAAACAGGAATTAAAAATATACTTATCAATGTTCACTATGAATCAAAGCAAATAGTAGATTATATAAATCAATTAGATAAAAAAATATTAATCTCTGATGAAACAAAGAAATTATTAGATACCGGTGGAGGTATTAAAAAAGCTTTTTCTCTTATAAAAGACGAAAATATTCTAGTTATGAATAGCGATGTGCTATGGAATAGTCATTCAGTAAAATCAATTCAGTCTTTATTAGAACAATTTAATTCAAATAAGATGGATTCTTTATTACTTACAACTAAAATAGAAAATACATCAGGTTATTCAGGAGTAGGTGACTTTATAAAAAATAAAGATAATCAATTGCAACGATTTAGTAAAAATACAAATATTAAACCATTAGTATATTGTGGGATTCAAATTGTTAATAGGAGACAATTTGATGGTTATCGTGATACAGTATTTTCAACCAATAAAATTTGGGACCAAAATATTAAACAAAATAAATTATATACTTTTGTAACAAATAAGAAATTTAATCATGTTGGAACAAAAGAATCTGTAATAAGGTTAAACAAATGAATCATATTAAAAAATTTTTATGTATAATAATACTTGTATTGCCTATTACTACTTTTGCTGAATCTAATTTAGCTAGTTTTATTATTCGAAATCATGAAGCAAATCAATTACCAACAGTTGGTGATATTGATGCTAAATATACAATTGTAGAATTTTTTGATTATCGATGTGGTTATTGTGCAAAGCAAGCAGTTGATTATGGAAACATATTAAAATCTAGAAATGATATAAGAATAGTTTATTTAGAATTTCCTATTTTTGGAGGTATCTCAGATATTGCAGCAAATATTGCTTTAAAAGTTTGGAATGATAATCCTGATTTATATTTCTCAATTCATAATGGATTTATGACTCTTGGTTCATCAATGAATAAGGAAAATATTATTCAGTTATTAGATGAGAATAGTCTTCAAGGTAACAAGCTATATAATTTTGCTCAGACTCAGCCATATGATCAAATTATTCAAATAAATAAAAAACTAGCTAAGGACCTTGGGTTACGAGGAACACCTGCTTCTATAATTAATGACACAATGATTCCTGGTTATGTTAAAGAGGAAAAAGTCATTGGACTAATTAATGAGATAAATACCCAAAGTTAGGCCATTTCTAACCCCTTGAATAACTAGTAAATAATTATTATCTTCATAGTATGGATAAAGCAAAATTTGAGATTGGCCAAATAGTTAAACATAGATACTTCGACTTTAGAGGAGTAATTTTTGATGTTGATCCAGAATTCGATAACACTGAAGAATGGTACCAGTCTATACCGGCACAAGTTCGACCAAAGAAGGATCAACCTTTTTATCATTTGTTAGCTGAGTCTCCAAGTCAGCCCTCTTATATTGCCTACGTCTCACAACAGAATTTACTAAAAGAGGAAATTCCAGAACCTGTAATTCATCCATTGGTAGAAGAAATATTTACCGGAATACAAGATGGAAAATATATCTCAAGAGCTAAAAGTAATTAATTATTGTGAAAAATTTAGTTAAACCTTTTGTTGATTACGGCCCCATATTAGTATTTTTTATATTCTTTTTTAAGACGGGTGAGATCCAAGGTGCAATTATTCCCCTAATGGTAGCTAGTGTTTTAGCAATGGGACTTTCATATATTTCAGAACGAAAAATTCCACCCATGCTTCTTTTTAGCTCAATTTTAATTCTTATATTTGGTTTTTTAACAATATATTTTGATAATCCAATTTTTATTAAATTTAAGGTAACCTTAGTAAACTTAATTTTCGCATCAATACTATTTATAGGTCTTTATTTTAAAAAACCCCTGATTAAAAATCTTATGAGTTCATCGCTGAGTTTAAATGAGCCTGCTTGGCATAAATTAACATTTAGATGGGCTATTTATTTTCTATTTTTAGCAATCTGCAATGAGTTTGTGTATAGAAACTTCTCAGATACTGTTTGGGTTAATTTTAAATTATTTGGAATTATGGGATTATCAATATTGTTTATTTTATCTCAAGTTATGTTTATTCAAAAAAATATGCAGGAATAAAATAATTAATAAGGCTGATCGCCTACTATTGCAATTCTATCCATTACACGTTCGTGACCAAGTCCTCTACCGGGATAAAAATCTGCTATTGCATAATGCTGAGTGCATCTATTGTCTAATATTGCTACAGCATTTTCAGTCCATTTGAAGCGACACGACAAATCAAGTTTTTCTTGATGTCTAAATATTCTCTCTAGCAAGTTATCACTTTCTTTTTTTGAAAGACCCATAATTTTTTTTGTATATGTAGGATTTACATATAAAATCTTCTTACCAGTTTCAGGGTGTGTTCTCACAATTGGATGTTCATTAGAGTACTTTTCACCAATCTTGCCGTTGCTTTCCATTTCAGAAAAATCGTCTACAAAAAAATTTGATCCATTAGATGTGTGTAATGCGTTTTTATCGACAATTATTTTTTTGATGTCTTCATCAAGTGTTTCCCAGGCAAGCTCCATATTTGAAAATACTGTATCTCCTCCAATAGGGGGAATCTTAATTGACCTTAGTATAATTGTCTTACATGGCGTTACATCATAACTCACATCACTATGCCATCCTTCACCCCATTGATTTTTTTCATCTGCTGCTTTTATAATTCTAGTTATTTGAGGAAAATCATCTAAGCCTCTTACATAAGCGTGCTCCTCAACTGGGCCAAATAAAGAACCAAGGAACATTAACTCTTTAGAACTAATATTTTGATCTCTAAAAAAAACCACTTTATGCTCCAAGAGTAGAGCATTTAACTTTTCAAAATTTTCTTGTGTAACTGAATTGAGATTAAAGTCTGAAACTTCTGCTCCCAAGGCACCAGATAAAATATTTACTTTCATATTAGAAAATCTAAATACTTAAAATAATTTGTCACTTATTATTATTAAATATTTTTAGCATCTGTAAAAAAATTAGGCTTCTTCAGTATTTTTAAATTGGTCAATAATTTTGTAGGATACAAAAGCCAAAACAATTAACCCCCCAAACATCTCAGTAGTTCCTGGTATTTCACCTACACCTAACCAAGCCCAGATTGGAGCTAGGACAGGTTCCATTAGTAAAAATAATGCAGCGCGATGAGGTGGAATATATCGTGAACCAATAGTAATTAGCATAAAGCCTATACCAACTTGGAACGCACCCATAAAAAGACATAACAATAAATCATGTGTTGAAATATCAAAATTAGCCATAAATATAAAACCAATTAATGAAGAAAAAACACCACCCAAAAAAGTTGCTGGCATAAAATCAATATGGGAGTTGTAATTTAAGATTGTTAATTGAAAAGCAAAACCAATAGGAACACCAAGTATTATAAAATTTCCTATATAATTATTAGAATCCATACCACCTGAAAACATTACTGTTATGCCAATCATTGAACCTGCAATAGCAATAAAAGTTTTTTTCCCTATTTTACGTTTTAAAAAAAAATAAGAACAAATTGCCGCAAATAACGGCCCAGTACTCATTATGAATACAGCATTTGATACTGTAGTTGTGCTCATGCCCCACACAAAGCATGTATTACTAAAACCAAGGATGATTGCTATTAAGATTCCATTATAGCCAATATTGCGAAATGCTTCTGGTGTCTTTTTTTTATATTTAATAAAAACGTATAAAAGTATTGCCAGGCTAAATGTGATAGATCTATACCCAGTTATCTGCCATGCACTGGAAGACTCCATAAATCGTATAATTACTCCACCAAAGCTTAGAAACACTCCTGCAAATATCAATGCAAGAGCGCCGAGTGTTTCATTATTATATTTCATTTAAATTACAATTATTGTAGCTTTAAGATCTATTAAAACTTAGCTCTAGTAAATACATTTAATGATTTGGAAAGATATATCGTGCATAAAATATTACTGATTATAATACTTATGTTTTCGGCTGTTTCCTGTAGTGAGCAGCAGACATCAAATGAAAAAGAAAGAGGCTTAAGCACTGATCATGCTAAGGAATTTCAAAAAGAAATTATAAAAATCGAAGATAATATATATGTTGCAATTGGCTATGCTCTAGCCAACGTTATAATGATAGTTGGTGATTCAGAGAATGTAATAGTTGATACTACTGGTAGCGAAGAAGCAGCACAGATTGTAAAAAAAGAACTTAATAAAATTTCAACAAATCCAGTTAATAATATTATTTATACTCATAATCATCCTGATCATATTGGTGGGGCTACAATCTTTGCGAGTAGTTTAGATGCAAATATTTATGGTCAAGAAAATATACTTTATAATATTGATAATATTTCAACAATCATTCGGCCAATAATATATGAACGATCTGCACGTCAATTTGGAATTCCATTAGATAAAGAAGATATTGTTCACCAAGGTATAGGAGGTTTTTTAGAAATAAATGCTGATACTACTAGTGGCTTACTTCGTCCAAATGTTACTTTTGATAAGAGTCTAAATCTTAATATCAATAATATTCAAATAGAGTTAGGTCATGTTCCTGGAGAAACGGATGATCACTTGTATGTATATCTTCCTAAAAAAGAAGCTGTAATGGTAGGAGATAATTTTTACAGATCTTTTGCAAACTTATATGCAATAAGAGGTACCAAGTACAGAAATCCAATGGAATGGGTTTATAGTCTAGATAAAATTAGATCATTAAATGCAAAGTATTTAATACCAAGCCATAGTCGGCCTGTAGTCGGTAAAGAAAATGTATATAATGCTCTTACAGATTATAGGGATGCCATACAATTTGTTCATGACCAAACTGTCAGATATATTAATAAAGGCCTTTTGCCAGATGAAATAGCGGCACAGATTGAATTGCCATCTCATTTACAGTCTTCACCTTACTTGCAAGAATTTTATGGTTCTATTAGTTCTTATGTTAGGTCAATTTTTGTTGGCTATATTGGTTGGTTTAACGGGAATATTACTACACTACATCCACTGAGCGCAGAAGAGAAAGCAGCTAAAATGATTGAATTAGCAAATAAGCAAACAAATTTACATGAAGCTGCACAACTTGCATTAGACAATGGTGAGTATCAGTGGGCTATGGAGTTAACAGATTCACTAATCGCACTGAATAATGAAGATCAAAAAGCTAAAGATATAAAAGCTTATGCTGCAGATAAGTTTGCTTTAACACAAACAGCTTCGAATGATTATTATTTTTATAAAACAGTGGCAGGTGAACTTAGAGGTGACTATGGAATATATTTTAAAGATATAAAAGCAACACCTAAGCAGCTTCAAGCTATTCCTATGAAGTCAATTATAAAATCATTACCGGTAAATCTAAATGCAAAAAAGACATTAGACATCAATAAAAAAGTGATGTTTGAATTTTCTGATATTGATGATATTTTTGTTCTAAATATTCGTCGTGGTGTTGTTGAACTGGGCTATAGTCAGATTAGTGATGCAGACTTAATAGTTAAGACAAGCCAGCATGAATTAAAAGAGATATTAGCAGGGTTAAAGAATATAGCGCAAATTTCTCTAGCACTTACAGACGGCTCGATAGAAATTGAAGGTGGACGGCTCGATTTTTTGAAAACTTTAAGTTATTTTACAGACTAGACATATGGGACAAAGATCATTTTTAATATTAGGAACACTGGGTTTAATTCCATTTGTCGTTATCTTTGCTGCATATTTTATTTCACCACCTGAAGAAAAAGTTTATGAATTTCTTACTTACTTATTTGTTGCTTATGCTGCAATAATTGCCTCATTTCTTGGAGGTATACAATGGGGTATGATTATCTCTAGGGCTGATTTACTATTTAATATTGGGTTTCCGCTTACAATGTCAGTTGTTCCTGCTCTTCTTGCATGGAGTGCATTGCTTGTACTTCACTCATTAACTTTTTCTCTTATACTAATTATTGTTTCTTTTTTGTTTGCAACTGCAACTGATTTTTATCTGTATAATAAAAAAGCAACTCCATATTGGTTTTTAAATATGCGGGTTCCCTTATCAGTATTAGTAGTTGTCTTAACTTTTATTCTATTGCTACAGTAAAATAACTAAAAATAAAGTCGCTGTAGAAACCAATAAAAACCAAGGCCAGAAACTAAAATCATTGAAGTTTTTACTAGATACTCATACTTTTCCGATTTTAAAATTTTATATAAGAACGATGTAAGCCCTATCAATATAAATAAAAATACAATTTGTCCTATTTCAACGCCTACATTAAATCCAAATAAAGCACTTAAAATATTAGATTGATTAAAATTAGAATTAAATAAAAATGCACCAAAGCCAAAGCCATGAATTAATCCAAATAAGCTAGTAACTATTATTCTAAAGACTCCACTATTTTCAATTGTTCTTATTATTCCAAAATAGCCAAGAGTCACCAGTATTAATGCAGCAATTGTTATCATTGAAATAGGTATTTCTAAAAATAATGAGCTTAAGCCAACAAAAACTAGAATCGCTATTAAAATACTTAATATTGCATTGGATGAACCAGTATCTTTGATCATATATTCAGCGGCAATAAATAAAATTGTAAACCCAATAAGAGCTTCAATCATTAAAGTATTGGGTATAACAATGTTTAAGGCAACCAGTGCAAGGGTAATACTATGTCCAATAGTGAAACCCGTAATCACAAACAATAATTGTTTAAAGTTTTTAACAAGAATAAATAAACCTAACAAAAATACGAGATGGTCCAGACCAGTTAAAATATGAATTATTCCAGAATAAATAAAGTTGCTTAAGCTAGATAAGAAATTAGTTTCTTCACTTTCACTTAATTTTTCCAGCAATACTGTTTGATCATTATAAAATAAAGCTTTTTCAAAAATCTGATTATCTTTTTTTATTCTACTTAAATGCACATGACTTTGTGCAATATCAAATAGTACATTGTTAATTATCTTAATTGAATTTGAAGCATCGCATAAATATGAAAACTCAATAGTGTGATATTCTTTTTTACCAGCGACTAATGTTGGTTGCGTGTCAATCGAGCATTTATTACCTGAATTTAATACTGATATTCTTGGTTTAAAGTATTCTAAGAAAACCTCACCTTCTGATAACTTTTCTTCTTTCCCAAGCTCTTGAAAACTATCAATCTGTAGTACTCGAGTTGCTTCTAATTTTAAGATAGTGAAAGTTGCAGAAATTTTATTATTAACAATATTCCAGTTTGAATAAGATTCGCTAAAATAATGCGCAGAACTGATATTACTAAATATAATTAATATTAAAGATAAGAAAAAAACTTTTCTCATTCTAGTTCATATTTAGTTATTGAAGCTCTTGATTTTAAAAAATCTATATATTCAAGAAAAGATTGGTCATCTTGATAATTTTTATAATCAAATAACACCTGTTCTTTAAAATCGTTAAAATTTGTATCATTTATTTGGATTTGCTTTAATTCATTCATTTGTAAAATATAAAAACCATTATTATAAAAAATTGGTTCACTGATAGACCCTGAACTCATTTCTTTTATATTTTTACAATTACTAGGTCCTAAATATTTAACACAGTCTTTATATTTCATAAATTGTTCAGGTATTGGTAAAAATTGAGAATTAGAAAATAATTTTTTTGCAGATTTAAAATCATTTGTATTTATATAATTTTGAATTGTATCTAATTTGTCTTGATGTAGCTGTAAATCATAATCACTACCCAACATTGCCGAATCTTGACTTTGAGATTTAATAAAAATAGCATCTATTTTGAATTCAACTTCAGATTTATATCTACCAATATTATCTTTAAAATAATTTTGTAAAATATCATCAGATGGATTTGAATTATTTAATTGGAGTATAAATTCTATAATTTGTTCAATTAGGACTTTTCGTACTTGAATATCTTGTTGGTGTAATTTTAATTCAATGGCTCTTTGCACAAGAAGTTCTTCTTCAATCATTCTTTCAAGAACCAAATTAATTAATTCCTGATCTTTATCAGCCTTAAAATCAGCACCCAAAGTAACTGCATATTTTAAAAACTGATCTTCATTGATGTACTGATCATTTACTTTGGCTATAGCATTATTATTTGAAAAAGATTTATCACTTTGACTATAAAAAATATCAAAGCCTAAAATCAATAATCCAATTATTAATGAGGTTAAAAAGAGGTAAAAGTTCTTATTATTAGTCATTTATTTGATTTACATTTAAAGTTTATCATATAGCCTTATTTTTATAAAAATTAGGACATTATGAGCATAAAACGTATCATTTTATATTTTGTATCGCTAGTCCTGTTGTTTATTTTTTCAGTCTTATTCGTTATTAATTTTACATTATTTAGTGAAGATCTCGGGCCAGGAGAAATAACTGGAGTTGCTAACTCAAATGCGTTTATAGAAGATAAATTTGATAGACAAAGTGTCGCAAAAAATGATCTTGATGTTTCATTAAGTAAACAAATTTTATTTGGCGACTTACATGTTCACTCTACATTTTCTGCTGATGCGCACCAAGGCAATTTACCAATTGTAGGTGGAACAGGTGTCCATCCAGTTGCTGATGCGTGTGATTTTGCTCGGCATTGTTCAGCTCTAGATTTTTGGGCTATAACTGATCACGCAGAGGCATCAACTCCAAAGCGATGGCAAGAAACAAAAGAGACAGTTAGAAAATGTAACGCTCTATCAGTAGATAAAGAAAATCCAGACTGTGTGGCTTTTCTTGGTTGGGAATGGACGCAAGTAGGGGCTACTAGAAATACCCATTGGGGACATCACAATGTAATTCTTAAAGATGAAGCAGATGAATTGCTACCCCCAAGAGCAATTGCCTCTAAAAGTGTAGCGCGGAATGCTCTTCTAAATAATGCACCTGAGTATCCAAATTCATTATTTCCATTAATAGATATTAAAAACTTTAAAAATTATAATGATTTTAGAAGATATATTTCTGAAACAAAAAAAGTTCCAATATGTCCTGAAAATATTCCATCAAAAGAATTGCCACTTAATTGTCATGAGGAAGCAGTTACACCACTCTCTCTAGCTAATAAAGTAGAAGAATATACAAAAGATTATTTAATCATACCACATGGACAAACCTGGGGATTTTATACACCAAAAGCATATACACTTGATAAAGGTTTAGAACTTTCAAAACAGTATCCACAGCAGTTTGATCTTTTAGAAATGCATTCAGGTCATGGTAACTCAGAAGAATATAGATCTTGGAGAGCTGCAACAGTTGTGCGAGAAGGCGAAACAATCTTAGATAGGTTTTTTGGTCTACAAGACGGACGTGCAGATCTTACAAGTGGAACTTTTAAAGATAAAGAAGGGCGAATATTTGACATTGGTACTCAAACTTGTCCAAAAGCCACAGATGAGTTTACACCAATATGTTCTAGAGCAGGAGAAGTAATTTTTAATCGATGTATAAATGCAGGCTTTGAAACTACAGAGTGTGAAGTTCGTAGAAAGTATACTGAGCAAGCAGTTGTAGATAGAGGAAGGAATGGATGGCAGGTTGTTCCTCATTTCAGTCTTTTGGACCGTGTTGATTCAGGACAATGTAAGGACTGCTTTAGTCCTGCATTTAATTATGTGCCTGGTGGTAGCGCTCAATATGGCATGGCTTTGACAAAATTTAATGAAGATGGCTCAAAACACCGTTTTAAATATGGATTTATTTCATCAAGTGACAATCATCAGGCTGCACCAGGTTCAGGCTATAAAGAATTATTTGGAAATAATATTGATTTTAGTGGTCCGTCATCAAAGTTTACTGACAAGCTTCTACATGGACCATCATACGACTTACAAGATAGAGATTATGTAGATCCAGTTAGAGCAAACTATGTATCAGACGATAAACCAATTGAATATGAAACGTCTGATATTAAATTGGGCTTTAACACTATTGAGTTTGAAAGACAAAGAGGCTTTTTGCAAACTGGAGGGTTAGCGGCAGTGCACACAGAAGGTCGTTCAAAAGAACAAATTTGGAGTGCTTTCAAACGTCATGAAACTTATGCAACAAGTGGACCTCGAATATTACTTTGGTTTGATATGCTTGATGGAAATAAAAAAATTCCAATGGGTGCAGTAACAGAGCAAAACACTAATCCAACTTTTGAAGTAAAAGCAATGGGTTCATTTGAGCAAAAGGCTGGATGCCCTGAAGATGCTTATACAGCGCTTGGTACTGAGCGAGTTGAGCAACTTTGTTATGATGAATGTTATAACCCAAGCGATGTAAGAAAAGCCATCACTCGAATAGAGGTTGTTCGTGTAATGCCACAAGAATATGAAAACCAATCAGTGGAAGATCGAATTCAAGACCCATGGTTAGTACATAACTGTCCTGAAAACCAAGTAGGCTGCAAATTTAATTTTACTGATAATGAATTTGAATCTTCTAAAATTGATACAAGTTATTATGTAAGGGCAATTGAAGAACCATCGCTTCAGATTAATACTAAAGGTGTTCGCTGTGAGCGTGACGCCGAGGGTAATTGCATTAGTGTTGATATTTGTACGCAAGACTGGAGACGACCTAGAGATGTTGAGGCTTGTTCAGAAATAGATGAGCCAAGAGCTTGGTCATCACCAATATATATTGACTATAAGTAGATAATTTTTTAAAATTAAAATCATGATAATATTAGTTACAATTTTTATAGTTGGTATTTTTATTTTATTAATGCCAAAAATCTTAAGATCCTTTGGCTTGCACCCAGAATATTCTGGAAAATCTCATAGTTTACCTGGAAAAAAAGCTCTAATAATTGCTACCAATCAAGCAGAGTTGAATAAGCCAGGAAAAACTGGAGGCAAGGCAACAGGTGCATTTTTATCTGAAATAACTGTGGCTTATTATGATTTTCTAGATGCTTCGATGCATGTAGATGTAGCAAGTATTAAGGGAGGTAAAGTCCCTATTGAGCCTCAGTCTTTGTCTTATTTTATAAAAACCACAGCAGATAAAAGATTTTTAAAAGATGTGGAATTAAGAAAAAAAATTGAAAATTCACGAGCAATTGCAGATGTTGATTTTACAGCTTATGACATTATTTTTTTAGCTGGTGGTTGGGGTGCTGCTTACGATTTAGGTTATTCAGACGAACTTGGGCAAAAAATAAGTGATGCATATTATACAGATAAAACAATAATAGGAGGTGTCTGTCATGGGCCTCTTGGGCTAATAAGAGCTAAAGATAAGGATGGGAACTTATTAATTGCAGGACGTAGAATGACAGCTGTGACTGATAAACAAATTAAACAATTACTTATCACTGCTACACCGCAGCATCCAGAAACTGAACTGCGAAAAGCTGGCGCGCTATTTGAATCTCAATCAAAACTCATTGACATGTTTGCAACTCATGCTGTTGTGGATGATGAGAAAAGATTTGTTACTGGTCAAAACCAAAACTCAGGGCATGAAACAGCCCATAAGATGATGGAATTAATAGAAAATTAGTAGGCTGTTAAATAAATTCTGCAACAGCATCAATTCCATGTTCACCAGTTCTAATTCGATAAACTTCTTCTAATTCAGATACTAAAATTTTACCATCGCCAATTTGTCCAGTTCTCGCAGTTTGCATGATAACTTGAATAATTTTTTCATATAATTGATTTGTCGTTGCAATTTCAATTCTTAACTTAGGCAAAAATGAGACATCATACTCTTCTCCACGATATAATTCTGATTGTCCTTTTTGTCGACCATATCCACGAGACTCAGTAACAGACATACCTTGAACACCTATATCTTCTAAGGCTTTTCTCACTTCATATAATTTGAAGGGCTTTATAAATGCAGTTATTTTTTTCATTTTTATTAATATATTTATAAAAATAATTAATACTAAAAAATAATAGTGACAACATGGCAGATAAAGACAATTGAGAATGAAAACTTTTACAGTGATATTAATTTTATTAGTAAATTAATTAACGGAGAAAAAAAATGTTAAAAAGAATCTTATCTTTAACTGTTATTTTTTCATCACTATTTGTTACTTCCGCTTTTGCAGAAGTTTCAGAAGAAACAGCGTATATTTTAAATAGTTTTTTATTTTTAGTATCAGGTTTCTTAGTGATGTTAATGGCACTTGGTTTTTGTCTATTAGAATCAGGCATGGTTACATCTAAAAGTGTTTCGGCAATCGCTGCCAAAAATATTGGCTTATACTCAATTTCTGGAATCATGTTCTGGTTAGTGGGCTATAATCTTGCATATGGTATTCCTGAAGGAGGCTATATTGGAAGCTTTACAACTTGGACTGATGGCTCAGCTCTTGCTGATGGTTATTCAGCCAGCTCAGACTGGTTTTTCCAGATGGTTTTCTGTGCTGCCACTGCTTCAATTGTCTCAGGAACTTTAGCTGAAAGAATAAAAATTTGGCCATTCTTTTTGTTTGCAGCAATTTTAACTGGAATTATTTATCCAATTGAAATGGGATGGCAATGGGGTGGTGGATGGTTATCTGCTGCTGGCTTTTCTGACTTTGCAGGTTCAACATTAGTACATGGTGCTGGTGGAGCTGCCGCTCTAGCTGGTGCAATTGTATTAGGTCCAAGATTAGGCAGATATGATCAAGGTGGAAAACTAGTTCCATTTGCAAGTTCATCTATTCCTCTTGCAACCGCTGGAACTTTCTTACTTTGGTTTGGATGGTTTGGTTTTAATGGTGGTTCTCAATTAGCAATGGGTACATTTGACGATATAAATGCTGTTGGAACTATTTATATTAATACAAACCTTGCCGCTGCTGGTGGAGTAATGACTGCAGCTATAGTTACTAGATTATGGAAAGGTAAAACCGATATAATTATGATGTTGAACGGAGCGCTTGGAGGTCTAGTGGCAATTACCGCAGAACCTTTAGCACCAACTCCTGGGTTAGCAATCTTCATTGGTGCAGCAGGTGGTGTAGTTGTAGTTTTTGGAACATCACTACTTAATAGTCTTAAAATTGATGACGTCGTTGGCGCAATACCAGTACACTTATTTGCCGGTATATTAGGTACACTAGTTGTACCATTGTCGAATGGCGATACCAATTTTGGCGCACAGTTTTTGGGTACAGCATCAATCGTTGCCTTTGTCTTTATTGTTTCATTTGTAATCTGGACGATTATGAAAATGACAATAGGTATAAGGTTGAGTGATGAAGCTCAAAAAGAAGGTACAGATATTGTTGAGACAGGTGTAACTGCCTATTCAATAAGAGACTAATCCTTCCGATAATAAAAAGCAGGCCTCTAATACTCCCCTTAATTTTTTAGGGGCCTGCTAATTCCCAGAAATCTCAGGTTTTTTCTGTTTACGCCAACTTGGCAGTGTTACTACATCCCAACTGACAATCTATACATATAATTTATCCTTAGAATTTAATAAGGGGAAAATTATGATAAATCGAATTACTATTTTAACAGTATTAATATTATCACTGTTCATGCCATCAGCTTTTGCAGAAGTTGATGCGGAAGTAGCTTATATATTTAATACATTTTCATTTTTAGTATGTGGCTTTTTAGTTATGTGGATGGCAGCAGGTTTCTGTATGTTAGAATCTGGATTAGTTACAACTAGAAGTGTATCAACTATTGCTGCAAAAAATATTGGTAAGTTTGCAATTGTTTGTATCGTCTTCTATTTAGTTGGATATAATTTAGGTTATGGAATTCCTGAAGGTGGATATATTGGAACACTTGAAATATGGTCTGATAAATCTTCTTTAGAAACAGGTTATTCTGATGCATCAGACTGGTTTTTCCAAGCTCTATTTGTATGTGCAACAGCTTCAATTGTTTCTGGTGCTGTAGCTGAAAGAATAAAAATTTGGCCTTTCTTTATTTTTTCTGCTGTCTTAGGTGGAGTTATTTATCCAATACAAATGGGATGGGAATGGGGCGGAGGCTGGTTGGATGTTTTAGGCTTTGCTGACTTTGCCGGATCAACATTAGTACATGCATGTGGTGGTGCTGCGGCATTAGCTGGCGTTATATTATTGGGACCACGTCTTGGAAGATTTTCAAATGATGGTAGTCCAGCGAATATGGAACCATTTGCTGCATCTTCAATTCCATTAGTTACTTTAGGAACATTTATTTTATGGATGGGTTGGTATGGATTTAATGGAGGCTCTCAATTAGCTCTTGGTTCTTTTGAAGACTCAACAGCTATGTCTAGAATTTTCATGAATACCCAATTAGCTGGTTGTGGAGGTTGTATAGCGGGTGCTGCAATTACAAGATTAGTTGGTGGAAAAACAGATATTATCATGATGCTAAATGGAGCTCTTGCAGGACTTGTGTCCATCACAGCAGAACCATTAATGCCTAGTCCATTAGCGGCAATTTTTATTGGTGCGATTGGTGGAGTAATTATGTATTTCGGTACTAATTTCTTAAACTCTTTGAGGCTAGATGATGTTGTTGGTGCAATTCCAGTTCATATGTTTGCCGGAATTTGGGGCACTATGATAGTACCATTTTCTAATCCTGATGCTTCGTACTTTACACAATTTATTGGAGTTGCTTCAGTTATCAGCTTTGTATTTATCTCATCATATATTGTCATCTCAATTATAAAAAGGACTGTAGGATTGAGAATTAGTGAAGAGGCTGAAAAGATTGGAACGGATAAAGCTGAAATTGGTGTAATTGCTTATTCTATAAGAGACTAATTTATTATCTTAGTTCAGATTAATCGAGCTTACGAAACTCCCCTCGTAGGCTCGATTTTGTTTGGTAAATAAAATTTTTTACAGTAAAGTCTTCCGCTTATGGAAAATCATAGTTCAAAGTTTAGTAAAAAAAAATCAGGTGTATTTTTTTTTAAGTCATCAAGCCCATTTGAATTTTATCATATTCTTAATAATATTGACTTAGAGCCAAAAGAAAACATATATGGCTCTTTAATTTTTCCAGAAAATGCAAAACTTCCATGCCCTCTAGTAATTGCAATTCATGGCAGTGCTGGCTTAAGAGGGAATCATCATGACCACATTGTTAACCTGCTAGAAGCTGGAATTGCAGTATTTAGAATTCATAGTTTTGAAGCTAGAGGCTTGATCTCAATCGTTGAAAATCAAATGGCCGTAACATTAGCCACAATGATAACAGATGCATTTCGTGCTTTATCTTTAATTTCACAGCATCCAGATATTGATTCTAATAAAATTGGTATTGCGGGATGGAGCTTAGGTGGAAGCACCGCATTTTACTCTGCATGGCAACCTATTATAAATTCTCTTACTATCGATAACGAAAAATTTTCAGCTCATCTTCCACTCTACCCAGGTACTCACATTAAACCTGTTATTAATGAATGGTCTGATGCTCCTATGCATATTTTATGTGGAAAAGATGATGACTATACACCTACATCTTTAGTAGAGAATATTCTTGAATATATTAAACCTAAAAAATCTAATATCGATTTAACAGTTTACCCTGATGCACATCATTCATTTGATTCAATTGAGCCATTAGAGTTCATACCTTTTGCCATAAAACTCAAAGAACAGTTTGCAACTATCGATAAAGAAGGGCATCTAAATTTTACTACTGATAAGAATGAGATTATCAATATTGATAGTAAGGAAGGTCGTATGAGATTATTGCAAGAAACGCCTAATATTCTTGGGGCGCATACAGGAGGCAACTGGGTTGCACGTAGACAATCACATAAAGACGTAGTTTCTTTTTTTAAGAAACATTTTTTAGCTTAATAAATTATTTATTTCTAATGAGTTGACTCTAATTTTTAGCAGTGCAATAATAAGAACAAATCAAGAACATAATCTAATTTATACAATGAAATTAACGTTTTATAATGAGGGGGTCGAGTGTGGATTCCCTTCTCCAGCAAGAGACTATACAGAAGGATCTATAGATCTAAATGAAAAACTAATTCTACATCCGAATGCAACATTCATTGTAAGAGCCCGAGGCAAATCAATGATCAATGCAGGTATTTATCCTGGAGACTTAATCATAGTTGACCGAAGTATCAAGCCAACAAATGGTTCAGTTGTAGTCGCAGTACTAGATGGTGAACTTAGTATAAAAAGTTTAGAAATTAAAAAAGATAAAATTACATTACTATCAGCTAATAAAGACTATTCCAGTGTCCATGTATCAGAAGAAATGGATTTAATCATTTGGGGTGTATGTATTCACTCTATTCATAAATTACATAATAATTAAGATGAAGAATAAAATTTTTGCATTAATTGATTGCAATGCTTTTTATGTATCATGTGAGCGAGTTTTTAATCCAAAATTAAATAATCGACCAGTTGTTGCTTTGTCAAATAATGATGGTTGTATAATTGCTAGATCTAAAGAAGCAAAAGCGCTTGGTATAAAAATGGGTGTACCATTATTCAAAGTTAAAGATATTGTTAGAAAAGAAAAAGTTCATGTATTTTCATCTAACTATACATTGTATGGAGATATGTCTCGAAGGGTGATGAATATCATTGCTGAATTTACTAATGATATTGAAATATATTCTATCGATGAGGCATTTATTGGCTTAGATGGAATCCCTGGAGATATTGTAGAATATGGTCATAAGATAAGGAAAACTATATTGCAGTATACAGGTATTCCTGTGAGTGTAGGAATTGCAAATACAAAAACGTTAGCAAAAGTAGCTAATCATATTGCAAAAGATAATGGGTCTTTTTCTGGTGTATGTTCTTTGCTGGAGTTGAAAAATATAGATAAACTTTTGCCTTCTATAGAAGTAGGAGAAGTATGGGGTGTGGGTAGACAACTTTCAAAAAAGTTAAATATGCATGGTATCTATAATATAAAACAACTTAAAGATACGGATGATTTTAGAATCAGAAAAATGATGAGTATTAATGGACTTAAAACTGTAACAGAACTAAGGGGAATATCATGCTTACCATTAGAAGAAGTTCGTGCAACTAGAAAGAGTTGCTGTACCTCAAGATCATTTGGACAAAATTTAAAAGAATTAGATGATATTCAACAAGCAGTTGCAATATTTTCACGTAGAGCTGTTGAACGGATTAGGGCTGAAAACTTACTTACATCATCTGTTTCAGTTTTTTTAAGAACTAGTCCATTCGATAAGAAAAATAAGTATTATTTTAACTCCTCTTCTATTCATATATCCACACCCACTAACGATACAATCGAAATTGCGAAGATTGTATCGAGAATAACAAAACAAATATTTAAACCTGGATATCTATACCAAAAAGCAGGAGTTTTACTGTCTGGTTTTTATCCAGAAGGTGAAGAACCAATAGATTTATTTTCACAGGATTCTAAAATAAGAGAAGATCTGATGAAAACCATAGATAAAATCAATACTAGGTTTGGTGGAGATACTATCCAAATTGCTTCTGAGCAACATTTAGGCACATGGGCTCAAAAAAAAGATAGATGCTCACCAAATTATACAACAAATATTAATTCAGTATTAGTTGTAGATTGAAAAATGAAGCATTGCTTGAGCTGGATGTATTTGCTAGCATAAATGGAGATTATTAATGGGAGTAAAAAAAATGAAAAAAATAACGATAGCTACATTATTAAGTGTAGCAAT
>Ga0209502_10000876_pt1 | contig 29850 bp, 29 predicted proteins | sample ArcticOcean_MG_C_10_FD_187442 | JGI IMG/M metagenome (GOLD analysis project Ga0209502, IMG submission 187442) | Marine microbial communities from western Arctic Ocean - ArcticOcean_MG_CB11_90 (SPAdes) (version 2) | ecosystem: Environmental > Aquatic > Marine > Oceanic | place: Arctic Ocean... | reverse complement strand
AATGCACCAACACTAACGTTGTTTTTTATTATAACATTACCAATTTGAGGTATTTTAATATAGACACCATTTTTGTCAGGAGCAAATCCAAATCCATCAGAACCAATAACTGCATTTGAATTAATAATACAGTTATCTCCAATAACGGAATCTTTTAAAATATTGGCGCCGGAGTAAATTCTGGTATTATTACCAATCTTTACATTTTCACCTATAAATACGTTTTCATGAATTTGAACACTATCAAGTATTTGAACTCCTGCACTAATTATAGAAAAAGCACCAACAAAAATATTATTACTAATTATAGCGGTTTTAGATACTTCAGAAAGTTTACTAATACCTGACTTTATTTTGGTAGAAGTATTAAACAAGTGCAATAATTTAACAAAACCTATATAAGGATTGTCTACTTTAATCAATATTGGGGTTATGTCAGATTTAACTTTAAAATCTTTACCTACTACTAATAAAGCAGCTTTGGTTTTGTAAACTAGTGGAGTGTATTTCTTATTGGATAAAAATGTAATAGAATCTTTATCAGCTTCATCAATTTTTGCAATCTTAGAAACAATTAAACTAGAGTTACCTTCAAGTTTACCATTTAAATATTCAGCTATTTTTAAAGAAGTATATTCCATTCTTTGCAAAAATATGAAAAATATGGTAAAACATACGCAAAATGAGAATGTATGATTAGATAAAAGACATATATTTATTTGATTGTAATAATTGTTTAAATTTATACGTTTAAAATTATATAAATAATAATTAATTAAATATGAAAATTCTTTGGATAGATGATGAAATAGATTTGCTGAAGCCTCACTTAATATTTCTTGAAAATAAGGGTTATTCACTTGATACTTCTAACAATGGTATTGAAGGAATTGAGATGTTTAAAAACAACAACTATTCAGCCGTATTATTAGACGAAAACATGAATGGTTTGAGCGGATTAGAAGTTTTAAATAAAATTAATGAGTTAGACTACAATGTACCTATTATCATGATTACCAAAAGTGAAGAGGAAAATATAATGGAAGATGCTATTGGAAATAAAATATCAGATTACTTAATTAAGCCTGTCAACCCCAATCAAATTTTATTAAGCTTAAAAAAATCAATATCTAAAAATGAATTAGTTACAGAAAAAACTTTAACAAATTATCAACAAGAGTTTAGAAATATTACAACTGAACTAACTCAAGCAAATAACTATAAAGACTGGGTTAGCTTATATTTAAAATTGATTTATTGGGAACTGCAATTAAATGACACAAACGAATCTACAATGCAAGAAATATTGATGTCTCAAAAAACTGAATGCAATATTGCTTTCGCAAAGTTTATAAATAATAACTATGAGAATTGGGTTAACAGTGATTTGGATAAGCCACTGTTTTCTAATAAATTAATATCTGAAAGGTTAATAAAAGATATCTCAACAAGTGAAAAAACATTATTTATTGTAATTGATAATTTAAGATATGATCAATGGAAAACTATAGAACCACATATTTTAAAATATTATAATAAATCTAACGAAGAGGCATATTTTAGTATTTTACCGACTGCAACTCAATACGCTAGAAATTCATTGTTTTCTGGACTAATGCCTTTAGAAATACAAAAAAAATTTCCACAATACTGGAAGTTTGATCACGAGGAGGGTGGTAAAAACCTTTATGAAAGAGAGTTGCTTTTAGAAAACTTAAAAACTCTTGGTTTATCTAATTTAAAAACAGAATATATTAAAATAACAAATCTTAAGAAAGGTAAAAAACTTGAGGAAGATTTTAATTCAAAACTTGAAAATGATTTAATAGTTTTAGTTTATAATTTTGTTGACATGCTTTCTCACTCAAAAACGGAAATGGAGATGATTAAAGAATTAGCTTCAGATGACAAAAGCTATAGATCATTGACAGCAAGTTGGTTTATTAACTCTCCACTTATGGGTATTATTAAACAAGCGAGTGAATTAAATATTAAGCTAGTAATAACTACAGATCATGGAACTATTAATGTAAAAAATCCAACAAGAGTAATTGGAAATAAAGACTTAAGCTCAAACTTGAGATACAAAACAGGAAGAAGCTTGTCATATAACGACAAGGAAGTGATATCATTTGTTAATCCATCTGTAATAGGCCTACCATCGGTGTCTATAAATAGTCCTTTTATCTTTGCTAAAGATGATAAGTTTTTTGCTTATCCAAACAATTTCAACCACTATGTGTCTTATTTTAAAGATACCTACCAGCATGGAGGCGTATCAATGGAGGAAATCATAATTCCATATGTTGTTTTAGATCCGAAATAATTATGAACAAAATATTGTATTATAAAATTAGTGATATTGACTTAGCTGTAAAATTTATTTTAAATAATATTAATAGTAAATACCTCTTATTTAACGGCCCAATGGGTTCTGGGAAAACAACTTTAATAAAAGCTATTGTAAGTGAATTTGGTAGTGATGACTCTGTGTCTAGCCCAAGTTTTTCCTTAGTGAATGAGTATAAAATAAAAGATTCTGTAGTTTATCATTTTGATTTTTACAGAATTAAAAATGAAATAGAAGCTTTTGATATTGGTTTTGAAGATTATTTAAGAGAAGATGTATGGTGTTTTATCGAATGGGGAGAAAATATACCAAACTTAATACCAAATAATGTGAATTTGATTAATTTTACAGAAATAAATGGTGACAGCAGAATAATAGAAATAAATTTAAATGAATAAAATTAATTATCCATTTAGTAAAGAACAACTAATTCCACAGGAAGAAAGACTGGAATTAACTCAAATAAAAAAAGAATTCATTATTGGTATTCCAAAAGAAGATTCTGAAAATGAGAAGAGAATCTGTTTAACTCCTGATTCTGTTAGCTACCTAATATCAAATGATTTTAAAATTAATATTGAGACTGGGGCTGGTGAGGGTTCAAATTTTACTGATTTAGATTACTCTGAAGCAGGGGCAGTAATAGTGAATAATAAAAAGGATATATACAATTGTCCAATAATTTTAAAAATAGCACCACCAAATGAGTTAGAAGTTAATTTAATTAAACAAAACTCAATACTAATATCTGCTTTAGATTTAACAGTAAATCAATTAAATAATTTAAAAGCATTAATTAATAAAAAAATAACTTGTATTGCCTTTGAGTTTATACAAGAAAGAGATAGCTCATACCCAATTGTTAGTCAACAGAATGAGATTTCTGGTCAAGCATCTGTTTTAATTTCTTCAGAATTATTATCAAACACAAGCAATAATGGTAAAGGATTGTTTTTTGGTAATTTAAGCGGAGTCCCTCCAACTGATGTAGTAATAATTGGATCTGATAAAGTAGCCGAATCTGCGGCTATTGCAGCAACAAAGCTTGGTGCAAGGATCAAAATTTTTAGTAATTCGATTTTTAGATTAAATGAAATTCAAAAATTAATTCAAAAACCTATTTACACATCTACCATACAGAAAAAACAACTTACAAAGGCTTTGATGAGATGTGATGTAGCTATTGGAGCTGTAAAAGATAATGAAACTACTAAGCATATAGTTAGTGAGGAAATGGTAATGAAAATGAAAAAAGGCGCTGTTATAATAGATACTAGTTTGGACACCACTGGTGCATTTGAGACAAGTAGCGTTACGAGTCATGATAAACCAACATTTGTAAAACATGAAGTAATTCATTATTGTGTCCCTAACATAAACTCTAGATATTCAAGGACATCATCTATTTGTTTAAGTAATGTTTTAACTCCATATTTAATCAAATCAATAAAGTATGGTAGTTTTGAGAATTTTATAAGAAATAATAATCCATTAAAAAAGGGTGTTTACTTATTTAACGGATTAAATACGAATAAGATGATTAAAGAATTATTTAATATAGATTATAACAATATAAATAATATTATATGAAATTAATTAACAGGTTCATTTATTTTTTTGTTGGACTCTCGATAGGCTTGATTTTTTTAGCTTTTTTATTTCAAAAAAAGAATACAAAATTTAATTACCTGCCAAATTCAAGGGTAATTAATGACATTAATAGTAAAAAAATTCATTATTCACCTGAATTACATACAGCTTTTGCGAAAAATAAAATAACTACTTCTAAAGTTCAAGAAATTATAAAATATGGCGAAGTGAATTTTTCAAAAAGTAATACTAAACTAGATAGTTGTAATATTTACACAATTGAAACAACAATTGAACAAATAAGTTATGCCGTAAAATTAGAGAACTGCAAAAATGAAGTTAAGATTATTAGCTATACTTTAGAATAATTTTTTCTTCTATTTATTTCTTTACTAAATAGTGATAACTCTCTGGAGGTTTGACCTCTAACTGATTTGTTCTCGTCCGCTCTTCTTAACAGGTATGGAATAACATCTTTCACAGGCCCAAAAGGTAAATATTTCGCAACCTTATATCCAAGGTGAGACAAATTATAACTAATATGATCACTCATCCCATATAATTGGCTAAACCAAACCTTACCATCATTAATAGGGATATTATGATTAGTCATATAATTAATTGCTAGGGTATTACTTTCTTCATTATGACTTCCAATAAAAATTGAAAATAAATTAATATTAGTAAATATGAAATTCATACAATCGTTAAAACTTTTATCAGTTTCGTTTTTGCTATTATGGATTGGTGAAGTATAGTTTAATTCTATAGCTCTATCACGCTCCTTTTCCAAATAAGCGCCTCTAACAAGCTTAATTCCAATATTTATATTAGAGTCAAAGTATTTATCTTTTAGATCTTTAATGTAGTTTAATCTATCAGTTCTATACGCTTGAACTGTATTGTAAACTGTAGCTCGCTTGGTATTATATTTAATTATTAAATTTTCAAATATTTGATCAACACTAGGTTGAATCCAAGACTCTTCGGCATCTATTAAAACAGAAACATGATTTAATAAAGCACTCTCACATATCAAATTAAACCTGTTAATAATTTTATTCCATTCAATTTCTTGATTTCTTGATAATGATTCGTAGTTAGAAACCTTTTCATATAGACTAAACTCCCCAATAGCTGTAGGTTTAAATACTATAAATGGAAAATTATTATCCGTATTAAGAGCAATTAGATCTAAGGTTCTAGAAACAGTATTGTCAAAAGCGTAATTATCTACTAAACCTTCAACTGAATAATCTAATATTGAGTATATATTACTAGAACTTAAATTATTTACAGTTTTTATACAGTCCTCTTCATTTTCACCTCCACAGAATTGTTTAAATATCGAGGACTTCACAAACCAATTAGTTGGGCTACCTAGAAAAAAAGGAAATTTAGTTAAGAAAAACTTTGAAATAGAAACAATACTAGATTTAGAAATAATTTTAAATATATAATACCCTCGATATAAGTCAATTTTAGACTTGCTTTTAAAAGCTATTTCAGTATTATCAAACAAGTTATTTTCCATCCTTTAAAAACTAAACAAATATATTCATATACATTGTACTTTATAAATTATAAACTACTATTTTTAATATTATTTTTAATCTATGAAGTCTATTTCAACAAACAACTATCCAATTCATTTTGGTGAAAATGCTTATTCTAAATTAAATACATATTTAGATGAAAATGATACATCAAAAATCATTGTATTAACTGATAGTGATACAACTAAATATTGTTATGATATTTTTATTTCTAAATTAAACAATTATAAAAATAGAAATTTTATAGAAATTAGTTTTTCCAAAGGAGAAGAAAATAAAAACATATCTACATGTCAAATAATATGGAACAGTCTCTCTGAGGCTGGAGCTGATAGAGGTTCTTTACTAATAAATTTAGGAGGTGGAGTAGTAACTGATATTGGAGGATTTGTAGCTTCTACTTTTATGAGAGGTTTCGATTTTATCAATATACCTACTACCCTATTAGCAATGGTTGATGCTTCTATTGGAGGTAAGACAGGAGTTGATTTAAATAATATAAAGAACCAAATTGGAGTAATTAATAATCCATCTATGATTATAATTGATCCGATTTTCTTAAAAACCTTACCTCAAATTGAAATGAATTCTGGTTTTAGTGAAATGGTAAAACATTCGTTAATTTCCAGTAAAAGCAATTGGGATAAAATTAAAACTGATGATATTACTGATTTTCAAATTGGCTATACTTTTTATAACTCAATATTAATTAAATCTGAAATTGTAGATAAGGACCCAAATGAAAAAAACATCAGAAAAGTATTAAATTATGGCCATACAATTGGACACGCTGTCGAGTCATTTTGTTTGAATTCTAAACATCATCAAACACTAACTCACGGAGAAAGCATAGCCATTGGCATGATATTAGAAGGCTATATATCAACCATTAAATTAGGTTTTAATAAAGACTTAAATAATTCTATAAATAAATTCTTTGTAAATATTTTTAGAAAAACCAAATTCACAGATATTGATATCAATGAGATAATTAAGCTTCTAAAGTATGATAAAAAAAATAGAAATGGTGAAATTAATTTTGTGCTATTAAAAGATATTGGAGAAGTAGTTATAGATCAAAAAGTTGATGATAAACTTGTTAAGGAATCTTTTTTATATTATTTAAATGATCTTAAATAAGTTCATTGAAAATCGCATGCATCAGTCTTTTCTTATCATTTATGCTCTCTTCAAGAGAAATCATTGATTCAGTCCTGTAAACACCCTCGATATCATCTAATTTAAATATAATATCCTTGGCATCGTTAGTGTCTTTTGCTCTAATCTTGGCATAAATATTAAACTTTCCAGTTGTTATATGAGCTACAGTTACATTTGGAATATCATTAATTCTCTCTACCACAAATTGAACTTGAGATGTATTCTCTAAATATATTCCAACATAAGCGATAAACGAATAACCAAGCTTATTATAATCTAATATTAATGAAGAACCTTTTATCAAGCCTGCATCTTCCATTTTCTTAACTCTAACATGAACAGTTCCTGCTGAAATCAAAAGTTTTTTTGCGATGTCAGTAAAGGGAACTCTAGTGTTTTCAATTAACATATCTAATATTTGATGATCTATTTCATCTAATTTAAATTTTGATTCCATAAGTTTATTTTAATTAAAGTAAAAAGCTAATTTATACAAAAACATTGAATTATTCTTAAAAAAACACACTATTAATTAAATTTTATCTAGAGATTAAGGCTGTTTACTAGAGATTCATTTAATTCAGCACCAATCTTAAAAGACATTAAGTCTGCATTATATTTAAAAGCACTTAAATCAATCTCTCTATGACATAAGAAATTAGTTAAATCACCTATATCTCTAATTATAGGTTTGAAAATTATTTCATTATCACAAAGTGTTTCTTTGAAATTTACTCCTACCTGAATTCCTGAATTTATAGCTGAAACATTATTAAGAATAATATCGAAAAATCTAATTTTATTTTTCGGAATAAGAGAGTACTTAACTTTTGAAGTATAGACATTTGTGTCACAAATTATATTAAGTGCTATCACCAACGAAACAAACATGTATTTCCTTGTTGTTTCTCTATTGTAATCCAAATCAAAAAAACCAGATTCAAATAAAACAGTTGACGATCCTTTCTTTTGAAAATGATCACCAAAGCAGTTGTCATTGTAATTGTCATCATATAATCGGACCCTGTCATTAATGATGTTTGAAAGTTCACTGTAAATACCTTCAATTAAAAACATTGCATTAGCTCTACTGCTATTTATAGAGTTCTCATAGTCAAAGCAAGGAGCTAAAAAGCTTAACCCGCTTGGGTTATTGTCATTTTCTGCTCCATAAATAGTTCTTTGGTCATGTAAATTAAAACAATAGTTAGGCTTAATTTTTTCAAAATAAGAATTCAATAGCTTTGACTCTAGTTGTGAATTTTCTTTTGCATCTCTATTAAGGTCTATTTTATTAAAATTCTCTCTGGTATATAATCTAGCACCATCAGGGTTAAGTATGGGGATAATAAATAAACTACAATTTTCTAATATTTCAAAAAACTCATTATTATGAAAGCAATTAACTAAATCTAGTAAACTTTTGGTTGATGTGGATTCATTTCCATGCATTTGAGACCAAATAAGTATTTTGATTTTTCCAGTACCTATACGAACAGACTTAATCGATTCACCATTTACGCTGAGTCCAATTTCTTTGAACTTATAAACAGAACTTGATTTATTAAATGCAAGGTGATCATTATTTAAGTACTTACTATTTAGACCTAATAGTTTGAATTTTTCAAAAACCTGAATTATATTTATAATATTTTTCATTGACAAAGATAGTAAGCTAAGTTATAATTTTTAATTAAATTGCAAACAGAACATTTAAATAACTATGAAATATTTCAGTCTATTTTTACTTATAATTTTTTTGTCTTGTAACTCCAAACAAGAAAGGATTTGTGAGAACTTTAAAAACGGAAAATATAAAAGTGTAATTACTATAGATGAAATAGAATATGTATCTATTTTTACTAGAAATGATAGTATTCAAATTGAAATTTTTAATAATGTTGTAGACTCAAGCTATGTTAGATGGGTCAATGATTGCGAAGTCGTCTTTACTACAATTAATCCTATAAATATTCAGCAGAAAAAACCAGTACTAGTTAAAATATTAAGAACTTTTGAAGATTCTTATGATTTTGAGTATTCGTATGTAGGGGAAACAACAAAACAACAAGGAACGGCTGTTATTTTAGAATAAGGTTATTTGACCTTGGCCTAAATCTGTCTCATCAGATTCTTCAATTTTATTCTTAATTTCACTAACATCTACTACCTCAATTTCATTTGCAGAGACCTCAACTGGAGGGGTGAAGTCTAATGAATCAATTAAGTTAATTTGCTTTACTTTAGAATTAGTTAATTGATTGCCTTTAGCCTTAATACCTTTTAATGAAATAAACTCATCAATATTTACTATAGTATTTGGCTTTTGCTCTTTATTTCGATCTTTAGTATAAACTATTTCTATTACTGGCTTCCAATCAGTAGTAATGATCTCTAGTAATGAATTTTTATGTTCTGTAATAAAAAACTCTTCTCTATTTTCATTTTCTATTAAGAATCTTTTAAGGAAATATTTTTCTTTTATTCCGTCATAATATATTGCTGAAATAGGTTTTTTTGGAACCCATTTTTCTAAAACAATCATATCTTCAGAAAAGTGCGTAGTTATTTCTGGTGAAATAGTTTTTAAAGTTCCATTTTGTCTAATTACTAACAACTTGTCTTCACCACTAAATTCACCAAGAAGCTCTCCCCTACCATCAACATTTAACCTTTGAACAGCATCATCAAACCAGACTTTTCTTGGCTTTAATGTAGACACTCCTCTTTCTTTTAATTCAATTTTATTGATACTGTTTTTAGAAACAATATTACCTCGTGAGGACCTGCCTTTAATTATATGATCAGAAAAGTTTAAATCCCATTTTAGCTTTTTTAACTTTGCAGACTGCCTTAATAAAATAGTAACAATTTCAGCTTCCCCGTTAGGGTTTGCAGAGAAATACACTACATCTGATTCACTTTTAGAGGAAGTTAAACTGTATGATTTATCTCTAGTTACTCCAGACACAGCAAACCTTTTTAAATAATAAAAGCTTTTATCTCCATCTTTATAAATCATATTATAAATGGTCCTCGTGTCTTTCTTTTTGAAAACAGCAGCATGTATAATATTTTTACCAATAAAAGTCTTCGAACCTACTTTAGTTATAACTACTTTAGAATCTTTTGTAAAGACAATTAAATCATCAATATCACTGCAGTCGCAAACATACTCGTCTTTCCTTAATGATGTACCAATAAAACCTTCTTCCCTATTTACATAAAGTTTTGTGTTTCTGATTACTACTTTAGTAGCATCAACATCATCAAATAATCTTATTTCAGTTTTTCTTTCACGATTCTCTGAATAATCTTTTTTTAATTTTTTAAAATAAGAAATAGAGAAATTAATTATATCATCAAGGTTATGCTTCACTTCTTTGATTTGATTTTCTAAATCAATAATCTTATCACTAGCTTTATCCTTGTCAAATTTCGATATTCTTTTAATTTTTATTTCAGTCAACCTAACAATATCTTCTTCAATGACACCTCTTTTTAAATGAGCTATAAATTTATCTAATCCATTCTCTATAGCCATTAATACACCTGGCCAAGTATCCTGATTTTCAATATCTCGATAAATTTTGTTTTCAATAAAAATTCTTTCAAGAGATGAGTAATGCCATTGATTCTCAAGTTCACCTAATTTTATTAACAGCTCTTGTTTTAATAAATCTACTGTGTTTTCAGTTGATGTTTTTAAAATATCAGAAACTCCTACAAAAAGCGGGCTATTATTTTCTATAACGCAGCCCAAAGGAGAAATAGATGTTTCACAATTAGTAAAAGCATAAAGAGCATCTATAGTCTTATCGGGTGATATACCATTTGGTAGATATATTAGAATTTCTACTTTTGAAGCTGTATTGTCATCAATTTTCTTAATTCTAATTTTACCTCTATCGTTAGCTTTTAAAATTGAATCAATCAAAGAGGTTGTCGTTGTTCCATATGGTATTTCAGAAATCAACAAAGTTGATTTATCCGATGTAGATATTTTGGCTCTTAGACGAACTTTACCGCCTCTTTTACCATCATTATAGTTTGAGAAATCTGCTATACCACCTGTAATAAAGTCAGGTAAAATACTTATTTTTTTTCCCTGTAAATGTTTTATTGAAGAGTCAATTAGTTCAACAAAATTATGAGATAAAATTTTAGTAGATAATCCAACAGCAATACCCTCTGCTCCTTGTGCTAATAATAACGGGAATTTTACAGGCAGATTTATAGGCTCCTTTCTTCTCCCATCATAAGACGCTTGCCATTTTGTGATTTTTGGATTAAATATTACATCTAGGCCAAATTTAGATATCCTAGCCTCAATGTATCTTGATGCAGCGGCTCTATCTCCAGTTAATGTGTTTCCCCAATTCCCTTGTGTATCAATTAATAAGTCTTTTTGACCAATTTGAACCATGGCATCTGCAATACTTGCATCTCCATGAGGGTGATATTGCATGGTATGACCTACAATGTTAGCTACTTTGTTGTATCTACCATCATCTAAATCTTTCATTGACTGCATGATTCTTCTTTGAACTGGTTTAAAACCATCTTCAATAGCAGGAACTGCTCTTTCTAATATAACATAAGAAGCATAATCTAGAAACCAATCTTTGTACATACCAGTGATTCTGGTAATAGATTCATTGTTTTCTAATTGACTACTTTCATTTATATGTTCTGTCATTATTATTTTTTATTTTCAATCAAATCTAATTCAACCTTCAAATTATTTATAATAAAACTTTGTCTGTCTGGTGTGTTTTTCCCCATATAAAAGCTAAGTAAGTCTTCAATAGACATTCCTTCGTCTAACATTATTGGGTCTAATCTAATATTATCTCCAATAAAATGCTTGAATTCGTCTGGAGAAATCTCACCTAAACCTTTAAACCTTGTAATCTCAGGACTAGGTTTTAATTTTTCCAAAGCATTCACTCTTTCAATTTCAGAATAACAATAAATAGTTTCTTTTTTGTTTCTAACCCTAAAAAGTGGAGTTTGAAGAATGTAAATATGCCCCTCTTTAATTAGTTCAGGAAAAAATTGAAGAAAAAATGTGATAAGTAATAATCTAATATGCATACCATCAACATCAGCATCTGTAGCGATTACTACATTATTATAACGTAAATACTCGATAGATTCTTCAATATTTAAAGCTGCTTGAAGTAGGTTGAATTCTTCATTTTCATAGACTATTTTTTTCGTTAAACCATAGGAGTTTAAGGGCTTTCCTTTTAAACTAAATACTGCCTGTGTATTAACATCACGAGATTTAGTGATACTTCCAGAGGCAGAGTCTCCTTCTGTAATAAATAAAGTAGATTCTAGTCTACGTTCACTTTTAAGATCTCCTAAATGAATTCTACAATCTCTAAGTTTTTTATTATGAATACTAGCCTTTTTAGCTCTATCTCTGGCTAGTTTTCTAATACCTGAAAGTTCCTTTCTTTCTTTTTCAGCTTGAAGTATTTTTCTTTGGATAGAGTCCGCAATTTTAGAGTTTTTGTGAAGATAATTATCTAAACTATTCTTTAAAAATTCATTAATATAAGTTCTGACGGTAGGTAATTCTCCTCCCATATCAGTAGACCCGAGTTTTGTTTTTGTTTGACTTTCAAAAACTGGCTCCATAACTTTTATAGAAACAGCAGAAACTATAGATTTTCTAATATCTGAAGCATCATAGCTCTTGTTATAAAATTCCCGGATTGTTCTTACCAAACCTTCTCTAAATGCTAATAAATGAGTTCCTCCTTGAGTTGTATTTTGACCATTAACAAAAGAATGATACTCTTCGCTATATTGTGTTTTACTGTGAGTAATAGCAACTTCTATATCTTCTCCTTTTATATGTATGATTGGATATAACGTATCGCTCTCATTGATTCTTTCACTTAATAAATCTTTTAAACCGTTTTCACTAAAAAACTTTTCCCCGTTAAAGACTATTGTTAAACCTGGATTTAAATAAACATAATTCTTGAGCATTCTAGAAATATATTCATTTCTGTATTTGAAGTTCTTAAAAATAGTATGATCTGGAACAAAAGAAACTTTTGTGCCTTTTCTCCTTGTGGATTCTGATTTATCCTCATGATTTGTTAGTGAACCTTTGCTGAATTCAGCAGCAACTGAATAACCATCTCTAGTTGATTCAACTCTAAAATACTCAGAAAGCGCATTAACTGCTTTAGTACCTACACCATTTAATCCAACTGCTTTTTTGAACGCTTTAGAGTCATACTTTCCTCCTGTATTCATTTTTGAAACTACATCAACTACTTTACCTAGTGGGATTCCACGACCAAAATCTCTTACAGTAACTTTAGTTTGATTTATAGAAACATCAATAGTTTTTCCTGCACCCATTACAAACTCATCAATAGAGTTATCTAAAACTTCTTTTAAAAGAATATAAATACCATCATCTTGGGAGGATCCATCGCCAAGTTTACCAATATACATCCCAGGACGCATTCTAATATGTTCTTTCCAGTCTAAAGAACGAATATTATCTTCTGTGTAATTATTATTTGACGGCATGAGAATAAATCTATATAAGCAAGTTGCTAATATAGTATATCATAATAAAAAAAGAAATCAAGAAACAACAAAGTAATTAACAAAAAACTATTGTTTGTTGAGAACGTGAAACTAAACTTTAGATCTGGTATTTTTTTAAACATTAAATAAGAAATGCATTACGTCACCATCACTAACAATATAGTTTTTCCCTTCAATGTTCATTTTACCAGCTTCTTTTACCTTTACTTCATTTTTATAAGTAACGTAATCATTATAAGAAATAACTTCCGCTCTAATAAAGCCTTTTTCAAAATCAGTATGTATTACTCCGGCTGCTTGTGGAGCTGTAGAACCAACTGGTATTGTCCAAGCTCTCACTTCTTTAACTCCTGCAGTAAAGTAAGTTTGTAAGTTGAGTAACTTATATGTGGACTTCAATAATTTTGAGGAGCCAGGTTCTGTTAAACCTATATCTTCTAAAAAAATCTTTCTTTCTTCAAAATCATCTAATTCATTTATATCCGCTTCTATACCAACAGCTAAAGTAATAACTTCAGCATTTTCATTCGAAACTAAATCTTTTATGCTATCAACGTAATGATTACCGATATTCGCACTAGACTCATCTACATTACAAACGTATAGAACAGGCTTATCAGTTATCAATTGTAAAGGAACTACAAAAGACAAATAGCTTTCGGCATCAAACTCAATAGATCTAACTGAGTTGAAAGATTCTAAATGAGCTTTAATTTGATTGAGAATTGCTAATTCTTTTTGCGCCTCTTTGTTTCCGGTTTTAGCAGTTCTAGCAGTCTTTTCTATTTTTTTAGTAACAGTTTCGAGGTCCTTTAATTGTAATTCAAGATCAATGATCTCTTTGTCTCTAACTGGATTAACAGAACCATCAACATGAATAATGTTATCGTTATCAAAACATCTTAAAACATGGATAATAGCATCTGTTTCTCGAATATTACCTAGAAATTGATTTCCTAATCCTTCTCCTTTACTTGCACCCTTAACTAAACCTGCTATGTCTACAATTTCTACAGATGCTGGAATAACTTTTTCTGGGTTAACTAAGGTTTCTAAGACCGAGAGTCTATCATCAGGAACATTGACAACACCAATGTTTGGCTCAATTGTACAAAAGGGGAAATTTGCACTTTGGGCTTTTGAGTTTGATAAACAATTAAATAAAGTTGATTTTCCTACGTTTGGTAATCCTACTATTCCTGCTTTCATTAGTCTGTTGGATGCATAAATTGTTGCTTTCTTAATAAAGTATCTTCATTTTCAACATTATCATCATCGGGCACACAACAATCCACTGGACATACAGCAGCACATTGAGGCTCTTCATGAAAACCAACACATTCGGTACACTTGCCAGGAACTATATAATAAACCTCATCACTAATGGCTTCTTGATTATTATCTGCACAAACAGATTCACCATCAGTCAAAATCACGTCACCTTTTAAACTAGTTCCATCAGAATACCTCCAATCATCACTGGCTTCATAAATAGCGGTATTAGGGCACTCTGGCTCACATGCACCACAATTAATACACTCGTCGGTTATTATGATTGCCATATGATTAATGTTTTATAAATTTGTAACAAAAGTAATTCCAAAAGAATTTAAAAACAAGAAGTTAAATGAATTTAAATAACAGAATAGATCTTATATCTGAAATAGGTAAGTTTTTGACTAACTATTTAGATGAAAATTATGATAACTCAAAAGATAGTAATCAAACTGCTTTTGAAAAAACAGTAAAACAAGGTCAAATGAATAATCCTTGGTTTACAGATCAAAACATAAAGACTAACCTGACGTACTGGGCAAAAATATTAAATAAAAAATATTTAGCTCAGTGGATGAGTAATTATGATACCAAATATGTAAACAAAAAAAATATAGCAATAATTATGGCTGGAAATATTCCTTTAGTGGGGTTTCATGATTTTTTGTGTGTTTTTCTTGCAGGACATAAATCTATAATTAAATTATCTTCAAATGACAAACACATACTTCCATTTTTGACTAGTCTTTTAATTTCTAAAAATATTAATATTTCTGAAGATATTGTTTATCTAGATGGAATGTTAAAAAACTATGATGGAGTTATTGCTACGGGTTCTAACAATACTAGTAGGTATTTCGATTATTATTTTAAAAATAAAAAATCTATTATAAGAAAAAATAGAAATTCCATTGCAGTTTTAGATGGTACAGAAAATGAAAATGAACTTTCGTTATTAGGAAATGACATTTTTACATATTTTGGGCTTGGATGTAGAAATGTTTCGAAGTTATATGTCCCTAAAAATTATAGCTTTGATTCTTTTTATAACTCAATTTTCAAAAGAAGTGATTTAATTAACAATCATAAGTACGCTAATAACTATGATTACAATAAAGCAATTTATTTAATGAGTGAATATAAATTTCTTGATAATGGCTTTTTTATGATAAAAGAAGGTAATGATTTACATTCCCCTATTTCAACAATTAATTACGAGTTTTATGATGATATTTCAATTTTAAAAGATAGTATTACAAAACAAGAAAAAGAAATTCAATGTATCGTTAGTAAATTAAAAATTGAAAATAAAGTTGATTTTGGTGAAACTCAAAACCCATCACTAAATCAATATGCAGACAATATAGATGTTATGAGTTTTTTGTTAACAATATAGTTTAAAACTTATCTTAAAAAACTATAATATTTGGTGAATAATTATCAAATTTGTTCTTTTAATTTTATACTATGAAAAAACATAATTTTAGTGCAGGTCCATGCATACTTCCCCAGGAAGTTTTATTAAAAGCATCAGAATCTGTAATGGATTTTAATGAGAGTGGTTTATCATTAATCGAGATTTCACATAGAAGTAAAGCTTTTGTTGATGTTATGGACGAAGCTAGAGATACCGCTTTAGATCTTTTAAAGTTAAAAGGTAAGGGGTACAAAGTCTTATTTTTACAGGGTGGCGCAAGTACTCAATTTTTAATGTCTGCTTACAATTTACTTGAAACTAAAGCCTCTTACTTAAACACTGGTTCATGGAGTGATAAGGCTATTAAAGAAGCTAAATTATTTGGTTCTGTTAATGAACTAGCAAGTTCAAAGAGTTCAAATTTTAATTATATTCCTAAAGATTACGTAATCCCTAACGATAGTGATTACTTTCATTGTACATCCAACAACACAATATATGGTACTCAGATGAAAGAATTCAAATCATGTCCTGTTCCATTAGTATGTGACATGAGTAGTGATATTTTTTCTAGAGTATTAGATTTTTCTAAGTTTGACTTGATTTATGCTGGTGCTCAAAAAAATATGGGACCTGCTGGAACTACTATAGTGATTGTTAAAGAGGATGTTTTAGGAAAAGTAACAAGACAAATTCCATCTATGATGAATTATCAATTAATGATTAATAAAGACAGTATGTTTAATACACCTCCTGTTTTTTCTATATATGTTTCTCTTCTAACTATGAAGTGGCTTAAAAATTTAGGTGGAGTAGAAACCATTGACGAGATAAATAAAACTAAAGCTATTGTAATGTACTCTGAGATTGATTTAAACCCTCTTTTTAAAGGCTTTGCTGCTGTAGAGGATAGATCAACTATGAATGCTACTTTTAGCTTAGTTAATGAAGGCTTGAAAGATACTTTCGAAAACATGGTAAAAGAAGCTGGTATTGAGGGTATTAATGGACACAGAAGTGTTGGTGGTTATAGAGCATCAATGTATAATGCATTGTCCTTAGATAGTGTTAAAGTTCTTGTAGAGGTAATGAGTGAATTAGAAACAAAAGCATAAAAAAATGAAAGTATTAGCAAATGATGGTATTTCCAAAAGCGGAGCAGATAAGTTAATAAAAAACGGATTTGATATTATAACTGTTAGTGTTGAACAGGGTCAATTAATAAATTATATAAATAAAAACGATGTAGTTGTTTTATTGGTTAGAAGTGCAACCAAAGTTAGAAAAGACATTATCGATAGCTGTCCAGGTTTGAAAATAATTGGAAGAGGTGGTGTTGGAATGGATAATATAGATGTAGAGTATGCTAGAGAAAAGGGTTTAAAAGTAATTAATACCCCAGCATCTTCATCTTTATCTGTAGCGGAATTGGTTATAGCTCATTTATATAGTTGTGTTAGATTCTTACATATTTCAAATAGAAATATGCCACTTGAGGGTGATACTAATTTCAAAAGTTTAAAAAAAGCATTTGCTAAAGGAATTGAACTAAGAGGGAAAACTCTAGGAATAATTGGTTTTGGAAGGATTGGACAGGAAGTTGCTAAAATTGCAATTGGTATCGGTATGCATGTTATATACTATGATCTTCATAATGATAAAGTTAGCATAGAACTTAAGTTTTTTGATAATAAGAAAATAGATTTTAATCTTGAAAAATCTTCGTTTAAAGATGTTTTGAGTAAGTCTGATTTTATTACTTTACATGTACCTGCTCAGAAAGAGTATGTTATTGGTGAGAAAGAGTTTGATTTAATGAAAACTGATGCAGGAATTATTAATGCATCCAGAGGTGGAGTTATTGATGAAGTTGCTTTAAATAAAAACATTAATGAAGGTAAGATTTCATTTGCAGCACTTGACACATTTGAAAATGAGCCTAAGCCTGAAATAACGCTTTTAATGAATCCAAAAATATCTTTGACTCCTCATATTGGTGCTGCAACCAATGAAGCGCAAGACAGAATAGGAGTGGAATTAGCAGACCAAATTACTGAAATTTTAAAATAAAAAATGCTTGAAAGAATAAAAGAAAAATGGGGAATAACTTCATCTTTACAGATGGTGGTTATATTCATTGTATTTGGAGTAACAGGTTCCGCTTCAACTTTAGTTTCTGGACCTGCTTTAGATTTTTTTAATATTCAAAAAGAGGCCTTTTATCCAATAATATATTGGCCCTTGAGAATATTGATAGTGTTTCCAATATATCAAGTTTTATTAGTATGCTTTGGGTTTATTTTTGGAATATTAGTAAGTGTAATAACATTCCAAAAAGATAAATTTATATTCAACTTTTTTTGTAAAATGGCATCAAAAATGTCCAAAGCAATGCTAAGAGTTTTATCGGTTGGAATCCTTTTTAAGAAATAATTTACTTCAAAAGACCTTGATTGTTTTCTATTAATTTTTTAATCTTTGGACTGATTACAGCGTTACAATAAGGCTGATTCGAATTTAAATCATAATAATCCTTATGTTCAATTTCTGCTTCATAAAATCTAATTAGTAAACTGACTTCAGTCGTAATTAGATTTTGAAAAATATTACCTGAGGTTAATTTTTTTATATAATTATTAGCCACTAAAACCTCAGCTTCATCAGTACAAAAAATTGCTGATCTATACTGAGTTCCTCTATCGTTTCCTTGTTGATTTAATGTTGTAGGATCATGTGTACTAAAAAAAACTTCAAGCAAAGTTGTATAGGAAACAATATCTTTATCATATACAATTTCAATAGCTTCGGCATGTCCTGTAATACCCAAACAAATTTGTTTATACTTAGGAAAGGCTACTCCCCCACCAGTATAACCTGGTAAAACACCAATAACACCTTTTAATCTTGAAAAAATTGCTTCTGTACACCAGAAGCAGCCACCGGCTAAATACGCTTTTTTTAAATTACTCATAGTATAAAATCTAAAACTTATTTGTCTAATGATTAATAATTGGTAATTTCACATTAATATTTATTATTTACAATGATTAGAAGTAAAAATTTAAAAAAATCGTATAAATCTCTATCAGTTCTAAATGGAGTTGATTTAAATATAGATAGATCTGAGATCGTTTCTATAGTTGGTGCTTCAGGTGCTGGTAAAACAACTTTACTTCAAATACTTGGCACATTAGACACTCCTTCAAATAAAGATTGTGAGTTACTTATTGATGGTATTGATATTTTAAAATTAAAAGAAATTGAACTTTCAAAATTTAGAAATACAAATATTGGGTTTATATTCCAATTTCACCAATTACTTCCAGAGTTTACAGCAATTGAAAATGTATGTATTCCTGCTTATATAAATAAAAAAAAGAGAGCTGAAGTTGAGTTAAGGGCTGAAGAGCTATTAACTTATCTAAATTTAAAGGACAAATTAAATAGCAAACCAGATGAACTTTCTGGGGGTGAGCAACAAAGAGTAGCAGTAGCAAGAGCTTTAATTAATGGTCCAAAATTGATATTTGCAGACGAACCATCTGGGAATTTAGACACTCAAAGTGCAAATAATTTATATGACCTTTTTTTTAAAATTAGAGATAAATTCAATACTACATTTATCATAGTTACCCATAATGAAAGATTAGCAGATATGGCAGATAGAAAAATCGAAATTATTGATGGAGAAATAAATAAGAAAAATTGAAAAATCTTAGTCAAAAGGAATTAAAGTCTTTCTTAGACGAAAAGTTTGAACTATACAATACAACAAAGTTTATTCGAACAGACCCTATACAAATACCCCATTTATATACATCTAAAAAAGATATAGAAATTTCAGCTTTTTTAACGTCCATTATTTCTTGGGGAAATAGAAAGGTAATTATCAATAATGCTAAGAAAATGATGAATCTTTTAGATAATTCCCCATATGACTTTATTTTAAATCATAGTGAGAAAGATCTAAATTCCATAAACTCCTTTGTTCACAGAACATTTAATTCTCATGATCTAGTTTACTTTATTAAATCTTTAAAACATATTTATAATGAATATGGAGGTTTAGAATCTATTTTTTCTGATAATTGTATTAATAATTCAACACAAAACTCTATTCATGTATTAAAAAAAAAATTCTTTGAACTACCTCATGAAAAACGTTGTGTCAAGCACATAGCAGATCCATATAAAGGTTCATCTGCAAAAAGAATAAATATGTTTCTAAGATGGATGGTTAGAAAGGACAGTAATGGTGTTGATTTTGGAATATGGAAAAAAATTCCAACTAATTACTTATCTGTACCCTTAGACGTTCATTCTGGTAACGTAGCAAGAAAATTAGGATTATTAAACAGGAAACAGAATGATTCAAAAGCACTTCTAGAATTAGATACTAAACTTAGAGAATTAGATCCTATAGACCCTGTTAAATATGATTATGCACTTTTTGGATTAGGCGCATTTGAATCATTTTAAGTTTATATTTTAGAATCTTTAATTTTAAAATCGTTAAATTTAATTTTATTAAACTTAAAAATTATGAAACTTAATCTATTTTTACTATCATTCTTGTTTTCTTTTATTATTCACAGTCAAGATTTAAAATTACCTGTGGATACAATAATCAATAGCAGCCATACTACTAAGATAAAAAATGTTAATGTCGATTATTTGGCATCTACAGGAACTCAACCTGTATGGAACTCAAATGGAGAAGTTATAGCATCTTTATTTTACACTTATTATAAAAGGACAGATGTAAAAAACCAAAATGAAAGACCACTAGTGATTTCATTTAATGGAGGACCAGGATCTGCATCTGTGTGGATGCACATTGCATATACTGGACCAAAAATATTAAAAATTGATAATGAAGGATTTCCCGTTCAACCGTACGGAGTTAAAGATAATCCACATTCTATTTTAGATGTAGCAGATATCGTTTTTGTAAACCCTGTCAATACCGGATATTCAAGAATGATTCCTAATTCAAATGGAAAAATGCCAGATAAAAGTATATTCTTCGGAATTAATGCAGATATTAAATATTTAGCTGGTTGGATAAATACATTTGTTAGTAGAAATAATCGTTGGGAATCTCCAAAATATATAATTGGAGAAAGTTATGGTGGAACTAGAGTTATGGGGTTGGCTTTAGAATTGCAAGAAAAACAATGGATGTATCTAAATGGAGTGATTATGGTTTCTCCTGCAGATTATAAAGTATACAGTACTGGTGGAGCAGTTAGCTCAGCAATTAACTTACCTTATTTTACTGCTGCAGCTTGGTATCACAATGCTTTAAATAATAAGCTACAAGAAAAAGATTTATTAGAAATATTACCTGAATCAGAAAATTTCACAATAAACACCTTAATTCCTGCTCTTGCTAAAGGAGGGTTTATTTCAGCAGATGAGAAAGAATCTATAGCAGATAAAATGTCTTATTATTCAGGTTTAAGTAAAAAATCTATCCTACAACACAATTTAGATGTTCCTACTCAATTTTTCTGGAAAGATTTATTAAGAGATAGAAGTGGTTATACTATAGGTAGATTAGATTCAAGATATTTAGGTTTAGACAAAACTGAAGCAGGGTCTAGTCCTGACTCAAATGCAGAGCTTGATTCATGGTTACATTCTTTTACTCCAGCAATTAATCACTATCTAAAAAATAATTTAGGTTTCAAGACTGATTTGAAGTACAACTTATTTGGGTCAGTTCGCCCATGGGACAACAGAAATGATACTACAAGAGATGATCTTAGACAAGCAATGGCTCAAAACCCTTATCTAAAAGTTCTAGTACAATCTGGTTATTATGATGGAGCCACAACATATTTTCAAGCAAAGTATACAATGTGGCATGTTGACCCAAGTGGGAAAATGAAAGACAGGTTTACTTACAAAGGCTACAGAAGTGGTCACATGATGTATTTAAGATCTGAAGATTTAGAATCATCAAACGAAGATTTAAGAGAATTTATTAATAATTCTTTATCAAATGGAAAATCTGCTAAATATGAATAAGAATTTATTCTTGAGTTTTTTAGTTTTACTTATTTTTTACGGTTGCACTAAAGATTTTGTTTTACAACCTATTAGTCTTAAAACTATTTTACAATCCTCAGAACCAAATCTATTTACATCTGTTGATGGTACTACATATTTGAGTTTTATATCAACTGACCTTAGTTCTGAAGAGAGTAAACTTTACTTTTCAACATTAGATTTAGACAACTTAAAATGGAATAAACCTAGTCTTATAAATAGCTCAGATGATTGGTTTGTTAACTGGGCAGACTTCCCTAGAATCACTGCTAATAATTCCAATGGATTATCTGTTCATTATTTGCAAAAAAGTGGTGAAGATACTTACTCATATGATATTAAAGTAATGAATTCAAATGATGGCGGAGCTAATTGGAACAAACCTTTAAAATTACATACTGATAATACTAAAACTGAACATGGTTTTGTCTCAACTATTAATTATAATAATGATTTTCTTTCCACCTATTTAGATGGTAGACAAAATGAATTAGCAAAACATGATAAGCGTATAAAACCACAAATGACTTTAAGGTCTACTTCATATAACGTAGATGGTGAGATTTTAATGGATAAGTTAATAGACGATAGGGTTTGTGATTGTTGTCAAACTGATTTAGGGATAACTAAAAATAATATTCCAATAACGGTTTATAGAGACAGATCAGAAAATGAAACTAGAGATATTTACTACTCATTTTTTAAAGATTCTTTCTGGTCAGTACCAGCTGTTGTCAATAATGACAAATGGATAATTTCAGGTTGTCCTGTAAATGGCCCTGCAATTTCAACTTTCAAAAATTCATCATCAGTAGTTTGGTATACTGAAGAAGAAGGTGATAGTAAATTAAAAATTGCTTTTTCTGAAAATATAATAAATGGCTTTAATGATCCTATTTTAATAAATGCTAACGACCCAGTAGGTAGAGTAGATATCGAGATGATTAGTGAGACTTCATCATTAATTAGCTACATGGATATTGTAGATGGAAAAGCATATATAAAGGTACAAAAAATTGATAATATAACTGGGAATAATAAATTCATTATAATTGAAGAAATCTCCAATACTAGAGCCTCAGGTTTTCCTAAAATCAATATAATTGATAATGATAAAACAATCATTACATGGACAGATGCTAAAGACAAATATAATGTTAAGACCATATTATTAAATAACTCTTACTTTGATTAATAATGATTTAATCAGTATAATCACTCCATTCAAGAACTCTTCAATGTATATAGAAGAGTGCATAAACTCAATACTAAAACAAACTATTGAAAACTGGGAATTAATTATTATAGATGATTACTCTACTGATAATAGCTATGATATTGTACGAAAAATATCTTTAAATGATAAGAGGATCAAGCTTTATAAAAATAACTTAAATAATGGAATCATTGAGGCTTTAAGAATCGGATTAGATAAATCCTCAGGAAACTACATAACTAGAATGGATAGTGATGATTTGATGGATTCAATTAAATTAGAAGAACTATATACGAATCTAAAGAAATCTGGAAAAGGATTCATTTCAACCTCATGTGTGAAATATTTTTCTAAAAAAGGTATTGGAGTAGGCTATAAAAATTATGAGGATTGGCTAAACAGTCTAATGGTTAACAAAAATAATTACACAGATATTTATAAAGAATGTGTTATACCATCTCCTAATTGGATGATTCATAAAAAGGACTTATTGGCTTGTGGCGGTTTTGATTTTGATATTTATCCTGAGGATTATGATTTGGTTTTTAGATTTTACAAAAACAATATTAAGGTAATTTCTTCTTTAAAGAAATTACATCTTTGGAGAGATTATTCAAGTAGAACTTCTAGAACTGATGCTAATTATGCCGATAATCATTTTTTAGATTTAAAAATAAAATACTTTTTAGAATTACACTACAACTATAATTATGAATTGGTTATATGGGGAGCTGGAAAAAAAGGAAAATTGTTAGCAAAAAAATTATCTGAAAAAAAAATAGACTTCTCATGGGTATGTGATAATCCGAATAAAATTGGTAAAAACATATATAATAAAAACTTACATGATGTGAAATACCTAAATGAATTAAATAACTATCAAGCGATAATAACTGTTGCCAATAAAGAATCTCAAAAGCTAATTAAGAATTTTTTCGATTCTAAGAATTTAGAAAAAATGAAAGACTATTATTATTTTTGTTAGATAATAAAAAAAGTTTATGTCAAATAAATAGAAAAGCTTTTGCTATTTTTGTCAAAATTATAATTCATTTAATATTAACTTTCATAAATGAACTCACTATTAAAAGCAGTAACAATTTTAGATAAAACTAGTGAGTTTCATAATGAAAAAGTTGATATTTTAATTGAAAGTGGATTAATTATTAATATTGATTTTAATATTAATAACCCTAAAAATTTCAAAGAAATTAACCTAACTAATCTTCATGTTTCTAGAGGCTGGTTTGATTCTAGTGTCTGTTTTGGTGAACCAGGCTTTGAAAATAGAGAGACTATAGAAAATGGATTAAAAACTGCTTCTAGGTCAGGGTTTACTTCAGTTGCTTTACAACCCAACACTAGCCCTGTGATTAATAATAGATCTCAAATAGAGTACATAAAACACAAATGTGTAAATAGCGTTGTAGAAATATATCCAATAGGTGCGTTAACCAGCTCAGGCTCAAACCCAAAACTCACAGAAATGTTTGATATGAAAAATGGTGGAGCAATTTGTTTTGGAAATTATAAAAAATCAATCACAAATGCTAATACTTTAAAATTAGCTCTACAATACACTTCTACATTTGGAGGAGTTGTTCTTTCTTATCCTGAAGATGAAATTTTATCAAATAATGGAGTAGTTAATGAAAATATAATGAGTACTTCATTGGGGTTAAAAGGAAGACCTTGTTTATCTGAAGAAGTGCAGGTAATGAGAGATTTATCAATACTAGAATACTCTGGTGGCAAACTACATATTCCAACAATATCAACTACTAAATCTGTTGAATTAATTAGAGCTGCTAAAGCAAGAAAATTAAATGTGAGTTGCAGTGTAGCTGTTCATAATTTATTTTTTTCAGATAGTAATTTACTAGACTTTAATACAAATTTTAAAGTTTTACCACCATTAAGAACCAAAGAGGATATCAAATCTTTAATTGAAGGGGTTAAAGATGGAACAATAGACATGGTAACTTCAGATCATAATCCGTTAAATATTGAGTTAAAGAAAACAGAGTTTGATAATGCAGAATTTGGAACAATTGGGTTAGAGAGTATTTTCGGAGCATTAAACACACTTTTCTCTACTAAAATGGCTATAAAATTGCTAACATCTGGTAGGAACATTTTTAAAATTCCTCAAAATAATATTCAAATTGGGGAAATAGCTAATTTAACTTTATTTAACCCAAACAAGGAGTATGTTTTCGCTGATAAGCATATTTTATCTAAATCTAAAAATTCTATTTTTTTAGATTCAAAATTAAGTGGCAAAGTTTATGGTGTGATAAATAAAAATAAACTCGCAATCTTTAAGTAATGCTAAAAGAAGACTTGTCCATAAAATATTTAATCAAAGAGTCTACCACATCCAATAAGAACTCTCCCTTATTATTATTAATGCATGGTTTTGGAAGTAATGAAGGGGATTTACATTCTTTCGCTAATTATCTTCCAGAAAAATATACTGTTGTTTCTATCAGAGCACCTTATACTTTACCAACTGGTGGGTATGCTTGGTATAACATTAATTTTGATAATGACATGAATAAGTTTAATGATCATAATCAAGCTAAAGATTCAATTAAATTAATAGCTAAATTTTTAGATGAGATAGTTAATAAGTATCCCATCGATTCTAATGATATCTGCCTTCTTGGTTTTAGTCAAGGAACAATTCTCAGTTATGCTCTTGGGTTGAATTACCCTGAAAGGTTTAAAAAAATAATTGGGTTTAGTGGGTATATTGATGAAGCTATGGTATTTACCAAAATCAATAACTTAAATTACTCAAACTTAAACTTATATATTTCACACGGAACTCAGGACCCTGTAATTCCTGTTGATTGGGCTAGAAAATCAATAAAGATTCTTAAAGAAAAAAATATAAATCATAACTATAAAGAGTTTGACTCAGGACATACAATTTCAGCTGATAATTTTTATGATTTTAAAAATTGGCTTGAATCTACTAATTGATGTTTAAACATAATTCATCATACGCTAAAAAAATATTTTTAGGTAATATTTTTTCAACTTCTTTATGAAAACCTAAATTATGACTAATATGAGTAAAATAACAAGCCTTCGGGTTTATTTTATTTACAAGTTCAATCGCCTCAGTTAGATTCAAATGCGAATGATGCTCTTCTATTCTTAAACAGTTTAAAACAAGAACATTTAAGTCTGAAAGTTTTTTTATTTCCTTTTCTGAAATAGTCTTCATATCAGTTATATATGCAAAGTTTTTAATTCTAAAACCAAATACTTGGAGCTTGTTATGATAAACATTCACAGGTACTATTTCTAAACCATTTACATTAAAAGAATTATTATTGATTACTATCGGATTAATTACAGGGATACCAGGATACATATTTTTATTATCAAATATATAGTCATAGCGTCTTTTTAAATTCTTTACAACTCTATTGTGAGCATAGACGTTAATATCTCCATGATGAAAGTAAAAAGGCCTTAAATCGTCTAATCCAGCTACGTGATCACTATGTTCATGTGTAAAAAATAATCCGTTAATCTTACCGCATCCGACTCTAAGCATTTGATATCTAAAATCTGGGCCGCAATCTATTACATAATTAAATGTTTTCCAATTTACTAAAATAGAGGATCGCAGTCTTCGATCTTTTTTATCAGTACTCTTGCAAACAGGATGATTACTTCCAATTACGGGAATACCCTGTGATGTGCCAGTACCCAAAAAAGTAATTTTTAGCATAATAAAATATTATCATAAAAATAGAATATTTTTCTTTGGCAGAACAATTTTTAATACATTTGTATATGTAATTTTTTATGTTATAAATTCTAAGAAATGGATATAATTCATAATGGCGATTCTGTAGTAAATACTGTTCCTACTACTAAGCAGAAAGCTTTGAAAATTAACTTAAATAAAAATATTTACGGATCATTTGCTGAAATAGGTGCAGGGCAAGAAACTGTCAGACAATTTTTTAGAGCTGGAGGAGCATCCAGTACAATAGCTAAATCAATGTCCGCTTATGATAAAGATTTTAGTGATGCTATTTATGGAATTGAAAATGACAAGAGATATGTTACTGAAAAAAGGTTAAGAAAAATGCTTGTTTGGGAAACGAATTTAATAGAAAAGAGGTTAACTCGTGACAAGCATCCTGATAAATTGTTTTTTTCTTTTGCCAATACGGTAGCGACGATTGATTTTGCAAAAAAATTCAAAGGTCATGGTTGGGTAGGTATAAAATTTCAAGTAGAGCCTGGTGGTGATTATAATGAAATAATTATACACATTAGATTTAAAGAAAATGTAGCAAGACTTCAACAAGAAACTTTAGGGATATTAGGTACAAACCTAATTTATAGTGCTTTTTATAAATTTAATAAACCAAAGAAGTTATTAAAATATTTATATGACAACCTAGATAAAGACCAACTAGAAATAGATACTATAAATTTTTCTGGTCCAATATTTAAGAATGTTGATAATAGATTGATTAGTTTACAATTGGTGAAAAAAGGGATGACAGATGCAGTGATGTTTTCTCCCGATGGTAAAAATGTATTACCTGCAAAAATTTTATATAAAAAAAATATCTTAGCTCTAAGAGGAAGCTTTAGACCAGTAACTAAAGTAAATGTTGAAATGTACTTAAATTCTATTAAGTTATTTTTAAAACAAAAAAATGTTGACTTAGATAATACACAAGTGGTTTTTGAGATTACACTATCTAATCTGAAAAGTGACGGAGAAATTGATGAACAAGATTTTCTAGATAGAGCTAAATTACTTTGCTCACTTGGTCAAACTGTTCTAATATCTAACTTTAAAGAATACTTTAAACTTGTTGAATATTTTTCTTTGTATACTAAGAAAAAAATTGGTCTTACTATGGGTATAAATAATCTAATTGAAATATTTGATCCTAAATATTACACACATCTTAGTGGTGGGATTTTAGAAGCATTTGGAAAACTATTTTTCAAAAATGTAAAGGTCTTTGCTTATCCGATGTTAAATGAGGATGGAGTAATAATCAACAGTGACAATTTAAAAGTTCATCCAAGAATGAAAGAACTGTATAAGTTTTTTAAATATAACAATAAAGTTCAAGATGTAGAAGATTACAATGAAGATCACTTAAAAATATTTTCTAGAGAAGTTCTTACTTTAATAAATAATGATGATCCTAAATGGGAGGAAATGTTACCAAATGGAGTTACAAAACTAATTAAAGATCAAAAGCTCTTTGGCTACAAGTAAATTAGAGTTTTGGTTATTTGTTTATTAAAACCATTCTATTAAGTTATCTCTAATAATTCACTACAAAAAAAGGTTCTATAAAATTATGTTGCTAATTATTAGCCCCCTAGGATCTGACTAGTATGATCCTTCGTTTTAACTTTCTCAATAACCTTTGTAATCACTCCTCTTTCATTTGTAATAAATGTAGTTCTTAATATACCTTCATATTCTCTACCCATAAATTTTTTAGGACCCCAAACTCCAAAAGAGTTAATAATATCTTTATCTACATCTGCTAATAAAGGGTAAGGAAATCCACCAAACTTTTGTGAAAATGAAGATTGAGATTTAACCTTATCAGCACTAACACCATAGACTGAATAACCATTTTTTGATAATTCAGAAAAATTATCAGACAAATTACATGCTTGAGCAGTACAACCTGGTGTATTAGCCTTAGGATAAAAGAATATGACACACTTTTTAGACGATAAGTCTTCAGTTTTAACAGTATTTCCTTTGTCATCTAGACATTCAAAAACAGGAAGCTTGTCCCCTACTTTTAATAAACCCATAATTGCTATATTTGAAATTGAAAGTAAATATAATATAAATGAATAAAAAGGAAAGTATAAAATTCATAATAGATGAACTGGAAAAAAAATATCCTAAAGTTCCTGTACCATTAGACCACAAAGACCCTTATACACTTTTAATAGCGGTACTTCTTTCAGCTCAATGTACTGATGTTAGAGTAAATAAAATAACACCAATTTTGTTTAAAAAAGCAGACAACCCATATGATATGATTAAAATGTCTATAGAAGAAATCAAAGCTATAATAAGACCATGTGGCTTGTCTCCAATGAAAAGTAAGGGAATTCACGGACTATCTGAAATCATAATTAATAAGCACAATGGTAAGGTGCCTGCAGACTTTGACCTTTTAGAGGAACTTCCTGCAGTTGGGCATAAAACTGCTGGTGTCGTTATGTCTCAAGCATTTAAGGTGCCTGCATTCCCAGTAGATACGCATATACATAGACTTCTTTACAGATGGAAGATATCAACAGGTAAAAATGTAAAAAAAACTGAAGAAGATGCTAAAAAAGCATTTCCAAAAGATTTGTGGAACAAGTTACATTTACAAATTATATGGTATGGTAGAGAATATTCACCAGCTCGAGGTTGGGATTTAAGCAAAGATATTATAACAAATAAAATAGGTAGAAAGAAAATAATTAATGACTACCTAAAGTCTAATTAATATTTATTTCTATCTGACCAAAATTTAAGCTTATAATATTTAATGATTTTGAATAGTCTAAAAGAAACTTAATTGTTTCTTTTTTTGGATTTAAATTTGATGATTGTAAGTCTTTTTTAAAGTAATTT
>Ga0209502_10000866_pt1 | contig 29955 bp, 22 predicted proteins | sample ArcticOcean_MG_C_10_FD_187442 | JGI IMG/M metagenome (GOLD analysis project Ga0209502, IMG submission 187442) | Marine microbial communities from western Arctic Ocean - ArcticOcean_MG_CB11_90 (SPAdes) (version 2) | ecosystem: Environmental > Aquatic > Marine > Oceanic | place: Arctic Ocean... | reverse complement strand
TGCCTTTTCAAAATCTTGTTGACTCTTATAAAACCAAGAAGATGTATTAAAAAACAATCTTTTTGGCTGCCAAAGGCCAGTATATTTTAATTGAGAAACAAACTGAGATGTATCGTTCGCCTGATCAAAAGCGGCAACACTTAACATAGCAGAAGATGTATGGTGCCCGTGAGTTGTGCCTGGAGTTCTATGATTAAATCGATTGATTATTACATCGGGTTTAAAGTTTCTAATAACCCAAACAACATCACTTAACACTTCCTTTTCATTCCAAATTGCTAAAGTTTCATCTGGATGTTTAGAATATCCAAAATCATTTGCTCTTGTGAAAAATTGTTCACCACCATCGATATTTCTAGCTGCCAATAATTCTTGCGTTCTAATTACCCCTAAAAGTTCTCTAATTTCTGATCCAATTAAATTCTGCCCACCATCTCCTCTTGTCAATGACAAATAACCAGTTCTTGCCTTTAGGTTATTTGCTAAATACCCAATTAAACGGGTGTTTTCGTCATCTGGATGCGCTGCAATGTATAAAGCAGTTCCTAAAAAATTTATTTTTTGAATTTTTTCGTAAATCTGATTTGAAGTTAATTTTTGAGGTTTTTGTGCAGATATTGAGTTCATAATCAATAAAAACACAATTTTCAGTAGAAAAAATTTCTTCATATTTTAAATTTGGAGACCAAACAAATGTAGTTTTTTAAGAACTAAAATGAAGTTTGTTAACATAATTATAACATTTTAGAATTCATAAAAAGAATAGTGATAACCTGTTAATAAAATAATTTTTAAAGTCACTTATTTAGAATATATTTGTAATTCAAATAACGAAATAACAGTATATGAAATTCATTGTATCTAGTTCGCAATTATTAAAACAACTACAGGTTTTAGGAGGCGTTATAAATAGCAACAACACATTACCAATTTTAGATAATTTTCTGTTTGAATTATCAGAGAATCAACTAAAAATTTCTGCATCCGACTTAGAAACAACTATGAGTTCTGTAGTTGCTGTAGAAAGTGACAGTTCTGGTTCTATTGCTGTTTCTGCACGTTTACTATTAGATACTTTAAAAACGTTTCCAGACCAACCATTAACGTTTAAAACCGAAGGAAGTAACACCATTGAAATTAGTTCTGATCAAGGGAAGTACGATATGGCTTATTTTGGTGGAGATGAATTCCCGAAAGCGGTTTCATTACCATCACCAAGTAAAACGGTAGTGCCTGCAAACATCTTAGGAACTGCAATTTCTAAAACAATATTTGCTGCTGGAAATGATGATTTACGTCCAGTAATGAGTGGAGTCTTTTTTCAGTTTAGTTCTCAAAGCTTAACTTTTGTAGCTACAGATGCTCACAAATTAGTAAAATATACAAGAACAGATGTTACTGCAGATCAAACAGCAGAATTCATTATGCCAAAGAAACCTTTAAATTTATTAAAAGGAATTTTAGGGGGTTCTGATAGTGATGTTACAATTGAATATAATGATGCTAATGCAAAATTTACGTTTGATAACGTAGTTTTAGTATGTCGTTTAATTGACGGAAAATATCCTAATTACGAAGCAGTAATTCCGAAAGAGAATCCGAATAAATTGACAGTAGACAGAGCTTCTTTCTTAAACTCTGTAAGACGTGTTTCTATTTTCTCTAGCAAGACAACGCACCAGATTCGTTTAAAAATGGCTGGTACAGAGTTAAATATTTCTGCAGAAGATTTAGACTTTGCAAATAAAGCAGACGAACGTTTAAGCTGCGATTATCAAGGTGATGATATGCAAATTGGTTTTAACTCTCGTTTTTTAAGTGAAATGTTAAACAATTTAAGTTCTAACGATGTTTTAATTGAAATGTCTTTACCAAACAGAGCAGGAATTTTAACTCCTATTGATGGTACTGATGAAGGTGAACAAGTGACAATGCTTGTAATGCCAGTAATGTTAAATAGTTAATCGATTAAATTTGTTATTCCTGCGCAAGCAGGTATTCACATATAAATAATAAGAAAACCATAATTAATTTTTAAGTTAATTATGGTTTTTTGTTTACATTTAAAAAAATGAATTTCTTAGCGCACTTATACCTTTCCAAAAACGATACCAGTATTATGATTGGCAATTTTATTGCAGATCATATTCAGGGAAATAGGTATGAAGGTTTTTCTAAAGAAATTCAGCAAGGTATCTTTTTACACAGAGAAATAGATACGTTTACAGATGCACATGAAGTGGTTCGAAAAAGCAAAAGACGTTTACATGCACGCTACCGGCATTATGATGGCGTAATTATCGATATTTTTTACGACTACTTCTTGGCTAAAAATTGGGCAACCTATTCTGAAATTCCTTTGGAATTATTTACAAAATCGGTTTACAATTTATTAGACGAGGTTAAATTAGATTTGCCTATAAAATCTCAACAATTCATCAATTATATGATTGAATATAATATTCTATTCAACTATAAATATAAAGACGGCATTGAAAAAGTTTTAAACGGCATGAATAAGAGAACAAAAGGAAAATCTCAAATGAACTTAGCTATTGAAGATTTACATAGCTTAGAAGCTGAATTTGAAGCAGATTTTACAGTGTTTTTCAAGGAATTAATAGCACACACAAACCAGAAATTAAAAAAAATTGATACTACCATATGAGAAAAATAATTTTATTGCTTACGATTTTATTATTATTTTCTAACTGCAAAACAAACAGCAAGAAAGAAAAAATTACAGGTTTAATTACTGAAAAAGCAATGGTTGTCTCTGCCAGAGAAGAAGCTTCTAAAATTGGTTCTGGTATTTTAAAAAAAGGTGGAAATGCTTATGATGCGATGGTTGCGACCCAACTTGCATTGGCCGTTGTATACCCAGTTGCTGGTAATATTGGTGGCGGTGGCTTTATGGTTTATAGAGCCAATGACGGAAAAACTGGTGCGTTAGATTTTAGAGAAAAAGCACCTTTAAATGCAAGTAAGGATATGTATTTAGATACAGAAGGAAATGTAATTCCAGGAAAAAGTAGTTTTGGAGTGCACTCTGTTGGTGTTCCAGGAACTATTGCTGGCATTTTTGAAGTGCATCATAAATTTGGAGGACTTCCTTTTAAAGATTTAATTCAGCCTGCTATAGATATGGCAAGAAACGGTTTTAGGGTTACAAGTAAGCAAGCAAAAGCTTTAAACCGAACTCGTAAACTTTTCGAAAAAGCAAATAACTACAAAATTTTATTTGACAAAGAATGGAAAAAAGGAGACCTACTAAAACAAGAAGAATTAGCACAAACTCTAGAACGAATAAGAGACAATGGTCAAGATGGCTTTTACAAAGGGAAAACGGCACAATTATTTGTTGATTATGTAAAAGAATTAGGTGGAATTATTTCACTAAAAGATTTAGAAAAATACAAAGCCATTTGGCGCAAACCAATAGAATTTAATTATAAAAATCATAAAATTATTTCTATGACCCTGCCAGCAAGTGGCGGAATTTGTTTGGCACAAATTTTAAAATCTATAGAACCTTTTGACTTAACTAAAATAGCACACAACTCTTCAAAGTATGTGCAATTATTAACAGAAGCAGAGCGTCGGTCATATGCAGACAGAGCACATTATTTAGGAGATATTGATTTTATAAATGTTCCTGTAGATAGTTTAATAGCAGCTTCATATACTAAAAAAAGAATGAGTTCTTTTTCTTGGGATAAGGCAACAAAATCTTCAGAAGTTTCTCATGGAGCTATTTTAGGACATGAAAGCGATCAAACAACCCACTACTCTATTGTAGACCAATTTGGAAATGCAGTTTCTGTAACTACCACTTTAAATACAGGGTATGGTTCTAAAGTACTTGTAAAAGGAGCAGGATTTTTCTTAAACAATGAAATGGATGATTTTAGTGCAAAGCCTGGAGTGCCAAATGTGTATGGTCTTGTAGGTTCTAAAGCAAATGCCATTGCTCCCGAAAAGAGAATGTTAAGTTCTATGACTCCAACCATTGTAGAAAAAGATGGAAAACTTAAAATGGTTTTAGGAACTCCAGGAGGATCTACAATTATAACTTCTGTTTTACAAAATATTATAAATATTGTAGATTATAAAATGGGAATGCAAGAATCTGTAAATAAAGCGCGCTTTCATCACCAATGGTTGCCAGACAATATTAGAATGGAACCCAATGGATTTGATAGTATTACAAAAGACAACTTAAAGGCATTAGGTTACGAATTGGTAGAGCGTAACTCTTTAATTATTGGACGTGTTGATGCTATTTTAATGCTGCCAAACGGAAAATTAGAAGGTGGTGCAGATCCAAGAGGAGATGATAAAGCTGTTGGATTTTAATTAGTTCTGGGTACAAAAGAAAAAAATTGATTAATTTTAGCATCATATTTGTGAAGATAAGTCAACTTTATTATCTACATAACTATTTCACAAAGGTAATTGCAGTGGGCATAAAAGCCAAAAGCACTCAAAATAACAACCTTAAAACTAAAACTGATTAAAAACTAAACTATGATTCAACCTTTTCACTTTGCAATACCTGTTCAAAATCTAGAGATATGCAGCGCTTTTTACAAAGATGTTTTAAATTGTGAAGAAGGCCGTTCTACTGAAGATTGGGTAGATTTTAATTTCTTCGGTCATCAGTTAGTAATACATCAAAAAGAAGACTTTAAAGCGGTAAGAATATCAAATCCTGTAGATGGGTACGATGTTCCTGTTCCACATTTTGGAGTAGTTTTAAGTTGGGAAGATTGGCACTCTTTAGCAGCGCGCTTAAAAACTAAAAATACAAAATTTGAGATAGCCCCTTGCATTCGCTTTCAAGGAAAAGTTGGCGAACAAGCTACTATGTTTTTTAAAGACCCAGAAAATAACGCTTTAGAGTTTAAAGCATTTAAAGATATAAAGCAACTCTTTGCTAAATAATGCAATTATTAGAAAAACATATTGTTGAAGAATTAGAAAACAAAGTGCGTTTTCAAGAATATGGTGTTGGAATATTTAATACAATACCTACTAAATCTGCTATTAAAAAAGCAATCAAAAAGAAACTTATTTTTATTGACGGAGTTTTAGCGACCACTGCTATATATATTTCTGGTGGTGAAAAAATTGAACTGTTTGAATCTGAAAACTCATCAACTTTTGAGAGGTTAAAGTTACACTTAGAAGTAGTATTTGAAGATGATTACTTAGCGATCATTTGTAAACCGGCAGGGATTTTAGTTAGTGGTAATAAATTTGTAACCATTGCAAACGGATTAACACAAAATCTCAAAAAAAGCAGGCATTCAAATGCTGTAAAGCCACAACCTGTGCATAGATTAGATTATCCTACGAGCGGACTTTTATTAGTTGGAAAAACAAATACCGCAATTACAGAACTTAGCAAATTATTTGAACACAAAGAAATCAAAAAAACCTACTTTGCAATTACTATTGGGAAAATGAGTTCTAAAGGAACTATAAATTCAACGATTGATGAAAAGGACGCACTTACAGAATTTGAAGTAATAGCTTCTGTTACTTCAGAACGTTTTAGGTTTTTAAACTTGGTAAAACTACATCCAAAAACGGGCAGAAAACATCAAATAAGAAAACATTTGTTTGCAATTGGAAATCCTGTTTTAGGAGACAAAGAATATTTTTTAGAAGATAAAATCTTAAACGGCAAAGGATTGTTTTTACATGCAGCTTCTTTAGAATTTATACATCCTTTTACAAAAGCTATCATTTTAAACTCAAAAGAACTTCCAAAGAAATTTACTAAGATTTTTTCTGATTTTTAAATTATAATGAGCCAAACAAATAGTTTTTTCTTCTAAAAATTAATAATTTAGCTTCTTATATAATGTTTTGCTATGAAAAAAATTATTAAATATACCACACTGCTTTTCCTACTTTTAGTTGCTGTATTAGCTATTTGCTATTTTACTTACAACGAGCCGCTTCCAAAAGGAGAACAGGGAAAACAGGCAGATGAATTGGCCTCTAAAATGTTAAAAGAATTAGCGTATGAAGCATATAAAAATACAGAAGTTTTAGAATGGAGCTTTAGAGGTAAACATCACTATAAATGGTACAAGCAAGAAAATATTGTAGTAGTATCTTGGGATCAAAATAAGGTTATTTTAAATACTAAAAAATCAGAGAAATCTGAAGTATATATTGATGATGAAAAAGTAATAAACTCCAAAATTCTTAAGCAAGCAAGAGCCTTTTTTAATAACGATTCTTTTTGGCTAGTGGCGCCTTATAAGGTTTTTGATGCTGGCACAGAAAGACGTATTGTAAAATATAATGACAAAGATGCATTACTAATTACATATGCCTCTGGAGGCACAACTCCTGGAGACTCATATCTATGGATTCTAGATGAAAACTACATACCTACTTCATTTAAAATGTGGGTAAAAATAATTCCTGTAGGCGGACTTTCTGCCACTTGGTCTGATTGGAAAACAACTAAAAGTGGCATAAAATTACCTACAAAACATACCTTGTCATTATTTGGTTTAGAGATACCAATGGGTAAAGTGAAAGCTGAAAATAGAAAAGCAGATATCCTGGCAAAAAATATCTTAAAAGCTGTAAAACATGAGGCTTATAAAAATACCCGCTTTTTAGAATGGAGTTTTGGTGGGAAAAGAAGTTTTAAATGGGATAAAGAAAAAAACATAGTAGCGGTCTCTTGGGATACTATTCGTGTAAATTTACATACCCGGAATAAAGAAAACAGTACTATCTTCTTTAACAATACAAAACAAGAAATTGCAGACCCTTCACTGATATTAAAAGCTTGGAATATTTTTAATAATGATTCTTTTTGGCTAGTAGCACCGCATAAACTATTTGAAAAAGGAATTGTTAGAAGTATTCAAAAAGTAGATGGTAAAGATGCACTTCTGGTAAAGTATAGAAACGGTGGTTCTACCCCTGGAGATTCGTATCTTTGGATTTTAGATGCGTATAATTTCCCGAAAAGCTATAAAATGAATGTACCAAGTATGAACATGGTTGGAGTTCCGGCTACTTGGGAAGATTGGATTACCACAGAAAGCGGCACATTATTACCAACAAGCCACACTTTTTCTAGTGGAAGTAAATTAAGTATGGGAACTGTAAAAGGATATAACTAATGAATTCAAAAACAATAGCAAACGGTATTTTAAGAGCATTAGGAATTCTATTAGGCGTTTTTCTTCTTTGTTATTTTCTAAACGCCATTCAATCTGTAATCGTTTACATAGTTATTGCAGGAATCTTATCGCTAATTGCCAGGCCTATTATTTTAGTCCTTAGAAATAAATTAAAATTCCCCAACACCCTCGCAGTTATCTTTACAATGTTTTTAATGTTGAGTTTCTTCACGGGTTTAATCTTAATGTTTATTCCATTAATTGCAGAACAAGGCCAAAGTTTATCTTTATTAGAAGTAGATAAATTACAGGAAAATATTCAAGAAATATTTAATCAAATAACTGCCTACTTTTCTTCCAGAGGAATTGATGTTTTAGGTAAATTAAAAAACATTGATATTCTTGCCCAATTTAAAGAAATTCCAGATTTCTTAAATGCTGTTTTAGCAACCGTTGGATCTTTAAGTGTTGGTCTATTTTCTGTGTTATTTATATCCTTCTTTTTTATGAAAGATAGCCAATTATTAAAAAACGGTGTAATGACTATAATTCCGAACGGCAAGGAAGGTAGATTTTCAAAATCACTAGAAACTATTAATGATTTATTATCTAGATATTTTATTGGTCTGCTTTTACAGATTACTATTTTATTTGTTTTATACACCATTATTTTATTCATTTTTGGAATTGATAACGCCATAGTAATCGCTTTTTTATGTGCCTTATTAAATCTAATACCTTATGTTGGCCCTATGATTGGTGCAGTTATTATGTTTGTTTTATCGATGACAAGTAACATTGGTCAAGATTTTCAAAATGACATCTTACCAACCACGATTTATGTAATGATTGGATATTTTATTGCACAATTGATTGATAATTTTGCAAGTCAGCCAATAATTTTTTCAAAAACCACAAAGTCGCATCCTTTAGAAATATTTTTAACTATTATTATTGGTGGTTTACTTTTTGGAATTGTTGGTATGATTACAGCAGTTCCATTATACACTGCGTTAAAAGTAATTTTAAAAGAATTTTTATCTGACAATAAAATTGTAAAATCTATTACAAAAGATATTTAAAAACATTTTGAATACAGCAATATTACATACAAAAGTTCAGCAATTTATTACTGAAAATTTAAAAACGGATATTACAAAACTGATTCTAAAAGGGAGTCCTTTTAGCGATGTTTCAATTCAAGAACTAGCAAATCAGATTGTGTCAAAACAAAAGTCTGAGCACAAACTGGCCTCTTGGTTTCGAACAGCACAAATTTATTATCCTTCAAAAATTAATATAGAACAGACTTCATCTGAACATACTGCAAACTATAAATCGAATCTTGTTAGCGGAGCATCAATTATTGACATTACAGGTGGCTTTGGAGTTGATTGTTTTTATTTTTCTAAGCAGTTTGAAGCCGTTACCCATTGTGAAATTAATACGGAGTTATCAACTATTGTAGCGCATAATTTCAAACAATTAAAAATAAATAATATTACTACTTTTTCTGGCGATGCTTTCGATTTTCTTAGAAGCACAAAAGAAAAATTCGATTGTATTTATATAGATCCATCTAGAAGAGATGCTGTAAAAGGAAAAGTTTTTCTGTTGCAAGATTGCGTACCTAATGTTCCAGAAAACATTGATTTTTTATTTTCAAAAACAAATCAAATTCTTATAAAAGCTTCTCCTATTTTAGACATAACAAGTGCTATAAACGAATTAAAATTTGTAAAAGAGGTACACGTAATTGCCATTAATAATGAGGTAAAGGAACTGTTGTTTTTATTAGACAAAAAACATGCTAAAGCTATTGAAATTAAAACGGTAAACATTGGCAAAAATCAAACAAAAACCTTTGATTTTAAATATAAAGAAGATCTATATTCAGAATATTCAGAGCCACTTTCTTATTTGTATGAACCCAATTCAGCAATTTTAAAATCTGGTGGATTTCATCAAGTTACAAACCAACTTAACGTACAAAAACTACATCAACATTCTCATCTTTACACTGCAGATATTCTTCTAGATTTTCCGGGTAGAACCTTTAAAATTGAACAGCTTCTTTCGTATGATAAAAAGAAATTAAAAAAATTACTTCCAGGAAATAAAGCAAATATTACCATTAGAAACTTTCCTAAAACGGTAGCTCAAATAAGAAAAGAAACCAAGATAAAAGAGGGTGGTACTGTATTTATCTTCTTTACAACAAATTTTAGAAATGAATTAATTGTATTAATTTGTCATAAAATTATCTAATCTAATTTAGATCTTTCTAAAGTATTCACTAAGCTTATTTTTAGTAAATTTGTAGTAAAGCTACTTATTTCATGCAAACAATCTCTTACCAAGGTTTAAAAATTACCCATCAAATTCAGAACAAAACTGAAGATGATTTGGTGGTTGAAGCAGCTTTGCAAATAAATATAAATAGTGAGCCGTATACCGTTGTTATGAGGACTCCGGATAACGACATAGCGCTTATTAGAGGCTTATTATTTGCTGAAGATATTTATAAAGGTGTTACCAACTTTGAAGCTACAATAGAGAAAATGGAAAACGAGGTTCCTTCTATAATTAATATAACTATTTCTAAATTAAACTTAGGGAAAGGGTACCTTAATAAAAGAACTTTATTGTCTGTTTCTTCTTGTGGAATTTGTGGTAAAAAAGAATTAAAAGACATTGAAGTAAACGGAGATAGATTAAAAACAGAAACAAAATTAACATCAACAATAATTCATAAAATGTTTCTTGAAATGAATTCATTTCAAGAAACATTTAAAAAATCTGGTGGTAGTCATGCCGCAGCCGTTTTCAACAAACAAAACAAACTTTTAACTATTAAAGAAGATATTGGCAGACACAATGCTGTAGACAAAACTATTGGAGATTTATTAATAGAGAATAAATTAAAAAGCGCCAACTACTTATTGGTTAGTGGTAGAGTTTCTTACGAGATTGTATCTAAAGCATTTATTGCCAAAATACCCGTCATAATTGCTGTTTCTGGATGTTCTTCTTTAGCTGTAGATTTTGCAAAAGAATTTGGAATTTGCTTAATTGGTTTTACGAGAGAAAATAAAATGACCATTTACGCAAATCCTTCATACATTAAACAGTAGAAAAGTAATGTCTAAAAAAATAAGCGCGCAATCCCCAGAAAAACTAACAGGAATTCAGTTAAAAGAAATTCCGACTTCTGCCGTTGGGTTTAAAGCAATAAAATCTTCTATACAAGTTATTGCAAGTGAAGTTGGCCTTGTAAAAGGAATACAACTTTTAAAAAACATCAATCAAAAAGAAGGTTTTGATTGCCCTGGTTGTGCTTGGCCAGATCCAGACGCTAAACGTGCTTTTTTAGCTGAATATTGCGAAAACGGAGCAAAAGCAGTCGCGGAAGAAGCAACTAAAAACAAAGTTTCGCCACTCTTTTTTGCAACACATTCGGTAGCACAATTATCTGAATTATCTGATTATGAAATAGGTAAAAGTGGTAGAATTACACAACCCATGTATTTGCCTGAAGGAAAAGACAATTATGAAGAAATTTCTTGGGAGGCTGCATTCAATTTAATAGGAAAAGAACTAAATAACCTAAGCTCTCCTGATGAAGCTGTTTTTTATACATCGGGAAGAACTAGCAATGAAGCTGCTTTTTTATATCAATTATTTGTGCGACAATTTGGTACAAATAACTTACCGGATTGCTCTAACATGTGTCATGAATCTAGCGGAGCTGCACTTACAGAAACATTAGGAATCGGAAAAGGCTCTGTTACTTTAGACGACTTTAAGCATACAGACTTGGTAATTGTTATTGGGCAAAACCCAGGAACCAACCATCCTAGAATGTTATCTGCTCTTGGAGAAACTAAAAAAAATGGCGGTAAAATTATTACTATAAATCCGCTACCAGAAGTTGGTTTAATGAACTATAAAGATCCTCAAAATCCACATAAATGGATCGGTTCTGGACAAGATTTAACAGATCTCTTCTTACAAGTAAAAATAAATGGTGATGTTGCATTGCTAAAAATTATTTTAAAATTGATGAAAGCAAAGGAATTAGAAAATCCTGGAAGTGTTTTTAATCATGATTTTATCGATGAAAAAACTGCTGGTCTTGAAGAAATGCTAATAGACTTAGATGTATATTCAATTGAAGAATTGCTTCCTCAGACAGGAATTTCTTTAAAGGAAATAGAAGAAGCTACAGCACTCATCATTAATAATGAAAAAATTATTATTTGTTGGGCAATGGGCTTAACACAACACAAGAATTCTGTAGATAATATTAGAGAATTGGTAAATATTCTTCTATTAAAAGGAAGTATTGGAAAAAAAGGGGCTGGAACCTGCCCGGTACGCGGACATTCTAATGTACAAGGAGACAGAACTATGGGAATTTGGGAGAAAATGCCAAGTTCTTTTTTAGATAAATTAGATGCCGAATTTGATTTTAAATCTCCAAGAAAACATGGTTTTGATGTGGTTGCATCAATTGAAGCAATGCACCAGAAAAAAATAAAAGTTTTTATTGGTATGGGTGGTAATTTTGTTTCGGCAACACCAGATACCGAGTTTACAGCAAACGCAATGAAGCATTGCAACTTAACAGTTCATGTTTCTACAAAACTAAATAGAAGTCATTTAATTCATGGTAAAAAAGCACTTATTCTGCCTTGTTTAGGTAGATCTGAAAAAGATGTACAAGCCAATGGAGCGCAGTTTATATCTGTAGAGAATTCTATGGGAATTGTACATCAATCTCACGGGCATTTAGAACCACACTCTAAAAAACTATTAAGTGAACCGGCAATTGTGGCTGGTTTGGCAAATGCTACTTTAAAAAAATCTAAAACTAATTGGACTACTTTAGTTTCTAATTATGATTTGATTCGTGCTAAGATTGAGAAAGTTATTCCAGGTTTTGAAAATTATAACAAAAAAGTACGTGTTAAGGGTGGCTTCTATCTGCCTAATAACGCCAGAGAGAATAACTTCTCTCCTACTGCTAATGGTAAAGCAAATTTTTCATTAAATAGACCATCCGATATACAATTAGAAAGAAACCAATTTATTATGATGACTATCCGTTCTCATGACCAATATAATACCACAATTTATGGGTTAAATGATAGGTATAGAGGTGTTTTAAATGAGAGGAGAGTACTATATATGAATGCAGATGACATGAGGGGTCAAAACTTAGAACCATTGGATTTAGTAGATATTAAAAGTCATTTTAATGGAGAAGAAAGAATAGCAAAAGGCTTTCTAATTGTAAAATACGATATTCCAAAACAGTGCACTGCAACTTATTTTCCTGAAGCTAATGTTTTAATACCGCTTAAAAGTGTAGCTAAGGTTAGTAATACGCCGGCTTCTAAAACAGTTATCATTAGCATTGTAAAAAGATAAATTAAAGACTGTTACTTTATACTTTCTACTTAAGAGTTAAATAGGCTTTATGCACTCAAAAAAATATAGTTAATTAACTCTTTATAATTAATATAGATTTACAACAAAAAATTATGGTGATTTAATATAAGTAGCTAATTACAATTCAGTGAAAAAATTTGTAAAAAAAATTAACTCATTACCAGAGCTGACGCTTTTAACCATCTTATTGCCATACAATATTCCTAAAGGCTTAAAAAAAAGTACTTATCTAAAGATTAAGAAAACAATGATTGAAATGAATTCATTTTAATTACTGCTCCTTTACACCAAGAATAGTGTCCCTTAATTCTTGAACGAAATTGAGATATTCTGCTATTCTATTTTTTTCGAAAAGCTTTCTGTTCGTAGTAATTTCTCTTTTTATATTTATTTGGGAAGAATCTAAAGTAGTTTCATCTATACTATTTATAGAAAATAAGTACAATTCCATTATAATGGGAAGTACAGAAATACCTCTACTAGTTGCTAGATACCGCGTACTTTTTTTTGTACCTGTAGGATCTAATTTTTCAATAAGACCTAGTTCTGAAAGAGACTTTAATCTATTCGCAAGAATATTTGTTGCTATTTTTTCTTTTGAGTCTTTAAGCTCTTTAAATCTAGATTTTTTATGGATGATAATGTCTCTTAATATTAATAAAGACCATTTATCTCCTAACATGGAGACAGAATATGCAATAGCACAAGTATGTGGATTTGTTAAGCTCAAAATAGGGTTTGAAAAAAGTTAAATTAATTATGAAATTGAAATATTTTAATAAAAAATAAATCTATTAATAAACTATAAATATTCTATTACATAATTTACCGCAAAAGTATCAAAATAAAAAGTGTTATTTTCTTAAAAAAAAATAAAATAATGTTAAAATTAATAATTGTCTAATATATGTCATTAAAACTTAAACAAAGTGTATTTAGATGATAAAAATAATAAACCTATAAAATAAGTTGCTTTTAGGTACTAATTTTGTAACTTTAAGACAAATTATAAATTTAACAAATAAATTATGAAAAATAACTTAACTTTTGTAGCTCTATGCTTCACAATGATTTTAAATGCACAATGGATGAATGACACTTCTTGTAGCAAGAAGGCTTCACTTATTACCAATAGCGCAATAGAATATGCAATGAATTTAGAATACATGGCTGCTTTTGGTGCTGCCAATTCAGCGCTACTAATAGATGAAGATTGTGGTTGTGCTAAACTTATTTTAGCGGCCGTAAGCAGCAACAATAAAAACTGGGGAAGTAGATCAGAAAAGCTTAAAGCTATTAATACAACAAAATTAAGCCCAGAAGAAAAAGGATGGTATCAATATTTAGCAGCCTCCTCAGAAGACAGACAAGCCGTCAGCAAAAGTCTTGCAAGTAAATTTCCGAAGGGCGCACTAATGAATTACCTCGGAACAGGTCCTCAAGACTTTAATTCATTTAAAGTTTTTGCTGAAAAATTTCCTTCTTATGCTTCCTCTGCATATAATATGATCTCTTATGGTTACATGAGAGGAGATTTCGGAAAAGAAGACACAACTAACGCTATGAAGTACGTGAAAATGTCTCAAGATATGCATGATGGCCCGAACTCACATGATTCTATGGCAGAGCATTATGCAGCCAATGGCGATTATGAAAATGCTTTAAACGCTGCACTAAAAGCAGTGGATTATGCAACTTTTGCTTCTCCCTACATGAAAACTGCGCAACTATATTATGCTAAAAAAAATAAAAAAAGTATTAGTGATAAAGTAATAGCGCACCAGGAATCAATGCAAGAAGCAATCATGTCTGGCGACTATGAAGCTTACAAAAAATTTGAGCATCCAGAAATTAAAGTCCCTACAGGAGACTCTAACTTAAATCCATTTTATATTTATACTGAAAAAGATGTAGTTATAGACACAGAAATAACTTGGGAGTTCTTTAAACTTTCTAATATGGAAACTTATTTTTCTCCAGATATGAACACTGCTGTAATTACATTTGTAGCAGATGGTAAGTATACCTTTATAGACAATGCTAAAACCGTATCATATGCTACTAGAGGCTCATCTGTATGGAATTATACAGATGATGGATGGAAGGTATTACACACATCTTACGCTCCTAGAAAAGGAAGAGTTGGCATCCCGGAAAGAACTAATTAAAGAAAATTGAACTAGAAAAAAGTTATAAATTGCTATAAAAAAAACCCTCGTATGAGGGTTTTTTTTTATAAATATCTATCGGTTAATCCTGCTGAGGAACACTAAATACTATTGCTTAAAAAACACAGGAACCCCATTAAAGTCATCATAATTATATACTAAAAATTTAGATTTCCCGAAGAGTCAGACATATCCCCAAAAATTACAGTATTCCCTTTTTCAACTTCAGTTGCTGCCCTTCAAACAATCCACCAGTACTATGCCTATTTTAAATTTATTAGAAGTAAAATGGTCTTTCAAAAAGGGTTTGATTTTAATCTAGCATCATTAGGATTTAATTACAATTAAATAATTATTTTTTATTTCATAAAAAAAAGAAAATTAAAATTATTCTTCTGTAATTTCTTCTGTAACCTCTTCTACTTGTAGCGATGCAATTAAACCTCCTGCATCAAAATAATCTCCACCAGCAATAATTTTACCATCTTTAAAATCCCAAGTGTGATAAGCTGTTAACTCCCACTTTTTTCCAGTAGCAGAATGTACCCCTGTCCATTTTCCGTAAGACCTTACACTACCATCTTGTAATCCTGTATCTGCCAAAACTCCTGGCAAGTAATTTCTTGGCGTATATACCGTTTCCTCCATAACATCTTGCCAACTAATAAGGTACGCCTTAAAGTCTTCTTTTCCTATTGGAACAGCACCGTGAAAAGCGGGCTGCCATTCTAACTCCTCATGCACTAGTGCCATCTGTGCATTCACATCTGTTTCTTCACCTTGTAATTTTAAAAATGCTTTTACTGTTTCCGTATTTTGCTCGTATTCTGGATGCATTCCTGGGGTACAGGATACAAAAACACTAAACAAAGCAATAGCTAATAGTTTTTTCATTTTAATTGATTTTAAGTTAATTATAATTTAAGTTTTAAATTATTCTGTTGCAACTCTTTCATGTATTGTAAACTCTTGTACTTTTCCGTTTACAATTAGGGCATCATGTATTTGATTTACTTTTATCTTTTTCCCGTCTATATTTAAAGTAACATCATGCGAAGAGGTAACGTATTGTTTTACTTCGCCCTCTTTGGATGTAAATGCATTTGCTATTAGAAACTTTGAAGTCCATTGCGGATTTGCGTCGCTTTCAAACCAAGTTTTTAAAAAGGTGGTATGTTCTTCAGAACCATTAAAAACCTCTCCTTTTGGACCTTTTACTTTAAAATCTTTTGTTGCATTTAAGCCTTCTATAGTTGCAATATCTTTTTCATTGTGCGCTTTAATATACGCTTCCCAAACAGCTACAGTAGAAATATCTCCTACAGTAAGCGGCGTCCTCACCTCTTCTGAAATATCATACCCAATTATGGTTGGGGCTGTTTCTGTTATTGGTTGTTGGCAACTAAATAATGCCGTTACTATAACTAGTACAAATAGATTTTTCATTTAAAATTGGTTTATGATTAGTTTCTAAAGATATATAAATTAATTGTTAAAAACAATTAGCTTATATCACAAAATTAAAGAACACCCCTATATTAATAGACTATCCCCTGCATTAGCAACTACTATAAAACTACTTAATTTTTAAAACACTTTAGCTCTTTTAACTGAAAGGTATTAGAAAATTCTACCACAGTATTTTTAAATATTTTAAGATAAAACTCAAATCTAACTAAATAAAAAAGGCATTATCTATAACTTAATTAGATGAAAACTTAAAATTAGCAGAGATAATTGCTAAGAATTTACAGCCTACTCATTCGATTTTATATATAACAATTAGAATGAAATATTTTGAGTATAACCACTAAAATTATTAGCAATTCTTTAGTTAAATTAATGTAAAAACCTGTTTTTGTAATTTAAAAAATATAACTTGGCTACATATACCTTTTTAAGGTATTTAAATTCCCCAACCACCCCTTCACCTGAATTGGCAAAAGAGCCATATCTGGTGAGTAACAGCATCTCTAAATATAGTAGTTTTATGAATCTAAAACACCTATTAATTTTGATACATTTTATTATAATATTATAATTATGATTAATAATAATTCCTTAAAATTGCTTTTAATAGATAAGTTCTTACAAAAATATATGAAGCTAGCAAATACTGCTATTAAATTTTCACAAAAGCACCCCTATAGAATTCTACCCTTTACTATGAAAGAAATGTTAGCAGTTATACAACTCATTTATAATAAAAAAGTCCAACCAGTCTATTTTTATACCAAAGAGCTAAATTTTTCTTTTGCAAAGCTTTTTAATAAAAAAACATTGACATAACACAAAGATGTCTGGGTTTAACAATTGCAAAAGAACCCATAATAGTAATAAAAAGAAAAATAGTTGCAAAAATAATTTTTGTTGATAGCACTTCTTTTATTATTAAAACCCTAATAACAAAACAATATGTATAAAATATTAATTGTAGAAGATACACTACTCATACGAGAAGAAATTTACGATATACTGACACTAGAAGGGCATACAGTTTTACAAGCTGAAAACGGAGACGTTGGATATAAAATGGCTATAACAATCCTTCCAGATCTTATTCTTTCCGATATATTGATGCCTGAATTAAATGGTCTTGAGATGTTTGAAAAGCTTAAGAAAAACAAGAAGACAAAAAACATTCCATTAATTTTTCTTTCAGCTAAAGGGGGTAATGAAGATATTAGATCTGGCATGAATGCGGGCGCAGAAGATTATTTAATTAAACCTATCAATGCAGATGAGCTTGTAGAAGTTGTACATCGTAAATTAAAAAAACAACAATTAATCAAAAAAAATATAGATCAATTAATAGACGAAAATAAATTCTTATTAAAGGAAGCCGGTAGAATGGCAAAAATTGGCTACTGGACATATGACATAGAAACAAACACCACTAATTGGTCTAAATTCATTTATTCAGTTTATGGTAATGATCCTGAAGATGGAATTCCAGAAAATACTGAAGTTTTAAATTGTTTTGACGAAAAATCTAGAAAACAACTTATAACAGCAACAAAAAACCTTATTCAAAAAGGTATAAATTATGATATTGAATTGCAGGGAACCAATTTAAAAAATAAAAAATGCTGGATACAAGATATTGGAGAACCTATATATGATGCCGAAAATCATATAATTGGTAGTAGAGGCGTAATACGAGACATTACGAGCATAAAAAACAGTCAGGAGGAATTAAAACGATCTAATGAAAGATATAAATTTATTAGTCTTGCCACCAATGATGCTGTTTGGGATTGGGACCTTTTAGCCGATAACATCTACAGAAACAAAGAAGGTTTCCAAAAGGTATTTGGTTTTGATGATACGATAAACCTAGAAGAAATGCAAATGGATGATTATGTACATCCAGATGATAAAGAAAGGATACAGAAATCATTAAAAGAAATACTTAAAGACCCCGAGCAAAATAATTTTTGTTTTGAATATGCCTTTTTAAGCCCTAATGGTAATAAATTATATATTGAAGATAGAGGTTTTGTTTTACGTACTAAAAACGGAGTAGCCAAAAGAATAATAGGAGCTGCAACTAATGTTACCAAACGAAATACATTTGAAAATTCTTTACAAGACGCCTACGCTAATCTTCAGGCGGTTTTAGAGTCAACTGCAGATGGTATTTTAGTAGTAGATGACGGTAAAGTAGTTAATTATAATAAAAAGTTTGCAGAATTATGGAGCTTACCAAATAATGTATTAGCCAAAAAAGACGATGATGCGTTACTTAACTTTGTAATAGACCAATTAGTAGACCCAGACAAATGGTTGGCTGGAGTGCGTCAATTATATGCGCAGCCAGACACTAATAGCCTAGACACTATTACATTAAAAGATGGCAGAACATTTGAAAGATATTCACAACCCAAATTGATGAATGGAGAAAACAAAGGTCGTGTATGGAGTTTTCGAAACATAACAGAACGTATTAATGCAGATACAGAAAAACAGCAATTATTTGCCTTGATTGAAACCAGTCGGGAGATTATAGCTTTTGGAGATTTATCAGGAAAACCATCATTCGTTAACAAAGCGGCAAGAGAGTTATTAGGAATTGATAAAAACACTGATCTTTCCAAAATACATTTCTTTGATTTTTTTGCCACAAAAGATATGGATGGATTCTCTTCAGAATCAAAAAAACTTCTTAATGAAGATGGAAGGTGGGAAAAAGATACAGAGCTAATAAATAGAAAAACAAATGAAAAGATATCTGTATACATGTCTGCATTTGTAATTAGAGATAATATTACCCAAAAAGCTATTGGCTTAGGTAGTGTAAGCATGGATATCAGTGAAAGAGAAAAAATTAAAAATGAGCTAATAGTTGCCAAGGAAGAAGCAGAAAAACTAAGCGGTTTTAAAGATCAGTTTTTGGCAAATATGAGTCACGAAATTCGAACTCCTCTAAGTGGTATTATTGGATTTACCAAAATATTACTGCGTGGTAATATTACAAAAAAACAGAAAGAGCAGTTAACTACTATTAAAGTTTCTAGTGATATCTTATTAGTGGTTATAAATGATATTTTAGATTTAGCTAAAATAGAAGCAGGTAAAATGATACTTGAAGAAACCGAATTAAACGTGCGTCACTTGACTAATTCTATTTTAAGCACTTTTGAATTGCGCTTGCAAGAAAAAGAACAAACATTGCATACTCATTTTGATGAAAGTATTCCTGAATGTGTACTTGGAGACCCTGTTCGTATTAATCAAATATTATTAAACCTTGTTGGAAACGCTATAAAGTTTACAAATAAAGGGGGTTCAATTAATGTATCTGTAAATTTATTAAAACAAGATGACGATACCGTAATTATTGAATTTATAATATCTGACACCGGTATTGGAATCCTTGAAGATAAATTAGAAAATATATTTGACCCCTTTATCCAAAGTAACTCGAATACTTCTAGAATATACGGAGGCTCTGGTTTAGGTTTAAATATTGTAAAGCAGCTTCTAGATTTAATGAAAGGATCTATTACTGTAAAAAGCCAAATACATGTTGGTAGCACATTTACTTTAAATATTCCCTTAAAACAAACGAAGAAAATAGAACTTGAAATAAATAGAGAAATTTGTAATGATAATAAATCAGAGCTACTAGCAAAACTAAAAGGATTAAAAGATATAAAAGTATTAATTGTTGATGATATGGTTATCAATCAGCTTTTGGTAAAAACTATTATTGAGGATATAGGCTTTGAAACGGAAATAGCAAAAAATGGAAAAATTGCCGTTAACTTGCTGGAGAAGAATAATTACGACCTTATATTAATGGATTTACAAATGCCAGAAATGAATGGATGGGAAGCTACAAAACATATTCGTAATAAAATGAAGTTACCAAAATCTGCAACACCAATCATAGCGCTTACTGCAGATATAACAGAAAAAAATATAATTAAATGTCAAGAGATTGGCATGGATGCATATGTTTGTAAACCCATTAATGAGACAGACTTATTACAAAAGGTTACTCAATTAATAATTAAAAAAAGAAAATCTACAAATAACAAAACACGCAATCGTATGAAGTTATCTAATACAGATTCCCTTAAAAGAGCTCTGCACCACAAACCAAAACTAATAGAAGAGATGCTTCAATTAATATTAAAAGAGACACCTATTGCTATTCAACAAATAAATAAGTTTGTAATAGCTGCCGATTGGAGCAGTTTACAAAGTAAAATACACTATATTAAGCCTACACTAGATTTAATAGGCTTACCTAAGGACATTATACTTACTGCTTCGAAAATTGAAACCTACGCTGAAGAAGAAGAAAATTTAGATTTAATACCCAACCAATTAATAAAACTTGAAAAAGCCTTAAGCCAAGCCTGTATAGAATTAGAAGAAGAACTGCTATTAATTAAAAAATAAAATATTGAAATTATACATAAAACACATGGTAAGCAACCGCTGTAAAATCGCGGTAAAAGAAGAACTAACAAAATTAGGACTTCACTTTAATATTGTAGACTTGGGCGAGGTAGAAATTATGGAAAATATTTCTACCGAACAAAGACAGCAGTTGCAAGAATGCTTACTTGGTGTTGGGCTAGAATTAATGGATAACGATAAAGCCATATTAATTGAAAGAATAAAAAATGTAGTCATAGAAACCGTTCATCATTCAGAAGAAAAGGTTAAAGTAAATTTTTCTCATTACTTAAGTGAAAAATTAGGCGAGGACTATACTTTTCTTGCAAACCTATTCTCGGAAGTTCAAGGAATTACTATTGAGAAATTTTTAATTGCCCATAAAGTTGAAAAGGTTAAAGAGTTACTTGCCTATGGAGAGTATTCGGTAACCCAAATCGCAAGTAAATTAGATTATAGCAGCGTTGCACACTTATCTAGCCAATTTAAGAAAACAGTTGGCATGACACCTTCTCAGTTTCTAAAATTAAAGAGCAAAAAAAGAAGAACTATTGAAGAAATAGGAAAATCTACAAAAACTGCATACTTAGAGAGTTTAAAAAAAACCAATACTAAAAATAAAATAAAAATTTTTCTAGTAGATGATGACCCTGTATTTTTAAGATTACTAGAAATACAGTTTTTAGAAAATGATGGGTTTACTCTAGAGACATTTAAAACTGGTGAGCTGTGTATAGAGAACTTATACCACAAACCAGATATTGTTATTTTAGATTACTACCTAAACAGCGTTATTAAAAAAGCTATGAACGGTTTAGAAACCTTAGATAAAATAACAAAATTAGATATGGCACTACCTGTTATAATGCTATCCTCCCAAGATAGAATTGATGTGGCAGTAGAATGCCTACACCACAAGGCAATAGATTATGTTGTAAAAAATGAAACTGCCTTTATGCGTTTACAGAAGATAATTGCAACCATTTTAAGTTACAATAAAATGGAGAAAAAATTAAATTGGTTTGAAGATAGAATGTAGCGTATTTATAATTTTGAAACTTTTAACAAGAATTATGTAACAGCAGGACCTTCTAAGTTTTATAAATTTGTAGTCCATTATAATTGTTCTGTTTATTTAATAGATACAGTTTAAATGATTAATACAAAATTTATGAATAAAATTAAAATATTAGTAATATCTGGTTTAATGTTTTTTAGTGGTACTTATTTAACTGCTGCACAAGCTGCTATATCTTTATCTAGTAATTTAGCGGAGGCTAGAATAGTGGCTCCTCTAGGTTTTACGGTATCAGGTACTCTGTCATTTGGGCAAATAGCTAAGCCTGCTGTTGGTGCTATAGGAACCGTAATTCTTAATCCTGAAACTTCAACAAGAGCTCTAACGAATGTTACAAATGTTGGGGCCGCTGACACTAATGACGGTTTTTCGCTACCTACATATACTGTAACTGGTGAAGAAGGTTTGCTATTTACCCTAACATTACCTAGCGCTGCCGTTGAAATAAAGCTTTCAGTGCAAGCAGCCTCAGCTGGGGGTGGTGCCCCTGGTCTCTGGTCACCTATTGTTGGAGCTGGTAGCGATGAAATGAATATTACAGCTTTCACGAGCTTTACAGCAAACGACGCTAACCCAATAACCACAACTACTCGTGCTGGCTTGATTATAGGTGCTACAACTGCTGCCAACGAATATGTAGTAGGGGCAACATTAACCGTTGCTTCAGATCAAGCAACAGGATACTACAGGGGAACATATACAGTAACTGCTCAATACGATTAAAAATATAATTATTTTAACATAGGAAAAAAGCTCAATAATGAGCTTTTTTCTGTTCTATCAATTTTAATTGTTTTAACTTGTACAAAAAGAAATTATGAATTATAGATCACTCTTTGTAATTGCACTTTTAATAGTATTTAGCCAGTTTAAGACTTCTGCACAAGGTGAATTATTAATAACTCCTACGCGCGTTGTTTTTAAACCAGATAACATTAAAGAAATAATTAATTTGGTAAATACAAGTGAAAAGATAGAAACATATTCCGTATCATTTGTTCAAAGAAGAATGAATGAAGACGGTAGTTTTACAGTTGTTACCAAACCAGACCCTGGTCAGAATTTTGCAGATTCACATCTTAGAATTTATCCACGAACAATTACATTGAAACCAGGAGAAGGACAGGTGGTGATGCTACAACGCAGAAGAAATAGTAAAAATAAAACAGGCGAATACCGTTCACATCTATATTTTAGATCCAATACAGATTATGAAGCTCTAGGAGAAACACTTATAGATACTATATCCGGAGTTAATATTAAGTTAACACCTATATATGGAATGACTATTCCAATTATATTTAGAACCGGTAATACAACTGCCACAGCCACTCTGAGTGATATTAATGTAGAAAGTCAAAAAGATAATAATCTCTTAAATTTTACATTAAACAGAAAGGGTAACAAGTCTCTGTATGGAGACTTTACCGTTAAATATTCTACCGTTAAAGGGAAATCTATTACAATTGCACGATTAAATGGGGTAGCTATTTATACAACTATTAATAGGCGCTTTATGACTATTAATTTACCTAAAACACCATCATTAAATCTTAACGAGGGAACAATAAAAATAATTTATAAAACCCGACCAGGAGAGCAAAAACAAATCATTTTCGCCGAATCAATTTTAACCCTATAGTTTTGGAACTGCCATGAGAATATTAAACAAATATGATATAATTATGAAATTATCATTTTTGATCATGCTTTTTTATGTGGCAATAATATCTGCGCAACCTGTATTACCTCAAAGAACTATTACAATATATCCTTCACAGGGTATTGATTTTGGCTTATTTTATGACCAAAATGGCTCTGGAGGAAGTATTTCTTTAGACTGGCAAGGAAACAGAACTGTTACTGGTAGTATTCACACATTACCTAGTTTTCCAGGAAGGCCTGCCCTATTTGAAATTAAACTATGTCAAGGGAGGGCTATAACTATTAGTTACCCACCCGAAACTATTTTAAAAGAAACTAACGGAGATGAAATTATAATGAAAATTGGCCCTACACAAAAAGGGAGTAATGGAGCTGTATTTGCCACTGAAAACAACTGTAACTTTATAACGATATTGCGTGTTGGTGGAACACTTATAATTCCTCCAAATACAAATACAGGTGTTTTTACAGGGGAATTTGAGATTTCTTTTGACCAACAATAATGAGCACATTGAACTCACATAACACAAAAATAATTGATAGGCTATTAGGCACCGTATTAAGGTGTTTTATAATGTCTTTCTTTTTTTTTGCGCAATTACTACAAGCGCGCAATACAAGGAAGAAAATCCGATAGCCTACTTCAACACGTATAACGAAGTTTTAATAACTGTCTATGTAGACGGTGGCTATAATTTTGAAGCAAATGTGCTTATTTCGCCATCTAACCAAATTTATTTAAATGTAGAAAATCTCTTTAAGACACTTAAAATTAAATGTGTTAAAGAGGTAAATAATTTAGTTGGATTTATTGAAAATGAAAAAAAACCGTTTACTATAAATTTTGATAAAAAACGAATTACCTTTGATAGTAAATCCATCGATATTTCAAAAGGAATTTTAGAAGAGCTTGGAGTAAAATATTTAGAAGCATCCGTATTGTTTGAAGCATTTGGATTGAACATCATCTTTAACCCTAGATCCTTAACAGCAAAATTAGAAGCGCGTTTTGAACTGCCCTTTATAAAGGAGTTACGGTATAAAAAAATGCGCAAGAACATATCAAAACTGCAAGGAAAACCAACTATTGTAGACCGCATTATTCCAAGGAGTTATCACTTATTTAAATTAGGCACCTTAGATTGGGGATTATCTTCCAGTCAATCTATAAATAAAACGAGTGATGCAAATATAAATATAGGCCTTGGAACTGAGTTATTATTTGGACAAGCCAACTTTAATATGATTTATAACCCTAATGATAAATTTGACATTAAGAATATTAATTATAGATGGCGTTGGGTAAACAATAATCATAAAATTATTAAACAAGCAGATATAGGGCCAGTTTCGGGGCCAAAGTTTTCACCTGCCGGTGGAGAAGTAATTGGAGTATCAATTAATAACGCATCCACTGCGCTGCGTGAGGCAAGTGGTTCTTATACAATAACCGATACTACAGAGCCTAATTGGACTGTAGAACTTTATATAAATGATGTTTTAATAGACTACACGCAAGCAGATGCCGCAGGTTTATATGTATTTAAGGTACCTATTGTATATGGGTATACCGTCATAAAATTTAAGTTTTATGGCCCCCTCGGTGAAGAACGCACAAAAGAACGCATCACAAACACACCCTATACTTTTACACCAGAAAAAAAAATAAATTATTCTTTAACAACAGGTATTGTGCAAGATTCACTCAATAGTCGATTTGCTAAAATAGGTTTAAATTACGGAGTAACACGCAATTTAACTATTGCAGCAGGTGCAGAGTATTTATCAAGTAATCTTAATGAACCATTTATACCTTTTGCAAAAGTTGCTTATATTCCCTATTCTAGTTTGGTATTAAACTTCGAATATATACATCAGACTGAATTGAAAGGCCTACTTAATTTTAATCTAACAGAATCTGCTTTTTTTGAGTTTAAATACACAAAAAAAATCGATGGAAATATTGATAGGGTCGTTCCTTTGTTTGAAAATTTTGAAGTTAATTTTTCAACTCCGTTTCATATCAAATCTTTTAACGGTTTTACAAGAGCAACATTTAATTCTACAAAGTATACATCTTTTAGCTACAATCAGTTTAATTGGACCCTTTCTTCATATATTCAAAAATTAAAGATTAATTTGGGTTCGTTTATCAATTGGGCTGGTGCAAATACGCCACAAATAAGCTCTAATCTGGGACTGGGTTACCGATTAAAAGGTGGTGTACTATTGACTTCTGCCACCAGTTATAATGTTAACGAAAATAAATTTAATAATCTTGAAATTAATCTACAATGGAGAATTTCAAAAATAAATTTAAGCGCATCCTTTCAAAGATCCGTACAAAGTAAGACTAACACTGTCAGTTTAAGCGCTAATTACAATTTACCTTTTGCACGTACAGGAATCTCCAGCTCCTACAATGGGAGTAGCTTAAATTTTTCAGAAAGAGCCCAAGGTAGCATGGCTTTTAGCCTAGATGATGGTATTGTACACACTGGGAAAAATTCTGCAATTGGAAAAGGAGGGCTCTTGTTGCACCCTTTTCTTGATTTGAATGAAAACGGCAAATTAGACAGCGGAGAAAAGAGGGTTTTACTTTCTTCTCTTAGAGTTCAAGCTGCTGAAGCAGTAATCAGTAAAAAAGATTCTATTATTAGAGTTTTTGATTTGAATGCTTATGTAAATTATATAATTGAATTTTCAGATGCAACTTTAAATAATATTGGTTGGAGGTTTAAGCACAAAACCTATAAAGTTCTTATTGACCCTAACCAATACAAGCGGGTATTTATTCCTGTAATCTCTGTTGGAGAAATAAATGGCATGGTATATTTAAGTTCAAAAGGTAAAGGCCGTATTAACCTTCAAATTCTTGATGAAAAAGAAAATATAGTAGTAGAAACTTTAAGTGAATTTGATGGGTATTATAGCTACTTAGGCCTAAAACCAGGAAAGTATACCGTGCGGATAGACCCCGAACAGTTAAAAATCTTAAATTATAAAGCCCTTCCGAAAGTGCATCAGGTAACAATTAAGGTATCAGAGTACGGAGATATTATAGACGATCTTGATTTTACATTGAGCAAAAAAGCACCCAAAAAACCTAAAGAATAAACGTATTTATAGGAACAGATACTGTGTTCGCATACTAGAGAATTAACATGCAGTTATAAAATTATTTTAACAACGCAATAAGTAGTGAAATAAAGATAGGAAAACCCATTAAAATACTGTACCTTAAAAATCTATCATTTAATTATAAAACAATCATTATCAGGGTTTTATGTTAAAATTAGCCAATTAAAATCTTTACATCTTTTAAAATATAAAATAATGAAATCACAACTAAACCTTATCGCAGCAGCTCTTATTTTATTATTTTGTAGCATTAATACAATACATGCTCAATCTATGGGTATTAGCAATGCCGCTATTACCCCAGACCCTTCTTCTATACTAGAAATGAGAACAACCGAAAAAGGTATTCTAATTCCCAGAATGACCACTGCAGAAAGAGACAACATCTCTTCACCTGCTACTGGACTAATGCTCTACAATACAATTACCAATCAATATAATTTTTATAACGGAAGTGCCTGGGTTTTTTGGGGAAGTGCGGCCTACCTTTCTGCAACTTCTGGCGAAACACTTTCTACGACTTCTACTTCAGATGTTGTAATTACAGACATGACTAAAACTGCATTAGAGGCTGGTACATATTCTGTTCTTTTTAATGGACAAGTAAACATCCCAGCAGCTGATTATACAACGGGGTTTAGTACTGCAGATGCGGCTGCAGACTTAAATTTAATTTATAACGATATTATGGCAATACCTGTAACTGGTACCCATGTACTTACTTTTGGGAGTGGAGAAACGCTTCTTCCTGGAGTGTATGATGTAGCGGGTGCGGCATCAATTGCGGGCACTCTTACGCTAGATGGTAATAATGAAACAAACCCTGTGTTTATAATAAGAGCCAATGCAGGAGCATTTAATACAGCGGCTAGTACTAATGTAATTTTAACAAATGGAGCAACCGCAAAAAATGTTTTTTGGATTGCCGATGGAGCAGTTGGTCTCGGTGCTGGTACAAAGATCTCAGGAACCTTATTTTCTCATGGAGCTGCGGTTGCAGGTGGTTCTTCTACAGTAAACGGACGACTGTTAACTACATTGGGAGCAATTTCATATGGAAAAGGTGAACTTACAGTGCCAACAGGCAATAGCATTGTAGATTTTAGGACCTTATCTAACTTCGTAATATTTACTAGTTCTGGTGGAATTGCCAATACAGGTCTTTCAGAATATATTGGAGATATTGGAACAGGTGGAGGTGCCATCACAGGCTTTGGGACTGCAGAAGTAGATGGAATAATATTTGAATCAGGGTCAACTACGGTTGTTACACCCATTAATCATATGGCTACTTTTAGCCTTTATAAAAATGGTGTATTAATTCCTTATTCTAGCAGAACAAGAACACATTTAAACAATCCATCAGACATTTCATTACTAGGCATTTCTACAATTGAGGTAGATGACACCATAGACGTGAGAATGAAGGTTGATGAACAACCCTCTGATAGTATCTCAATAAGTGTTCTCAATAGAATTTTAACATTGATTAAGGTAGGAAACTAACCAAATGATACTCGTTTAAAATATAAAATAAAATCCAGCATGAAAAATTTCAAGCAACATAAAATTTTAGGAAGTAACGGGCCTGTCATTCTTCTGGTGCTATTCTTTTTAATCCAAATACTAGAAACACAGGCACAACAGATTTCCAATAACGGAACTTACATTTCTATTACTACCGGTACTTTCATTGGAATGGATAGCATTACTAATTACAATAGTGCAACACTTGTAAATAATGGAACCTTAACAATTAATAAGTTTAACAATAGCGCAGCAGTTGAGAATAATGAAACCCTAGCCACCACAACTATTAATAATTCTGGAACATTTGAAAATACAAAAACAATAACTGCCACTGATATAGACAATACCTTAACCTTTGACAATACAGGAACTTTAACGGCTAGTAATACCGTTACCAACTCTGGTACCTTTACAAATGAAACTGCAGGAACTTTAACTGCTACTAATACCGTTACCAATTATGAAACCTTTACAAATGATGGATCTTTTACTGCTGCTGATTTAGAAAACAAGGAAACTTCAACCTTTGACAATACAGGAACTTTAACGGCTACTAATACCGTTACCAATTCTGGAACATTTACAAATAAAACTGCAGGAACTTTAACTGCTACTAATACCGTTACCAATTCTGGAACCTTTACAAATGAAACTGCAGGAACTTTAACTGCTACTAATACCGTTACCAATTATGAAACCTTTACAAATGATGGATCTTTTACTGCTGCTGATTTAGAAAACAAGGAAACTTCAACCTTTGACAATACAGGAACTTTAACGGCTAGTAATACCGTTAACAATGCTGGAACATTTACAAATAAAACTGCAGGAACTTTAACTGCTACTAATACCGTTACCAATTCTGGAACCTTTACAAATGAAACTGCAGGAACTTTAACTGCTAGTAATACCGTTACCAATTATAAAACCTTTACAAATGATGGATCTTTTACTGCTGTTGATTTAGAAAACAAGGAAACTTCAACCTTTGACAATACAGGAACTTTAACGGCTAGTAATACCGTTAACAACTCTGGAACCTTTACAAATTATACTGCAGGAACCTTAACTAATATTAATACCGTTACCAATTATAAAACCTTTACAAATGATGGATCTTTTACTGCTGCAGATTTAGAAAACAAGGAAACTTCAACCTTTGAAAATACAGGAACTTTAACTGCTACTAATACCGTTACCAATGCTGGAACCTTTACAAATAAAACTGCAGGAACTTTAACTGCTACTAATACCGTTACTAATTCTGGAACCTTTACAAATGAAACTGCAGGAACTTTAACTGCTAGTAATACCGTTACCAATTATAAAACCTTTACAAATGATGGATCTTTTACTGCTGCAGATTTAGAAAACAAGGAAACTTCAACCTTTGACAATACAGGAACTTTAACGGCTACTAATACCGTTAACAACTCTGGAACCTTTACAAATTATACTGCAGGAACCTTAACTAATATTAATACCGTTACCAATTATAAAACCTTTACAAATGATGGATCTTTTACTGCTGCTGATTTAGAAAACAAGGAAACTTCAACCTTTGACAATACAGGAACTTTAACGGCTACTAATACCGTTACCAATTCTGGAACATTTACAAATAAAACTGCAGGAACTTTAACTGCTACTAATACCGTTACCAATTATAAAACCTTTACAAATGATGGATCTTTTACTGCTGTTGATTTAGAAAACAAGGAAACCTCAACCTTTGACAATACAGGAACTTTAACTGCTACTAATACCGTTAACAATTCTGGAACATTTACAAATAAAACTGCAGGAACTTTAACTGCTACTAATACCGTTACCAATTCTGGAACCTTTACAA
>Ga0209502_10000862_pt1 | contig 30045 bp, 25 predicted proteins | sample ArcticOcean_MG_C_10_FD_187442 | JGI IMG/M metagenome (GOLD analysis project Ga0209502, IMG submission 187442) | Marine microbial communities from western Arctic Ocean - ArcticOcean_MG_CB11_90 (SPAdes) (version 2) | ecosystem: Environmental > Aquatic > Marine > Oceanic | place: Arctic Ocean... | reverse complement strand
CAACTAAACCAAAGTATATTCAAGAGTTAATAGATGATGCAGTTTCAAAAGGTGCGAAAATATTAAATAAACGTGGAGGTGATTTATCTGATAATTATTGTTTTCCAGCAGTTTTATATCCCGTGGACGAATCTATGAACTTATACCACGAAGAACAATTTGGTCCAGTAGTGCCAATTATTTCTTACAAAGAAATTGATGAACCTTTAGATGCTATGGCCGCTTCTGATTATGGTCAACAAGTAAGTTTATTTGGAAGAGATGTAAGGAAAATTGGACCATTAATAGATACATTAGCAAATTTGGTATGTCGAGTAAATTTGAACTCTGCCTGTCAACGCGGACCTGATGTGTATCCATTTACTGGTCGGAAGAATTCTGCCGTAAGTACATTAAGTGTTTATGATGCCTTACGCTCTTTTTCTATTCGTACTTTTTTAGCTTCTAAAGACACTCCTTATAACAAGGAAATTTTAGAGAGTTTACTGAATTCAGATAGCTCAAATTTTGTTTCTACGGAATATTTACTCTAGTATTAAAATAAGAATTAACATTAACATCCTGGATCAGAGTATTTATAGCGGATTAATTTCATTTAAAAAAAAGGACATAAATTTTAGTCTTGTATTATTATAAGTGAAATCGAAAAGGTTAAAATAATTAGTCAGTTTTTTTTCTAAAGGACATAAATATAAAATTTTGCGTAGTATCAAAAGGAGTAATATGAACTTCTTCTTTCTCTTCAATTATTTTAAATTTTTTTTTAAAATTAGCTTTAAGTTTATCGAAATCATATTGGGAGATATTTAATCCACTACATTTTAATGGACCATTTTCTGAAAATGTTCCAATCACTAATCCTTCCGAAACATAGCGATTTATTTTTTCAGTATAATTCTCTATTTGTGAGGCTTCTGTTAGAAAATGAAACGCCGCTCTATCATGCCAAATAGAATAATTTCTATTGGGTTTAAAGTCTAATATGTCACAAACAATCCAGCTAACTTTTTTGGCGGTTTCTCCTAAGCGCTCTTGGGCACAAAGAAGTGCTTTTTCTGAAATATCCAAAACAGTAATATCTGTAAATCCTTCTTTTATTAGAACATCTACTAAATGACTATCTCCCCCACCAACATCGATTATAGGTTTAGAAGAATCAATTTTTAATGATTTAATAAATTCTATTGAAGTTTTGGGATATTTTTGTGTCCAACTAACTTCTTGGGGTGTTTTAGTATTGTAAACAGTTTCCCAATGTTTTTTTTTATTCATTATTTAAAGATTTAGCCAATAATTAACTTTTAAGGTTAGGCTCCAGCCCCTAGAAACTTTTGGTACAATTATTTCATTGCTATTAAAAACTAAAAATATGTCAGAAGCTGGCTTATAGCGCCATTGAAAGCGTGAATTAAAATTCCATAATCCAAGTTGTTCATTATATTGAAATAGATTTGAAAAGAAGATTTTATTTGTAAATGTCAAGTTTGCTTTTAGTCCTAATAACCAAAATGAATTTTCATTCCATGGAGCGGGTAATTCAATTTGATTGTAATTTATAACTGAATTAAGTTCAAGTATTGGCTGAAAGCGATACCCAAATTCACCAAGAAAAGCAGTTCGCTTTCCTTTTTCATAATACCCCCCTGTTAGAACTTCTGTTGAATAGGTAAAGCGGTTTTGAGGTTTTGAAATATACTTAACCTTATAACTGTTCCATTGATGTGTTGATCCTGCAAATAAGGATGAAATATTTGTTCGTAGTGGATCAAAGTCAGATAGGAGTTCTATACACTGTCTTCTCATTCCAACTGAAAATCTACTTCTATTTTTAAAGTTAAATAAATAGTCAAATTGTTCGGTTTGATCTTTTTTATTAAAATCCGTATCAAAATAATAAGTTCTTCCAATGCTTGGCCCGTGAGATAAAAGTGATGTATTTTTTTTAGTATAGGTTAAATGTCCAGCAGTTGCTTGAATTTTGATGTAGTTATTGCGAGGTATAAAACCTACTTCAGCACTATAATTTCCTGTTATATATTCTTGTTGTAATTTCCATTTCCAACGAGTAGATTGATATTCAATGTGAGAAGCAAATACTTCACCTTGTTTTGTTTTTATTGGACTTAATGATTTTAAGAACATTAGTTTGCTGTTCCAGAGGTTGTCAGCAGAAAAGTAATTATACTCTAAACCAATATTTCGATTATACTGAGACTGATTTATTTGATTTTCATTGAGCTTAACGTCTTGTTTGTTAATAAAGATTAGACTCACATTAGAACGATCAAATACTTTTCGCTGCAAGGAAACAACCCCAAAATTTTCTGCGGCTGTGTTTAAAATTTCATCGCTACGTGTTTGAATGTCCATAAGTCCAATACGCCAATTTTTGTCAATGTTTCCACTCAGCCTAATTCCAGCTTGAATTGGAACACCCAAACCAATTCTTCTAGAAAAAAATGGACGGATAGTTTTGTATCCAAAGTTTGAAAATAAATCTCCATTTTCTAAAAAAAACTGCCTTCTTTCAGGAAAAAATAATTCAAATCTATCTAGGTTTGTTACCTGTTGGTCTACTTCAGCTTGAGAAAAATCTGGATTTATAGTGGCGTCTAAATTTAATGATGAATTAAGGCTATATTTTAAATCGCCTCCAATTTTAATTTTATTATTTGATGTTCCCCTGTTTACGCTTTCTAGATTATTTGAAAAAAATGGGATTAAAGAAATGTTATTTCCTTGTTTTGGCGGTGGTGTATCCCATATGAGAGCGCCTGCATATGCTAGGGTTACAGAGGGAAATTGTCTTGGCACAGGTGCCCAGCTTGATTTTTCACTGGCTTTTAAATCAAGCCGACTAAAGTTGATTCCCCACTCTGTAATTGCTTTGTCATAACGAATGGACTTAAATGGTATAGCAATTTCACATACCCACTTTTTTTTATCAAACTTCACTTCAGAATACCATTTAGTATCCCAATTTAAATCTACATTTCGTCCATTATACATTGTCCCATCCCATTGAGCACCATAAGTATTCAGTCCAAAAGCAAAGCCAGTATTTTGATTATTGAAAGGATCTATAGCTACTAAGAAGTTGTCATTTTTACCAAAAGAAAAATCTCTTTTTAGCGACTCAATAACATAATCTCCTTGGATACTAGTATTGAAAAAAATGATTGCGATATATAAGTTTTCCTCATCAAAACTAACACGAGCTTCTGATAATTGTGTTGCCTTCCCTGAATCTACAGGTGTTATCATAAAAAAATCTTTAGCTATTTCAGCATCTTTCCAGGTAGTTTCATCCAGAATTCCGTCTATTTTGATAGACTCCTGTGTCTTTTTAATTGACAGGCGGTAATTTTCCAAGTTTATTTGTCCTAAAAGATGTAACGGTAGGCAACAAAAAAACAAGAGCTTGATGAGATTTTTTAACATAGTTTTAAAGAAAATACAAGTTGCTTTAAAAAGGAATTATTTTAAAACACGATTGTCATTTGAGCTCTATATTGTTTTAATAAAAGTATCCCATTTTTTCGCAAAAGAGCTCCATAAATAGTCATTTTTCACTTTTATCAAATTTTTTTGATACCTCATATAATTATTATCTTCCAACATATTTTTTATGTTTGCTGCTATTTCCTTGGGCTCTTTAGAGGTCCATTCGCCTGTTTTATCATTTTCAATAGGAGTCCTAAGTCCTTTGATATTAGAAACCAATATTGGTTTTTGATAAAAATAAGCAAGAGGAGTTACACCACTTTGAGTCGCGGTATGATAAGTTTGTGCAACGATATCTGAAGCTGAGAAAATTAATGCAATTTCCTTAGAATTTTTAAAGGTTAAGTCAAAAATAATACGATCACTTATCCCTAAATGAGTAACGAGATCAATATACTTTTTTGGGTTTTCATAACATTCCCCTGCTATATATAAAACGATATTATTATTATTTAGAGGAGTTTCATTAAATGCTTTGATTATAAGCTCTAGTCCTTTATATTTTCTGATTAACCCAAAAAATAATACAACTTTAGTTTTCTCTGACACAGAAATTCTTTTTCTTGCTAACGATTTGTTAATTGGATCAGAAAGTGAGCTAGAAATTGGATGAAATCCCGTCCAAACTGGTTTTAAACTATCCTTCTTTACTTGTCTAGCTACATTATCTGAAAGAGTAGTAAAGCCATCCATTTGTTTTCCAAAATATATATTTAAAAAAGAGTCCCAAATTTTTGTTTCATGGGGAATCCAGTTGTCAACAAGCGCAATTTTTTTTATAAGTGAATTAATATTTTTGGCAATCACTCCATAAACAGGAGCTAGAAAGGGCGTGTAGTATCTAAAAACAACAGTTGTAGGATTTAGTTCATTGATTTTTTTTGCAACTTTTTTCCATCCAAAAGGCAAGTAGGCATGGATGTATTGTTTTATAATAATTGCCTTTGGGGCTTTTGCGAGAGATAACGGACTGCTTCCTGGAAACAAAAACTCAGGGTATAAGGTTGTAAAGGTTATTAATTTAACTGTTTTACCTTGTTCTTGTAGTGCTTTTGCAAGTTCATGTTGTGTGTCGGAAATCCCACCTCTATAAGGGTATGCAGGGCCTATGATGAGGTAGTCTAAAGTCTTATTAGACATTTTATATTGCTAATTTTCGATTCAGTTTTTTTGTTTTTGACCAAAACCCTATCCCAATTGTAATAAAAAAATAGAAAACAAAATAGACAGTAATTAATGGATATTCCTGTTTTAGAAATTGATGATAAGGAATTAGAAAAAACACAACTCCAAGAGATCCTCTGATTATTTCAAAGTTAGGTGCCCATTTGTAAAAATCCATTAAGGATGTAAAACCAAAAATAGAAAATAGTAAAACACCTCCGAAGCTTAGGCGAAAAGAAAATTCTAAGATCTCAAAATTTGTCAAGAAAAATAACAACATTATTACATGAGAGATAAAATGAAAGACAGCTATAAACTTCCATTGTGAAGTATAAAAAGGGCTATATTTTAACGAATTGTCAACTGGGCGAGGAGTAATTGGGAATTTATTTTCCACATCTTCTGGCCTCCATCCTGTCGGCATGAACCATATTTTAAACTTATCTTTCCATTTTTGTGAATACCAAGCATCTTTTGTAATACCCCATAAATGTTGATAATTTATTATAATTGGATTCCAACTATTGGATGGTTTTAGAGTCCCGTATATTGGAGGGACTTCTTCTAACTCCTCTTGAAAAGTACCAAATATTCGATCCCAAACGCAAAAAATAGCAGACAAATTTTTATCAATATATATTGGGTTAATTGCATGGTGAACTCTGTGTTGTGAAGGGGTTACCAAAATATATTCAAGTAAACCTAATTTTCCAATATGACGAGTGTGATACCAAAATTGAGCAAATAAGTGAAGTGGTGTCAATACCATAATTATATCTGAAGGGATCCCTATTAATGCTGCTGGAATCAAAAAGAGGGCATTAAAGGCTACAATATTTGAAATACTTTGTCTTAGCGCACAAGCAAGATTGAATTCCTCGCTACTATGATGAATCATATGTTTGTTCCAAAAAATATTTATTTTATGAGCTAGTCGGTGGATCCAATATTGAGCAAAATCAATACATATAAATGCAGTAATAAATAAGATCAATGTACTTTCTTGCTCCCAAAGACCAATATTCTTTAGCATGAAGGGATATGAAACTAATACTAAAGCTAGACCTAAAGCATCTTTAATAACCATTGATATTCCAGAGCTTAAACTGGCGATGGTGTCCATAAAAGTGTAGGTTTGTTTTTTTGTAAAATGACCATATAACACTTCTATGACTAAAAGCATAAAAAACATTGGTATTACCCATAATAAAACAGCAGCATACGCCTCCATAGTTCTTAATTTCTTTAAAAATAAGAAATTAAGAACTAATTACCCACTTACCTAGTTTTAATAGAGGCTCTGCTTGTTTAAATTTAACAGATTTAGTTTCTCCCGTAGTAATATTTTTAATGGTTACCTTTTCATTTCTTCCAATTTTAGGTTGCTCTCTAATTATGGTTTCAATTATTTTTTTTCCTGTTTGACTTACTCCAGCCCCAACCGATCTGTTGCGTTGAGCTAATTCTTCTGTATTTAAAACTTCATCTTTAGACGTGTTAAAATTTTTATTCAGTTTCGCACGTTTTGCTTCTTGAATACTAGCAGGACTTTGGTTTGGAAGTCCTCCTTTGATTAAGAATGATAAAATCTCTTTATTTAAGTTAGCTAGCATTGATTTAAATAATTCGAAAGCCTCAAATTTATAAATCAATAGAGGATCTTTTTGTTCATGAACTGCTAGTTGTACAGACTGTTTTAATTCATCCATTTTTCGTAAATGTACTTTCCAAGCATCATCAATTAATGCGAGAGTAATATTTCGTTCAAAGTCCTCAATAAGATGTTTACCTTTACTTTCATAAGCTTCTTTAAGGTTAGTAACAACATTCAGTGACTTAACTCCGTCAGTGAAGGGAACAACTATTCGTTCAAATTTATTAGCTGGTCGCTCATAGACTTCTTTAATAACAGGAAATGCCATTTGTGCGTTTAACTCTGTTTTTTCTTGATAGTGCAGTAGAAGTGCTTCGTAAAGTTTTGTAATTAATGAGTCTTCAGAAGTCTCAGAAAATTGTTCTTCTGAAATAGGAGCTGTCATTGAAAAATTACTAATTATTTCAAACTCAAAGTTTTTATAATCACTTGTAGCCTTGTAGTTTAAGACAATTTCTTCACAAGTATCAAATAACATATTGAGAACATCTAATTTCAAGCGAGATCCTTGTAATGCGTGTTTTCTTCTTTTATAAATAACTTCTCTTTGAGCACTCATAACATCATCATATTCTAAAAGACGTTTTCGAATACCAAAGTTATTTTCCTCAACTTTTTTCTGAGCACGTTCAATTGATTTTGTCATCATAGAATGTTGGATTACTTCACCTTCTTCCAGCCCCATTCTATCCATAACTTTAGCTACTCGTTCAGATCCAAATAGTCTCATTAAGTTGTCTTCGAGTGATACGTAAAATTGTGAACTTCCTGGATCTCCTTGACGGCCAGATCTTCCGCGAAGTTGTCTGTCAACTCGACGTGAATCATGACGCTCTGTTCCTATAATTGCTAAACCACCTGCATCTTTTACAATCTGAGAAAGCTTAATATCTGTTCCTCTTCCAGCCATATTGGTGGCAATAGTTACAATTCCTGGATTTCCAGCTTCCGCAACAATATCAGCTTCTTTTTTGTGCATTTTTGCATTCAAAACATTATGTTTCACCTTTCGAATACTTAACATTTTACTGAGTAATTCTGAAATTTCAACAGAAGTTGTTCCAATTAATATAGGTCTACCTTCTAGAGATAGTTCCGTTACTTTTTCAATAACAGCATTATACTTTTCACGTTTAGTTTTATAAATCAGATCATCATCATCCTCTCGAACTATAAGTCTGTTTGTTGGAATTTCAATAACATCCAATTCATAGATTTCCCAAAATTCTCCAGCTTCAGTAACAGCAGTTCCTGTCATTCCAGAAAGCTTCTGGTACATTCTAAAGTAGTTTTGAAGTGTAATGGTAGCGTAGGTTTGTGTTGCCGCTTCAATTTTTACATTTTCTTTGGCTTCAATTGCTTGATGAAGGCCATCAGAATAACGTCTGCCTTCCATTATTCGACCCGTTTGCTCATCAACAATTTTAACCTTATTTTCCATAACTACATATTCTACATCTTTCTCAAAAAGAGTATATGCTTTGAGCAACTGGTTCATGCTATGAATTCGTTCACCTTTAATATCAAAATCTTTAAATAGTGTTTCTTTTAAAGAAGCTTCTTTTTTAGCTTCGAGATCTTGTTTTTCAATTTTAACTATTTCTCCTCCAATATCTGGTAGCACAAAAAAGTTTTTATCTTCATTTTCTTCAGAAAGTACTTCTATTCCCTTTTCAGTTAAATCAATCTGATTGTTTTTTTCATCAATAACAAAATATAACGCTACATCAACTTTGGGCATTTCCCTATTGTTGTCTTGCATGTAGTGATTTTCTGTTTTTTGAAGTAGTTGCTTAATTCCTTCCTCACTTAAAAACTTTATTAAGGCTTTATTTTTTGGTAACCCTCTGAAAACTCGGTATAAGAGTATTGCACCCTCTTCCGTGTTACCTTCTTTTATTTTCACTTTAGCTTCTGCTAAAACACTTGTTAATAAACTTCGTTGTTTTGAAACAAGATTACCTACGTTTGATTTTAAGATATCAAATTCATGCCGATCTCCTTCAGGTGTTGGTCCAGAGATAATTAAAGGGGTTCGTGCATCATCAACCAAAACAGAATCCACTTCATCTACAATGGCATAATTATGTTTCCGCTGAACTAAATCTTCAGCAGTATTTGCCATATTATCTCTAAGGTAATCAAAGCCAAATTCATTATTTGTTCCATAGGTAATATCAGCTTGATATGCTTTACGACGTTCTGGGCTATTTGGTGCATGATAATCAATACAGTCTAGACTCATTCCATGGAACTGGAAAAGTGGTGCCATCCAAGCACTATCTCTTTTTGCGAGATAATCATTTACTGTTACCAGATGCACTCCTTTTCCAGTAAGTGCATTCAAATACACGGGTAAGGTAGCCACCAATGTTTTTCCTTCACCTGTTTGCATTTCAGCTATTTTACCTTTATGTAAAACAATTCCTCCAATAAGTTGGACATCATAATGAATCATGTCCCAAGTAATGGGTTTTCCAGCTGCATCCCAAGAATTTGCCCAAAAGGCTTTATCACCTTTAAGATCAATGTATTCTTTTTGTTGTGACAACTCTCGGTCATATTCAGAGGCCGTTACTTCAATGCTTGTGTTTTCAACAAACCGACGCGCAGTTTCTTTTACTACAGCAAAAGCTTCAGGGAGTATTTTATTGAGTACTTCTTCTACAGCGTTTTGGGCTTCTTCTTCTTGTGAATCAATTTGCTGGTAAAGACTTTCTTTTAACTCGATATCACCAGTTAGTTTAACCTCTTCTAATAATTTCAATATGGTCAAATCAAAATCTTTTCTTTCTTTAGCAATTTCTTCTTTGAAGATTATTGTTTTTTGACGAAGCTCGTCATGAGAGAGAGTTTCAAGATTTTTTTGATGGCTATTTATTTCTGAAATCAATGGAGTGATTTGACTTAAATCTTTTTTAGTCTTGTCTCCTACAAATGTTTTTAAGATGCTATTTAAAATATTCATATACTTCTAGCGGTATTGTCATTAATTATATTTTCAAAAGTAACTAAAAAAAAAGCCTCATTAAGAGACTTTTTAAATTCGTTAAAGAATGAATTAATATTCGTCCTCATTCCATAAATAGTCCTCTTCAGTAGGGAAATCTGGCCAAATCTCTTCTATTGATTCATAAACATCCTCCTCATCCTCCATAGATTGAAGGTTTTCGACTACTTCCAAAGGTGCTCCTGTTCGAATACAAAAATCAATTAATTCATCTTTTGAAGCGGGCCACGGGGCGTCACTAAGGTATGAAGCAAGTTCCAAAGTCCAATACATAGTTCTCTTGTTTTTTGCAAAAATAGATTTTTATAAAAACTATACAAGTAAATTAAGAATTTAGTTTCCACTCCATTTAATTTCCTCTACGTCTAATTCAAGAGCAAAGGTTCTTGAAAGTGTAAAAAAATAATCTGAAAGACGATTCATATAGGCTATAATTGTTGATGAAACTGAAACTTCTTCATCAAGCTCTGTAACATATCTTTCAGCTCTTCTACAAACACATCGTGTAAGGTGAGCGTAAGAAATTAAAACATGACCTCCTGGAATCACAAAATTTTTTAAGGGTGGTAATTTAGCAGTTAGAATGTCAATTTTATTTTCAATATACTTCACAGCATTAGGTTGAATTGGAATTAAATTTTTTGGTATTTTTTTTTTAGATTCAATTGATAATTCAGCTGCGATAGTCATTAATTGCTTCTGAATTTCCAAAAGAGTAGCTTTTATATCTGTTGTTGTAGTTATATCTCTTATTAGACCTAACCAGGCTATTAATTCATCAATAGTTCCATAAGCTTTTATCCGAATATCATGTTTCGGAACTCTTTTTCCTGAAATTAAACTGGTAACACCACTATCACCTGTTTTGGTGTAGACTTTATTGGTTTTCATAATAGCTTTTCATGTCTGAATTTAGTCCTATAGTACTCATTTGTATAAAGATAAATATTATAATTCATAATCAATATTCCTGTCCTTGTGAATTATATTTAGTGAATTTTATTAGGATCAATCCTACGACTTAGGGCAAGTAGAAAAAATAATCCTGCAACAAAGACAGACCATCGTGCAATTATGTCTCCAAAACGTACATAAAAAGTGAGGTTGCTTCTACTACTGAGCTTTCCAATTAAAGCGGTTTTGGTATTATAAGAAGTTTGGTTTATAATTTCACCTTTTGCATTAATAATACTTGAAATTCCAGTATTTGCACTTCGAGCAATATCACGTCTGGTTTCAATGGCTCTTAATCTTGTATAACTTAATAATTGTTTATGTCCCGGAGTTTCTCCCCACCAAGCATCATTTGAGATTACTGCTAAAAAGGTAGCTCCCTCATTAACATAACCCGTCACAAATTCTCCAAATATTGATTCCCAACAAATGATAGGTGCAGCCTTTAATTTAGAATTGGTATGTGAGAAAACATCTCGTTTTTTTTGAGTGACTCTACTGGCAACGGTACCGCCAAAATCAAGTAATACATCACCTAACAAGGGCTTTAGAACTGATTTAAATGGCATGTTTTCAACGCCTACTACTAATTTTGACTTATGATATATTTGAAATATTTCATTACTTTGTTCAGCTAAAGCACTATTATAATAATCAGCCCAAAGACCTTTTCTTATTAGGTTAGCAGTGAGTGAAGGTGCTTTTTCTTGCGAATATAAATCGTAGAACTGAATCCCTGTAATATATTGTGTCAATGGAATTTTAGCCAATTCTTGTTGAAGTTCCTCATGTAATTTTGATCCATTAAACTCACGAAACTCTTCACCATATCCCTCTGCAAAATAAGTTTCTGGTGAAAGAATGTAGTCAAGGCTGTCAGAATAAAATGGCTGTACTTGTTTTTTCCATAGGTCAATAAAACTTGAATTTGTTAATGAATACTTTGTATTATAAGGGTCTATATTAGGTTGAAGTAATAAAACTTTTATGTCTTCAGATCCCTCTTCTACCTTTTCGTATAAATAAAGTGAAAACGTAATAGGAAGCGCAATAAATATTAATGGGGCGATCATTTTTCTTGCTAGCGGTTTGTATCCAAGAATAGTATTATGATTTTTAAAAACATGAAAGAGCCAAACATTAATAACCAAAACCCATAATGAACCACCAAAAACGCCTGTATACTCATACCATTGAATCCAATAAATATTTTCTGAAAACACATTTCCAAGGTTTAGCCATGTCCATGAAAAATCCCAGCTTAAGTGAAGTTTTTCAAAGGCAAGCCACAAGGCAATTAAAAACAAATAAGCACTTCGATTAGGTAGTCTTGTTTTTGCCCATGAAAAGCAAGTAAATATAATAGCATAAAAAAAGCTGTTACAGATATTTGCAAAAAGCATCCCGATAAGCGAGGAATTAATTAACCACCAAGTAATTAGCAGATTCCATAGTAGGAATGTAAGGTAGCTATAACCAAATACTAGTAATCCTCTTCTTTTAAAGTCGCTTAGTCGAATTGAGTTCTCTAAAAATAATAAAGGAATTAGGGCTCCAAAAATGATAAAGGTAAAACCATTTATTGGCCAAGCTGCTGAAAGTAGCAAAGCTGACAGAATTGCTAATAAAAAGTGTATAATTGTTTTAGACATTTCCACGAATTTAAATTTTTTTGAAGCTATAGCAATTACTATCTTGTCAAAAATTATAAATATTTATTAGTGCAGCTAATTAAACGAAACATTCCTAACCTTTTTACGGCTTTAAATTTTCTTTGTGGATGTTTTGCAGCGAGCCTTGCTTTCAAGAATTTATTTGAGGCGGCTTTTCTTTTAGTGCTTCTGGGCACTTTTTTTGATTTATTTGATGGTTTTTTTGCTCGATTATTAAATGCTGAGAGTAAATTTGGACTTCAGTTTGACTCTATGGCAGACTTAATTACTAGTGGTGTTGTGCCAGGTGTTGTAATGTATCAGTTGTTTCTAGAAATTGGAATCAGAGAAGAAAGTTATAATTTTTTCATTTTTCAAAATGAGTTTACTTTCTCATTTGCTCCCTTTGCTCTAGTTGGTTTTTTGATTTCTCTGGGCGCTGCAATACGATTGTCAAAATTTAATATTGACATAGAACAACTCTATGAGTTTAAAGGCCTTCCAGCTCCTGCAAATGCACTTTTTATAGTCGCATTACCGTTATTAATGGCACATCCTTTATTTGCATTCTTCAAACCTTTTCTCTCTACATATCCTGCCTTAGTTTTTATTTCAATTTTATCAGCAATCCTAATGAATATCAGATTGCCTTTATTTTCTTTTAAAATTCAATCTTTTGAACTTCGAGATTATGGGTTTCAATTGTTACTTATCTTATTGTCTGTACCCACTTTTTATTTTTTACAATGGGTGGCAGTTCCTGTAATGATAGTGATATATTTATTTTTAAATGTTTTAAAAAATAGTTTTGATTAAGATTATCACGTGATTCATACGACCATATAGTTATTCTTTCTACCCTCGGTTTTGCTGAAGAATATTTTATTTTTAAACAACCTTTTTACGGTTTTTGCGAATTAATGAAATTGAAGTAAAATCCTACAGTAATTAATAAATAACCAGATATATTACCCTACCTCCACGGAAGATAAACAACTAATACCCCTAGGATAATTAATGATACTCCTAATTTTGAATTTTTCAAATAATTAAAACTAGAAGTCAGTAATCCAAAAGTGAAAATTTTACCACTAATCTTTATAAATGGAGTCCATATTTCTGTTGTATTGATTAAATGTTTAGCGATTTGACTTTTAAATTCTGGATCTTTTAAACTCCAAAATCAAAATCAAGTACACACATTCAAATTATTAAGCCTTTTCCAAGTATTAAGGATGGAGAACTTATATAATTGAATTTGCTTTTGGGAAAATTTCCTATTTGGGGAATGAGAAATAAAACACCTATAATTACAAACCAATGAGAAAAATCGATTGGTTCTTGATTATGAAGTTTTCTTAATTTTGTTAAAATATATGAAAATTAAATACTGACTAATATTATATGTTAATATCCCATAAATAAATAAATAAAATCTCGTGGAGAGTAAGTTTTTTTAAAATAATTATAAATATTTGAGAGTTTGTTAAATTATAAGCAGAGTTAGATATTCTAATTAAAAACTAATTTTAAAAAGATAATTTCTTTTTACGAAGTTCAAAATTTTGTCCAAGATATACTTTGCGAACCATTTCATCTGAAGCCAATTCATCTGGGGTTCCCGCCTTAAGAATACTTCCTTCAAACATTAAGTATGTTTTATCGGTAATGGCTAAAGTTTCTTGCACGTTGTGATCAGTAATTAATATACCAATATTTTTCTTTTTAAGATGTGCTACGATACGTTGAATATCTTCTACTGCAACTGGATCAACACCAGCAAAAGGCTCATCAAGTAAAACGAATTTAGGGTCGGTTGCAAGCGCACGAGCAATTTCCGTACGTCGTCGTTCTCCTCCAGAGAGTAAATCTCCTCTATTTTTTCGAATATGGTTTAAGCTGAATTCATCTAATAACGATTCCATTTTTTCTTTTTGAGCGTTTTTAGATAAATCTGTCATTTGTAAAACACTCAAAATATTATCCTCAACACTTAGCTTTCTGAATACAGATGCTTCTTGAGCAAGATATCCGATGCCTTGTTGAGCACGCTGATACATTGGAGATTTTGTTATTTCTTTATCATCAAGAAAAATAGCTCCATTGTTAGGTTTAATTAATCCAACAATCATATAAAATGAGGTGGTTTTACCAGCACCATTTGGGCCAAGTAACCCTACAATTTCTCCCTGAGAAACTTCTACAGAAATCCCTTTTACAACCTTACGTCCTTTGTAGGATTTTTCAATATTGGTAGCTGTAAGTTTCATTTTCTTCTATTTCTTAGTTGATTCAAGAGTTTCCCAGTATTCGTATGCTCTCCTTAGATGCGGTATAATAATTGTTCCTCCCACTAAGGTAGCAATTTCAAGTGCTTCCATAATCGCCTTTTTGCTAAGTTTCTCCTGATAACATTTTTCAAGATGATATTTAACACAATCATCACACCTTAAAACCGTTGAGGCAACTAAGCCGAGTAATTCTTTTGTAGCTACATCCAATGCACCTTCTTGAAAAGCTTGTTTATCAAGGCTAAAAATCCGTTTTAATGTGTTTGAACCACCTTCCAGTAATTGTTTATTCATCCGACTTCTATAGTCGTTAAATTCAGAAATAGGATTAGACATTAGTTAGAGCTTTATCTTGATTTCGAGTGACTATTTTTGCAATAACAATACTTACTTCATATAAAATAAGTATTGGAATACTAACAATTATCTGGCTTACCACGTCTGGAGGTGTAATTATTGCAGAAAGACTTAAAACAACTACTAATGAAATCTTTCTATTCTTCTTAAGAAAATCTGGGGATACAATTCCAACGCGGGTTAAAAAGTAAATTATGATGGGTAATTCAAAAATGATTCCAGAAGCTAGAACAGATGCTCGAAGTAAACCAATATAACTACTCAAATCAAAATCATTAAAAATTTCACTACTCACAGAATAGTTTCCTAAAAAATTAATAGAAAGTGGCGTAACTATATAATATCCAAAAAGAACTCCTATAAAAAATAGAAGAGAAGCTATGAATATAAAACCACGTGCATTTTTCCGTTCTTTTTCATATAGTCCAGGACTAACAAATTTCCAGAATTCATATATTATATAAGGAAATGAAATAATGAATCCTGCAAGAACTGAGGTCCAGAGGTGGGCAGAAAACTGTCCTGCAACGGTTCTACTTTGAATTCTAAATGGTAGTTCTTCAAGGCAAAAGCTGCTACCTTGTCCAAGTGTTTGCGAAAGCGAGCAAAACCAGCGATAAGTAATAAAGCTTTTCTTTTTAGGGCCAAATAGAAGTACATCAAATATAAAATCTTTGAAAACAAAAGCTATTGATGCAATAATAACAATAGCCAAGACAGAACGAATTAAATGCCAACGTAATTCTTCTAAGTGATCCAAAAAAGACATTTCATCTCGTGGCTTGGTTGCGCTCATACTTATATTTAATACCTAGTGTGAAATTTATAAATACAAAAATATCAAAAAACAATCGATTTGAAATGAGAAAACTTGATTTTGGTTTTTTTTAAATTTAAAGAAGCAGATGTTGTTAAAGAATTTGTAGACGATAATAAAAAGAGTTAACTTAGAATACTTATTAGAATTTAAATTTAAACCATTAATACATTAATGAATTCAGTTGATCTAAAGAAGGCTTTGAAAAAATATTTTGGCTTTTCTTCATTCAAAGGGCTACAAGAAAAGGTTATTACTAAAGTACTTAATAAAGAGAATAGTTTTGTTATTATGCCCACAGGTGGGGGTAAGTCTTTATGTTATCAATTGCCCGCACTCATGCAAGAAGGAACGTCAATTGTTGTTTCACCACTCATTGCATTAATGAAAAATCAAGTAGATGCTATTCGTGGTATTTCTTCAGAAAATGGAATTGCTCATGTCCTCAATTCATCTTTAACTAAAACAGCAGTTGAACAAGTCAAGTCAGATATTATAAATGGTGTAACTAAATTATTATATGTTGCCCCAGAATCATTAGCTAAAAAAGAAAATATTGCTTTTTTTAAATCTGTAAAAATTTCTTTTTTGGCAGTAGATGAAGCTCACTGTATCTCAGAATGGGGTCATGATTTTAGACCAGAATACAGGAATTTAAGAGTTATATTGGAACAATTTGAGCAAGAAATCCCTGTAATTGCCCTAACGGCTACAGCAACTCCTAAGGTTCAAGAGGATATTATGAAAAACCTGAAAATTTCAGGCGCTACTGTTTTTAAAGCTTCTTTTAACCGTCCAAACCTTTATTATGAAATACGAACTAAAACAAATCAAGTAGATTCTGATATCATTAAGTTCATCAAACAAAATGCAAATAAATCTGGTATTGTATATTGTTTGTCAAGAAAACGTGTTACTGAACTTTCACAAACCCTTCAGGTAAATGGTATTAAAGCACTTCCTTATCATGCTGGCTTAGATCCTAAAACAAGAATTAATAATCAAGATAATTTTTTAAATGATGATTGTGATGTAATTGTAGCGACTATTGCTTTTGGTATGGGAATTGATAAGCCTGATGTTCGTTTTGTGATTCATCACGATATTCCGAAGAGTATTGAAAGTTATTACCAGGAAACTGGACGCGCAGGGCGTGACGGAGGAGAGGGACATTGCCTAGCCTTTTATGCTTATAAAGACATTGAAAAATTAGAAAAGTTCATGTCCGGAAAGCCATTAGCTGAACAGGAAATTGGGATGGCTCTTTTGAGTGATATGGTTGCCTATGCTGAGACTTCTATTTCTCGTCGTCGATTTATCCTGCATTACTTCGGAGAAGCTTTTGATAATGCGACAGGTGATGGAGGAGATATGGACGACAACATGCGTTATCCTAAAAAGAAAATCGAGGCACAAAAAGAACTTGAACTTTTATTATCAGTTGTAAGGGCCACAAAAGAAAAATACAAGTCTAAAGAAGTGGTTAAATCTCTTTTAGGTGAAAAAAATGCACTTATTCAGTCGCATAAAACACATGAAGCTTCCTTTTTTGGAAGCGGAGTTTCAAAAGATTCTTATTTTTGGATGGCCTTAATTCGCCAAGCATTAGTTTCTGGTTTTTTGACAAAAGAAATAGAAACCTATGGTTTGTTAAAAATCACTTTACGGGGAAGAGAATATCTTTCTAATCCAACTTCATTTTTAATGAGTGAAGATCATAAATTCGATGATATTTCAGCTGCAAACATTATTCAGAATAAATCACGCGGAATACTTGATAAAACATTAATGAATATACTTGTAGGGCTTAGAAAACAGGTGGCAGGTGAAAGCGAAGTTCCCCCATATGCTGTTTTTCAAGAATATTCTTTAGAGGATATGTGTTTAAAATATCCTATCACCCAAGAAGAGTTAATTAATATTAATGGAGTAGGAGAGGGTAAAGCAAAGCGTTATGGCTATAAGTTTTTATCACTCATAAAATTATATGTTGAAGAAAATCAAATTCTTCGACCAGACGATTTAGTAGTTAAGAGTACTGGAATTAATTCTGCACTTAAATTATTTTTGATTCAAAGTATTGACAGGAAATTACCATTACAAGATATTGCTTCAGCTAAACGAATGGACATGGGAAAACTTTTAACAGAGATGGAAACCATAGTTTTTGCTGGAACTCGTCTTTATATAGATTATTGTTTTGAAGAACTTCTTGACGAAGATCAGCAAGAAGAACTATATGACTACTTTATAGAGGCCGAATCAGACTCTATTAAAGATGCCTATGATGAATTTGATGGAGATTATGAAGAAGAGGACCTTCGATTGTATCGACTTAAATTTATGAGCGAGATTGCCAATTAAGCTTTTTTAGATTAACCCATTCGGATTAAAGGGGATTCTTATCTTTGCCACCAAATAAAATTATTATGGAAGGTATTTACGCAAAATTTGAAACATCAAAAGGTATAGTTTTACTTGAACTAACCTACGATAAAACTCCTGGTACGGTTGGAAACTTCGTTAGCCTAGCAGAAGGAACATTAAAAAATGATCATAAAGATGCTGGTGAACCCTATTATAATGGGATGAAATTTCATCGTGTTATAGCTGATTTTATGGTTCAAGGTGGATGTCCGAAGGGTTCTGGTGTGGGTGGTCCAGGATATCAATTTGATGATGAATTTCATCCAGATCTAAAACACAACAAGCCAGGCACGCTTTCTATGGCAAATTCTGGTCCAGCGACTAATGGAAGTCAATTTTTTATTACCCACGATAAAACAGACTGGTTAGACGGAAAACATACGGTTTTCGGCTATGTAGTTGAAGGTCAGGATATTGTTAATAACATTGCTCAAGGAGACACCATTGATTCGGTAACTATTGAACGCCACGGTGCAGCCGCAAAAGAATGGGATGCACTAAAAGCATTTGAGAAATTTAATTCTAGTGGTGAAACACGAAAGCAATCGACTATTGATGCTGCAGATAAAGCAATGTCTACTTTAGTAAAGGGGATGAAAAAAACTGCAAGTGGATTATACTATACCATTACTAAAGAAGGTGAAGGGGAACATCCACCAAAAGGAGCCAATGTTTCTGTTCATTACAAGGGAACATTAGTCGACGGAACCGTTTTTGATTCATCTTATCAACGTGACCAACCGATAGAATTTTCAGTAGGTGAGGGACAAGTTATTCCAGGATGGGATGAAGGAATTTTATTACTAAATAAAGGTGCTGCTGCTCGTTTTGTAATTCCCAGTCATTTAGGATATGGAGCACAGGGTGCTGGTGGTGTTATTCCCGCAGACGCTACATTAATATTTGAAGTAGAACTTATAAAATTCTAAAAATGATCTTCAGGGCTATTGCCTTGATGCCATTTTATGTTACAGCCTATACTTGGATATTGCATTTCAAGCATAGGCTTTTTTAAATGCATGATTTTAACCGCTTTATGTAAATTTTCACCTGTTATTGGGATTTTATTTCCGGGCCTTGAAGCGTCATACCGGCCTCTGTAAACTAGCTTCAAGCTTGCGTCAAATAAATAAAAATCTGGAGTACATGCTGCCCTATAGGCATGAGCGATCTTTTGGGTTTTATCATATAAATATGGGAATGAAAATTTTTTATTAAATGATAATTCTACCATTTCTTGGGGGCCATCTTGAGGATGAGAATGTATACTATTACTTGATATAGCGATTGTATTAATACCTTTTGATTCTAATAATTCTGCACTTGAAACTAGTGAATCTATTAAATGGAGAACATACGGACAATGATTACACATAAAAATAATCAAGGTACCTTTTGAACCTTTTAATGACTCTAATGTACACTGTTTTCCTGTCACCACATTTAGAAGAGAAAAATCGGGAGCAAGTCTTCCTAATGGAAGCATATAAGATTCTGTAAGAGCCATTTTTTATATATCTGAAATTAAAAGTAGTATTTTTATACCATTCAAAATAGATTCATGATTGATTATAATACTTTTGAAAAAATAGATTTACGAGTAGGGACTATTATTTCTGCTATTGATTTCCCTGAGGCTAAAGAGCCAGCCTTTCGGTTAAAAATAGATTTTGGGCCCTTGGGTGTTTTACAATCATCAGCGCAAGTTACAAAACGCTATTCTTTAGAAGAGCTTCTAGATCGTCAAGTAATAGCTGTGGTTAATCTTGGAACAAGAAAAATCGCAAATTTTGAAAGTCAGTGCTTGGTTCTTGGAGCCACAGAAGAAAAAGATGTTATTCTATTGGCCCCTGAATCTAAATTGGACAATGGACAACAAATTTTGTAAGTTACATTTTGTCAGATAGGTAAAGTGCATTTGTTATTATGCGATTGGTGCCGTACCAAAAAGCTCTGAAGTTAGTGTTATCAGTTAATATGATTACTCTTCCTTTGCCCATTCGGTTTACTTTAAAAGGGACTGTGTTTTTTAATAATGTTAAATTTTCTTCAGATATATAACCACTAAGCAACGGATTATTCGTGTATTGGATTGGGTTATTATAACTATTTTCATCTGCTCTAATAAAAATATTGGTATTTCTAAAGATGGGTAATGTTGTGTTTTGATAACCAAAATTTATAGGATGACTTCTATCAATCTTTGTGTTAAAAATTGCACCACCTGTTACTTGGGCACCTCTAAAAGCATCTTTATTATCAAAACTAATATTTTTTGCTATTATGTTTTCTTCTAAAAAGTCTAATGTTATGAACTCATTTTTATTTAACCACTTTGTGGTGTATCGATAACCAATAATAGTACCTCCTTCATTTACAAATTCTTTTATTTTATCAATATGTGGATCTAATCCTGAACCTGAAAAATCCGGAATAATAAAGTGACTGTATTGACTTAAATCAACTCTCATTAAATTACGGACATCAATTTTAGTGATTGTAATCTCATGTCTTGTGTCAAGTAAATGCCATATCTCACCTGCATCATAACTGCGAACTCCATCGCCTACTAAAAGAGCAATTTCTGGTATTTTAACTTTTGAAAAATCACCAGACCCTAGATCAATTCCTTCAGTGTGACCAGTATTTGCTCCTACAATAGTCACATGAGTTTCTGCTGCAGCTTTTTGTAAAATCGTATAAAGTTCATTTTCATCAATAACTTGATTTTTAACAGGAATCATATAGGTACCATAATCATAGTTATTCCCCTCTAAAGTAAAAGGAGTAAGACCTACTTTAATTCTAATATCTTTTTGTTGTAATTTATTTATTAATTTAGGCACATAGTAATTATGTGCTTCAAACACATATGCATACGAACCTTTATTAGTTACTTTTCCTAGGGGAGCTTTTAAATCATTTACAACATTGCCAATATTTTCTGTGTTGTTTTGATACTCATAATCTAGATTAAAAGCATATGGGAGTGTCCAAGCAGAAACGTCATAAAACAAACTGTCTTGAAATTTAGTTTGAGTACTAAACATAGCACGTATCAATTTATTTTTCTTTTGTTCTAAAGGAATAATATAGCTTGTTTCTGGAGTGAATTTTTTTCCTTTTTTGACCACATTATTTTTTAGATGATGAATTACGATGTTATGACGTTTAAAAACACGAGCTAGTTCATGTGTGGTGGCTGGATCTTTAGGATTTCCAAAAATAATAGCTTTTTGCTTATTTTTTTTAGCTTCAATTAAGGACGTTTTATAGAAGTCTTGAAAATAATTCAATAGCTCTACGCGCATAGAACTAGCTGCTTTTAAAGTGGAAAATGCTGCAGTTAGTTGATTGCGAATAGTAAAAGGAAAAGTAAGTAACCCGTTGTCGCTTTCTTGAATATGTCCTCTTGAACTTGCTTGTTCAAATAAAATCCCAATACCTCCATTAACATCTGGATAAGTAGATCCTTTTCCGTAATAAAAATCATCAAAATTTTCTTGAGAGTAATATAATGATCCTATTTTATCAAAAGCCTCAATGTGGAATGTACTAATTTTTTCAGTCAATTTCTGATTCATTAATGGAGTCAATGGATTAACACGAGAAGGATGTCCTGGTTGAAAAAAGAAACTTGAGTTAGTCCCCATTTCATGATGATCTGTCAAGATATTTGGAAGCCACTTGGTAAATGTTTTTAGGCGAGCTTGCGATTCTGGTAATTGTCCAGGAAGCCAATCTCGATTTAGGTCAAACCAATAGTGATTAGTTCGACCTCCAGGCCAAACTTCGTTATATTCTCTGTCATTTGAGTCTGCTGTTAAGTTTTGATTTCTATTGGTATTTGCCCAATAGGCAAATCTTTGAAGTCCATCAGGGTTAAAACTAGGGTCAAAGAGTATTACTAAATCTTTTAACATTTGAAGTGTTTCTGGAGCTTGGCTTGCTGCCAGATGATAAGCTGCTAAAAGGCCAGCATTTGCACCACTTGGTTCATTTCCATGAATTGAAAATCCTTGATATACTATTAAGGGTTTCGCTGCAATGGAAACTGAACTTCCATTAGGGTCCGATAGTTGAAGATGTTCTTTTTGAATAGATTCTATATTTTTATGATTTTCAGGACTGGTAATCGTAAGTAATAAAATTGGTCTTCCCTCATAAGTGTTACCTCTTGTTTCAATGCTAATACGATCAGAAGCTTCAGCAAGTTTGTACATATAGTTTATTAACTTATCATGTGAAACATGCCATGTCCCTACTTCATATCCTAATAATTCAACAGGTGTTGGGATTTTATTATCGTAGGGATGTGTTTGATCTAAATAATAATCGAGTGTAACCTGACTAAATATAATTCCGCTTGATAATAGAAATAAAAGGGATAGGAGATTTTTCATAATTAAGTTTCTTAATTATTAAAGGTTGAAATAATTATTTAGAGGAAAAAATAAAAGAGAAGTATTTTATAGTAAAAAGTTATTTTTTATAGAAAAAAGTGTTGTATTTAAAGTATTTTGAATTATACCTTTTTAGAACAGAAAATTTTATGAACGCAGTTTCTGATGGATCTAGGACCTTATTTGCAGGAAAAAATCTAATTGATTCGTGAAATAGCTTAATAAAGTTTTGAGAAACCTTATTATTCCTGTATATCTGAATGTTGTTTTTTAGATAATTCTTTATAGTAACCTTTAACATTAATTAAATCAATGTGCCCACCTTTTTGAACGATTTGTCCATTTTCGAAAACAATTATTAGATCTGCGTGTTTTACAGATGAAATACGATGGCTTACGATAATTGTGGTTTTATTTTTAGTTGCTGTTTTTAGATGTTTTAAAATTTCTTCTTCTGTATCAGTATCAACTGCAGAAAGACAATCATCTAAAAGTAAAATATTTGGTTTTTTTATTAATCCCCGTGCAATAGAAACACGCTGAATTTGACCCCCAGAAAGTGTAACTCCTCGCTCACCTAAAAGGGTTTTATATCCTTCTTTAAAACCAATAATGTTATCGTGAACTTTTGCATTTTTTGTCGCCTTTTGAATTTCTTGGTTGTTAGCATTTATTGATCCAAAACGAATATTATCTTCAATACTTTCAGAAAATAAAAATGCATTTTGTGGAACATAGGCCAATGAACCTCTGATTTCTTCAATTCGATAGTCTTTTATATTAAATCCATCAATTTCAATGGATCCTTCTGAGGGGTCATAAAGGCGTGATATTAAATCTAAAAAAGTAGTTTTACCTGAACCAATATTTCCAATAACCCCTAAAGTAGTTCCAGAAGGGATTTCAAGAGAGATATTTCTTAAGGCAGTAATCTTCGTTTCAGGATAGACTAATGAAACATTTTTAAATTTAATATTCCCATTTATGGATTTATTTATTCCTGGACCATCATCAATTTCCGGTTCTTCTTTTAAGAAAACATTAATTCTTTTTTGAGATGCTTCTGCTTGTTGAACTATTGAAGTAATCCATCCTACTACTGCAACGGGCCAAGTTAGCATATTTACATAAATAATAAATTCTGCAAGTACCCCAATTTCAATTTTTCCATTTATGTATTGATTTCCTCCAACATATATGACAATAAGGTTTGAACACCCAATAAGTAAAATCATAAGTGGGAAAAACCAAGCCTGAACTTTTACAAGACCCATGTTTTTTTCAAAACTATCATAAGCTAAGTCAGAAAAATTTGTATTCATCTTATGCTGCAGGTTGTAAGACTTAATTACAGAAATTCCGCTAAATGTTTCTTGAGCGAAAGAAGACATTTTTGAAAGTATTTCTTGAACTAATGTACTCTTCTCATTAATAATTCGACTCAGTTTATAGATCGTTACAGATAAAATTGGAAGCGGTAACATAGTATATAAAGTCAGTTCAGGCGCAATACTTATCATATAAGAAATTACTATAATAAATAGTGAAATTGTATTTACACTATACATAAAAGCAGGACCAACATACATTCTTACTTTCCCAACGTCTTCGCTTATTCGATTCATGAGGTCACCCGTTCTGTTATTTTTATAAAATCGTTGAGTTAGTTTTTGATAATGCCAAAAAATTTCATTTTTTAGATCAAACTCTATAAACCTAGAAACATTTATAATAGTTTGTCGCATTAAGAATGTAAGGAATCCAGAAATTAAAGTAGCTCCAATAATGATGAGAATATTAATTAGTAAAACCTTTTTTATAGCTTCTAAATCTCCAGCAGGAGATTGCAAATATTTTTCAACTGCCGTCAAAGAGTTTCCGATAAGTCGAGGTGCAAATAGAGAGAAAATCCTTGCTATAATGGTAATTAAAAACCCTAAAAGAAGTTTTATTTGGTATTTTAAAAAGTATTTATTTAGATATTGAAGTTCTTTCATAACTGCTTCATCAAAGATAAGTAAATGGAAAGGGTTAAATTCAAATATAATCCTGAAACTTTTATTGAATAATTATATCTTTTCCCACTTTATTGGATTATTTTCGTCCCCATTAAAGTTCTAAAACATGCTTACAAGACGCCACATTCGCATTAAAGTAATGCAGTCTGTTTATTCCTTTAATATTGGGAAACAACATAAAATTGATGATGAGGTTAAGTTTTTTAAAGAAAGCATAGAACACACTTTTAATCTTTATCTTCTTCTTCTTAGTCTAATCAAATCCCTTCATGCTTATGCTGAGCAACAGTTGGAAACCATTCAAAAGCATAATATTCAAAACGAAACTCACTTCATTATTCTTCAAAAATTCGCTCAAAATAAAGTTCTTGTTTTTATTAAGGAGCATGAAAGTTTGTCAAAGCATTTAAATAATAAAAAACTTATAAATTGGGACTTAGAGTTTAAATACTTAAAAGAATTATTTGAAATCATTACTTCTTCAACTGTTTTTGAAGCCTATATGGCTCTTGAAAACATAACGATAGTAGATGATTTGAAACTTGTTTCAAAAATATTTAAAGATCATATCGCTACTTCAAATTATCTATATGATCATATTGAAGACCTGCGATTGACATGGGTTGATGACTTACCAATGGTAAACACCTTCATACTTAAAATGTTAAAAAACATAGAAGTAAATAAACCTCAAAGTTTAATATTTCCCAAGCCAAGTGAAAACCAAGAGGATACAGATTTCGGAATACACCTTTTAGAAAAAGTAATTGTAAATGATGAAAAATTACAAAAAGAGCTTTTGGGGAAAACACCAAACTGGGATACAGATAGAATTGCGCAGCTTGATAATGTTATTTTAAAAATAGCCATTGCTGAATTACTTTACTTCCCATTAATTCCTTCTAAAGTAACCCTTAATGAATATTTAGAGATTGCTAAAGATTATTCCACTCCCAATAGCAATAATTTTGTAAATGGTGTATTAGATAAATTAGTAAAAGAATTTAGTCAAGAAAATCGTTTGAACAAAACAGGGAGAGGCTTGTTATAATAACTTTTTTTATTACTTTTGAGTTCACTTAATTTATATATTGATGAAAAAAATTTTAATCATTTGTTTAACAATAATTGCTACTACTTTTACAGCATGCCAAGACAGTACAGCAAAAAAAGTAACTAACGCAACAACTACTACTCCTACTCCTGGCTCGAACGCTTCAGGGCCAATTATCACTTTTGACAAAACAGAACATGATTTTGGAACTATCAATGAAGGAGAGAAAGTAACAACAGAATTCAATTTTACAAATACTGGTAAAGAGGATTTAATTATCGTTGATGCTCGTGGAAGTTGTGGCTGTACAGTTCCACAATATCCTAAAAACACTCCTATTGCTCCTGGAGCTTCAGGTAAAATATTGGTTAGCTTTGACTCAAGTAACAAGCCTGGATTACAACAAAAATCAGTAACACTTTCCGCAAATACAGCTTCTGGAAGGGAGATGTTGAGGATAAAATCTAACGTTACTCCAGATCCAGTAAAGCAACAACAGCGTGATGCACAAGCTAAAGCACGTCAATAAATTTTAATTCAATTACTATGTCAGAAGGCTTATCAAGTCAACTTCCTTTTTTATTGTTAATGCTAGTGGTATTTTTCTTTTTTATAATACTTCCAGGACAGCGTAAACAAAAAAAGGAAAAGAATTTCATGAGTGCCATGAAAAAAGGTGATCGTATAATCACAAAAAGTGGATTACATGCTAAAATCGTGGAACTTAATGATAAGGATAACACTTGTGTCATTGAAACATTGGCAGGAAAGCTTAAAATTGAACGTTCAGCTATTTCATTGGAAATGAGCTCAAAGTTAAATGCTCCTCTTGTAAAAAAATAACAACTTTTAATCCCGCTATTGGCGGGAATTTTTTTTAGATAAAGGATGTATAAATTCTTAATAAAACCAATACTCTTTCTTTTTGACCCAGAATGGGTTCATCATACCGTCTTTTATTTACTTAAAGTGATACATCGGATTCCTGGAGTGGGTAGTATGATTAGGGGTCTTTATCATTTAAAAGATCAACGTTTAGAGCGAAAACTATTTGGATTGACATTTCCCAATCCAGTTGGGTTGGCAGCAGGTTTTGATAAAGATGCTAAACTCTATCAAGAACTTTCCAATTTTGGATTTGGATTTATTGAAATAGGTACATTAACTCCTAAGCCCCAGCCAGGAAATCCTAAGAAGCGTTTGTTTCGTCTGCCTGAAGATAATGGCTTAATTAATCGTATGGGATTTAATAATCAAGGTGTTGTGGAGGCCATTGAACGTTTAAAAAAAAATAATGGTGTTCTCATCGGGGGAAATATTGGTAAAAATAAAATCACACCCAACGACGAGGCGGTTTCTGATTATGTTCAATGTTTTGAAGCTTTGTTTCCCCATGTTGACTATTTTGTAGTAAATGTGAGTTCACCCAATACACCGAATTTAAGAGCCTTACAGGACAAAGAGCCACTTCAACATTTATTGCAAACTTTGAAAAATTTGAATCTGAAAAGAACTAGTCCAAAGCCAATTTTACTGAAAATTGCTCCTGATTTGATAGACGATCAATTGCTAGATATTATTGATATTGTTACTACAGTAAAAATAGACGGTGTAATAGCAAGCAATACTACACTTTCAAGAGAGGGACTCATTTCTTCAAACAGATCTGAAATGGGTGGGCTCAGTGGAAAGCCAGTTGCAGAGCGAAGTACAGAAGTTATTCGTTTTCTTTACGAAAAAAGTAATAATGCATTTCCTATTATCGGTGTAGGAGGGATTCATTCCTCAGAAGATGCAATAAATAAACTTAATGCAGGAGCTTCTTTAATTCAACTATATACTGGTTTTGTTTACGAAGGACCAGGAGTGATTAAAAAGATTAATAAAGCCATTCTTGAGCAAGTGATTTAGTAAATCTACTTGTAAAAATAAATTTTTCAGTTTATTTAAAAAATTAAAGTCTAATGATTAAAAAAAAAGGTTTTAATTACAGGTCCTAGCAAAGGAATTGGTTTAGCTGTTGCTAAAAGATTGCTTTCCGGGGGTTACCTTGTCATAGGCTCAAGTAGGAGTGGGTATATCGAGCATGTTCAGCATGAGAATTTTCACCCTATTGCATTGGACGTCACTAATATTGAAAGTGTAAAAAAAGCATATCAGGAAATATCCGATCGTTTTGATCAACTTGATATTATTATAAATAATGCAGGGATTGGTCCTGATTTAAATCAAAAAACGTTACAAATCACTTCTTTTGACGAAACTTTTGAAGTTAATGTAAAAGGAGTTGTTTTGTTTACTGAAACTTTTTTAGCTAAAATAGTAGAGAAGGGTAGCGTCATTATGATTTCCTCAAAAATGGGCTCCATAGATAAATGTATTGATTCCGACTCCGTTGGATATAGAACGTCAAAAAGTGCACTAAATATGTATACCAAGATCCTGGCAAATCGACTTTCAGAATCTATAAAAGTAGTTGCAGTACATCCTGGCTATGTAAAAACTCAAATATCAGAGATAGCAATGATAAATGGAAGATTAACACCCGAGCAATCTGCTGAAAATATTTTCTCTTTCTTAGAAAGCGATTATAAAACCGGTTCTTTCTGGGATTTAGAAGCGGGAACTGAACTTCCTCGGTGAGTTTAATTAATCGAAATAACTAAACGTTTCTCCTTCTTTTATTGCTTGTACAGTTTCGTATATTAATTTGATTACGTTTTCCACATCATCTCTGTGCACCATCTCAACGGTTGTGTGCATGTAACGAAGAGGTAATGAAATAAGAGCCGAAGCAACCCCTCCATTACTATATGCAAAGGCATCGGTGTCAGTACCTGTGAATCGAGAAGACGCATGACGTTGAAAGGGTATTTTTTTAGTTTCAGCAGTTTTTATAATACGTTCTCTTAGATTGTTTTGAACTGCCGGTGCATATGAGATAACTGGGCCTTTACCTATTTCGGTTTGACCTTCTACCTTTTGATTAATCATTGGGGTAGAGGTGTCATGGCAAACATCTGTAACTATAGCAACGTTAGGATTGATGGTTTGAGTAATCATCTCTGCACCTCTAAGTCCAACTTCTTCTTGAACAGAATTAGTAATATAAAGCCCAAAAGGTAATTTTATGTTATTTTCAGACAATAAACGGGCAACTTGTGCAATCATAAAACCACCTGCACGATTGTCAATGGCGCGACAAACAAATTTATCTTTGTTTAAAGTTTTGAAAGTATCAGGGTAGGTTATCACACAGCCAACATGAACACCCATTTTCTCTACTTCTTTTTTATTTTTTGCGCCGATATCAATAAAGATATTATCTAACTTGGGCACTTCTTCTTTTCCGTTTTTTCGGGTATGAATTGCTGGCCATCCAAAAACACCTTCAATAATTCCTTTTTTTGTATGGATGTTAACCCATTTAGAGGGAGCTATTTGATGATCACTTCCTCCGTTACGAATAACATATATTAAACCTTTGTCGGTAATGTAGTTTACGTACCAAGAAATTTCATCAGAATGTCCTTCTATGACTACTTTATATTTTGCCTCTGGATTGATAACGCCAACGGCAGTACCATACACATCGGTTATAAATTCATCTACATATGGCTTTAGATATTCCATCCAGATTTTTTGCCCTCCACTTTCATAACCTGTTGGGGCTGCATTATTTAAATAATTTTCTAAAAATATAAGGGATTTTTTATCTAGAATACTCATAATTATAAATTTGAAATTTAAGAAAACCAAAAGTAAGAATATTCCCAAATAAAAAGACCTCCCTTTAAAATATTTGTATTTTTGAATTTCATAAAATTAAGCTGTTGCATTTTATGATTTTAATAAACAACAGTTTTTTCACAGAAATAATTAATCAAGGTATCATTAGCAGTTGCTCAATGAATAATTTTTTTTTCTACTTATTGTTTTTGATTGCTTTTCTTTCGAATGCGCAAATTGAAGTACCTTCTGACTTTGAAGGAGAATTTTTGTATAAGTTTGAAACGGATTCTATAACGGACTCCGGAATTAGATTAAAAGAAGTAATCCTTTTTCAACCCCTTCGTTTTAAAAGCATGAATCAGCTTAGGGACTATGTAATTCTTAGAAATCGCACCTTAAGAGTTTATCCCTATGCTAAGCTAGCTTCTGATCGTCTGGACACTTTGAGCAAACGCTTGACTAATATTAAAGGAAAGAAACGGAAACGCACTTACCTTAAAAGAATAGAAAAATTTATTTACGATGAATTTGAAGTTGAGCTAAGAAAATTATCGCGTTCCCAGGGACGTATTCTCATTAAGTTAGTTCACAGGCAGACAGGTGCTACCACTCACGACTTGGTTAAAGAGTTAAGAAATGGTTGGCGTGCTATCATTTATCAAACAACTGCCTCTTTTTTTAAGCTTTCCCTAAAGGATACCTACGCCCCGGAAGCTAATTATGAAGATTTTTTGATAGAAGATATTTTACAGCGCGCCTACGGAGATGGTCTAATCGAGCTAGACCCAACAGCACTCACCTATAATTTAGATTCTTTATACACCCTCTGGAAAGCTCCCAAGACACCACTCTCAAAAGAAACTAAAAAAAGCACAAATAAAATTTAAAAACTCCTTGTGGGTAATCAAAAGGGTTCTATATTTGCACTCGCTAAAACGCTGAAGGGTATTAGAACTTTAGAAGAAGCGAACGTTCATTGAAAGAAAAATAATATAAGAATGACAGCGC
>Ga0209502_10000857_pt1 | contig 30111 bp, 28 predicted proteins | sample ArcticOcean_MG_C_10_FD_187442 | JGI IMG/M metagenome (GOLD analysis project Ga0209502, IMG submission 187442) | Marine microbial communities from western Arctic Ocean - ArcticOcean_MG_CB11_90 (SPAdes) (version 2) | ecosystem: Environmental > Aquatic > Marine > Oceanic | place: Arctic Ocean... | reverse complement strand
ATCGTAACACCCATCTGATAATCATCAACAATACTTTGGATAAGCACTCGTGCTTTATCTTCAATTTCTGTTCGGCCTTCAGTAAAAATTGATTGAATTTTACTTTGGCCAATTACCTCACGCATTGAGGTTTCAGCTGCCGATTTAATTGTTAGCTCTGGAAGTTGAACATTGAATAAAAATTTTCCAGCATCATTAATAATCCAGAATACAGAAAAATCGATATCAACGATATTTTCATCACCAGTTAACATTAGACTTTCTTCTGGAACATCTCTTATTTGAGTAGTTCTATTGTCTGGACTTTGGCGATAGCCAATTTCAATTCTATTAACCTTAGTAACCTTTGGCGTAAGCGCTCTCTCGATTGGATAAGGGATGTGATAATTTAAACCTGGTTGCGTTGTCTTAACAAACTTACCAAACTGAAGAACAACACCTTGTTCATCAGGTAAAACTCTATAAAAACCTGTAGCTAGCCAAATAAGAATAAATCCAACTAGTAGAACTAACGGTCCTAATTTACCAAAAAATGATCCGGGTATAATTCCTTTAAATTTATTTTGTAAATCTTTAATAATATTGTCTATATCTGGGCCTTGGTTACGACCATTACCGCCACCTTGAGAACCCCACGGGTTATTGTTATTATTGTTATCAGACCAAGACATTAAATATTTTCTATATTATTAAGTATGTTATGTATAATCATATCTTATAAAAGCAACTATTTAAAATTGAATAAAAATTTGTCGATTTTATGTTATATTGTTACTAATTTTAAAATTACAATACTAAAAAATGGCTGAAACACTAGAAAATCAAATACTTCATGCTCTTGGTCAAGTCTTTGACCATGATAAAGACAAAAACATTGTCTCATTAGGTATTGTAAAAAATATTAACGTTGAGGCAAGTCAAGTCACTGTTATTTTGGAGTTTGATCGAAATGATACTAATCTAAAAAAAATACATGAAGAATGTGAAAAAATAGTAAGTGAAATCCCAGGCATAACCAAGTTTAATGTAGTTACTACTTATCATAGTGAAAACACAAACGCCCCTTCAAAACCTGAAGAACAATTAAGCAAAGATAATAGTGAAAATATATCTGGCTTAGGAACATCTAAAATAAAATATATTCTTATGGTTGCTTCTGGCAAAGGTGGTGTTGGCAAATCTACTGTAGCTTCTAATTTAGCTATTGCCTTTAAGCGCATAGGATTAAAAACTTGTTTGCTTGATGCGGACATTTATGGGCCTTCTATTCCAACTATGTTTGATATAAATGAAAAACCAAAATCAGATGGAAAGCAAATTGAAACACTTAACAAATATGGCATAGCAACAATGTCAATTGGCTATATGGTTAGCGATGACAATCCTATGATCTGGCGTGGTTTAATGGTTATGAAAGCTATCAACGAGCTAATTTCAAAAGTAAATTGGGGTGAAGCTGACATTATGGTTATTGATATGCCTCCTGGAACTGGGGATGTTCAATTGACACTAACCCAAAAACTTAAAGTTGATGGCAGTTTAATTGTTACTACTCCTCAAGACATAGCTTTAATTGATGCAGTTAGAGGATTAAGAATGTTTGAAAAAACAGAAATACCGATTATGGGTTTGGTTGAAAATATGAGTTATTTTGTGGCACCAGATACTGGAAAACAATATCCATTATTTGGAGAGGGTAAAACTGAAAAAGTTGCTGAAAAATATGATTATGAAATACTAACTAGAATCCCACATGATCCGCTGCTATTAGAACAGTGTGAAAATGGACACCCTCTTACAGATTTAGTGCCAGAACATAAAGTTAGTCGTATGTTTATTGAATTGGCAGAAAATGTATTGAAAAAATTAAAATTACAACGCTTGGCTAATTCTTAGGCAATTGATTACAAATCGAATTTTTTTTGTAACTCGCCCCATTCACGTTTTGAGATGCCTTCTGCATCTGGATCAACAGTTTCGCCTTTGATAATTTTTTTCAAAATTAATATTTCTTTTGCAGATAGTTGTGTTCCACCAACTCGATAGTCTTCAAAAGCTTCGTAAGTAATAGGCACCCATTTTTTTACAATATCTAATATAATATCAGCATAAACTCTAATCTCATATTGCGCATGAGCATCTGCACGTAATGCTAAAAAATGTAATAAATTATTTAAGTCAATTTTCCAATACCATTGCGTATAAGTATTAAGTGTTAGATTCATTCTAGCTAATTCTCGAGCTATACCCATAGAGCCTTCATCTAAAGTTTCACCATCAGAATTTTCATTCAGCATAACCTCATAGTTATTATAAGTTTGTTCTGCATCATTTTTTAAAATATTAATAACTTTTTCTGCTTCTTCAGGACTTAAATTTTCAGCACGTCCCTGCTTATTTACTTGTGATTGTGAAGCTAGATTCTCTACGGACGGTATATAAAACTCTTTATCTAAAATTGAATATCTTGCTGAATACTCATTAACGTTCGCAGTACGGTGTCTAATCCATTGGCGTGCTATGAATATAGGAAGTTTAACGTGCAACTTAATTTCACACATTTCAAATGGCGTCGAATGCCAATGTCGCATTAGATACTTTATAAGACCCTTGTCGTTAGTAATTTTTTTTGTACCTTTTCCGTAAGACACTCGAGCTGATTGAACGATGGCCGTATCGTCACCCATATAATCAATTACACGAACAAATCCATGGTCTAATGCTTGCAGCGGCTTATATAAAATCTCTTCAAGTGAAGGTACAGTGGCCCTTAGTGTGGTATTACTGCTAGCACGGAGCTGCTCCACTTCATCATTTTGTTCTTTATTTAAAGGCATAAAAAGGAATCATTTATCAAGAAGTTAACTATATAATTATTATCTTCTTTAAAAAGAAGCTTTTATAAATTATATTAATTTTGTTGGGGATATCCTCAACTACGACGATAAACGATTTACGTAATAACCATTACGGACCCGGGGGCGGTACCCGGCACCTCCACCAAATTGCGGGGGTGAAATAGGATCGACGGATGCCCAAAGGTAAATTCTTTCGTTCGGTATTGTACCACCGTTATCGGGCTAAATTACAAATGCTAACGATGATTTAGCGCTCGCTGCTTAAGTTTACTTAGGCAAGCGCGGTTTGGGAGGCACCGGGCAACAGAAGTCTCCCGCTAAATTTAATTATGAGTGGACAAAGAAAATTTATAAAAATGTGGTCTCGTGCTGTTGGTATGCCGATTGGAGATACTGACAAAGATAAGCCTGAGTTTCAACCCATTACACAACTTGAAGTAAAAAAAGCTCTTGCTCTAAGAACTTTCTGGATTGTATTGCACGTACTTACTTGCGTAGCAATTATAGCTGGTAATGGAAGAGTGTTAAATTTTTGGTAATCAAAAAGTAATTATACTTTCTTTCCATTTTTTTCGACCTATATAAAAAATAACAATATCTTAAAGGAGTAATCAATGAAAAATTTAATAATCACATTAACATTAGTATTATTTTCAACATCAGCTTTTGCTGGTTCATGTCCAATGATGGCAAAACAAGTAGGTGATAAAATTGAGCAGGCTCAACAACTTCATGATGATGCAATGGCAGCACATGAAAGTGGAGATCATCCAAAATCTGAAGAATTATTTAATCAAGCTATGGAACTTTTTAAAAGCTAAAAAGGATTCAGATTAAGATTTATAATGTGCTGTAGATTGCCTGCAGCACATTAATCTCAAGTAAAAACTATTTAGTATAAATTTCATTGCCCATTGAATCTTTAATAGATGTATAGGTAATGGTAACCTCACCATTTATAGTCTTTTTAATATCTCTTTCTGGCTCAAGATATTTTTCATCAATGGCTGTCTTTATGTTTCTATGAAGAGATTCTAGATCTTTAGAATCAAATTCAAAATCTATAAACTCGTAATCACCATCCCATATTACTTTAAAAGTGACATTAAACTTCATGATTTTATTACTATAATATTTATAATTCACTTTAAAGCCAAACTATGCATAAATAGGCACATGTTTGATGACTCAAAAAAACACCTAACTGAAGCTGGAGAGAGTTATACTCAACATCTAATATTTGCTTCAAGTATAGCATTAAAGATGTTGAAAGCAGGCATTCAGTGCTTTCTACACGCATTAATTCCTAGTATCTTCAAAAGTAGTGGAAGCAATGCGATTAAAGAGCTTTACAATAAAATTAATACTAGAGATTAGAGGAAAATATTATGGCAACTTATGAATGTTCTGAATGTGGTATGGGTATAAATGCAACGTGTGCAAAATGTGAGGCCCCACTTATTGATGATAGCTTAAGACTGGATGATGGCACTGAAGTGCAAATATCTAAATGTCCCAACGATCATGGAAAAATAAAGTCTCCCATGTGCTGTGGTGAAGATATGGCTTGTTCCCTTGAATAATTCAAAATACTAACCATATTATATAATAAGAGAATCTATTAATTTCACATATATGGTTAAAAAAAGGATCGAAAAAGACACGCTTGGAAATGTCTCTGTAGAAAATGATAAGTATTGGGGTGCGCAAACTCAACGTTCCTTAGAAAACTTTAAAATTGGTAACGATATAATGCCAATTGAAATTATTCATGCGATGGCAATTATCAAGTTATCTTGTGCTAAAGCTAACCTTAAACAAAAAAGTATTGCTCCAAAAATAGCAAATGCCATTGTGCAATCTGCTAATACAGTACTTGCTGGAAAATATAATGATCAATTCCCCCTTTCTGTTTGGCAAACAGGTTCTGGTACACAAACAAACATGAATGTAAATGAGGTGATTGCAAACTTAGCCAACAAGAAGTTAGGTAAGACATTGGGTTCTAACAATCCCGTACATCCCAACGATCATGTAAATATGAGTCAGTCAACTAACGACTCATTTCCTTCGGCAATAAATATTGCAGCAGCTTTACAGCTTAAAACAAATATGGAGCCTGCATTAAAAAAGATGGAAACTACTTTAAAACTACAGGCAAAAAAGTGGAGTAAAATTATTAAAATTGGAAGAACACATTTGCAAGATGCAACTCCATTATCTTTAGGGCAAGAGTTTTCAGGTTATGCGGCTCAAATTACTTCAAATATAAGAAGAATTAATACTGCTGCCTCGGGCTTATTAGCCTTGGCACAAGGTGGAACTGCTGTTGGTACCGGTTTAAATACCAAAAAAAATTTTGATAAACTAGTTGCGACTGAAATAAGCAAAGTAACTAAAATGAAATTTAAGTCTGCAGATAATAAATTCCAAGCACTTGCTGCTCACGACTCTATACTAGAAGTATCTGGTGCTCTAAATGTTTTGGCTACTGATTTATTCAAAATTGCTAATGACATAAGACTGCTAGCATCCGGGCCTAGGTCTGGTCTAGGTGAGCTTAGTCTTCCAGAAAATGAACCTGGTTCGTCTATAATGCCTGGAAAAGTAAACCCAACTCAAAGTGAGGCGCTGACAATGGCATGTTTGCAGGTAATGGGATTTCATAACACATTATCCATGGCATGTTCTCAAGGACACTTTGAATTAAATGCTTTTAAACCTCTAATTGCTTTAAATATAATTAAATCGATTCAATTGTTACACTCTGGCATGAACAACTTTAACGACAAATGTCTTAAAGGTATTAAGCCTAACTTAAAAAATATTAAAACAGGTCTCGATAACTCTCTAATGTTGGTAACTGCTTTAGCACCAGTAATTGGATATAGTAAAGCGGCTGAAATGGCTAAGTTGGCACACAAAAAAAATATCTCATTAACCGAAGCTAATACTATCTTAAAATATGTGGATCCTAAAAAAATTAAGTCAATTTTGGATCCACGCAAAATGATTAGCGCTTCTTAATTTAACTTGTGAATAAGCATACTGTAAAAGTAAATGGACATGATACTAGCGTGTTTATTGAAAAAGAATTCTGGCTAGAGTTAAAATATATAAGCAAATTAAACAATAAATCTATATCTGGAATTATTTCTGATATTGATAAAAACAAAGAAACACAAAATTTATCTAGTGCAATTAGGTTATATGTACTGAATCATTTAAAGAATAAGTAATATGTCTACTCAACCTGAATATCTATCCTTACTGAACCAGAAGCAATTAGAGGCTGTTAAAAGTATCGAAGGACCAAATCTGGTACTTGCTGGTGCAGGTACTGGTAAAACAAGAGTTCTTACCACAAGAGTAGCTTATATTCTTGATCAAAATGCAGCTCAACCATCTCAAATTTTATGTGTAACATTTACAAATAAAGCTGCAAGAGAAATGGCTGACAGAGTTCAAAGTTTAATTCCCAACCGATTTGATCGAATGCCCTGGATGGGAACGTTTCATTCACTTGGTGCTAAAATTATTCGTAATCACTCTGAAGCTATTGGTTTAAAGAGCTCGTTTACTATCCTTGATAAAGATGATCAAGTCGCTCTGATTAAACAAATATTAAAATCTGAAGGATTAGATCAATCTCAAATATCGCCTAAGTACGTTCAATCTAAAATTGACAATTGGAAAAATAAAGCACTTAACCCCAGCGATATAAACTCTCAACATCTAGATAGCTTTGTTGATGATAAAGTTGCAAATATTTATAAAATTTATCAAAGCAGATTATTCAATATTAATTGTTTAGATTTTGGCGATCTTCTTTTGCAATGTATTAATCTATTTAAAATTGAAGATATTCTTAAAAGATACAATAATAACTTTAAATTTATTTTAGTTGATGAGTATCAGGATACAAATAGTGCGCAATATATTTGGCTAAAGATGCTTTCAAGTCATCATCACAACATATGTTGTGTAGGTGATGATGATCAGTCTATTTACAGTTGGCGTGGCGCTCAAGCCGATAACATGCTTAAATTTGAGAAAGAAAATAAAAATACAAAAACAATTAAATTAGAGCAAAACTATCGATCAACAAATAATATTCTTAAATCTGCATCATCATTAATAAGCTATAATGAATTACGCTTAGGTAAAGAACTTTACTCTGATCAAGGTGATGGAAGTAAGATTAATGTCCATCTTACCAATTCTAGTGGTGATGAAGCGTCCTTAATTGCTAAAGAAATTCTAAAATATTCACAATCACAGCCAAATTTTGATGAAATGGCAGTTCTTGTTAGAGCTACTTTTCAAACCAGAGAAATTGAAGAATCTCTAATTAAATATTCAGTACCATATCGGATTGTTGGAGGTATAAGATTCTATGAAAGAGCTGAAATAAAAGACTCTATCTCGTATTTAAGGCTTGTTTACGAAAAACAAGATGATGTTGCCTTCGAAAGAGCCCTAATGATTCCAAAGCGTGGTATTGGAGATAAGTCATTTGGTAAAATTATATCTTTGGCAAAAGATAAAAGTTTATCTTTATATCAAGCCTCTCAATTATTAGCTGAAACTGATGAGTTACCTAAAAAAGCTTCATCAAGCTTAGGTGCTTTTATTTCATTAATAGATCGTTGCACTGCAATGACCTCATCAAAAAAGTTTAATGATATTTTAAAAATACTCCTTGATGAGTCAGGATACATGGAAATGCTTAAAAATGATAAAAATATTAATGCACTAAGTAAGATTGAAAATATCAAAGAACTAATCATAGCAATGGATGATTATGCTAGTATTGAAGAGTTTCTTGAGCATATCGCACTTGTGTCGGCAGTTGATGAGACTGAAAATGATAGCAAAGTAAGTCTAATGACTTTACATGCATCAAAAGGTCTTGAGTATGAGTTTGTTTTTTTACCAGGATGGGAAGAAGGATTATTCCCACATCAAAAAACTATTGATGAGTCAGGGAACAAAGGAATTGAAGAGGAACGAAGGCTAGCTTATGTAGGAATTACCCGGGCTAAAAAGAACTTAAATATCTCAACATCACTTACAAGAAGATTTCAGAATAATTGGATGCCATCGCTTCAATCTAGATTTATTGATGAGTTAGATGAAGATTTAATTAAAAATGTTAATCATATATCTGAACATACCAACCCCTTTAGTAATAATAATTTTGACGAGTATAATCAAGACTCTGGTTTTCCAATTAAAAAACCAAAATTTATTGGCTCAAATCTAAATAAAGAAAGCAGCTTTAAAACTGTTATGGATATTGAGGCTGAAGAAAATGTAAGAGATATAAATGAGGATATCATGTTAAAGATTGGGCAAAAAGTTGAACATGAAAAATTTGGCCAGGGTACAATAAAACATGTTGATGGCACAAAGGTTCATGTTGATTTTGATAGCCATGGAGTAAAAAAATTGATTTCAGACTTTCTTAATCCATGTTGAGTAATAAAAGTAAATTACAAAAACTTCGCAAGCTAATGCAAACTAGAAATATTGATGTTTGCTTGATAAATCAAACCGATGAATTTCAGAATGAATTTCTACCTAAATACTCCCAAAGACTTCAATGGTTAACTAACTTTTCAGGATCTGCTGGCGAGGCTGTAATTACGATGAGCAAAGCTTATTTATTTGTTGATGGAAGATATACGTTACAAGCAAAAAATGAGGTAAATAAAAATATTTATAAAGTTTATAATTACACAGAAAAAACTCCAACCGAAATATTAAAATCTTTTAAATTTAAAAAAATTAATTTTGGTATGGATGGCAATATTATTTCTGTCAAAAAATTCAACAATCTAACTTCTGAGATAGGAAAAAATGTTTCAATTAAACTACTTAAGGAAAATTTAGTAGATTTAATATGGCATGATCGACCAAAGATTAAAAAATCAATTATATGGCATCATCACTATAAATTTCATGGCACAAAAGTATCCGATAAGATCAAAAGTGTTACAAAAATCATAAAAAAGCAACAGGCCCAATACTTATTTGTATCTTCAAACGAATCAATATGCTGGTTATTAAATCTTCGTAGTAATGACTTGCCCTACACACCAATCTTTATGAGTCGTTTAATAATCTCAGCTTCGGGAGAGTGTTTTTTATTTGCTAACATAAAAAGTTCAATAAAATTTTCAAAGCAAATTAAAATTCATCAAATAGAGCCAAAATTTTTAACTAGTTTTTTATCCAATACTGTATCAAGCCAAAAAATAATTGCAGATCCACGAACACTGCCTTCAAATATTTACCAATCTTTAAAAAAACTTAAATCAAAAATTAAATTAATTGATGATTCAATTGAAATTTTGAAATCTCAAAAAAATAATACAGAAATAAAAGGTGTTCGATCTGCACATTTACGTGATGGTGTAGCTCTAACTAAAGCTATATTTTGGATAAAAGAGAGTGTTATGAAAAAAGGTTTAACAGAGTTACAAGCTGTAAAAAGAATTGATACCAATAGATCTAAAAATAAGCACTTTCACTCCTTAAGTTTTCCAACTATTGCAGGCTCAGGACCAAATGGTGCTATAGTTCATTACCATGCCAACAAAAAAACAAACCGTATCATTAAAGACACTGATTTATTTCTAATTGATTCTGGTGGTCAATATTTAGATGGTACCACTGATGTTACAAGAACTATTTCTTTTAATAAAGTCTCTAAAGAACAAAAAAAAATGAATACCCTTGTATTAAAAGGACATATTGCAGTTGCAACAAGTAAATTTTCTAAATCGGAAACTGGAAAAAATCTAAATGTAAATGCACGTAAATATCTAAAAGAACATAACTGTAATTTTGATCATGGTACTGGTCATGGTGTTGGTTATTTCTTAAATGTACATGAAGGACCACAATCAATATCCTCTGTATCTAAAGTTAAATTTTTACCTGGTATGATTATATCTAATGAGCCTGGATATTATAAAGCTAATGCGTACGGTATTAGAATTGAAAATCTTATTACAGTTAGAAAATTAGGTAACAAATATGAATTTGAAAATTTAACACTTGCTCCAATTGATAAAAAACTGATTGAAGTTAGTCTATTAACAACCAATGAAATTAGTTGGCTGAATACTTATCATAAATTAGTTTATAGTAAGCTTAATAAATATTTAAAGCCTAAGGAAAAAATATGGTTAAAGGCTGAATGCTCAAATTTATAATCCTTTAGTAAATTCAATCCATTCATTTTCAGTAAAAACTTCAACGCCAAGCTCTATAGCTTTATTTAGCTTAGATCCTGGTTTATCTCCATAAATTAGCATATCAGTTGATTTACTTATACTAGAAACAACTTTAGCCCCCATTCGTTCAGCGATAGCCTTTGCTTCAGCTCTAGACATTGATTGAAGAGAGCCTGTAAATAAAACTGATTTATTTGTAATTTTAGTCTGTTGAATGTTAACTATTTCTAGACTGACATTACATACAGTTAATAGCTCTATAATCTCATTATAATTAGTTTTAACCAATATATAATTAGTAAATGAATTTACTGCTTTAGGTCCTAGTCCATCAATATTATTTAATCTATCAATTAATAAATTTTTATCTAAATTCGCAATTGATTCCTTAAATTCATTAAGTGATTTAAAATTTCTAGCAATAAGTTTAGCATTTTTTTCTCCAACATGCCTTATACCCAAGGCATATATAAGTTTGGATAGATAAATATTTTTCTTTTTATTGATTGTATTTATCATATTAGAAAATGATAATTCTCCCCAACCATCTAAACTTACTATTTCACTCTTTTTATCTTCAATCTTAATAATATCAGAAAAGTTTTTTATTAATTTTAACTGATAAAAAAATTCAATTTGTTTTTCTCCTAAGCCATCTAGATCTAATGCAGATCTTGATACAAAATGCTTTAATCGTTCAGATCTCTGGGCATCACAATTTAAATCACCACTACACCTAAGAACTACTTCATCTTTTTCTTTTATAATATTTGAATTACATACCGGACAATTAGTAGGTACTTTAAATTTAGACTTTCTTTTTTTATTTTTATTTACAATCACTTCTATAATGTATGGAATAACGTCCCCAGCACGTTCAATTAAAACTGTGTCGTCTTCTCTAATATCTTTTTTAGCTACTTCATCAAAATTATGAAGTGTTGCATTGGAGACAAGTACTCCACCAACATTGATTGTTTTTAATCTTGCCACAGGTGTTAGCGCACCCGTTCGTCCAACTTGAATATCTATTTTTTCAATCTCTGTTATTGCTGTTTCAGCTGCAAATTTATGTGCTATAGCCCAGCGTGGAGATTTTCCAACAAAACTAAGTCTACTTTGGAGCTCCAAATCATTTACTTTGTAAACAAGGCCGTCAATATCATAAGGGATATCATGTCTATTGTTAAATATTTCACTGTGCACTAAAGACAATTCTTTAATTGATTTTGCAACTTGTAGCTTTGGGCTAATTGGTATTCCCCAATTATTAAATTCATGCATTGTATCATAATAAGTTTTATTAGCACTATGATCAGAAGAACCAAAGCCATGAGCAATAAATTTTAGTGGTCGTGACTTGGTAATGCTTTTATCTAATTGCCTAAGACTGCCGGCTGCTGCATTTCTAGGGTTAGCAAACTTAGTATCATTTTCTTTATTTAAAACCTCAAAATCTTCACGAGTAATAAAAACTTCTCCTCTTATTTCAATCATCTCAGGCGGTTTCTTTGTTTTTAATTTTTTTGGTATTTCTTTAATTGTACTAATATTATCTGTCACTACTTCACCAACTTCACCATTACCCCTTGTGACACCTTCTTTGAGGATACCGTTTTCATAGATTAAGTTTAATGAAAGACCATCTATTTTTGGTTCAATAGAATATTCTAAATTAGAATTTTTATTACCAAGAAAATTTTTAACTTTTTTTTCAAAATTTTCTAAGTCTTCTAAATTCATTGCATTGTCTAGCGAAAGCATTCTTGATGGATGTATAAATTTTGTAAATTGAGCTGAGGCTTCACCTCCCACTTTATTAAATAGGTCTATATGTTTAAGAGTTTTAGGATGTTCGTTTACTAGATTGCTAAGACTAGTTAAAAGCTTGTCATATTCTGAATCACTAATTATGGGTGCGTCTAAGTTGTAATAAAGATTGTTATGGTGTTCTATTTGTTTGAGGATACTATCTGCATCCTTTATAATCTTTTTTGTGCTCACTTATTTAATTCAATTTTAATTCATTATCAATTAACTCATATGATGCCTTGTACCAATAGCTATCTGGGTAGTTATATCCAAGAGTTGCAGCGTATTTCTCAGCCTGTTGAATAACACCAATAGTTAGATATATTTCAACTAGTCTATGTAGAGCTTCTGGAGCATACCTTGTTTGTCCAAATTTGTTTATAATATTGTTATATCGATTTATTGCTGCTACCCATTGATGATCGTTTTGATATTGCATTGCTATATTTAATTCTTTGCCAGCCAGCCGATCATTAATAGTCTTAATTTTCTCCCTTGAATCACTTGCATACTCAGATTCAGAAAATCGATTTATAACCTCGTTAAATGATCTCAAGGCGATATAGGTAATTGATTGATCTCTTGTAACATCGCTAATTTGATTAAAATAATTCATCCCCTTCATATAGTAAGCGTAATCTATTTCTTTACTACCTGGATTAAGTGCTAAATATCTATCAATTACATTTATACTTTCATCATGCATATTTGATCGCAAATAACAAAAAGCTGCCATTAACTGGGCTTGTCCAGCCCAAGTTGAATAAGGATATTGTCTCTCTATATCCTCAAAAATGAGTGCCGCATCTACATAATCTTTCTTTTTTGTTTTTTTTAATGCATCCGCATAAAGTATTGAAAGTTTTTCACCTTCCGATTCAGGAACTACTAGTTTGCTACTAGAACAACTGGATAAGAGTAAGCAAGATGTAAAAATTATAATTATTAGTCTTTTCATAATATCCAGTAAAATAAGTGTGTTTTTAAATGCTTATTTTATTGATTATTAGCGAAGATAAAAGGCTTATCTTTTTTTAGTTATAAGCTAACCGTGCTAGTAGAAAATTGATCAGGCATTATAGCATAATCAGGTTGTTCGCTTAAAGTTATAATTTCCCAGTTACTCGCATCTGAGAATATTTCTTTTACTGCTAGGTGCATAAGACTATGTCCAGCACAATAAGCTTGAATATGACCTAGAACAGAGTTTCCAGTTAAAAATAAGTCACCTATTGCGTCTAGTGCTTTATGTTTTGCAGGTTCATTAATGGTTCTTAATCCTTCTTCATTAAGTGTTCCGTCTGTTCCAAATACAACAGCATTATCTAATGATCCACCTTTAATAATTCCATTTGCTTTCAAATTTTTTAATTCCGTCTCAAATGTAAAAGTTCTACATTCAGCTAAGTTACTTTTGAAAGTATTTTCATTTACTGACTCAATATAGATATTTTGCTTACCTACAACTGTACCTGGGTAATTGATAGTATAATCAACTGATAATTCATTGCTTGGCTGTATTTTAACATAAGCATCATCTCTTTTAGCTTCTATTGTTTTCAAAATCTTAAGGTATTTCTTTTTAGACTTTAATTGTTTTAAGCCAATCTTTTCAATAGCTGATGTATATTCAATTGAGCTACCGTCTAGTATTGGCATTTCACTTGAGTCAATATCAACTAGCAGGTTATCAATTCCAAATGCATGCAGGGCTGCCATTAAATGCTCAATCGTACTTACACTTAAGCCAAACTTGTTTTCAATAGTGGTACACAATTGCGATGTCTTAATATTTTTATAAGAAACTTCTATTATATTTTCATCAGCAGGCAACTTACTGTCAATTCTTTTAAATTTAATGCCTGTATTTGCTGGAGCTGGATGAAGTGTAATTTTTGAATACTCACCCAAGTGTAGTGAGATACCTTCAAATGAATATGAATTATTTATGGTTTTCTGATAAATATTTTGCATTTGACACAAATATATATGTCTAGGCTCTTGCAAAAAACACAATCATTGTTACTCATTATTTCAACCTATATCGCCTTAAAAAAATTATAAAGCATTGATAAAACTGAATCTTTTTTATTTGTGTCATCTTTTCTATTATACTGAAACTCTGTGCTCAAAGCATAATTTAACATCCCAATACATGTACTATTATTTGGATTATCAATTATTGATTTTAAACCATGAACTTTTTGAGGAGCTCCAACTCTAATATTCTTAGTTTTAAAAACTTTAGCGGTTAAATCAATAATATCTGAATATTTAGCGCCTTCACCTGTCAATACAATATGACTATTTGCTAAATCATAATACTTGCAGACTTTTAATTTATTAAAAGCTAATTCTATAATTTCTTCCATTCTGTAAGCAATAATGTCTTTAATACGAATCTGCGATTCATCTAAGTTTTTTGAAATAGTATCACTTCCCCATTTCAATCTTAGTAAATTAGAATCATCTTCAGAAATATTTAAGATACTTTGCAAGTCAGCATTTATATATTTTAATCCTATATCAGTATTATCAAAAAAAACTAATTGATCATCAATAATAATTGTAACTTCTGTTTTATAATAATTTAAATCTAAACAAACTACACCAAGACTAGACTCCATTTCGTTTATCGAGGCTAAACTACTAGCGTATGGTGCAAGCACACACTGCTTTATATGTAAATCACTAGCATTTAATAACTCATTAATATTTTTATGTTGATCCTTGTTAATACTTATTATGTGCCATTTGGTAGTTAGCATTTGAGCTTTTAAACCAATTGGATCGGATACAATTTTTTTATCATCAATTTTATAGCTAATAGCTAGTGTATGAATTGGTATATTGTTACTTTGATAAAGTTCCATAAAATCTTTAGATTCATAAAAAGACCTTATATGCTCTTCAGTTATTACAATATTATTTAAAAATAATTCGTGTGTAATATATTGACTGGTAATTCCTTTATTTACACTTACCAGAGTATTAGTAATTTTTTGACCTGCAACTCTCTCATTTTCTAAGTGAGAAGATTTGATATATGAGGCCAATATATCTTTATCTAGAACATTATCTTGGTCCCATTTTCCTTTTTTTTCAGTCATACTTAAAACTTGTATAATTGAACCTTGATTAGCAATCTCAATTTCTTGTGCTGTAATGAACTTTACTACATTATGATCAATCTGAAGTGCATTAATAAGATTCTTAGGCATTTTGTTTATACTTCATCCAAGCCAGTTTTTAACTCTTCACCACCAGGAACTTTTATAGTAGCCCTTCCAATCTCTCTTAAGTCTATTTCAATAATATTAGTGTTAAATAATTTTTGCTCTTCTTGAAGTTGTTTTAATTTTATTAATTGATATGAGCTATTTTTCTCGGGCAACTTTATTTTTATATTTTGCTTTAAAATTAAATTCCACCTTCTGTTTTCTATAAATTCTACCTCAATAATCCTATTTAGAATTTTGGGATAGCTTGTATTTATCTCGCGAATTAAATCAGAGAAATTTAAATTCCCATTTGACCCAGTAACTCTTACTAATTCTAAGTATTTTGAGTTATCAGGATTTTTTGATATTATCTCACCATCATCGTCAATTAAATATTGATTAATGCCTTCAATAAAGATGGCAAAAGGTAAATTCTCAATTATTGAAACATAAATTGTATCAGGAAATTTCCTTTTAATTGATGCTCTTTTTATCCAATCCAATTGTTCAACTTTTGATTTATATTCTTCAATAGGAAAGTGAATGAGGCTTTTTTCTTTATACTCTAAAATTGTTTCCTTAATCTCAGCTAAATCCGAATAATTGGTACCTTGAACTTCAATTTTTTCAATAGTAGCAAAATTATTAACTAAAGATGGAATGAAGGTTAATATTATTGCAATAATTAGAGTTGATAATAATAAAATTACTAATAAAAAATTATTTATATATTTACCTATTAATTGAAGCATCTTTAACTATCCAATCTATTAAATTATCAAAGCTTACACCATGATATTTTGCTATTTCTGGCACCAAAGAAGTTGGTGTCATACCTGGTTGAGTATTAATCTCCAATATAAAGAAAATACCTGATTTATTGTCTAAAATAAAATCTGATCTAGTAATGCCTTTGCAGTTCAATACTTTGTGAGCTTTAAGGCCCAATTCATTTACTTCTTTAATTTTATTTGCTTCTATTCTTGGAGGTATAATATGCTTAGTAGCACCATTATCAAAGTATTTTGATTCATAGTCGTAAAATTTATTTTTTGGAACTATTTCTATAGAGCCAACTTGGTCATTGCCATAAATAGCTACTTGAACTTCAGGACCTTCTATAAATTCTTGTACAAGCACTTTATTTTTTTCATCTGAACAAGTTTGACTAGAAATAATACCTTGAATGTATTCATTTTTTTCTAATTCATTAGTTATTATAGCAACTCCAACACTTGACCCATTATCATTTGGCTTAATTACGTAAGGGTACGGCATTGGATCATTTCCAATTAAATCTTTTAAATTACACATAATTGAATTTGGATGAGAAAAACCATTTTGAATAAAAATTTTTCCTGATTCATTTTTATCCATAGCTAATTTTGACGCGGCTATACCTGAATGAGTATAGGGTACCTTAGAATTCTCAAGAATTTTTTGAACCTCACCATCTTCACCCCATGTTCCATGAAGTGCATTAAATACAATATCTGGCTTATGAAAATTTATTTCTTTTAACAGACCTGGATCAGCATCAACCTCAATAACTTCATAATTGAGTCTTTTTAATGCTTTTGAGATTTCTTTAGATGAAATAATACTTATTTCTCGCTCCGCTGAAATTCCTCCATAGATAACCATAATTTTTTTTTTGCTCACTGAAGCTATCTGTCTCCTAAGATTTTTATTTCCATGTCTAGTTTTACACCTGTTTTCTCAAAAACATTTTTTTGAACTAATTTGCAAAAATCCTCTATTAAATTAGCCGATAAATTTTGTTTATTTTCAATAAAATTGTAGTGCTTTAAAGAAAAAGAAACACCACTCATATTAATGTTATGACATTCTGATTTATAAATTAACTCCCAAGCTTTTAGAGGTGAAATATTTATATCTGGGTTTTTAAAAGTACTTCCGCCAGTTTTGATACCTCTTGGCTGCGATAAATTCTTTTCTTTATTAATCTTTTCAATCTTAGCAGTTATATTTAATTGCTCATCCTTTGATCCTTTTAAACTAATTTCGGTAAAAATTATGCCAGATGACAAAGGATTGAATCTATATTCAAAATTGAAATCATCCCTACTAATTTCAATTTTGTTGCCATAATAACTAATTCCCTTAGCAGAATAAAATATTTGGCTTATATCTCCCCCATAACACCCAGCATTCATTGCTAGCGCACCTCCTATATTGCCAGGTATACCTGACAAAAATTCAAAGCCTCCAATAGACTCTTCTTGGCTATATCTTGCTATAACTTTATCCATTGCCGCTCCTCCAGCAATTACAACCTCATTAGAAGTTTGAATTTTTTGAAAGCTTTTACCAAGTTTTATTACGAGTCCTTTAATGCCACCGTCTCGAATTAAAATATTAGATCCTTGACCAATCACTGTTCTATTAAATTCTTTAGGAAGTTTTTTTAGAATATCAGATAATTGAATCACACTATCACAATGATAAAATACCTCTGCTTTGCCTCCAACACCAAGCCATGAAGACTTAGCAAGGTTATAATCAAATAGTAATTTACCTTCTAATTTGTTGTTGGCTTCATAATCCTTAAGAAATTCGATAGCTTTAGACATCTAATTTTTATTCATATAATTATTAACAAAATTAATGGCTTTGTTTGAAATATCACCGGCACCCATAAATATTATTAAATTTTTCTTTTTGTTATCTAAATATTGAGTCATTAAGTTTATAGATTTTAAATGAAAAGCTTCAACATTTGAATTTTTTTCAATTGATTTAATCAATTTATCTATTTTAAAAGAATTGATATTTTTTTCTCCTGCAGCATAAACATCCATAACTAAAACAGAATTTGCTTTCTTAAAACATTTTGAGAACTCAGCTTGTAAAGATTGAACTCTTGTATACCTATGAGGTTGAAATACAGCTATAATATTATTTGATGACGTGGATTCACTTCCTGCAGACAAAACATTTTCTATTTCAGTTGGATGATGTGCATAATCATCTATAAATATATTATTATTGAAGTTTCCAATATTAGTAAACCTTCTAGAGACACCATTAAAGTTTTTAAGTGCAGTTTTAGTTAAATTCTGGGGCAATTTAAGTTTAAGTGAAATTGCTATTCCAACAAGAGAATTTAGAATATTATATTTACCAAGCATTGGTAATTCATAATTTTTTATTATTTTCTTATCATTTTTTATTAAATTATTTTCAACATCAAAAATTACCCTATCATTTTTAATTCTTATGTTTATTGCTCTAATATCTGAATTTTTACTAAGTCCATATTTTATTATTTGGGTACCTTTAATGTTCCTTATAATTTTTTTTAAATTAAGATCATCATTACAAATAACTGAAAAACCATAAAAAGGAACTTGAGTAATAAATTTCTTAAAGCTTTTTTTCAAGACTGAAAAGCTCTTATAAAAATCTAGATGTTCTTTATCGATATTAGTAATAACTGAAATTGTTGCTGGTAATTTTAGAAAAGTACCATCTGATTCATCGGCCTCAACAACCATCCATTCACCACTGCCTAATTGAGTGTTTGTACCAATTTCATTGATAATGCCGCCATTTATAATTGTTGGCTTAAGCTTTTGATCCATAAAAATACTAGAAACCATAGTAGTGGTAGTAGTTTTCCCATGTGAGCCTGAAATCGCTATACCTTTTTTTAATCTCATGAGATGAGATAAAATTTTAAATCTTGGTAATGTTGGAATCTTATTTTTTTGTGCTGTTAAAATTTCAATATTATTACCTTTAATTGCAGTAGAAAAAAAAACTATATTAGCTTTTCTTACATTTGCTGCTTTATGCCCAATAAATACTTTTATATTTTTTTTTAATAGCCTAGCTATATTGCTGTTCTTATTAATATCACTACCTTGAACATTATAACCCATTTCTGACATAATTTCAGCAATACCGCTCATACCAATGCCACCAATACCTATAATGTGAACAGTGTCTTTTTTATTAATTAACATTTTATTTTTGGATCAATTTTAATATGTCGTTTGTAGTGTTCTTATAAGTTAAATCTTTAAGTTTTTGACTTATAAACTTAACTTTATCAGGGTTTTTATAGAAACCTAGCAAAGTATTTAATATTAAATCAGATGATATTTCAGAATTTTTAATTATCTTGGCACACAATTTTTTCTCTAAAAAAGATGCGTTATAAAATTGGTGATCATCTATGGCAAAAGGAAATGGAATTAAGATTGATGGTTTATTTGTATAAATTATTTCATTTACAGTTGAAGAGCCTGATCGTGAAATTATTACATCTGACTCAGACATTTTTTGTGGCATATCATTAAAATAATTACTAACTTCACTTAAAATTCCAAATTCATGATATTTATTTTTTATTGAAGAAATATCTTCCTTTCTACATTGATGATAAATAAGTAAATTACGGTCCACTTGTTTAGATAATTTTATTATTGCTTCTGGTACTTCTTTTGAAAAACTATATGAACCTTGGCTACCACCAATAATAGATATTATGTATCTATTATTCTCTTTAGCTTTAAAATTTTCAAATTCATCTCTAAGTGGTAACCCAACTTTATGGATTTTATGATCAAATTTCTTATCTATCATCCTTGTTTCACCAAACGTAAGGAATATGAAAGAGGCATATTTTGAAAGAACTCTATTAGCTTTACCTAATACGGCATTAGCTTCGTGTATAGATATTTTTCTTTTTATACTTTTTGCACACAATAATACTGGGAGCGTTAAATAGCCTCCAAACCCCAATATATGAGCAGATTTATTCTTAAATAAGATAGGTAATATTTGAAGATATATAATAGGAAAGTTTAATAATTGTTCAAATTTTGAAATAAACTTAGTGGGTGTTTTGAGAACAAATACATCAGTCTGTTTTAAGTCTTTAAAAAAAAATGAACCTCTTTTATCTGTAATAATTAAACAATTTATTTTTAATTTTAAAAATTTTTTATATAAGGCTGCCATAGGAATACAATGGCCACCTGTTCCACCTCCTACTAAAATAATTTTATTCATATAAGAAATTTAATTATTAATTGTGTCTTTTTTTTGTGAGTAATAAAATCAAGCCCAAAGTTAACGCTATACCTAAGATTGAAGAACCCCCATAGCTAATAAATGGTAATGTCATACCGGTTGAAGGTATTAAATTTAGATTTACAGCACAATGAATTAGTGTTTGAAATGATAAATAGACCGTCAATGAAAACAAGCTAAGTTGAATGAAATGATCTTTTTCATCATAAGATCTTTGAAAAACTCTGTATGCTATATAAAAAAATAACGATAAAATTACTAAACACCCAACAGCTCCATATTCTTCACCTATAACAGCAAATATATAATCTGTATGAGATTCCTGGAGCGTATTTTTTAACTGTCCTTCTCCAGGACCTACGCCAAAATACCCACCTTCCTTAAAAGCGTTTATAGATCTATTTACTTGAGATACGTCATATTGTTCGGGTGAAAAAAAAGCATTTATTCTATTTTGAACGTTAAAATTTAAAAAATAGATTCCAACAAAACTAATAAGACCAAAAAAAATAATTCCAATTAAGGCTGCAAAGCTAAATCCACTAAGAAAAAAACTAGATACAAATATTGATGAAATAATTGCAAGTTGTCCTATATCAGGTTGCTTTACTAATACTACTGCGATAAAAAAATATATTATAAAACTATATAAATATTTTTTTCCGCTAGTATTCTCAGTTTTATTTTCAAGTATCAATGCTAAGCCAATACAAAAAATTGGCTTAATTAATTCAATTGGCATTAAAGTTATAATTATTAAGTCAAGCCAACGTGATGAACCTTTACTTTCAAGACCAAAACCAGGAATGATTGTTAAAGTCAAAACTACCAGTAAGAATAAGAATATGTATGGTGTATATTTTTTTATAGTCTTTAATTCAAAAAATGAGCAAATTAAAATGATTAATACTCCAAATAATAGGTAGATTGATTGAATTGTGAAGGCATTAAGAATACTAATCTGATCAACATATGATCCACCTGGCTTAATAGTAAAGCTCATAGTTAGTCCAAAAAAAGTAAGAATTAAAAAACATATCAATAATTGTTTATCAATATTAAACCACCAGTTAGATAAAATTGTTAATTCATTTTTATTGCTATTTTGACTCATATTTTTATAAAGATTTTACACATTTTTTAAACGCATTACCTCTAGTTTCAAAATTTTTATATTGATCAAAAGATGCGGCGGCTGGGGATAGTAATATTGAAATAATCTTTTTTTCTTTTTTTGAGTTTAAAAAAGCTGTCTTAATTGCTTTTTTCATTTCTTTAACATAAACTATTTCTGTGTACTTTTCGAATGCATCAAAAAATATTTTTTTTTCTAACCCTATAATATATATTTTTTTTACATTCTTTAAAAAAGGTATAGCTGAATCCATATTATATGACTTAGGAATGCCACCACAAATCCAATAAATATTTTTAAATGACCTTAAAGCTGGTAAACTAGACTCAATATTTGTAGCCTTTGAATCATTAATAAATAATGTTTTATCAATCTTTTTAACAATTTCCTGTCTATGAGGAAGCCCCTTAAAGCTGGCAATGGCTTTGAGACTATATTTATTTAGCTGGTTTATACCTGACAATGCAGCAAGAACTAATGAAATGTTCTCAAGATTATGACGTCCATACAAATTAGAATTTGAAGCCCTATAGATAAGTTGAGTTCTTTTATAAATTGATAAATCATCATAATAGTAATTGGATCTTTTATTTTTTCCTGAAATTTTAATTAATTTGAACTTATCTTTATATGAAAGCTTATTAATATATTTTTTTGTAAGTTGATGATCGCATGAAATTATTGCTAAGTCACTTTTCGTTAGATTTTTGAAAATCTTAAATTTTTGCTTTATATATTCATTAAATGTTTTATGCCTCTGCATATGATCGTCAGAAATATTAGTTAATATAGAAATATTTGGTTTAAATATTGATGTTGTCTCTAATTGATAAGATGAAACTTCAATTATATAAAATCCATTTTTTAGAACTTTTGATTGAAATATAGATTTTCCAATATTGCCTATTAAGCTAGTTTGATAACCTAATTTTTGAAGTACATGATGCATAATCGATACAACTGTGGACTTACCATTAGTTCCAGTTGCAGCAATAATCTTAATATTACCATTTAAATAGTTTATTGATGAGTTTAGGTATATTTGAAAAAGATCTAACTCACTTATAATTTTTACACGATTCTTCTTTAGTAAACTTATAACTGGATGAGCATCTAATCCTTTTGTAGGTATTCCTGGACTAGGAACACAGTAATCTAATTGACTAAAATTGAAATTTTTTAGATTTACATTTTTTGGCAAATTATTTTTGATATTATTACTATCATCCCAAGTATAAACTTTGGCATTACTTTTAATCATCGCTTTGTAAAGATTTAGTCCTGTTATGCCCAGTCCCAGGATCAAGATTTTTTTATCTTTAAAGACAGTGGATGTTATCATTAGTTTATCTAAGCTTTAATGTAGCAAGACCAAGAATTGCTAAAATAACCGTTATAATCCAAAAACGTATTACTATTTGGGACTCAGGCCATCCTTTTTTTTCAAAATGATGATGTAATGGTGCCATTAAAAAAAATCTTTTACCTGTGCTTTTAAAATAACCAACTTGAATAATTACTGAAATAGCTTCAACTACAAATAATCCACCTACTATTGCTAGAACTATTTCATGTTTAATCATTACAGCTATTGCACCCAAGGTAGCTCCGAGTGATAACGAGCCAGTGTCACCCATAAAAACCATTGCTGGAGGGGCATTGTACCATAAAAAACCAAGTGCAGAACCAATCAAAGCACCACATAAAATAGTTAACTCCCCTGCACCTGGTACATAATTAATATACAAATAATTAGAAAATATAATATTACCAGCTAGATAACAAATTAATGCAAAAGTTAAGGCAACAATCATAATTGGAACAATTGCCAGTCCGTCAAGACCATCTGTTAAATTTACGGCATTCGCTGATCCAATAATTACAAAAACTACAAATGGAATGAAAAAAAATCCAAGGTTTATATAAATGTCTTTAAGAAAAGGAAGAGATAATAATTTTTGATTATCTAGATTTAATGCGCTTGACCATATAACAAATATAACCGCACATAAGATTTCAAGAATAATTTTAGTTTTTCCACTTACCCCATCACTGGTGTTATTTGAGACCTTTTTATAATCATCAAAGAAGCCAATAGTCCCAAAAGATATCATGATGAATAGACAAGGCCATAAAATCTGACTTGAAAAATTACTCCAGAGTAAGATTGAAATTATAATTGAAAGTAAAATTATAAAACCACCCATTGTGGGCGTTCCTTTTTTAGCAATTAAATGACTCTCTGGGCCATCAAGTCTTATAGGTTGTCCTTCTAACTGAAATTTTGCTATCAACTTAATTAAGTAGGGTCCAAAAATAAGAATAAAAAATAAAGAGGTCATTAAAGATAGACCTGATCTAATAGTTATATAATTAACAACATTAAATATTGAGTTATTTATATTAAAATATTCTATTAGAAACAGTACCATAATTATTCTACCGATTTATTTCTAACAAAATTAATTGTTTTTTGTAAATTAATAGAATTAGATCCTTTTATGAAAATTCTGTTATAAGATCCAATAAAATCAAAAATTTTATCGTTTAGCTGATTTATATTTTGATAAAAATTTATTTTTTTGGAAATAAAACTATCTTTATATTTATAGAATATTTTACCCACTATCAAATGGTTGTCATTTTTATTTTTAGATAAAAATTTTAATACTTTTAAATGATAATACTCTGATTTATTTCCAAGTTCATTCATATCGCCAATTATAATTAGATTCTTTTTATTGCTAGTCTTTAAAAATGTACTCAAGCTAGAAAATAATGAGACTGGGCTAGAATTATATGAGTGATTATGCAACTCTATGATTTTATTAGCTTTTTTAAATTTAATAATATCTCCTCTACCCTCTGTTAGCTTTAAATTTTTTAAATTTTTTATTAAATTTAAGTTTAATCCTACTGCCTCAAGAATTGCAATAATAGCCATTGTATTACCTATAAGATAATCATTTATTGAATTAATCTTATATTTAATTATTTTTTCTTTATTCAAAATTACTTCTACAGCAAGATTTGAATTCTTTAATGCATGATTGCAGTACATTAAATTAGCTCTTTTATTAAAAGAGTGAGTTATGATATTTTCTATTTTAATTTTTTTTGCTTTTTCATTAATAATTTTAAAATGACTACAATCCTTGTTTAAAATTATTGTATTAACTGGAAATTTACTATTAATAATTTCAGCTTTAGCTATAGCTATATCTTTAAGATCATTAAAATTTCCTCCATGAACATAATTAACATTTAAAATTAACCCAATTTGTGGTTTTAAAATTTCAACGAGCTTAGTTAGCTCATTTTTATGATTCATACCTAATTCAAAAATACCAATTTTTGTATTTTTGGGCATATTTAGTATTTCTAAGGGCACACCAAATATATTGTTAAATGATTTTCGTGCCGTGAAAACTTTTTTTTCATCTTTTAGGATATGAGCAAGAGCATCTTTGGTGCTTGTTTTTCCAACACTTCCAGTAATAGCAATAATTTTTGCACCTGACTTTAATCTCGAATATTTTGCTAACTTAATTAACGAATGATGTGCATTTTTAACTTTTATTTGTGGTATCTTAACTTTTAAGTTTTTTCTTTCTACTATTGCTAATACTGCACCATTTTTTTTTGCCTCAGCAATATATTGATTTCCATCATTTTTCTTGCCTTTATAAGCAAAAAAAATATTTCCTTTTTTTATAGTCCTTGAATCTAAGCTACAACCTGTAAAATTAATCTTATCTATATTTGTTTTAAATATATTTTTAATATCTTTATTGTTTATATTTATTATAGCCATTATCTATATGTACTTTTTACTAATCTTAACATCATCAAATGGTAAAGATTTATTTTTTACTAGTTGATATTTTTCATGTCCTTTACCGGCAATAATAAGGATATCTTGGGAAAGCAGATTATTAATTGCATACTTAATGGCTTTTTTTCTATCAGAAATTTCAATAATATTTTTTGAATTACCAATAATCTGATTTCTGATTGATTGAGGATTTTCATTTCTTGGATTGTCATCTGTAACAACAACACTATCTGCGTATTTACACGCAATTTTTCCCATTAATGGTCTTTTTTTCTTATCTCTATCGCCTCCACATCCAAAAACTACATGAAGCTTACCTCCGCTCATTTGCTTTGCTTCATTTAAAACGTTTTCTAATGCGTCGGGTGTGTGAGCAAAATCTACAAATACCTTTGCTTTATTTTTTTTGATACCAGCCAACTCCATTCTACCAGGTACACTTGGTATATTTAATGAAAAAGATTTTATTTTATTAAATTCATAGCCAAGTTTATTAACAATACTTGTTGCTAATAAATAATTTTTGATTTGATAATTCGATAAATTATTGAATTTAAATATGTATTTTTTAGAAGCATGGTTTAACTGCATTTCCACTCTACTGTTGTTTCGGGATATTTCTTTAATTTCAAAATCTGCTTTCTTAAGTCCAAAAGTTAAATACTTAATATTTCTTGATTTTAATTTTTTACAAATAATTGGATAATATTGAGTATCTTTTGAAATAATTAATATTCCATTTGGTTTTGCATTTTGGATAAAAAGTTTTAACTTAGCATTTATATAATTATTTAAACTTTTATGATAATCTAAATGATCATGAGAAATATTTGTTAATGCCAATATATCATAAGTTAATCCATACAGTCTAGACTGATCCAGCGCATGACTTGATGCTTCCATTGCAACTGTCTTATAATTATTTTTATAAAATTTTTGTAATAATTGAGCAATATGTAAAGGATCTGGTGTTGTGAGGTTTGATTGAATATTTTTGAAATTACTTCCTAACGTTCCAATAATTCCAGATTTATTGTTTAATTTATTTAAGATTGAATTTATAAAAAAAACTACTGAAGTTTTACCATTGGTTCCTGTAACAGCAATTTTATTATCGATCTTATGACTATAAAAATTATATGCTGCCATCGCATATTCTTTTCTCACATCTTTTACAATTATAATTGGAATATTTGTTTTATAGATCTTTTTTTGAGATGTAATTATTGCCGAAGGCTGTTTTTTTAATACCTCATCAATATAATCATTCCCATTATTTTTATCTCCCTTGATTGCAAAAAATATAAAATTTTGTTTTATATTTCGACTATCACTACTTATTCCTTCTACTGCAATTTGGTTTGCTTTAATCCTTGATAAAATGTCTGATGCCATTATTGTAGTGAGGTGTTAATCAATAAGTTGCTATTATTTAATTCATACTTACTGTTTATGGCTAAAATAGGACCTATACGATCAATTATAAGTTTTCCTACTTTTGCAGCGTTCCATCCTGCATTTGTCCAATAGAAATCTTCTTCAACCCCTCTCGGTCTATCTATCACAGTTAATAAGACATATTTAGGTTCATGAATTGGAAATACTGAAATAAATGATGTCATCTTATGATCTCTATCGTACGTACCATTTTTTATTGTTCTAGCTGTTCCTGTCTTGCCTCCTACAATTAATTTGCTCTCACTTTCTTTAAAGGCTTCTTTTGCAGAACCATTTAATACTACTTGATTAAATAGATATTTCATTTCATCACTTGTTTTTTTGGAAAAAATTTGATCAAAAACTTTTAAATCTTCTTTATTTATTTTTTCAAGGGAAGGCTTTACCAAATAACCACCGTTAAGCACTGCAGCTGTAGCAACGGTCAAGTGCAACGGAGAGATGGATAAGCCGTATCCATAAGAAATTGAGTCCCTGTTTACATCACGCCATGGATCAGGCTGTTGTGGCGATGCTAGTTCTGGTAAATTTATATTAATTCTACTTAAAAGTCCCAACCTGTCTAAATAAATTTGCTGAAGATTTGTACCAATATCTCTTACCATTTGGATTGTTCCTACGTTTGATGATTGAACAAAAATATCTTTTACAGAGCATTCTAATTGATCACATGCAGCATGCACATCTTCAACTCGATTTTTGCCAACTTTTATTCTTTTTGGAACTGCAAATTTTGTATTTAGATTAAATATATTTTCTTCTAATCCAATTGCAGTTGTGAATGTTTTCATTACTGAACCAAATTCATAAACACCTAGCGTGTTTTTGTTAAAATACTTTCCCTCGCTTTGTATATCTTCTACAGGTTGATTTGGATTAAAATCAGGAAGTGATACCATGGAAATAATTTCACCTGAATTGATATCCATTAATATTCCAGATGCACCTAATGCTTTATATTTTTTTATACCATTTAATAGTTCGTCCCTAACTGCATATTGAATTTGAATATCTATTGATGAAATAAATTCATTTTCATTTTTAACTAATTTTTGATTAAATGATTTTTCAATACCAGCTATACCAATATTGTCTATATCTACATCTCCAAGAATATGACTAACTAATTCATCATGAGGGTATTTTCTTAAATAAGATGGAGTAATTTCGATACCTGTTTCACCTATATCATATACTTGTTGAAGCTTATAATTTGAAACATTCCTTTTAATCCAAAAATGACTTTTTCCATTAATCTTTTTTAATAAACGTTCTCTGCTTAATTCTGGAAAAATTATCTTTACACTATTTACAAATTTATTTTTATCATAAATTTTATTTGGGAAAACTCCAATATTCGCCAACCTTAGATTAGCAGTCAGAGGATTATTATTTCTATCTAGTATATTACCTCTTGCCTCAGTATAGCTTTTGTTAAATATTGATTGCTCATTTTGATTAAATAGATTTACTTCAATAATCTTTATCGCAACTACTAAAAATATCGCTGTAATAAATAAAGATGCTAAAATTAATCTATTATTAATTTTAGTTAAAAAAATACCTGTTTTAGTTAAGTTTTTTTCAAAAGAAAATTTGTCTTCATCGTAACGATGAGTAAAAGCAAAACTTTTTTGATTTATATCAATTCTTTTTTTTCCACTATAACGTTTCATTGCTATTCAATTATCGACCTAAATTTTTTATGATTAATCTTGAATTTATATTATACATTTCATCTAATTCGTTTTTATACTTAGGAACTAGTAACTCTTCATTGATTACGACAAAAGTTTGATTATAGCTCTCTAAAGTATATCCATTAATTTTTGAGCCAAGATTAATAGGAGATGTTAAATGGTCCCATTCTATTTTGTAGATATCAAAATTTTCTTGATGCTTGTGCAACTCTAGTTGTAGTTGAGAAATATAATTTCTTTTCTGTACTGAAATATTTTTTACAATTGAAATTCCTACGATTCCAAAGATAAAAATTGTTATTAAAAATATTTTGAATAAATTACTAGCCATTTAGTGAAACTCCATAAATCCAATATCTTCAAGTTTAAAATTATTTGGTTCTGTTGAAGTTTTTTTTGCGTATCTTAATTTTGCTGATCTTGCTCTGATATTTAAGTTAATTTCTTCATCGGAAGCTTTAATGGCTTTTTTAAAAGGTATTAAAGAAGCTAAGCTATCATTTTTAATAGTAGGTAAATTTTTATAACTAGAGGTGTTAGTTCCAGATGATTTATTAAAATAATTTTTAACAATTTTATCTTCTGTTGAATGAAATGTAACGATACACATCTTTCCATCTATATTTAAAGATTTTTCAGCTCCTGACAAACCATCAAATAATTCATTGAATTCATCGTTTAAATAAATTCTTATTGCTTGAAATGTTTTAGTTGCTGGATGTTTTTTGTGGTTATGTTTTTTTGGATTTGCTTTTGAAACTATTTCAGCTAATTGAAGGGTTGTCTCAATAGGTTTAATTGAACGATGCTCTACAATATATCTTGCAATTTTTCTTGATTTTCTTTCATCGCCATAATTATAGATTATATCAGCTAAATCTTCTTCCTTAATTAAATTAATAAATTCTGCTGCTGTTTTACCACTAGAGTTCATTCTCATATCTAACGGTCCATCCTTATTAAAAGAAAAGCCTCTATCAGAACTATCTAATTGCATAGACGAAACACCAATATCAAACATAAATCCATCCACTTTATTAATACTGAGTTTTTTCAAAACTGCTGGAATTTGGCTAAACTTACTTTCAATAAAATCAAATCTATCGCCATATTTATTTTTGAATTCATTTGCTTTATCTTTAACGCTTGGATCTTGATCTATAGCAATTACATTGCATGCACATGAGTCTAATAGTTTTTTTGTATACCCTCCCCATCCAAATGTTGCATCAAAGTATATTTTACCATCCTGAGGATTAATGGCATTAATCACTTCACTTAATAAGACTGGGGTATGACCTAATGAATCTCCATTCATTTACTCTGACGTCTTAAGAATGCTGGAATTTCTAAATAATCATCATCAGTTTCTTCAGATCTATTTTCTATGCTTTCTGACTCATTCTTGTTTAAAGTTTCACTTGTTGTTGAAAATAAATCAGGCGCATCATTTTCACTAACGTCGCTTTCCATTTCATTGATATCTTTAGTGTCAGATATAAGGTCAATAATGCTTGTGTAATCTTTATCAGCAGAATCTTCATCCAATACTTCTAACTGTGGAGCTTCATCTACAAGACTATCTACTTCTATCTCTTCCGATGGCTCTATCATTAAGTCAGCTTCTTCGTGTTCATCTTCAATTACCGATGGCATCTCTATAGCTTCAGCTGCTATGCGTGCTTCTTCGGCTACTCTAGCTTCTTCGGCTTCAGCTGCTATGCGTGCTTCTTCGGCTACTCTAGCTTCTTCGGCTACTCTAGCTTCTTCGGCTTCAGCTGCTATGC